>ENA-ORSK01001033-ORSK01001033.1-human-gut-metagenome-genome-assembly--contig:-NODE-1033-length-24687-cov-3.619763_pt1 | contig 24687 bp, 16 predicted proteins | sample MGYA00242192_ERZ509159 | MGnify/ENA primary metagenome ERZ509159 (study PRJEB26280, sample SAMEA2338663) | human gut metagenome | biome: human gut; feature: human-associated habitat; material: faeces...
ATGACCTCGAATCCCAAGTTCCAGCTTTCTTCCACATCTCTACAGCATCAGTTTATGACTCAAAGGCTATGAAGGGAATTCCTTATGAATCAGGATCTTACTATGTGTTTGACCGTGGATACAATGCATTCAAGGAACTTTTCAAAATACATCAGCATGAATCGTTCTTTGTTGTGCGAGCCAAGAAGAATCTGCAATACAAATGCTGTAAATGGAGGCGCAGATTGCCAAAGAATATATTGACAGATGCTGAGATTGAATTCACTGAATACAATTCATACAGGAAGTATCCGGAGAAACTCAGACTCGTCAATTTCTATGATGAAGAACAAGGTAGGGAGTTTGCCTTCCTGACAAATGCTTTTCATCTAACAGCTCCTGAAATTGCCAACCTTTACAAGAACAGATGGCAGATAGAGCTGTTTTTCAAATGGCTAAAGCAGCACCTCAAGATCAAGAAGTTTTGGGGTACTACAGAGAATGCTGTGAGAATCCAAATCTCATCGGCAATCATAGCCTATTGCCTTGTTGCTATCGTACAACATGATTTGCATCTTAAGCGATCGACCTATGAGGTTCTTCAGATTCTAAGCATTTCTCTTATGGATAAGACACCACTCGTTGATCTCTTCGAAAGGTCTGATTTCAATAATGTCAAAGAACTCGGTTGTCCCCTCTTTCCGGGGTTATTTGATTAATATTTAACTGGTCCCGATTTTAACGGGACACTAATGTATATATATATATAAGGTATGTTTTTCTATATATAAATAATGTATAGGAAAACCTACTGAGTATTCTCCTCCTCTTTCTTGGTGAGCACGTGGTCCACACCTTCCATACGGTCTATTAGATAGACGGGGCGTCGCTTGGTCTCAATGAAGACTTTGCCGAGGTATTCGCCGATAATGCCCAGGGAGATGAGCTGCACGCCTCCGAGGAAGAGGATGAGGATGACGATGGTGGGGAAGCCTTGGACAGCTTCGCCGACCACGAGTGTCTTGATGAAGACATAGACCATGTAGAGGATGGCCAGTAGGGCACTGAGCAGGCCGATGAGGGTGGAAAGGCGGAGCGGGGCGGTGGTGTAGGAGGTCAGACCGTCGATGGCCAAGTCAGCCAGGCGGCGGAAGTTGAAGGACGACTGGCCTGCCGTGCGCTTCTGCTCGTGGTAACTGATTTCTTGTTTCTTGAAGCCAATCCACACGTACATGCCCTTGGTGTAGCGTTGCGACTCGCGAAGTTGTCGTAGGGCGAGGATGCAGCGACGGTCGAGGAGGCGGAAGTCGCCTACGTTTTCGAGTACGTCGAAGCGGGTGGAACGGTTGAGGAGGCTGTAGTAGAGGCGGCTCAGACGGCGGCGCATCCAACTCTCGCGGGCGATGTCTCGCCGCGCATAGACGTCCTGTGCTCCCTCCTCCCAAAGGTGCAGCATGTCGGGTATGAGGGCAGGCGGATGCTGGAGGTCGGCGTCGAGGATGATGACGCAGTCGCCCGAGGCGTGGTCGAAGCCCGCCAGCATGGCATTCTCCTTGCCAAAATTGCGTGAGAGGCTGATGAAGGCCACCCGCGGGTCCTTGCGACGCAGTTGCCGCATAACGCTGAGCGACTGGTCGCGGCTACCGTCGTCGATGAGCAATACCTCCCATTGGTATTGCACCTGGCTGTCCATGACCTCGCACAGGGCTGCATGGAGGGCGGGGAGCGACGACTCCTCGTTGTAGCAGGGAATGAGCAGGGTGACTTTCTTCATGTTTTTATTTCTTTCTTTGAGATTTCCGGCCCTTTCGAACAGATTCTTATGGTTGTGATGTAATCTGAAAAGGAGAAAATCAGTTGATGACGGCAATCTTGCAGACCACACCTTTGCTGCCATCCTCCGTGGCTGCCTCGACCATATAGACGCCGCTTGCCACCCGTTTGCCGTCAAGGTCGTTGCCGTCCCATGTGAAGGTGCCGCCTTGGCTTCTACCCTCGGCCACGAGTGTTCCTGCGGTAGTGACGATCTTCACGTCGGCGTTATAGCTCAGTCCCGTGACGGTAATGGTGCCACGGTAGTCTGGGCGAACGGGATTGGGATAGGCGTAGGTGGTCTCCTTGTCCATCGTCTGCGAGGGCTCCGAGGCGTCGCTCAGATAGGAGCAGAGACCCTTGTCGGTGCCGATGAAGACCTCTCCCGTCTTGGGGTCGATGGCCAGCGACTCGATGTTGTCGCTCACGAGACCACTGTTGGAGGAAAGGAAATGGTGAACCTGCGTGTTGAGGTCGGCGCTGATGAGATAGACGCCGTTGCCGCCCGTGCCAAACCACTTGCGGTTGCCGCCATCGACGGCCATGCAGGTGATGTCGATGTTGTTGAGCAGGTAGTCGGCGAGGTTGCTGCCGTCGTTGCGCGGCACCTTGTACTGCTGGAAGACCACGCTTCCGGGATCGGTTGACAGGTCGGAGGGCTGCAGATAGACAGGGCCACCGTTGAGTCCCGCCCAGATATTTCTGTCGCGGTCCTCCGCCATGCAGCGCACGCCACCGCCGCCATTGACCTCGGCATTGTCCTCGTTGACGAAGCGCGTATAGCGGTTGATACCCTTTGTGGAGGGCTGATAGACTACCAGGGCTGGCGTCTTGTAGTGGTTGTTGGCCAACCAGAGGTTACCCGAGGTGTCGAAGGTCAGGCAGCCGCCGTTGTTGAGCGATGTGTTATCGCTGCCCATGAACGACTTGTTGTGGTGGCTCACCCATTGTCCCTCCTTAGTGAGCTGGCTCAGGGAGGAACCATCGCTGATGCCATTGAAGACCCACAGGTCGCCCGTGGTGTCAAACTTCAGTCCGCTGACGATGACATAGTCCTTGTTGCCAGCCGCCACGCCATGGGCCACCTGCAGGCAGCCTCCACTATTATCGTAGTTATACTCGCGGACGAAGGTGCCGTTGCTAAACTCGTAGAGGCCGGTTCTGCCTCCCGCCAGGACGCGGGCAGGATTGGTGGGATCGACGTCTATACACATCAAGTCGAGATACTGGTGGCCCGTCTTCGCCGCCACGTCGTCCTCATAGATTTGCCACTCTCCGCCGTCGAGCACCTGGATGGTGGCGGGACGGCGCAGCTCGGTCAGTCCGTAGCCGCCACCGACGGTATAGAGTTTGCCGCCGCTATAGCGCATGAAGCCGAAGTAATTGTATTGGGGGCCGCCCGGTGAAAGCGTCTTCGCTGTAGCCATCAGATCGGGGTCAGGACTCACGCTGCGCGCCACATACTCGCCCGTGCGCCGCCAATTGCCCTTGTCGAGCAGGTTGTCCGTCATGAGGGCCCGATACTGTCCCTTCTGCTTCGACTCGGCGTAGATGTAGCCGCCCTCGATGTGGCAGTAGTCCACGGCAAAGCCGAGGTTGTAGGTGTTGGCTATCTCCGCCTGCGCCACATTGAGGCAGACGATGCCGAAGCCTGTGGCGATGTAGCAGAGTTTCCCGTAGTTGTAGATGCTGTGGATGGTTTTGTCGGCGGTCATGGAGTGGTTGTAGTAGTCGCTGATGCTCACTACGTTGTCCTTGCCATCGACCAAGTCGATATAGCCCGACTCATAGATGACGACGAGGCGCGCGGCCCCCTTGTTCCACCCGATGAGCGTCACGCCCGTATCGGTCAGTCCGTTGGTCTTGTCGAAGGTGTGGATGCTCTGGTCCTTCTCGTTGTAGGCATAGAGGTCGTTGGAGGCGAGGACGTAGAGCCGGTCGCCTCCTTTCTCCACCCATGTGGGGTTGTGGTAGGACATATACGCCTTCCACGTTCCGATTTCCTGTGGCTGCAGGCCCGTGGCCGAACTCAGGAGTCCGGACAAGAGCAGGGCTGATACGAAATGTTTCATCATCTATGAGATATAAATAGGTATAAATGGGGACGGACAAGCCTTGACGGGCAAGGATAGCTGTTCCGCCTTGTGCTTACGCCTTCTCTCCGTGGAGAAACGCCACCAGTTTTCTGACGGCTCTTCCTCGGTGGGAAATTTGGTTTTTGACGGTCTCGCCCAGTTCGGCAAACGACTGGTCGTAGCCTTCGGGGATGAAGATGGGGTCGTAGCCGAAGCCTTCCGTGCCATGCTTCTCCAGGGCGATCGTTCCCTCCACCTCGCCACAGAAGCAGTCCGTGCGGGGCGAGGCCGACGGCGCGTCCTGTCTCCTTATTAACGTGATGATGGTGCGGAATCGTGCCTTGCGGTTGTTATTATTTCCTAATTTGGCCAGCAGTTTGCGCATATTGGCCTCGCTGTCGTGGTCTGTTCCTTCGGCGTAGCGCGCGCTATGGACTCCAGGCTCGCCACCCAAGGCATCGACTTCCAGTCCCGTGTCGTCGGCAAAGCAGTCGTAGCCATAGTGGTCGAAGACATACTGTGCCTTGGCGAGGCTGTTCTCCTCCAGCGTAGCCCCGTCTTCGGGAATATCCTCGTGGCAACCGATGTCGGCCAAGGATAGGAGCTCGTAGCCCGTTCCCAGTATCTCGCGCAGTTCGCGCAGCTTGTGCACGTTGTTGGTTGCAAAAACCAGTTTTATCTTGTCGTTGTTCATGTTCTATTCGTCGTTTATTTTCTTTTAGTCTATCATCTTCTTGTTGATCATGCTTTTTCCTCTGCGGCAGGTATTTCCCCCTTTATAGTGGGTTTCTGTTCCTTTGCGTCAGGGACTTCTGTATGGTTCTTTTGGGCTGCTTTCTCGGTTTCCTCGCCCAGTGCCATTTCCTTGCGCATCTTCTCCGAGATATTGCCCTTGATCTCGTCGAAGCCATTGCCAAAGACGCCAATGACGGCCGACTGTGAGACGAAGGCGTGGGGGTCCACATACTTGATGAGGCGGAAGATGTATTGGCTCTCGCGCTTGCGGGCCAGGACGAAGAGCACCTTGGTCGGCGTGTTGGTGAACCAGCCGTAGCCGTCGAGGATCGTCACGCCGTGGTGGGTGGTGCTGCCAATGGCGCTGGCTATCTTCTCATAGTTTTTGGAGAAGATAAGGAATTGTACACTCTGTCGCCGAGAGTTGAATACATAGTCGAGCATGACGTTCTCCGTCAGCAGCGTGAAGAGGCCGAAGACCACCGTGTGGAGACGCTCCTGCATCGTTGCGCCAAAGGCTGAGAAGAAGAGACAGGAACCGATGATGCAGAAGTTGACGCAGATGAGGACGTTGCCCAGCGAGATGTCCTTGTACTTGTTGATGCAGGCCGCGATGATATCCGTGCCACCGGTCGATCCGTTGCTCAGGAAGACGATGGCAAGGCCCGATCCGGTGAACATCGTGCCAATAATCAAGGCCATGAACGTGTTGCCTGCTCCGAGGATTTGGATCATCTGGCCGTCGGCCCCCGTCATCCAACTCTGTGCCAGCGTGAGCATGGTGGAGAGCAGGACGATGGCGTAGATGGTCTTGAGCAGGAAGCGCAGGCCCAGGATCTTCAGCGCCGCGATGAGCATGACGACGTTGAGCGTCAGGTAGGTTTGGTAGATGGGAATGCCCGTGACGTAGAATACGATGGCGGAGAGACCTGTCAGCGCACCTGTCACAATCTTGTAGGGCAAGAGAAAGCAGGTCCATCCTATGGTGTAGAACATCAGGCCCAGGGCGATGCAGAGGTAGTCCAGCATCTGGTTTTTCATGTGCTCCCTACTGTTGAGAAAGTTTTTTACCGTTTTTGACATAATTGCTATTGAGATATACTGTTACTATTGATACTATCGAGATATACTATACTATAGAGATATACTATTGCTGAGATAAAATCTATTGAGATAATCTTGTGTCTGTGAAGAGGGGTCGGAAGATGTTTTCAGCTCCCGACCCCTGTTATGCTAATCGTCTTTGGTCGGTCTATTTTACCACGATATTGATGATGCGTCCCGGTACGACGATGGTCTTGACGACCTGCTTGCCCTCCAGGTATTTCTGGCTTCGCTCGTCGTTCATGGCCGCCTCGATGATGGCCTCCTTGCTGGCCGTGGCGGGCAGGTTGATCTGGAAGCGCGCCTTGCCGTTGAAGGAGACGGGCATCTGCACTTCGTCCTCGACGAGGTAGTCTTCGTTCCAGGTCGGCCACTCGGTGTCGCAGACGCTTCCCTTGCCGCCTGTCTGCTCCCAGAGCTCCTCGGCAATGTGGGGAGCGAAGGGTGCGAGCACCGTCACCAGGGTACGGAGGATGCGGAGGTTGCGACACTTCTGCTGCGTCAGCTCGTTGGTGCAAACCATAAATGCGCTTACGCTCGTGTTGTAGGAGAAGACCTCGATGTCCGTGCTCACCTTCTTGATGAGCTTGTGGAGGCTCTTGAGTTCTTCCTTCGTCGGATCTTCGTCGACGAGCTCCTGCTGGAAGATTTTCCAGAACTTCTTCAGGAAGCGGTGGCAACCGTCAATGCCGTTGGTGTCCCAAGGCTTGCTGGCCTCCACCGGACCGAGGAACATCTCGTAGAGGCGGAGCGTGTCGGCGCCATACTGGCTTACGATGTCGTCGGGGTTGACCACGTTGAACATCGACTTCGACATTTTCTCGATGGCCCAGCCACAGACATACTTGCCGTCCTCGAGGACAAACTCGGCGTTCTTCAATTCGGGACGCCAAGCGCGGAAGGCGTCGAGGTCGAGGATGTCGGCGTGGACGATGTTCACGTCGACGTGGATCGGCGTGGTGTCGTACTGGTCCTTCAGTCCCTTGGAGACGAAGACGGGGTGTTTGGCAGCGTCGGCTGCATTGACACGATAGACGAAGTTGCTGCGGCCCTGGATCATGCCCTGGTTGACCAGTCGCTGGAAGGGCTCCTCCTTGCAGCTCACGCCGAGGTCGAAGAGAAACTTGTTCCAGAAGCGTGAGTAGATGAGGTGGCCCGTGGCGTGCTCCGTTCCGCCGACGTAGAGATCTACGTTCTGCCAATACTCGTCGGCCTTCTTGCCCACGAGTGCCTGGTCGTTGTGCGGATCCATATAGCGGAGGTAGTAGGCGCTGGATCCAGCGAAGCCCGGCATGGTGCAGAGTTCGATGGGGAAGACGGTCTTATGGTCGATGAGTCGCTTTTCGACCACGCAGCGCTTCTCCGTGTCCCAGGCCCACTTCTCGGCGCGTCCCAATGGAGGCTCGCCACTCTCGGTGGGCTTGTAGGCGTCGATCTCGGGCAGCTGCAGCGGCAGGCAGTCTTCGGGAATCATATAGGGCATGTCGTCCTTGTAATAGACGGGGAAGGGCTCGCCCCAGTAGCGCTGGCGAGAGAAAATGGCGTCGCGCAGGCGGTAGTTGACCTTGACCTGTCCGATGCCCTGCTCGGCGATAAACGCCTTGGTCTTGGCGATGGCCTCCTGGACGGTCAGGCCGTTGAGCGTGAGCGTGGAGTTCACACCCTCGCGCGGCGAGTTCATGACCGTGCCCTCCTTGGCGTCGAAACTCTCCTGGCTGACGTCGGCTCCCTCGATGAGCGGGACGATGGGCAGCTGGAAGTGGCGAGCGAAGGCGTAGTCGCGTGAGTCGTGAGCCGGGACGGCCATGATGGCTCCCGTGCCGTAGCCGGCGAGCACATATTCAGAGATCCAGATGGGGATGCGCTCGCCCGTGAACGGGTTGACGCCATAGGATCCGGAGAAGACACCCGTCACCTTGTGGTCGGCCATGCGGTCGCGCTCCGTGCGCTTGGCGACATAGGCGAGATAGGCCTCCACCTCCTCGCGCTGCTCGCTGGTAGTCAGCTGGGCTACCAGCTCCGACTCCGGAGCCAGCACCATGAAGGTGACACCGAAGATCGTGTCGGCACGTGTGGTGAAGATGGTGAAGTGGCCGCGGCGTTCCTCCGTGCCCTCGGGTGTGATGCTCTCGAAGCGCATCTCCGCTCCCTCGCTGCGTCCCACCCAGTTGCGCTGGGTCTCCTTGATGGAGTCGCTCCAGTTCACGAGGTCCAGTCCGTCGAGCATCCGCTGCGCATAGGCCGAGACGCGCAGGCACCATTGGCGCATCTTGCGCTGCACGACGGGATAGCCACCGCGCACGCTCACGCCGTCCACCACCTCGTCGTTGGCCAGCACCGTGCCCAGGTCCTGGCACCAGTTGACCATTGTCTCGCCGAGGTAGGCGATGCGGTAGTTCATGAGCGTCTGCTGCTGCTCCTTCTCATTCATGCTCCGCCAGTCGCGGGCCGAAAAGACGAGCGGCTCCGTCTGGGCCACGTCCATGTCGAGCGTGCCCTCCTCCTCGAAGTGGCGCACCAGCTCGTGGATGGGGCGCGCCTGCTTCGTGCGGTTGTCGTAGTACGACTCAAACATCCGCTCAAAGGCCCATTGGGTCCAATGGTAGTAGCCGGCGTCGCAGGTGCGCACCTCGCGGCTCCAGTCGAAGCAGAATCCTATCTTGTCCAGCTGCTCGCGGTAGCGCTTGATGTTCTGCTCCGTCGTCACCGCCGGGTGCTGTCCGGTCTGGATGGCATACTGCTCGGCGGGCAGTCCGTAGGCATCGTAGCCCATGGGGTTGAGGACGTTGAAACCCTGCTGGCGCTTGTAGCGCGCGTAGATGTCGCTGGCGATGTAGCCCAGCGGGTGGCCGACGTGCAAACCTGCTCCCGAGGGATAGGGAAACATGTTGAGGACGTAGAACTTCTTACGTGTTGGGTCCTCCGTCACCTGGTAGGTCTGATGGTCCCGCCAGTGCTGCTGCCATTTCTGTTCGATCTCTCTGAAATCGTATTCCATTGCTATGTTTTTGTGTTATCGCTTGTACTGTTTGCCGCCCGAGGGGGTGTTTGAGGCAATTTGCGTGCAAATTTACAAAAAACTTTCCTCATTGAAGCGTTTTTTTCCGTGATATTACCCTGTTGTTCCCTAAATTTGGAATGAATTGTTCCGAAAACCTTGTTAAGGCCCTGTCGGCTCACCCGATAATCCAAAATCACCCCAAAATAGGCTCATGAGACAAATCGGAAACAACTCATCGATAACGCCTCAAATCATACTCAAAAAATGAAGTTATATTCATCGGCCTATGAAGTTAACTTCATTTTTCGAAGGTCTTAGAGATAGGTGTGATTCTACCAAATGACGTCATAGAGACTATCGCATTGACAACTCATGAGACACATAGAACAAGGAGCGACCCACGGTAGCTGAGGGCCCGTCTCAATGGTAGCTTATCCTTCGTCTCGGTCGTAGCTTACCCTTCGTCTCGGTCGTAGCTTACCCTTTGTTTCGGTCGTAGGTGAGATTCGGCTGCAGATCTCTTGTGGAACGACCTCATTCAGGCGGCGGATTGTTACAATTCGATGACGTTTGTCTAAAAATATGTTTGGCTACTAATAAATAATTATAAATCGTTTGTTGCTCTTTGGTATTGTCGCTAACTTTGCATTCCTCAAAAAACGCCCCCTCCCTTCGCCCCAGGCTAAGGGAAAGGAGAGAAAAAGTGGAGTGGGGCGATAAGTATAAGATTATCAACGATGAAAGAGCAACAACACATCATGGGGCTTCGTGCCGAGGAGGTGGTGACCAGCCGTCAGAAATACGGGGAAAATGTCCTTACTCCGCCGAAAAAAGCGTCCGTCTGGTCGCTTTTCCTGGAGAAGTTCAAGGACCCGCTGATCATTATCCTGCTCTTCGCTGGTGTCCTCTCCATCGGCATAGCCTGCTACGAGTATTATGGTCTGCACCACGGCGCGACGGTCTTCTTCGAGCCGGTGGGCATCTTTGTAGCTATATTCCTGGCTACGGCCGTGTCCTTCTACTTCGAGCGCGAGGCCGACAAGCAGTTTTCCATTCTCAACCAGGTCCACGACGATGAGCCCGTGGAGGTGATTCGCGACGGCAACGTCACCTCCATCCCCAAGCGCGAGGTAGTGGTGGGCGATATTGTGGTGCTGCCAACGGGAGCGGAGATTCCCGCAGACGGCGAACTCTTGGAGGCGGTGAGCCTCTCGGTCGATGAGTCGTCGCTCACGGGAGAGCCCGTCTGCCGCAAGAGCATTCACCCCGAAGACTTCGACCCCAATGCCACCTTTGCCACCAACCGCGTCTTGCGCGGCACGAAGGTGATGGAGGGCCACGGCAGGATGCGCGTCACGGCCGTGGGCGACGCCACGGAGAACGGCAAGGTCTTCGAGGCCGCACAGATAGACAATAGTGTCCGCACGCCGCTCAACGAGCAGCTGGACCGCCTCGGACTGCTGGTGACCAACGTCAGTTATGTATTCGCAGCCCTCATCATCGTGGGACGGCTCATCGTCTTCTTCGACTGGGCGCCCGTGGTCTGGACGCTGGCTCTGCCCACGGCGCTGTTCTTCTACCTCGTCATCTGCCGTTTCAAGCGCTGGCGCTGGACGTTCAAGGCCGTGGCTTCCACCAGCTACTTCCTCCTGCTGCTGGCCATGATCTACTATTTCCATCTGTTGCTTGGCGGTGCGGAGCAATGGGACGACCTGGTGACTTATACGCTCAACACGTTGATGATAGCCGTGACGCTTATAGTCGTCTCCGTGCCCGAGGGACTTCCCATGGCCGTGGCGCTGAGCTTGGCCTACAGTATGCGGCGGATGCTCAAGACCAACAACCTCGTCAGAAAGATGCATGCTTGCGAGACGATGGGGGCTACGACCGTTATCTGTACTGACAAGACGGGCACGCTGACGCAGAACAAAATGCAGGTCTATGAGAGCCGTTTCTTCGGGATGCCTTCGGGATGCCTTCGGGATGATGCTGTGGCCGAGGGAATGGCCGTCAACTCCACGGCCTCGCTGGATTTCTCCGACCCGAAGTCGCCCCAGGTGCTGGGCAACCCTACTGAGGGTGCTCTCCTGCTGTGGCTCGACCAGCAGGGCGTGGACTACCGCCAGTTGCGCGAGGCTGCTTCCATCGACGAGGAACTGCCCTTCTCCACAGAGCGCAAATATATGGCTACTGTCGTCCGCTCGCCTCGGCTCGGAGGGCAGCGCGTGCTCTACGTCAAGGGTGCGCCCGAGATCGTGCTCTCGCTCTGTGCCCAGACGGCAGGAGACGTGGCGCGCGAGACCATCGATGGCTGGCTGGCTGGCTATCAAGGCCAGGCCATGCGTACGCTGGGCTTTGCCTCGTTGCCACTCAAGGACGGCGAGGAGGCCATCGCCGAGGGCAAGGTGGTGGCGAAGGGCCTTACCTTCCAAGGCATTGTGGCTATCAGCGACCCCGTGAGGGCCGATGTGCCGGCAGCAGTAGAGAAATGTATGAAGGCGGGCATCTTGATCAAAATCGTCACGGGCGACACGCCAGGAACGGCCAAGGAGATAGGGCGCCAGATAGGTCTCTGGACTCCGCAGGACGGAGACAGGGAAATCATCACCGGGCCGGAGTTTGCTGCCCTCTCGGATGAGGAACTTGCTCGCCGTGTGATGGACTTGAAAATCATTGCCCGGGCGCGCCCCATGGACAAAAAACGGCTCGTAGAGGCGCTGCAGAAACTCGACCAGGTCGTGGCCGTGACGGGCGACGGAACCAATGACGCACCTGCCCTCAAGGCGGCCCACGTCGGACTCTCGATGGGCGACGGAACGGCCGTGGCCAAGGAGGCGAGCGACATCACGATCATCGACAACTCGTTTTCTTCCATCGGCAAGGCCGTGATGTGGGGACGCTCGCTCTACAAGAACATCCAGCGCTTCCTGCTCTTTCAGCTCACGGTCAATGTGGCGGCGTGCTTCATCGTCCTGAGCGGCGCCTTCATGGGCACGCAGAGTCCGCTCACGGTCACGCAGATGCTATGGGTGAACCTCATCATGGACACCTTTGCCGCTATGGCTCTGGCTTCGCTGCCGCCCTCGGAGCGCGTGATGCAGGACAAGCCGCGAGACCGCAAGGGCTTCATCCTCACCCGCGCGATGTATGAAAATATTCTGGGTGTGGGAGGCTGCTTCTTCGTCTTGCTCTTCGTGCTGCTCTATATCTTCGAGCACGCCGGCATCACGAGTCTCATGGACTTGCTCCACGTGCGCCTCGGAGCGTCCGACGGACTGACCCGCTACGAGGAGACGCTCTTCTTCACCATCTTCGTGATGACCCATTTCTTCTATCTCTTCTGTTCCAGGGCCTTCGAGACGGGACGCAGCGCCCTCCATTTCAAGGGCTGCAAGGGACTGCTGCTGATCGTGGCCATCATCTTCATTGGACAGATAGCCATGGTAGAACTGCCGGGAATACAGCATTTCTTCAACGTCTGCGACCTCAAAGTGGCGGACTGGGCCATCATCATCCTGGGCTCTTCCCTCGTCCTGTGGGTGCGGGAGGGCTGGAGCTGGCTCAAGCGCTGCGTCGGCTAAGGGCGCAGAATCTGTGTGCTGGGCGGGTGCGCCTCAAACTTTTTGCGCCCGCCAGGCACAAAAACGGGGGTATCATTTTGCCATTCGACCTTATTTTTGTATTTTTGCATCCTTGAACTTTCGCGAAGGGGAAGAGTCACGCTGCTTGCTTGATCTTTCCCCTCTCTGCGGCAACAATTCAACAAGGCAAAGGCTGACTATGGCAACAAACGACAAGGGACTTACCCCCATGATGCGGCAGTTTTTCTCGATGAAGGAGAAGCACCCCGAGGCGCTGCTGCTCTTCAGCTGCGGCGACTTCTATGAGACCTACTGCGACGACGCGGTGGAGGCTGCGCGCATCCTGGGCATCACGCTCACGCGTCGCAACAACGGAGCGGCGAGTGGGGCGGAGATGGCGGGTTTTCCCCACCATGCCCTCGACACCTATCTGCCGAAACTCATCCGCGCTGGAAAGCGTGTGGCCATCTGCGACCAACTGGAGGATCCGAAGAAAAAGCGGGCCGCCATCAAGGGCAAGAAGGGTCTTTCGGAGATGGACAAGATGGTGAAGCGCGGCATTACCGAACTCGTGACGCCGGGCGTGGCCATGGGAGACAACGTGCTCAACTACAAGGAGAACAACTTTCTTGCCGCCATCCATTTCGGTAAGGGGGCTTGCGGTGTGAGCTTGCTTGATATTTCCACGGGAGAGTTTCTCACCGGAGAGGGCAACTACGACTATGTGGAGAAACTCCTGGGCAACTTCCAGCCGAAGGAGGTGCTCTACGACCGCACGCGCAAGCAGAACTTCGAACAGCAGTTTGGCACCAAATTCGTCACCTTTGAACTCGACGACTGGGTCTTCACCGACCAGACGGCGCGACAGAAGCTCCTCAAGCATTTCAAAACCAAGAACCTCAAGGGTTTTGGCGTGGACCACCTGCGCAACGGCATCGTTGCCGCAGGGGCCATCATGCAGTATTTGGAACTGACCCAGCACACACATATCTCTCATATCACCTCGCTGCGCCGCATCGAGGAGGACCGCTACGTACGTCTCGACCGCTTCACCATCCGGTCCCTGGAGCTCCTCCAGCCGATGCAGGAGGAGGGCACGAGTCTGCTTGACGTCATCGATCATACGGTCACGCCGATGGGCGGACGCATGATCCGACGGTGGACGGTCTTCCCGCTGCGCGATGTCAGGCAGATCAACGAGCGGCTCGATGGTGTGGAGTATTTCTACCGCGACACGGACTTCCGCGAGACGGTGGACGACGAGTTTCACCGCATCGGCGACCTGGAGCGCATTATCTCCAAGGCGGCGGTGGGCCGCATCTCGCCCCGAGAGGTCAACCAGTTGCGCCATGCGCTTGCTGCCACCGTGCCCGTGAAGACGGCTTGCCTGGAGTCGGACAACGAGGCGATGCGGCGTGTGGGCGAGCGACTGAACCTCTGCGAGACGCTCCGAAAGAGAATAGAGCAGGAGATACAGCCCGACCCACCCTTGCAGATCAACAAGGGGGGCGTGATAGCGGCGGGCTTCAGTCCTGAGCTCGACGACCTGCGATCCATCCGCGACAATGGCAAGGAGTATCTGTTGCAGATACAGCAGCGGGAAATGGAAAAGACGGGTATCAGTTCGCTGAAGATAGGCTTCAACAACGTCTTCGGCTACTACCTGGAGGTGCGCAACACGTTCAAGGACAGGGTGCCAGCGGAGTGGGTGCGCAAGCAGACCCTCGCCCAGGCGGAGCGCTACATCACCGAGGAACTGAAGGAGTATGAGGAGAAAATCCTCGGTGCCGACGAGAAGATCATCGCCCTCGAGACTTCGCTCTTCATGCAGTTGGTGGAGGACATGAGGGAGTATATCCCGCAGATTCAGATCAATGCCAATGTCATAGCCCATCTCGACTGTCTGCTCTCCTTTGCCAAGGTGGCGGAGGAGCAGGGCTACGTGCGCCCCGTGGTCGATGAGAGCGACGTGCTCGACATCAGCCAGGGTCGCCATGCTGTCATCGAGACGCAGCTTCCTGTCGGGGAGCGATATGTCCCCAACGATGTCTATCTGGACACGGAGCGCCAGCAGATTGTGATGATCACGGGTCCTAATATGTCGGGTAAGTCGGCCTTGCTGCGCCAGACGGCCCTCATAGCAATCATGGCCCAGATGGGCTGTTTCGTGCCTGCCGAGCGCGCCCGCATAGGACTGGTGGACAAGGTCTTTACAAGAGTGGGCGCCAGCGACAGTCTCTCCACGGGCGAATCAACGTTTATGGTGGAGATGACTGAGGCTGCCAATATTCTCAACAACGTCACGCCACGCTCGCTCGTGCTCTTCGACGAACTGGGGCGCGGCACGTCCACCTACGACGGCATCTCCATAGCCTGGGCCATCGTGGAATATCTCCACGAGCACAAGCGTGCCCAGGCTCGCACGCTCTTTGCCACCCACTACCATGAGCTCAACGAGATGGAGAAACGCTTCGACCGCATCAAAAACTACAATGTGAGCGTCAAGGAGATGGATGGCAAGGTGATCTTCCTTCGCAAACTGGAGCGTGGAGGCAGCGAGCACTCCTTTGGTATCCATGTGGCCGAGATAGCAGGTATGCCGCCCTCCATCGTCCGCAGGGCTTCGACGATCCTGAAGCAGCTGGAGACGGACAACGCTCAGGTGGGGTCGGCGGGAAAACCGAATGTGGAGAATGTGGCGACGACCGACGGAATGCAGATGTCGCTCTTCCAGCTCGACGACCCCGTGCTCTCGCAGATTCGCGACGAGATACTACATCTCGACATCGACCACCTCACGCCGATGGACGCACTCAACAAGCTCAACGACATCAAGCGAATACTCAATGGCAAATAGCCCCTGGAGAGCGGCGCGCAGCATAATAAAATATAATAATGAGTTGGAACGCATGGCTATACAAGCAAAATTGCGTAACTTTGCACCCCAATCGAGTGATTGACTCAATTTATAAGGTAATAAGAACTTCAACAAGGAAAACAGAATGGCATATCTTTTTTCATCAGAGTCTGTCTCTGAAGGACATCCCGATAAAGTAGCGGACCAGATTAGCGACGCTTTGCTCGACCAGTTTTTGGCCTATGACGACAAGGCACATTGCGCCATCGAGACTTTCAACACAACGGGACAGGTGGTGATCATGGGCGAGGTGCGCTCCACGGAGTATGTCGATTTGCAGACCGTGGCCCGCAAAACCATCGACCGTATTGGCTACAATAAGGCTGAGTATCAGTTTGACTCGAAGTCTTGTGGTATTCTGACTGCCATTCACGAGCAGAGCGAGGATATCGATCGGGGCGTCAGCCGCGAGGACGAGGAGGCGCAGGGTGCTGGCGACCAGGGAATGATGTTCGGCTACGCCTGCAATGAGACGGCCAACTATATGCCCGTCACGCTCGATCTCGCTCATCTTATCATGCGGACGCTGGCAGACATCCGCAAGGAGGGTAAGCAGATGACCTATCTCCGCCCCGACTCCAAGAGCCAGGTGACGGTGGAATATAGCGACGAGGGTGTGCCGCAGCGCATCGTCACCATCGTCGTATCGACCCAGCACGACCCCTTCATGGACGACGACGAGGCAATGCTGGCCCAGATTCAAAAGGATGTGGAGGAAATACTCATGCCGCGGGTGAAGGCGCAGATCGAGTCGGAGTCCGTCCTCGCACTCTTCAACGACGACATACAATATTTGGTCAACCCCACGGGCAAGTTTGTCATTGGTGGTCCTCACGGCGACACGGGCCTGACGGGCCGCAAGATCATTGTCGATACCTACGGCGGACGTGGTGCCCATGGTGGCGGCGCCTTCTCGGGCAAGGACTCCTCGAAGGTGGACCGTTCGGCGGCTTACGCAGCCCGCTACATCGCCAAGAACATGGTGGCTGCGGGTGTGGCCGATGAGGTACTCGTGCAATTGGCCTATGCTATCGGCAAGGCGGAGCCCGTGAGTGTCTATGTCAATACTTATGGACGCAAGCATGTGGCGATGAGCGACGGCGAGATAGCCGCAAAGATAAAGGGTCTTTTCGATCTGAAGCCTAAGGCCATTGAGCGCCAGCTCAAGCTGCGCCAGCCGATGTATCTTGAGACGGCAGCCTATGGCCACATGGGCCGCAAGAACGAGGTGGTGAAGAAAAGCTTTACGAGCCGCTACCACGAGACGAAGACCATCGACGTGGAACTGTTCACCTGGGAGAAACTGGACCTGGTGGAGAAACTGAAAGAAGCATTCGGACTCTAAGCAAATGCCTGTTCTGCTGAAGGATACGCTGACGCCGCAACCCGTCAATGAAAACGCGACGACCAATCCGGGGTCCAATTTCACGACAATAGACGGGGAGACGCGCAACACGGCAGGGATGACTCCCTACCGTGTGTTGCAGGAGTTGCGTCCTGACGCGACTGAGAACCAGAAGGATTCGGCCATTCAGGCCCATTTCAAGGTCGGCGACATAGCCTACAACACGCGCACGGACACGATGACGACTTTCGGCATCCGGGTGCTGAAGGTGAAGCCCTTCGAGAAGACACGCTTCATGGACACGACCTACTTCCATGGCGGGAAGTATTTCCACCCTGAGCTCGGACTGCCACGGGTGGGCGTGGCGGGCGATTCTGCTCCCTATCTCCTGCGCAACGACAACACCATCACCTCGCTGCTGCTGGGCTGCTTCTTGTTGGCTATGTTTTCCTTTTCCTTCTCCAAAAATCTCTTCTTGCAACAGCTGAAGAATTTCTTCTTCGTGCCGCGCAGCGTGGCCGAGATGACAGAGACGGCCCTGGAGCGTCGCTTCCAGTGGTTCTTCATCCTCCAGACCGCCATGCTCTTGGGCATTATCTACTATGTCTATCAGGCGTTCTACCTCCATACCGACTTCGTCATCGACTCGCAACTGGCCCTTATCGCACTTTTTGCGGGCTTCTTCACGCTCTATTTCGGAGTGAAGTATGGTATCTATAAGTTTGTCAATTGGGTATTTTTCCATCGTCAAAATAATGAACAATGGAACCGGTCCTGGCGACTGCTTAGTGCCACGGAGGGCGTGCTGCTTTTCCCACTCGTCCTTCTCGTCGTCTATTTCGACCTTCCGCTCCCTTCTGCCTTTATCTACACCGCTTCCATCATCGTTTTGGTGAAGATTCTGACCTTTTACAAAAGCTTCACTATCTTTTTCAGTCAATCGAACGTCCATCTGCAAATTATTTTGTACTTTTGTGCGCTCGAACTGATGCCGATCGTGACTTCGTGGGGCATTTTGGAAATGATAGCACGCTATTTGAATATAAATTTTTAAGACAACGATGATTAAAAAGATTTTGATATCCCAACCACAGCCCAGTGCCAAATCTCCTTATTTTGACATAGAGAAAGCACAAGGTGTAGAAATGGTGTTCAGACCGTTCTTCAAAGTGGAAGGAATCACGGCCAAGGAGTTTCGCCAGCAGAAGATCAACATCCTCGACTACTCGGCTGTAGTGTTCACTTCACGCCACGCTGTCGACAACTACTTCAAGCTGGCCAAGGAGATGCGCATCACCATTCCTGAGGACATGAAGTACTTTTGTGTCATCGAAACCATCGCTCTTTATATTCAAAAATACGTCCAATACCGCAAGCGCAAGGTCTTCTTTGGCAAGACGGGCAAGATTGCGGACCTTATCCCGACTATGGTGAAGCACAAGGTGGAGAATTATCTCGTGCCGCAGAGTTCGGTCCACAACGACAGTCTCTCTTTGCTGCTGGACGAGAAGGGCCTCAAGCACCGCGAGTGTGTGATGTACCGGACGGTGAACAACGAACTGACGGAGGAAGAGGTGAAAAACTTCGACTATGACATGGTGGTTTTCTTCTCTCCCACGGGGGTGCAGTCGTTTACTAGTAGTATGCCCCAGTTTGAGCAGGGCGACGTTCGTATCGCAGCCTTTGGTCCTGCTACGGCCAAGGTGATCCGCGACTCGGGACTGCGTCTTGATTTGGAGGCACCCACCAAGGAGTTTCCGTCTATGACGGCTGCGGTGGAAAACTATCTGAAGCGAGAGAACAGAGTACAGCAATAATTCATAGAAGCGCATAGACCAAAGTATATAACGCCCACGAAGATGACTGCGGGTAAGCACACATTCGGCAAAGAAGAGCATATTGTCAGCAAGTTGCAGATAGACCGTCTCTTCAGCAAAGGAGGCAGCCGTGCGTTGTCGGCCTTTCCGATTCGTGTGGTCTATCGTCTCTATGACCGTCCGGAGTATGACCCAGTGGCCGTGCAGGTGCTCCTGAGCGTACCGAAACGCCATCTGAAGCATGCTGTGGCGCGCAATCGCGTGAAACGCCAATTGCGCGAGGCGTATCGCTTGCAAAAGGAAATCCTCGCCGAGGCGCTGCCAGAGGGCAACCATCTGGACCTGGCCTTCATCTGGCTGAGCGATGACTTGGTTGATACCGCGACCGTCCACCATCGCATGGGCAATCTCCTTGCCCGCCTGGCGGAGCGACTGGGTAGTGCCAAAGCCTGACGAACTTAGCACATAGCGTGATGATGAGACTTTCGGAAGCCGCGCGGGCACTTTCGCGCATCCTTAGCTGGTTGCTCATCCTGCCCATTCGCTTCTATCAGCAATGTATCTCGCCCTTCACGCCTCCCTCTTGCCGTTTCACGCCGACGTGCTCGGAGTATGCGCGCCAGGCAATAGCAAAGCACGGACCTTTCAAGGGTCTCTATTTGGCCATCCGCCGACTGCTCAGATGCCATCCCTGGGGTGGATCGGGCTACGACCCCGTGCCTTGAGTCAAGAGGCGGACCCACTACGATGCGTAGCGCCCATGATGGAGTGCTATATATTAATAAGGAGAAATAGAACAATCTTTTAAATACATCTCATACAATTTCTATGAAGAATTTTGTTGAAGAGCTGAAATGGCGTGGAATGCTTGCACAGATCATGCCAGGCACAGAGGAATATCTTTTGGAACATACCGTGTCGGCCTATCTCGGCACAGATCCTACCGCAGACTCCCTCCATATCGGACACCTCTGCGGCATCATGATGCTGCGCCATCTGCAGCGTTGTGGACACAAGCCTTATCTTCTCGTCGGAGGCGCTACGGGTATGATTGGCGATCCGTCGGGCAAAAGTGCGGAGCGCAATCTCCTTGACGCCGAGACGCTCTACCACAATCAGGAGGCCATCAAGAAGCAGGCATCCAAGTTTCTTGACTTCGACGGCACGGCGCCCAACAAGGCCGAGATGGTCAACAACTACGACTGGATGAAGGACTTCTCCTTCCTCGACTTTGCCCGCGAGGTGGGTAAGCACATCACCGTCAACTATATGATGGCGAAGGAGAGCGTGCAGCAGCGTCTCAACGGTACGGCGCGCGACGGACTTTCCTTTACTGAGTTTACCTACCAGCTCCTCCAGGGTTACGACTTTCTCCATCTCTACCGCGAGCATGGCGTCCGGTTGCAGTTGGGTGGCAACGACCAGTGGGGCAATATGACGACGGGTACTGAGCTGATCCATCGCACTCTGGGTAACGACGTAGAAACCTTCTGTATCACCTGTCCGCTCATCACGAAGGCCGATGGCAAGAAGTTTGGCAAGACGGAGAGTGGCAACGTTTGGCTCGACGCCAAGCGCACCACGCCCTATGCCTTCTACCAGTTCTGGCTCAACGTGGCTGACGATGAGGCAGAGCGCTATATCCGCATCTTCACCGACCTCGACCATGAAACCATCGAGGGGCTCATCGCCGAGCACAGACAGGATCCGGGCCGCCGCGCCCTGCAGCGTCGTCTCGCCGAGGAGGTGACGGTAATGGTCCACTCGCGCGAGGACCTCGACATGGCTATCGCTGCCAGTAACATACTCTTCGGCAAGGCGACCCGCGAGACGCTGGAGCAGCTTGATGAGGCTACGCTCAACGATGTATTCAAGGACGTGCCCCACTATACGATCTCCCGCGACCAGCTCGGACAACCTGCCGTTGATATCTTCTGTCAGGAGGGTTGGCACATCTTCCCCAGCAAGAGTGAGATGCGCAAGCTCGTCAAGGGCAACGGTGTGAGCCTTAACAAGGAGAAGCTCACGGCCTTCGACCGTCCTGTCACAGCCGAGGACCTCATCGACGGCAAGTATCTGCTCGTGCAGCGTGGCAAGAAAAACTATTACCTGGTCTCTGTAGGCGAATAGACCAAGGATATCTGCAAAGGCGGGTTGTAAGCGGAAAACCGCTTGTAGCCCGCCCTTGCTCATTCGTACCAACCTGTGCTCTATCCATTTTTGACAGCCCCCTCTACAAAGAGGGAAATGGCGGGAAAAATGCTCGTAGGTGAGTAATTTCCGGGAAAAACACGCTAAAAATCCAATTTTTCACCTAAACGCTTGGTTGTTTAGGAAAATAGTGCTATCTTCGCACATGAAATATATTAAAGACAAATAAAAACAAATTATCGGTTTAAGTTATGAAGAAAACATTACTCCTTTTAGGTGCAGCTGCACTTTTTTCTTCTGCCGCATCGGCTCAGTCTACTCGTCTTGCCTCCATCTACAGCAACGATGAGTATGAATTTACCCTCTTCGGATATGACGACCAAGGCCGTTTCAACCGTGTGGAGCGTCACGACTACAACGGCAGCATCTACTACGACAGCCTGGTCTTTAACGACAAGAGTCAGATCGAGGTGGATTATGCTTTCCAGAATCGCGACAACGATGAGGGTTATAAGCTCATGGCGAAGTGTACCTACGGCTATGATAAGAATGGCAACGTAGAGTGGCGCGACAACTATAACTCCTTTGGAAGCGACGAGCTCAGCCAGAGTGCCCATATCGTTTACACCTACGACGCAAAGAACCGGATGACACGCCAGGCACAGTATTGGGCCAACGACTACGAGAATCCGTTTGCGATCATCACTTATACTTATAATGAGCTTGGCCAGCATATCACTACTGTCGAGAGCTACTCCGACTTCTTCGACCCGTCCGTATTTACCGAGGCCAACAAGAACGTCTATGAGTACAACGCCAAGGGACAGATCACCAATATCAAGCGCTATAGCGTCAACGAGGGTCAGTATGAGTTGGCCAATACCGAGGAGTTTGACTATGACGACTTGGGTAACGTCACCGAGGACCGCATTGTAGTCAGCTCGCGCATCGTCGCCAAAAACGTCTATCGCTACAATACTTCCGTCGATGCTTCGGATATCTATTATCCCGCATCCCACGAGTACAATATCGGCCGCACCTTCGGTTTGAACAGCCAGCTTGAGGAGGAGGATATCTGGGCTGATGCCGACGATGACGATGTCGATGAGGCCATCTATGCCTACACGCTGATTTATCACTATGAGGCCAGCGATCCCAACAAGGTAGAACAGGTGACTTCTACCAAGGCTTATGTTGATGCCAATGCCAAGGAGATCCATTTCGGCGGCGACGTCACCTGTGTTGTTAGCATCTATGGTCAGGATGGCAAGCTCGTCCTCAATACTAGCGCCCGTGGCAAGGCCGACCTTTCCACCCTTCCCGCTGGCATGTATATCGCCCGTGTACAGGGTGTGGGTACAGCTCCTTCTTTCCACAAGTTCGTGATCAAGTAGGCAGCAGACTACGGACGAAAGTCTGATAACAACCACTTGAGACAAAGGCCTTGGGTGGGGGTCCAAAATCAATCGCAGAACAGGCAAACAGTAGTGACTGTTGCCCTTGGATCGGCGGCTGATTTTGGACTTTTTTGTTACTCGTCTCGACCAGCTTTCGCTGGCAAGAAAACAGGGTGCTTAAATCGTATCCTACTAAACAACCTTAAAAAAGGGCACTCGCTTCCCTATTTTACATAATTAACACTTTGAAAATGCGCTTATTTCGATTATTCTGCTTAAATTTGCAAGCAAAACGCCGTCCGAAAGGGTAGGCGAGCCGTTTTGCTGCACTACCGCCAGCTTTAGGCAGCAGCGGCAACGCATAAAAAGTACAATAGATCAAAAATGATGATACGCAAGATTTGGCCGCTCATGGTCGTCCTTTCTGCTGTCGCAATGCTCAGCTCCTGCCTCGGCAACGATGATGACGATGTCGACAACTCCTATACTTATTACAACGATGCGGGCATCGTCTCCTTCTCTCTCGGTACGATGAAGCAATATCGCGACACGGTGGCGAAGGACGGTAGCGACTCTACCTACTTTGTCCACATCGTCGGTAAGAGTTTTCCTTTTGTCATCGACCATGTGAAAGGACAGATTTACAACCCCGACTCATTGCCCTTCCGTACCGACGTGAGCCGTGTGGTGGTCACGGCTACCACACGCAACTCGGCCCTCATCTATATCAAGCGTCTTCCCTCCGACACGTTGGGAATCAACAAGGACAGTTTGGTCCGCTACGATGCTACCGACTCGCTCGACCTGCGCCAGTCCCGCGTCTTCCGCTGCTTGTCGCTTGACGGCACGGGATGGAGAAAGTATGACGTCAAGGTCAATGTCCACCAGCAGAGTGGCGACGACTTCCATTGGAATCGCATGGCCGACCAGCCCATACTCTCTTCCATGACCGCTATGAAGGCTGTCGTCCTGGGCGATAGTCTCTATGTCTTCGGACGTGCCGAAGGTAGTGGCCTTGTGCTGGGAGGAAGCCGCAAGGACGGCAACCTGCGGATGCTTACTCCCGATATCAATACGCCTATTGCTGCTGACGCTTACCAAGGCGTGGTGACGATGGGGCGCAAGATGTATTTTGTCAACAAAGGTATCGTGTTCTCTACCCCGGACGGCATCCACTATGAACAGAAGAGTCACGGCGATAATGGCCTCGTGCGCCTTGTCGCTGCCAGTCGTAAGGAACTCTTTGCGCTTACCACTACGGGCCATATCGTTTGCTCTCGCGACGAGGGATCCTCCTGGACAGAGACTACAATCGGCGATGACAAGCAGTTGATGCCCACTGAGATAGCAGGCTACACCTGTCAGCCCGTCCGTACCAACGACGAGGTGGACCGCATTTTGATCGTTGGTAAACTCACGGGAAGAAAGTATGCAGCCTCCTGGACAAAGATCACGGACTACAACGACACCCATATCGTCTATCCGTGGACCTATGTCGATGTGGCCGATGACAACCGCTATGCCCTCCAGGCCTACAACGGTCTGACAATCACGGCCTATAACGACGGTGCATTGGCCTTTGGCACTGATGCAGAGGGACGCTTCTCCCAGCTCCTTTATAGTAAGGATGGTGGTATTACCTGGAAGCCAACGGAGACACAGGCTATTCCGTCCGCGTTTCAGACTTCGGCAGCAGCCTTCACAGGCGTAGCGGATGCCGACAACTATATCTGGTTGCTCAACAGTGACGGACAGTTGTGGCGCGGCAGACTCGATCGTCTTGCCTGGAAGAAGTAGTCGGCCGACAAGACTTTGCCCGTCGCTACCTATTATATATTAGGAAAAATATAAGTACTGGGATCAGTTCGATCATATACTAAGTCATCAAGACAAGAATGAGGAAAACGCTGCTCTATATCTTGCTTCTGCTGCTGCCCGCCGTTTCATTGCGGGCGCAAGAGGAGGATACCTATCTCATGGAGGTGGGTGCTGGTGGCGGCATGATGGGCTATCTTGGCGACTTCAACAGTACGATCACCAAGGACCTCCAGCCCATGGCCTCCCTGCTGTGGCGCTACAATCTCTCGCCCTACATGGGGGTGAGGGCCAATGTCAGCTACGGCAAGATGAAGGGTTCGTCGGCGGACGTGAAGGACTACTATCCCAACCTTGCAGGAAAGCCCCCTTATGAGTTCAACAATACACTTATCGACGTGGGCTTCACCTACGAGTACAACTTCTGGCCCTACGGGACGGGACGCGATTATCGTGGCGCACAGCCAATCACGCCGTTCGTCTTTGCAGGATTGGGTGCAACCTACGTCTCCCTAGATGGTCAGACCGACAAAAGCAGCGTCTTTTCGGCCAATGTGCCGCTGGGTATTGGTATCAAATACAAGGCTGGCAAGAGAGTCAATATCGGAGTGGAATGGGCCATACACTTTTCGTTGAGTGACGAGCTCGACGGCAAGAAAGACCCCTACGATATCCCGAGCACGGGAGCTTTCAAGAATACTGATTGTTATTCCACGCTCCAATTCACCATCACATATAGTTTCAAGGCCAAGTGCAGAACTTGCCACAACGAGGATGAATAACATAACAACGATCAATACGCTCGATCCGAACCGCATTCCGGAGCATATTGCCATTATCATGGACGGCAACGGCCGCTGGGCAAAAAAAAGAGGGATGCCCAGAACTTTCGGGCATAAAAAAGGAGCGGAAAACGTTGTTAAAATTACCCGGGCAATGAAAGAGTCCGGCGTAAAAT
>ENA-ORSK01001035-ORSK01001035.1-human-gut-metagenome-genome-assembly--contig:-NODE-1035-length-24644-cov-6.667046_pt1 | contig 24644 bp, 23 predicted proteins | sample MGYA00242192_ERZ509159 | MGnify/ENA primary metagenome ERZ509159 (study PRJEB26280, sample SAMEA2338663) | human gut metagenome | biome: human gut; feature: human-associated habitat; material: faeces...
TTTTTTCCTTACAGTGTCTTCATTACTACCGAACACAGGTACTGATAAAACCGGTCGTACTCCTCCCGCTCCAGCTGCCGCTGGGCCGACTCCTCCTCCATCACGGCGGAGACCGTCCGGTCCATCATATCCTCCAGCGACACCAGGTGCTCCCGGGGCGCAGCTTTTTCCTCTATCTCCGGGGAATCCTTCTCCGGGGTCCGGGTGTCCTTTTTCGGCTGCTCCGCCGGGGCTTCCTCCTCGGCGGGTTTCTCCGCTATCGACTCAGGCTTCGGGGCAGGCTCCGCAGCCGGATCTTCCGGCTCCGGCTGCTGTGACTGGGAAACCGGCTCCGGGACGGGCTGCGGCGGCTCCGGCCTCGGCTGCTGTGGCTTCACCGCACCGGTACCAAACTCCGCCAGAATGTCGTCCAGGTCATACTCCCGGGTGAGGGGTACGTCCTGCAGGAGCCTGCCGGTGTCCTCCAGGGCCTGATTCAGTTCTTCCTCTGTGTACTTGCTCATAGTCCTCACTTACATCCGGCGGCGCACCGCCTCATATAACAGAATGGCCGCTGCGGCGGATGCGTTCAGGGACGAGATATGCCCCTTCATGGGGATGCTCACCAAAAAGTCGCATTTCTCCCGCACCAGGCGGCCCATGCCGCTGCCCTCAGACCCGATGACGATGGCCGCCGGGCCCTTGAGATCAGCCTCATACAGGGAGGTAGCCCCCTCGGCGGCCGTGCCATAGACCCATATGCCCTTTTTCTTCAGCTCCTCCAGTGTAGCCGGGAGGTTAGAAACCCTTGCCACGGGCATATAGCTCACCGCTCCCGCCGATGTCTTGCCCACAATGGCCGTGAGCCCGGCGGAGCGGCGCTTGGGGATGATGACCCCGTGGGCCCCGGCGCACTCGGCGGTGCGGAGGATAGCACCCAGGTTGTGGGGGTCGGAAATTTCGTCGCACACCACCAGCAGCGGCGCCTCCCCCTTTTCTTCGGCGGTATCCAGCAGGGATTGCACGGTCACATATTCCCGCATAGCCGCCAGGGCGATAACCCCCTGGTGGGCGTGGGTACGGCTCATGCCATCCAGCTTGCGCCGGTCGGCCTCCACCACCACGATGCCCTTTTCCCGGGCCCGGGAGGCAATATGGCCCAGGGTCTTGTCTGTCTCGCCCTTGGCCAGGTAGATTTTGTCGATGTTCTCCCCGGAGCGCAGAGCCTCGATCACGGCGTTGCGGCCCTCAATGATGCCGTCCGCCTCCGCCTGGGGCAGGGGCCTCTGTCTATCGTTTTCTCTCATAGCTCGTCCTCACAGAATAAAAATAAAAAAGCCTTGCTTCAGGCTGCCGTTGTAACGCTTTAACGCCGCGCACGAAAAGTGATGCGCGCGGCAGGCTGCAAGCTCTTTGCCGGAAAAATACGGATGGTTTTTTTCGCAGCTTTTAGTATAGCACATACGGGGCATAATAGAAAGGTCAATTCATAGAAATTTTACACGGCAGGGGTTTTTCCGCCCTTGTTTGCTTTTATTTTATATGATATACTGCCATTAATTGCAAGGTCTGTCTACGCGGAAGGAGGCCAACTATGGACTCAAAAAACAACAAGAACAACAAAAACAGCAAGAACAACCGAAATCTTCGGGGTGTGCTGGTGCTGCTGGCCTGGGCGGTGGTGCTGACCATCGGCTTTAACTATTTTGCCGCCTATGCCGGAAACGCAGCCAACAAGGCCACCAGCTTTGAGGTGGATTTCAGCGCTCTGGCCGACTTGGTTCGGGAGGATAAAATCGCCCGGGTGGAGTTTGAAAACGGCCAGATCCTCGCCACCCCTATTGACGGCTATGTCTATACCGACGAGAGCGGCAAGGAACCCAAAACCTACACCAACTCCGAAAAAACCAAGGTCATTCTTTACACCACACAGATCAACAGCAACAATTTCTACGATCTGCTGGACGAGCATCATGTGGCCTACACCGCCCCGGTAGTGGAGCAGATGAGCCCCATTTTGCAGTTTATGATCTCTTATATCCTGCCCACGATTCTGATGCTGGGGGCGTTTTTACTGGTGATGCGTCTGCTAAGCAAGAGCAGCGGCGGCATCGGCGGCATCGGCAGCGTTGGCAAATCCAATGCCAAGGTATATATGGAAAAATCCACCGGCATCACCTTTAAGGACGTGGCCGGCCAGGACGAGGCCAAGGAATCCCTGGAGGAGATCATCGACTTCCTCCACAACCCCGGCAAGTACACCGCCATCGGCGCAAAGCTGCCCAAGGGCGCGCTGCTGGTGGGCTCCCCCGGCACCGGCAAGACATTGCTTGCCAAGGCTGTGGCAGGCGAGGCCAACGTGCCGTTCTTCTCCATCTCCGGCTCCGACTTTGTGGAAATGTTCGTGGGCGTAGGCGCCAGCCGTGTGCGTGACCTGTTTAAGGAGGCGGCCAAGGTAGCCCCCTGCATCATCTTCATTGACGAGATCGACACCATCGGCAAGTCCCGGGATGCCAGCCGCTTCGGCGGCAACGATGAGCGGGAGCAAACCCTGAATCAGCTTCTGGCGGAGCTGGACGGCTTTGACCCCAGCAAGGGCGTTATCGTTCTGGGCGCTACCAACCGGCCGGAGGTGCTGGACAAGGCCCTGCTGCGTCCCGGCCGCTTCGACCGGCGCATCACCGTGGACCGGCCCAACCTGGCTGGCCGTCTGGCCACCTTGCAGGTCCACACCCGCAATATCCGCCTGGCCGAGGACGTAAATCTGGAAAAGATCGCCCAGGCCACCGCCGGCTGCGTGGGCGCCGACCTGGCCAATCTGGTAAACGAGGCCGCCCTGCGCGCCGTGCGTAAGGGCCGCCGGGCCGTAAATCAGGACGATCTGCTGGTGTCCTTTGAGCTGGTCATCGCCGGCAGCGAGAAGAAGGGCACCGTCATCACCGAGGCGGAAAAGCGCATTATCGCTTACCACGAGGTGGGTCACGCGCTGGTGGCGGCCAAGCAGAAGAATGCCCAGCCCGTCAGCAAGATCACCATCGTACCCCATACCCAGGGTGCGCTGGGCTACACCTTGCACCTGCCGGAGGAGGAAAAGTTCCTCATGTCCCGCGAGGACATTCTGACCGAGATCCGTACCCTGCTGGCCGGACGCTCCAGTGAGGAGGTGGTGTGCAACACCATGACCTCCGGCGCCGCCAACGACATCGAGCGCGCCACGGAGATGGCCCGGAACCTGGTGGCCCGCTTCGGCATGTGCGACGAGTTCGACATGATGGCCCTGGGCAGCGTTCAGAGCCAGTATCTGGACGGCGGCTACTCCATGACCTGCGCCCAGGAGACCTACGCTGCAGCCGACCGCGAGACCATCAAGATCCTGCGCCAGTGCCACGAGGAGGCCAAGCAGATCCTGCGGGAGAACCGGGAACTGCTGGACAAGATCGCCGCGTACCTGCTGAAGAAGGAGACGATCACCGGCCAGGAGATGATGGCCATCATCGAGGGCCGTGACCCGGAGACTGTGGACAACTACGGCGCCAGCAAGAGCAGCCAGCCCGCCTTCCGGCCCAGCGTGCCGGAGACCATCGAGGCCCCCGCCAGGCACATCAACATCGTGTCCGAGCCCATCCCCATGCCGGACTACGATGAGAAGCCGGAGGATAAGGACCCGGAAAGCACCCCCGCCGAAGACAAACCGGCGGAGCACGCGGACGGCGACCCCGAATAAATGCACAGCAGCCCTGCGGCAGCGCCGCAGGGCTGTTTTCTTTTTCAGTTTTCCGGCAGGTCCCGCACCCGTTCGCACAGCAGCGGCAGCGCCTTTTCAAACTCCACGCCGTACCACCCGGCCTGCGGGTCCCGCGCCGTGGCGTCGATACAGGCAAGTACAAATTCCACCGCCAGCGAAGCCGCCTGCTCCAGCGTCATGCCCCGCATGAGCCCGCCGGTGACAACGGCGGCGAAAATATCCCCCGTGCCGTGGAAGGAGGCCGGGTTCCGCGGGCCGAGACAGGTGAAATACGTCCCCGCGCCGCTGTCATAGCCCATAGCGCCCAGCTTATCCGGCGCAAAGGACACCCCGGTGAGGATCACCTTCTTCGCCCCCAGCGCGGCCACCCCCCGCAGCAGCTCACGGGCAAAGCCCTCGTCCACCTCCTCCCGGTACGGCGTACCGGTCAGCAGACAGGCCTCCGTGATATTGGGCAGCGCCACGTCCGCCCGAGCCGTCAGGCGGGCCATCGCCGCCGGGAAAGCGCCGTCAAACCCGCTGTACAGCTTCCCGTGGTCCGCCATGGCAGGGTCCACGATCAGCAGCGTATCCGGGCTCTTCACCGCGTCGAAAAAGTCCATCACCTGCTGCACCTGGGGCGCGGAGGCGATGTAACCGGTATAGAGCGCGTCAAAATGCACCTGCTGGGACCGCCAGTGATCGGCGATGGCCGGCAGCTGGTCGCTGAGATCCCGGCTGACAAAGCCCGGAAACGCCGTGTGCGCACTGAGCACCGCCGTGGGCACGATGGCGCACTCCACCCCCATGGCGGAGATCACCGGCAGCGCCACCGTCAGCGAGCACCGCCCCAGACAGGAAATGTCCTGTATGGACGCTATTCGTTTCATAGAGCCGCCTCCTGTTCATCATACCAAAAAGGGAGAGGCACATGAATATGTGTCTTTCCCTTTTTGGTGCGGGCGGCGGGACTCGAACCCGCACGCCTGTTGGCAATGGAACCTAAAGGTGATGTCACCTTAGTGAAAGATTTTCAGAGCCCTCCATATCGTAAGGGAAGGACATCTTTCCAGCGCTTCAAAAGGCATTCGGTCGTGACCGGCCGAACATCTGCTATATCATAGCACACTCTGCCGGAAAAGTATAGCATGGTTATAGCTTTACGGGAGGAAATTTCTGCTGCCCCGGCATAAAGCAGAGGGGGCAGGGACGCTGTCTATTCGTTTTCTTCCGGGGAACTCATTTCTTGACGCTAAGTGGTTGTTTTCTTATCCTACAAATCCGATACGCCTTTGTACTTGCACAGAGTCCAAGAGTGCGCGCATATCGCTTTCTGCGAAAACCGCCTGAATATCTTCTGCGCTGATCATATTATCGCTTGTACGCATGGCTTGCTTCATACGAGTGCGCTCAAAGACTTTGCGGATCAGCCGGGCGTTGGAGAAGTTTTCATCTTTATTACGAATGATTTGTTCAGCCATTTGCCGCAGCGTTACTTTTGCATCGGTGCCTAACTGATACGCTTCTGACTCCGCATATTTGCAATATATCTGCACCAGTTCTTCTGCTGAATAGTCCGGAAAGTCAATATAAAACTGAATGCGATCCCGAAGTCCGGGGTTGCTGCTCAACATCTGATTCATCTCGTTTGTGTAGCCAGCCATGATGCAAACAAAATCCTTCCGCGAATCCTCCAAGCGCTTTACGAGGGTGTTGATTGCTTCGTGTCCGTAGTCATAAGAAGCGTTAGATGCGAGTGCATATGCTTCGTCAATGAACAATACCCCGCCGATTGCATCCTTAACAACAGATGCCGTCTTTGCGGCTGTTCCTCCGAGATATTGAGAAACCAGACCATCCCGATCCGTTTCGATGAACTTCTCTCCGTCCTTAATAACACCAATTTCACCGAACAGTTTACCAACCAAACGGGCGACAGTCGTTTTGCCTGTTCCCGGATTTCCCCTGAACACCATATGTAGGCACGGAAGCGCAGATCTTCCCCGATTTTTAAGCAGGGCGACAATTTCTCTGACGCATTTTTTCACGGAATCAAGTCCGATCAATGCGTCTAACTCTTCAAGGGCGTTACTGTTCTTATCGGATTTTTTCGCCAATGGATCAAAATCAGATGCGTGCATGATGAATTCCGTATTATCGGCATCCGCCAACTGATTCTGTATCACGGAGTATAGCTGCGTCTGCAATGTGGGATATGGAAGTTTTAGGATGTCACTATTTCGGAAACTCTTTGCATCAAAACCAAATCCATACTCTTTTGCAGCACATTTTAACAGCTCAACTTTTTCTTCTTTCTCGAGGTCTCTGATTTCGACGGTATGCGGGAAAAACGCCTTAAAATAATCAAATTCCTGCGCTTTTTCGTATTGAGCGCGATCCATCGTAGTAATATAGATGTTTTTTCTGCGGCTCAGTAGACGAAACGATTCTTCCTGTGGCATCCCCCATCGGAAACCATCATGATTGCCAAAATCCCAGGTTTCCACGATGAAATAAAACAAAGATGTATTCGAAGATGTACAAACGGCATCGTCCAAATCGCCGCGCACAATTCTTTGATCTTTAATAATGCCCTTACTGACTAACAGGCTGTAAAGCATATCAGAAAACACAAACTCATTGGCACCGCAGTCATTTACAAGAACCACGTTGTAGTTTCCTCTTTTGCCCAGTTCTATCATTCGGTCAGACAAGGAATTGATCCTGCGAAAAGCTTCTTTGAAGGAAGAAAAGCCTGTCATTTTTTTCGTGCGGCTAAGTTGTTCTTTTGAAGTTTCTAAAATAAGGCGGAACTCGGCGTTTCCTCGAATATAACCGCTGGAGTAGGCACTCATCAGATTTTTTGCGATGGGCAGTGCATCCAAAACTTCTTTAGGAGCAGTATGCTGCTTGATTGGCAAAAGTTCGATCTTACAACCGAATATGTCCTTCAGTTCCGAGATATCTTCCTGAAGCGGGGTGTCCTTCCGATCTGCCTTGACCAAATACAAAAATCTGAGCATGACCCGGTTTGGCTTTTCCAAATCATAGAAAGGTTTGTCCATATAAAGATACTTGCAACTGCCGTTCAAATCTGCAATGCAATTTGTAACCGAATCCCAGTCTCTCTGAATTTTGGGAGAACGTGGTATTGTAAAATAGTAATATTCCATCTTCTCCATAATGTCTTAGCCTCCATATATGGTACATATCCTTGAATGGAATGTAAGGGGATGAAAGAATCCTACCATAGCGATCTGCCCGGGAATATCGCCGTTATTGTCGACTGTTTCGGCGGCTTCCTGCTCTGCGTTTCTTATAAGCTCCTGCACCTCCGCAATAGCCGCAAGGAGGTCCTGTACAGAAACCTGTTCTGCCCACAGTACTTCATAGTAGCGATAGCGTCCTGAGGAATAGAAACATCTGTCATATTCGGGGTGTAGTTGGTTATGCGGACGATTTTGATCCACTGTTTCCAGGGCCGAAGTCAGATCATCCAAATAGTAATTCAACGTTTCAAGTCTGGAAGGATAGCTGCAGACTGAACGCTCAAAAAGCCCGGTGGGGTTAGAATCAGGCGTATAGTTTGAAAAGTATCCCATTTCTATGTTCTCCCTTCCAAAAAACGTTCAGAAACATCCAGACAACGCAGTCGCAGCGGCATAGGTTCAGTTATCGCGTTCTCCGTTCTAACAATAAGATAGCACGGCACCCTGTACAAATGTCTGTACAGGGTGCCGCGCGATTATTTTCGCCAGTTAGCTATGGGATAGGTGCCATACTTCCTCTTGAAGTTTTCCAGCAGGAGGCGTTCTTTATCTTCACAGTTTTCGCAGACACACCATCTGCAGATAAGGTTTTCATATCCTTCAACTTGGAAAATCGCCCGTCCGCCACGGTGGTTATTTCCTGCGTCGAAGCCGTAGCGCATATATTGCCGCAGCCGCTGGAACAGCCCTTTTTCTCCATTCGCCTTACCTATGTAGAGAATATCGGAGGAGGGAACGCACTTTGCCTCCAAACTTTCGATAGGATAGGCGGCACCGGGGTGATTGTCAATGGTACCCTTGAAAGTAACCGCCATCCCGGCTGGGATGCGAATGCAGTAGACTCCTTTTTTTGCGGGAACGAGGAGAGGATCTTCAAAATCCTTTTGCCTGCAAAAATCATCCCACAGTTCAGCCAGTGTTGCTTCTCCCATAGCTATCTCTCCGCTTATATACTTAAATCAAATTTGTCGCATACTCGACTATACACATGATGCCCCTCGGCGGTATTCTTGGTGTATTGGAACACGCCCACAAAACGATAAGCGTCTTCACCGCGCTCGTCCTTACTCTTGGCGAAGGTAAGGCGTGGTTTATTCGGGTGCTTTACTTCGCTGGTGCCGCTATCGTTGTATTCAATGATCGTTTTCCCGTCAGCAGACAATTCATTGACCCAGCCGCGAGCCTGCGCCGCCTTTGAGCCGTTGGGCAGTTTGATTGCCAACTTGGGGCACCAAAGCATCCGATCATCGGTCACGCGGAAAAAGCTGCGCTGAATTTTATAGTTTTTATCTTTGCCAAAGCACTTTTGGCAAATGTCCGCAATCGTATTAAAGGAATAGACATCCTCCACTCGTAGAATACCGCGTTCTTTAATACCGCGCCATTCCTCTTCGGGGTTAAGCCAATGCGGAAGCTGATTGCCCCTTTCCGCTACCTTTTGCTTGATCTCACAGACGATCTCGCGGATGCGGGCATGAAGCGCGTCTGCATCCAGCGTTGCATCCACGCGGCGGATCGTCAATCCGTTTTCGCTGCAGGCGGACAGTGCTGTTTGCAGGTCGATTTCGCGTGCGGCATCTTTGAATTTGTTATCCTTGTGGTGGGCTTCATCACACTCCACACCGTAGTTGATCTGCGGGAAGTAGAGGTCGATCAACGCATACCTGTTGGACTTGGAAAAGTGGACATATTGCTGCGTCACGGGTTTGATGTTCAGATCATCCAACCGCTGCCAAATCGCGTTGACAACATAGTTCTCCTTTTCCTTGTCCTTGGTGTGGTGCGAGAACATTCGGTAAAGGTACTCCTGCTTATCCCATTTTTGCTCGTTCTCCTCCATGTCACCCACCCTTTCTGTTTGTATATTGATTTCTTGCAATGCTCTCAATGATCTCCTGCCGCAGCCAAGCGGGCTCTGCCACTTCCACAAAGGAGAGGTATTGCAGTGCCCAAAAGCGCACACCGCGCGGCGGGGTAGTCAATACGGCGGTAAAGGTCTGCTCGTCCCGCTCAAAAATCTGTATGTCCGTACCAAAGCGGTCCAGCACATCGTCCAGCACGGCGCGGTCGCAGTGCAGCACCACCCGCTCCGGCGCACCCACAAAGGCGTAAACGGCATCTTGTGCCTCTTGCTTCTGCGCCGACTTTTCGCTGCGGGGCTCGTCCAGTATCCGAATATCCGCCATGCGGTCAATGCGGTACAACCGCGTGTGCGGATCGTGGTTGGGGACGCAGATAAGGTAATAGTGTTCGTTGGTGTACACCATCTCATAGGGGCTGAGAGTGTAGGTCGCCGTAGGATGCTGCCGTTTGTCATATCCGTAGTGCAAGTAATCCAAGGTCACTTTCTTCTTGCGTGTAATGGCCTCATCCAACTGCTCAATATTCCAAAAAACCTGCCGGTTACCGGTCTTATGTCCCTGCCGGGCGACGGTCAGATGGCGATACTTTTTCCGCTGGTGGACACTGAGCTGCTTTTGCAGTTTTTGGACAAGCTGCTCGGTCTGCCGAGGGGGAATAAAGGGAAAGGCGTACACCGCGTCCGTCAGCAGAAGAACTTCCGACTGCTCCAGCTCTCGACTACGGAGGTAATAGCCCACGCCGTTATCCTCGTAAAGGGAGATGTCGTAACCGAGCTCGATCAAAAGAGCAACAGCCCCGTATACAGTGCGGCGGTCGATTTTGATACCGTAGAGGGACTGCATCTTTGCAATGATCTCCCGCATGGGCAAAATGTGTTCCGCATCGGAATACTCCTTTAGAACCTCCAAAAGGCAGATGGCATTGGCTTTTTCCGTCAGCATAATGCAGTCCCTCCGTGTTGTTTTACTTCAGTACCGGCCACTTAGCCCAATTAGAGCAGGAAGAACTGCAAAATTTCGTACTGCCCCGATTGGAACCGTTTGGAATTTGACACTTGGCGCTATTGCTGGTCGGTTCCGAAGAGTTTCCGGAATTCACCAGATTTCGGCTTCCGGTCCAATAGGCACAAGTGGCGCAGACCTTGTTTGTTTTGGAATAATGCATAAAGACATCTCCTCTCAAAGTATAGCATCAGTTGTGACGCTTGCATAGATGCTACCATAAGGGGGTGTACAAAAGTCTGTATTGCTGTTCTGTCTATATAGAGATGTTATCTATATCTGAGGTGGCTTCATTCAGCACGCCATAGACCTCCGCCAAGGCGCAGACATACTGCGGAAAATTGCGCCGCAGCTCACTGTCCTCCCCCGGCGGCGGAACCGGTCTCCGCATCATGCGATGAACAGTCCTCCACACTTGAAGCCTGCTGTCAGGATACGCTGTTTTCAGCTTCTTGACAGCGCGGCTCTTCGCCTTCTCCACGGCGGACTCCTTCATCATGTGGTACATCCCGATTTCTTTCAAGGCCGTTTCGCGGTATCCGAACACACCGTAGGATTTGCCAAGGATGTCCCTATCCTTCTTCGGCAGGGCATCGAAAAGTTCCTTGAGGAGTTCGATACAGACCTTGCGGTACACGGCTCGCTCCGCCGAAACGGAGAGCATCCCCGGCATCAGCCGCTCGTAGGGATCGGCGTCATAACCCTCCGGGACAAGATCATGCACACCGAGGAAATGGGTGTTGTAGCGAACATACCGGCTGACACGAGCCTCGGAGATGCCCAACTCCTCCGCAATTTCGCCGGTATCTTTCCATGCAACATGATACAGCCTCTGTGCCTGCCGGACGGCAGCCATCTCGTCCTTGCTCAACGCCATACAGCCAATATTCTGCTCCAGCCAGCGGGTCATGCGCCCCTTCAAATGCGGGTAGAGGTAGGTGGTGAGCACGGCGCGGCTTTCGTCGTATTCTCTGCTCTGAATCCGCGTCAGGAACTCCAATGCACCCTCACCGCAGAGATCGTCCAGAATCGTTTTCGTATACGCGGAAAATTGATTCGGATGATGCTCATCTACCATCAGGCAGTTGAACTCCGCTGCTGCTTCCTTGGCGATGCCGCGGATCAGACCGATGTTTTTATGGTACAGCTTTTCCAGCGCAGCTTCATCACCGTTATAATATTGGCGAATTAGTTGCTCGTTGGTCATACTTGCTCACCCGCCTTTTTCTTCGGCGGACGGCCCCTCGGATTGGCCGTTCTGGTGATCCCGCAGTGCTGGTAAACGCGCTCAGAGGAAATACGCTGCTCAAAAGCCTCTACGGAGATATTCGCGTCGCGCAGGGCATCATAGAGCAGATCCCGCACATAGTCCTTGGCTTTTCTTGCGTCCTCCTGTGAGATCGCACCCCGCTGCATATCCTTTGTGATGCGGGCAAAGGCGGTCACCTTGACTTTGACCTTGGGAATGTCCTTCGCCAGTTCCTTCTGCAACTCCACCGTGCCGAACTGCCGGCAGGTGTAGCCGGGCGCATGGGGACAGGCCCCTTCGCAGTACAAAGCATGGACACCGCTCTTGAGCAGAAAATACCGTCCGCAGATGATGCAGCGGCGGATGTTGTGCCCACTGTTCAGCGCCAGCATATAATCGGCTTTCATCAGCGCCTGTAAGCTATCTGTCACATGCTCCTGACAGATAGCAACAGAGCCGTCCGGCAGCGGCCGCGGCACATAGGAAAGCTCGTAGGCATCGTGGGTCGTATAGCAGTCACCGTTGTTGCGGATGGGGTTGACGATGAGCTTTTCCGCAATGCGTTCATCATTGTAGAAGCCGTAGAGTGCTGCGGCATAGTCCTCTGGGCTGTTATGCTTCAGCTTGGACAGACTAAAGCTGATGAAATTCCGAATAGTACCGTTGAAAGCGCGAATGTCGTGAAGATATGTTTCATAACGGCGGATGTACTTTTTGTAATCACGCCATGCGTCCTTGGTAGGACCGATGGCACGAAGCATTTCGTAATAAAAGGCATCGCCTTTTTCTAAAGCTGCTTCGCTCGGATGGAACAGGTCAAGCGGAACATCCTTGACCGTTTCACTGCGCGCGGAGATTTCATTCGCCACGCGCTCAAGTCGTTCCCGTTGTATCTCCGCTGGCAGATCATGCTCCTCTTTCGGAAACAAATCGAACTGCCCTGTGATCTCCCGTATGACAGAGAAGAAAGCGTCCTCGCTCTCGTCCAGCAGCAGGCGGAACACAGCGTAGCGGCGCAGCACTCCGCATAGCGCCGCCAGCTCCTCGTTCAGCTTCCACCAAAGCTCTATGCTCCCGCTCTGCTCATATTCTTCCGCAAGGCCGGTGACCTGCTTCATGCGTTTGCTCATGGGTCGATATTCGTCCGGCGACAGATTCAGCAGATCGGCGGTCAGCATACCGGCAGTGAACTGCTGGCCGTTCAGCTCCAAGGTGCTGCCATAGGTGTAGAAAATGATGCTGCCCTCCATGCGTACCCCTCCCGCTAAAATCTGTCCTACATGAATTTTAATCTGTCCATACTTTTTCTCAGCATAGCATAAATTCCTCCACAATACAAGCAGAGGGAAGAAACCACGCGCCGTCCCGTGGTAACGCCCCTCTGCTTTTTTCGCTCTCATCGTTCCGATGGGAGCAATATTTTTAAGGAGGATCCGAAATTGAAAAAAGAAAGCCGATTGCTGACCATCGACGGAGAAACGCTGATGAGTCAGCCGCTCACGCCGCTGAACTTCGTGGTGGACACGCTGCTCTCTCAAGGCCTGCACATCCTCGTAGGCTCACCCAAGGTGGGAAAATCGTGGCTGGCGCTGTGGCTGGCCGTCACGGTGGCGAAGGGCGAATCCATTTGGGGCATGGGCGTGAAGCAGGGCACCACTCTCTACCTCTGCTTGGAGGATTCCACCCTCCGCATCCAGAACCGCCTGTTCGAGATCACGGAGGACGCCCCCGCCAGCGTCCACTTCTCCACCAACAGCGATACCCTTGGTAAAGGTCTGGAGGAACAGCTCCGCGTGTTCCTCTCAGAGCACCCCGACACGGTGCTGGTCATTATCGACACGCTGCAAATGATCCGCGGCACCAACTATGACAACACCTATGCAAATGACTACCGTGACCTCTCCGTGCTGAAGCACATTGCGGACACCCATGGCATCGCCATTCTGCTGATCCACCATCTGCGGAAGGAGCTTGCCGACGATGTGTTCAGCCGCATCTCCGGCACAACGGCTATCAGCGGCGCGGTGGATTCCAGCTTCACGCTGGTGGAGGACAAGCGCGGCAGCGGCAAGGCAAAGCTCTCCTGCATCGGGCGCGACATCGAATACCGGGAGCTGACGCTGGAACGCAACGCGGAAAATGTGTGGGAACTGGTGTCGGACAGCCGGACGCAGCCGGAGCTGCTGGGCGGCCAAATCGTCATTCTTCTCTCTGAGCTGATGCGTGACCGCGCGGAATTTATCGGCACTCCCACGGAGCTGTCCGCGCAGATCGACCCTGTGGGCAGTGTGGGTATCACGCCGAAGAAGGTGTCTCGTCTGATCCTGCAAAGCGTTGCCGCACTAAGCAAAATCAGCATTTCCGCCGTGGTGCGCCGCAGCAACGGCAAGCGGCTCATTGAGCTGCGCCGTGCCGAAAGTGACGATGCACAGGGTACCCAAGCTGTTGACCCTATCGACCCTGTCGATGTCTCAGGCGACGAGAACGCCCCGTGTTTCGGCGTGTGAGCCGCTGTGTGCGCTCGCAGAGCCGACGGGGAGCGAGTACACGACAAGGAGCTTATTAAGCCACTGTGTCCCCTGCGCGCCCAGCGTTTCGACGGCATGAAGCATACGCCGAGGGTAGTGATACCCCCACACAGGAATGTCAGAATAGCGCTGTGTGAAGGGAGAAAAATTCCTTGAAAGCCAGCAGAAGAAACATCTTGTTTTTCTGCTGTAAATGGCAAATTTTTCCGCGAAGGATGCTGTTTCCAATAAGCGCAGAGGTTTCTTTTTACGGGAGCTTTTATCACCTCCGTTGGAGGTGGCCAGCATCGCATTTGTCTGGTCTGCGGCGAAGCCGCTGCCCTGCCAAATGCACCGGGCGGGGCATGGCCCCACACCCCATTTTCGGGCAGAAGCCCGGACCCACTTTTAGCTACGATTGGAGAAAAACATGAAAAAAGATATCAAATTCAGCACGCGCATGGCGTCCGCTGACCGCGAGAAGATCAAAGCGCTGGCGGCGAAGGCCCACATGTCCATGAGCGACTACATCACCGCCTGCTGTCTCGGCAAACGGATCGTGGTCATCGACGAGCAAAAGGAACTGCTCCACCAGCTCAAGGGCGTCGGCAGCAACATCAACCGCCTCACTGTTCTCGCCAACATGGGCAAGGTGCAGGTCATCGATCTGGAAAAAGCTGCCGGTGAGCTGTCCGAGGTCAGCGCCGCGCTACGATCAGTCATGGAAGGGCGGTGAGCCGTATGGCCATCGTACATTTTGTGAACTACAAGCGGGGCACACAGTCCCGCGCCGCCATGCGCGGCGTGATGCTCTACGTCATGCAGGAAAAGAAAACCGCATGGGATGGCGTGCCGCTCGTCAGCGGCGTCAATTGCCAGCCGCAGAGCGTCTACGACGATTTCCTGAACACGAAGCTCCTCTACCACAAGGACGGCGGTGTGATGTTCTACCACATGGTGCAGAGCTTTCCAAAAGGCGCGGCGGTCGATCCCCGGCAGGCTCACGAAGCCGCGCGGCGGCTGGCGGAATACTTCGACGGCTGCGAGGTGCTGGTCTGCACCCACGTTGACCGGGAGCACATCCACTCCCACTGCGTCATCAACTCCGTCAACTTCGATATCGGCAAAAAGCTGCACATGGCTAAAGAACAACTGCAAGAGTTGATGCGGCGCAATGACATGATCTGTCAGGAGATGGGCCTGCCGGTCTTTGAAACACCCATTCAGAAGGCCCGCGGCATGGGCGGCGCGGAGTATCACACAGCGCTGAAGGGCCAAAGCTGGAAGCTGCGGCTCATGAACACCATCGACGAGTGCATGAAATACGCCGCCGACAAGGACGCCTTCGTTTCGCTGATGGAGTCCGAGGGCTACGCGGTGCGCTGGGAGGACACCCGCAAGTACATCACCTACACCACGCCGGACGGCATGAGGTGCCGCGACAACAAATTACACGAAGAAAAGTATTGCAAGGAGGCCATGGAGCATGAATTCAGAATCAGAGCAGAGATTGTCTCTGCAAGAACTCAAGCAGCGCAACTCCCGGCAGACAGCGCTGCCGGTGCAGGCACCACCACCCGAAGCGAGTCCCACGAAAGCGGACTGGGGGCGAATGATGAACGATCTGGATACACTGTGGTACCATGCGGATCGGCAGACGGATCTGTTGGAGCGCATCAGCAGGCAGATGTCGCAGCTTCCCACACGGACGCAACTGGACGATCTGCTGAAGATGGTGCGGCATCTGGAGCAGATGACCGAACAGGCTGGGAAACCGAAAGAGAATTCTTTTTCTCTGCACAGAATCAGACTTCCCAGACTGCATCTGCCACAAGTCAGTATTCCGGCATTGATCTCTCTGCTGATGGCGGCGGCAGCACTGCTTCTGCTCTGGTGGGGCTTGGGTACCGTCTGGAGCAGCTCCAGCCTGCTGAGCCTGTGATTCCTGCGAGGCACTACACCGACAGAAAGGTATTGCAAAAAGAACGAGAAAAGAAAATTGCCCTCGGTCACAAGACAGATGACCACGAGGACGAGGTGAGTTATGACTGGCAGCAGACCATGTGAGGTCTGCTATTTTTATTGTCCGAATTGACTTCGGGAGAAAGGAACGCTATGGGTAGAAAGAGAAAAGAATCCAATATTGCAAGCGTCATGTACTCCTATGTGGGTACGGACGATCAGTTCGATGATTTCCTGAAAATGATGATCCACGACTATCTGTCTGTGGATCATCCATATACAAATCAGCCCGCTGATTTTGTTGCTAAAGTAGAAACAGAAGTCGCCTGATTTGTTTTGATAGCTATTTAAAAAATTGTGTGCTATGGTGTGTCGTGCATGATCGGCACACCATAGCGGAAAGGAACGATTATGAAAGTCTGGCTCTATTACCGGCTGTCCAGAGATGAGGATGAAGAACTGAATTCTCTGAATAACCAGCGGAAAATCATATACAACTTTGCCATCAGCAACGGCCACGAGGTGGTCGGAGAATCCTTCGATGACAATGTCAGCGGTATGCACTTCAACCGTGAGGGCATCGACAAAATCTATGAGGTGGTCGAAGCGGGCAAGATCGAAGCGATCATCGTTAAAGACCTGTCCCGCCTGGGTCGCCACCGGACGCAGACCGCACTCTTTATCGACTACCTCCGAGAACATGATGTGCGGGTCCTGTCCGCAACGGAAAATATTGACACCTTCAATGAGAACGATGATCTCATCATCGGCTTCAAGGGGCTGGTCAATGACTTCTATGCCCGCGACGGCAGCCGCCGTGTGCGAACCGGTTACCGGCAAAAGCAAAAGGAAGGTATTGTGACCATCCCGCCTTTCGGCTACTTCAAGGACAAGAACACAAAAAAGGTCGTTGTCGTAGAAGAAGCCGCCGAAACGGTCCGACTGATTTTCTCCGCCTATGTCGGCGGCAGCGGCATGAAGGCCATTGCCCGCACACTGAATGAACAGAGAAGAAAAACGCCTGCGCTCATGCAGATGGAACTGCTAAACAAGCGCCTGCCCAACACCCAGGATGGCATCCTCAAGAAATATTTGTGGGACGCAACGATGGTGGCCCGAATCTTAAGAGATGAAAGCTATATTGGCACCCTGATCTGCCACAAGAGCGAGCGCAATAAGATCAATAAGACCTTCCGTTTCACAGACCCGGAGGAGCAGTTCCGACATGAGAATTATCTGCCAATAATCGTGACCTGTGAGATATGGGAACAAGCACAGGCGCTCCTTACAGAACGCAAAGAGAAAAATGTCCGTGCGGGCACCAACCGGGGCATCCTCCGGTACGGCGGATTACTTCGCTGCAAGGATTGTGGTCGAACTTTTATTGGAAAACGAATCAAGCTGAAAAGCGGAGAACAGGTCGCCTATGTCTGCGACACCTACCATCGGTACGGCAAGGAACACTGCTCCTCTCACATGGTAGACGAGAAAACATTGGACAGATTGATCGGCGCGGAGATCCTGCGAACAAAGAAAATGTATGAGGAAAACTGGTCGCGGATGGAATGGCTCATTGAGAGATGGACGCCGAAGGCTTCTACGGCCAGTGCCAAAATAGGTAAACTGCAAGAACACATCCTCTTACTGGAGGAAGAAGTGGAGGTGATCCTGATGGAACGCATTCGGGATAAGGCCAACGCGGAACGCTACGACCGCATGATCGCCAAGCGCGAGGAGCAGATCGCAGAGGCCAAGAAACAAATCGAAGAATTGCAGAATATTTCAGAAATGCTCCGCAGCCGACAGGCCAAGCTGAAGCGGGACATCAACCTGATCGACGACATCCTGCGAGAGGGTAAAATGTCAGAAGCACATCTGAGGATGCTGGTGGAGAAGATACTCGTTCATGAGGAGGATGGTAGGCTGGATTTGGAGATCCGGCTGAAAGCGCCCTTCCGTGACCATCTGGACGTCTTCGAAAACGGGGCGCAGGCAGATTGCTTCCCCTCCGCAGATTTTGACTATGACAGGTTGGGAGCGGTGATCTACGGCGATTACTATGCGGGGTAGGTGATAACAGGTGCGGGTATGGCTCTATGCGCGGCTTTCTAACGATGATGACCGTGAGATGAACTCCCTGCTGAATCAGCGGGAGATCTGTCAGGCGTTTGCCGAGCAGCACGGGTACATCATCGTAGGACAGTCCTTCGATGACAACATAAGCGGCATGAGTTTTGACCGCCGTGGGCTGGACGAGCTCATGGCGGCTGTGGACGCTGATAAAACTGACGCTGTCATCGTAAAAGACTTATCCCGGCTTGGCCGCCATAGGACCCAGACCGCATTGTTCATCGATTATCTGCGGGAACACCAAGTGCGAGTGATCTCTGCCACGGAGGGCGTTGATACATTCCGCGACGAAGACGACTTGATCATCGGCATCCGCAGCCTGATGAACGATTACTATGCAAAGGATATTGGCAAAAAGATCCGGGCGGGATACCGCCAGAAGCAGAAAGACGGCATCGTGATTACGCCTCCCTTCGGCTACTGGAAAGACAAAAATACGGGGCAGATCAGGATAGACGCAGAGGCGGCAGTCACGGTGCAGCTCATCTATTCTCTGTACTTGCAGGGGTGTGGGCAGAAAGAGATCGCCCGGCGGCTTAATGCTGCGGGGCGAAAGACACCGGCGCAGCTCCGAGCTGAACGGTGCGGCAGAGAGGTCCGGCATACGCACAAAACCCGTGACGGTCAGTTCCTATGGACATACGCCAGTGTGAAAAACATTCTGGTGGAGGAGGCGTACACCGGCGTGCTGAACAACCATCGCAGAGAATACAACAACGGTAAGGCCAAGCATATAGACAAAACCGACTGGTATCGTCATGAGGGATTCTTCCCCGTAATCATAGGAAAACAGGAATGGGAGCAGGTACAGCGCTTGCTCAAACAGCAGGCTCGCCCCGCAAACGGCAATCAGGCCAAGCACCGTTACGCGGGGCTGCTGACCTGCCGAGAATGTGGGAATGCGTTCATTCCTATGATCCGCTGCTGGAACGGCAAGAGCCGTGTAGAATATGTGTGCCGTGGGTATCACCGGAATGGAAAATCCTATTGCTCCTCCCACCGTATCCGTGAGGAGGTACTGGATGCCGCGGTGCAGGCGTATGCCCAAACTGTGCGGGAGCAGTGTGCCGAGGAAGTAGAGAAGCTGGCACAGCTGCAAAAAATGTGGGCGTTGAGGAAACCGATCCTCGACGCCCACATTTTGTCGTTACAAGAGAAAATACGGGGACTGGAGCAGGAAATAGATGAGATTGTGATGGAAAAGTTAAGAATATAGGTTAATAGGCTTGCAGATAAACAGCTTTTTTGCTACAATTAATGACAGTAAATGACTACTTTGAGATAGATATGCTTCTGGGGGTGGACGCTTTCTTCTACTTTTATTTTTTTGACGATTTGTATTATATCGAGGATATACAGCAAGCATTTAAAAATATATGCCTGGACAAAATGCTTTCTGATGGGTATTTCGATATGAGTGCATACATATTTGGGCGACTAAAGAAAGAAGATATATATGCGCGCCTTGTGGCAAGCAAATCGAGATACGCGGTTTTGTACCGAGGAAGATTTCCCAACAAAAATACGGCGTCTTCTGTTTGGCGTCAAAAAATGGGGGAAGGATCATACAATGATGATACCTATAGATCCCGGTGCGAGCTTACATATTTAGAATCCAGTGCCATTGTTAACTGGGTCTACAAGACACTGAAAAATTCTGAAGAAAGAAATACCTTCACTAAAGAGTTGCTTGGACAGATAAAAGAATTACATGGTATACAAAATGACATCCGTTTTTCAAAAGGTGTAGTATATAATGCGGAAAAGGTTGAGATACATTTTCTCTCTTCTGTTTCAAGTGTAAACAGTTATGTTTCTTTACTAAAGAAAGAAGCAGGAACACTGTTTTTCCGAGGACATGCAAATCCAAACTATATTTTACGTCCGTCAATCATGCGAACCCCGCGCTTATTGCAGAACGAAAGCAAAATATACCACGAACTGATAATTAATTGCCCTGACGACTTTGAAAAATGTCACACTCATCTTGAGAAACTGGTAAAGATGCAGCACTATGGTTTGCCTACACGCTTGCTGGATATCACAAGGAATCCTCTTGTTGCGCTGTATTTTGCATGTGAGAGTAATCCCGAGAGCTATGGGGAACTGGTTTTAATTTCACCCGAGAACCATGAAATCAAATACCCACAAAGTGATACGGTATCCATATTGGCAAGTCTACCTGTTTTTTCATACGAGCAACAACAAGAATTTGGACGACTGGCATCGGATCCAACGGTATCACAACATGATTTCAACAAAAAGGTGGATCGCTTACTTCATGAAGTGAGACTTGAAAAACCTGCTTTTCTGTCTGAAATCAAAAAGGACGATCTGGTGAGTAGCTTCATTGTCTATGCGCTAAAGAATAATGATCGAATCGTTAAGCAAGATGGTGCATTTATCCTATGTGGGTTACCTGACGGCGAAAGATCATTGGAAGAATTTCGATATAGGGAAAACGGGAAAAAAGTAGTTATACTGATTGATGGGAAAAAGAAGTTGCTTGAACAATTGGAGACATTCTCAATCAATCGCGCAGCTCTTTTCCCTGAAATCGAATGTGTTGCCGAGTATCTAAGAAACAAGTACACAAGTTGAACGATAAAATGTGGGCCTTGAGGAAACTAATCCTCGACGCCCACATTTTATCGTTACAGGGACAGTCTCCCTCAGCTAATTAGACTTTACTTGATTTCGGTTACGCTTGTGTCACCGTAATGATTAGGGTAACGACAAGTCATTTTAAGTATGTACTCGTGTTTCCCATCATATTTGTCCATGCAACTCATTGTAGCAAAAAGTGTAAATTCTCCAGTCTCATTAGTCGCAGGTGACTTTGTTTGAATGGTCATCTCTTTCTGCGGATTAATTACAGGGGCACCGTAGGTATCATCGGATTCCCAGATCGTTTTGGACCCACCCTTAATTTTTATATCATAAACATCGATGGTGTACGCGATGTTGTTCGATACATTCATTACTGCGAATTTTAAACTCCCACAGAATCCACTGGCACACTGAAAACGCAAGAAGAAGCGGGGCATATTCTCGGCACGTTCTTGTTCTTCAGCAAGCGCTGCCTTTTTATCTGCCTCTGTTTTGATAATGTGGTTCTGATACAAGGCTAAAGCGCCTAAGACCACAGTGCCAAGAAAGGAGAGGATTGCACCATAATAACCCAATGCATCACCGGCAGACCATTCGGCTACAAGGATATCTGTTGTGGCGTTTATCTTAAATAGGATATTGATAACAAAGGGGACACCCATTAGTAGGAGCAAAATAACCACGCAGATTAGTGCAAACAACACTCTGTGTTTTTTAAACCAGTCGATCATAGCAATACCTCATAATTGAGTAAATAGAAAGCGCCAAACAAATAGTCTGGCGCAGATGGTGCGGGCATGGGGACTCGAACCCCAACGCATCGCTGCACGAGAACCTAAATCTCGCATGTCTACCAATTCCATCATGCCCGCAGATATGAGCGGCAGGGTTTCCTGTCGCTATTTTATTGCCCTCTGTTTTTACACGGCGAGGAACCGAGGCGGAGCGCAACGCTTGACCCGCATCTATAAAAACAGGATGAACCTGCTTTTACCAAAGAATGAGCACGGCGAATGATGGAGCGAAAATCCTACACTGAGGTGACATCACCTAAATCCATCGAGTCTACCAATTCCACCACGCCCGCATATCCACGCCGTATTGTAGCACACTTCACGTCGGCGTGCAAGGAATGTTTTGTCTTTCCCCTCCACCCTATGCTATACTGTCATCAACAGTACACGAAAGGACGGTGCCCCATGAACGAAAATGCCCTCGCCTTGGCGCGTCAGCACGCGCCCTGCTACATTTACTCCCGCGAGATCCTTACCGCACAGGCAGAGACTCTCCACAGGACCTTCCCCGGCTTTGATATTCTGTTCTCCGTGAAGGCCAACCCCTTCCCACCGGTAATACGGCACCTTGCGGCGCTTGGCATCGGTGCGGATGCGGCCAGTGCGGGTGAGGTCTGCCTGGCCGCGGAATGCGGGATCGCGCAGGAGGATATCTACTTCTCCGCAGCCGGCAAAAGCGATCGTGCACTGGCCGCCGCGTGGGATAACTGCCATCTGATCGCCGATTCTATCGGCGAGGTGCGGCGAATCGCCGCTATGGCCGCTGCCCGCGGCGAGACAAAGGCCATCGGCCTGCGCGTGAACCCCGCTTTCAGTATGGACGGCGGTGCGGGCGGGACATCCAAGTTCGGCATCGACGAGTCCGACCTCCCGGCACTGAAAACTCTGCTGCAAACGCTGCCGGCAGCCGTCTGCGGCCTCCATATTCACCTGCGCTCCCAGAACCTCTCCGCGGACACTCTCGCCCGCTACTACAAAAACTGCTTCGCGCTGGCCCTCCGCGTCCGCGATATTCTGGACTGTTCCATCGAGTATATCAACTTCGGCGGCGGAGTAGGCATCGTTTACGACCCGGCGTGCCAACCGCCGCTGAACATGAGCACCTTGAAGCAATGTGCACAGGCCGTAGCAGAGGAAAACGCCCGTACCCTCCGCGCACGGCTGCTGGTGGAGTCCGGGCGGTTTCTGACAGCACAGGCGGGAACGTACTATCTGCCTGTGGTAGACAAAAAGACATCCCACGGCACCACCTATGTCATCGTAGAAAACTGTCTCAACGGCTTCCAGAAGCCCTCTCTTGCCGCCATGCTGCGTAACGCCGCCGGAGAAGGCCCCCTTGCGCCTCAGGAACCTCTGTTTACCGGCGAGACCGCCTTCCCCATCACCGCCCTGCCTGCGGAGGATACCGGCATCACCGAGACCGTAGACATCGTAGGAAACCTCTGCTGCGCCGCGGACGTGCTGGCTAAGAACTTCACCGGTCCGGCGCTGGCGGTGGGAGATCTTGTGGCCGTGGGGAACACCGGGGCCTACGCCAGAACGCTGTCGCCGCTGCTGTTTTCCTCCCACGACGTCCCTGCGGAATTCTTGATCTGAAAAGCAGGGCAGCCCGTTGGGCTGCCCTGTTTTCTCATTTCTCCCGTCTGATGGGCCGGATATACTTGAAGTACTGCCCCGGCACAAAATAGAAATACGTCTTGACGCCCTGTTCACTTTTAACCATACCGATCTCTCCCAATCCAAAGATATAGCGATCGAAGGGATGGATGCGGGTGCGGAGCACTACGGGGCGGGGCCGGCGGCGGTAAACACCGGGGGTAACGCCGTAGAGCGCCTTGAAGGCGCGGGTAAAGGCCTCCTGCCCGGAAAAGCCGTAGTCCAGCGCGATGTCCAACAAAGGCCGGTCGGTATCGCGCACCTCCTTCAGGGCAAAGGCCAGGCGCCGCTGGTGCAGGTAGGTACGCAGGGACATACCTGCGATCTCGCGGAATTTATGGGTGGCGTGGTACTCAGAATAGTGCAGACGTGCCGCCAGCGCCCGCAGTGTCAACGCCTGATCGTCCCGGCGCATAATGGCGTCGTCCATCTCATTGACGACGGTCTGGATCAGCTGCTGCCATTCGTACATAGGCTTGCTCCCTTCTCTCGCTGTGAACAGAATACACCCTTTCCGTCCCAAATGTTTGATACGAGTTGCTGTTAAAACAGGGACGGCTCCCGCCGTCCCTGTCCGCTTATTCCACTTCAGCAGCCTCCGCCGGCTCCTCCTGCCCCTGCTTGGGCAGCTGCTCGGGCCACTTGGCCCAGGTCTGGCGGATATAGGGGATCATCTGATCCCGGGGCATATCCAGTGCCGCGGCCAGCTCGCCGTAGAGCTGGTCCTCAGCCCGCTTGAGATAGCGCTCATCCATCTGGCTGACCTTCTTACCATGGCGCAGGGCCCACGCCCGCTTGCGGCAGATACCGTGGATCATGGCGGCCAGCTCGGCGCAGTCACAGCGGAGCACCAGCTGGTGGTAGAAATCCTTGGCAGCACGCATACCGCGCTCGGCGGGCTTCTGCTCCGGCAGGACCGGCAGCGCGGCGATCAGTTTCAGCGCACAGTCACGGCTGATGATGGGACGCATGAGGACAGCGGTGTCCACCGGAGTCATAACGGTGCCGCCGCGGTACAGGGGCGAGAGATGATAGTAGACCTTGTCGCCGCCGTCATAGGCCAGACCGGATGGCCCTATGGACTCCACCCGGCAGACGCCCTCGCCGCCGTATACCACCAGATCACCCGCTGCAAACATCACACACGCTCCTTATCCGCAACATACATACACATATATACACAAAAAGGCACATGGCACACGACCATGCGTTCCCCTTTTGCTCACCATTACCTGACATCAGTATAACATATTCTGACGAAAAATGTAAGCACAAATTTTACCGTGACTGTCGATTTTCCCGGAAAGTTGTGATACAATGCAGAAAAACTTTTGCGAGGTGCAGCCATGAAAAAACCTGTCATCCATCCCTCCGCCTTTGTGGCGGACAACGCCACCGTCCGGGGCAGCGTGACCCTGGGCGCTAGCAGCAGCGTGTTCTTCGGCGCGGTGCTGCGGGGCGACCGGGCACCGATCACCATCGGTGCGGGCACGAATATCCAGGACAACTGTGTGGTGCACGTGGACTACGACCATCCGGTGACGGTGGGCGAAAACGTAACGGTGGGCCACGGGGCCATTCTCCATGGGTGCACCGTGGGTGACAACACCCTCATCGGCATGGGCGCCATCGTGCTGAACGGCGCGAAGGTCGGCAGCAACTGCCTGATCGGCGCGGGGGCGCTGGTACCGGAGGGCATGGTCATCCCGGACGGCTCGGTGGCCGTGGGCGTGCCCGCAAAGGTCATCAAGCAGGTGAGCCCCGCACAGGTCGAGGCCAACCTGCACAACGCCGCCCACTACGTGGAGCACGGCAGAGTGCACGCAGCGCAGTGCAAAATGGATTGACCTTTTGCGCCTGCTGTGTTATGCTGAAAAAGAGCTTTTGCATCGGGCAGCCC
>ENA-ORSK01001039-ORSK01001039.1-human-gut-metagenome-genome-assembly--contig:-NODE-1039-length-24554-cov-24.066982_pt1 | contig 24554 bp, 23 predicted proteins | sample MGYA00242192_ERZ509159 | MGnify/ENA primary metagenome ERZ509159 (study PRJEB26280, sample SAMEA2338663) | human gut metagenome | biome: human gut; feature: human-associated habitat; material: faeces...
CGGGAAATGGTATTGTTCTGATGGGAATTTTCGGAATTATTTATTTGCTGGTTGGAGAAACTTTTCTGTCTTTGCTCCTAAAGGCATTTGGGGCAACGACAGATGTATTTCCATGCCTACTTGCCTAAGGATGGTTCCCTTGAATATAAGATTATGAAATCTGGGCGAGAAGATTTGAGAACACTTCAAAAAATCAAGCACAATTACAGTTGGGTAATCGGTGTTTCTAAGTCTTTTAATCCAGAAAGCTGTCTTGACCACACGGGTAAACCGAATTCCAATTACATCGCAGATCTGCCAGTATTCCAAAGGTTTATAATTAAACCTTTTTACGAGTGTCTAGTATAAACCGATTCAATAGGCATTTGCACTTGAATAAAAAATGCACTTGTTCAAAACTGAGCAAGTGCAGAAATCAATTCGTTTCCTATTTACTTTTCCATAGATTCACTTCTTGACTGAGCCACTCGCACCATGTGTCGACCCCTTCGCCGGTCTTTGCGGAAATGGGAAATATCTTTAACTCCGGATTTCTCATATGCGCATAAGAAATAACCTTTTCCAAATCAAAATCAAAATATGGCAGAACGTCAATTTTGTTGATGATAAGTGCGTCGCAGACCTGAAAAATAAGCGGGTATTTCAGCGGCTTGTCATGCCCCTCAGGCACGGAAAGGATCATGGCGTTCTTTACCGCGCCCGTATCAAATTCCGCGGGGCACACAAGATTTCCCACATTTTCAAGGATGGCAATATCCACATTCTGGATTCCCATGCTTCTCAATCCCTGCCGGGTCATGTCGGCGTCAAGGTGACACATGCCGCCGGTGTGGAGCTGAATCGTCCTGATCCCCGTATCCGCAATAGCCGCAGCGTCCACGTCCGAGTCGATATCCGCCTCCATAACCGCCATACGGTACTTATTCTTCATGCGGGAAATCGTTTGCTTCAATGTTGTTGTCTTGCCGCTGCCTGGGGATGACATCAAATTCAGTAGGAAGGTCTTGTTCTCCTTCAGCTCCTGCCTGAGCCTGTTTGCGTCCTGATCATTGTCCGCAAATACGCTCTGCTTGATCTCTATCACTCGATAATTTTCCATAACAATCTTGTCCTCCTTTTTGCAAAGCTCCCCGAGCGGCCTGCCCGGGGAGCTTCGGCTAACAAGCCAGTATCTCTTTAATTAAGAACTCTTTCCCGGAGAGCACGGTATATTCGCTCTCCTGACAACAGGGGCACTGTGCGTCGCAGGTGAAGGGATTAAAGACGCTTCCGCAGTTCCGGCACTTTGCTGAGGCTTCTATGATTTCAATCTCCAGTGCGGAGCCTTCCAGCCGGGTCCCCGGTATGGAACGCCTGTACACAGCTTTCATCATCTGCGGGACAACGGAAAACGCTTCGCCCACCTGAAGAACCACCTTATCAATTTTCTTAAGGTTCTGTTCTTCGGCGATCCGGTCAACCTTCTCGACGACGTCTATAATCAGACCCAGCTCGTGCATGTTCAGGCTTCCAGAACGATGCGGTTGAGGACATGCCTCATGCGCGCCTCATTGTAGATTACCGGCACGGGATAGGTTCCGTTGCCCTCTGCCAGCGCCCACTTGATGATCTGCGGGAAGTCCTTCTGCTCGATGAAGTCAAAGCCCGTGGGAAGCCCCATCTCCCTGTTCATCTGACGGATCGCAGCAATAAAGGCGTTTGCCTTCTCTGCGTCGCTGCCGGTCGTCTTCACGCCGGTAATCTCCGCAAGATGCGCAAGCTGGGGATGGACTGCCGTGCCGTAGTCCTCCAGAACAATCGGCATGATGACCGCGTTCGCGAGCCCGTGCGCGGTGTTATAGATGCCGCCCATTGCGTGGGCAATCGCGTGAACATACCCGACGCCGGTGTGGTTGAAGGCAAGCCCTGCCTTATAGGAGGCGATGAGCATGGCCTCGCGGGCCTCCAGATCGTTCCCGTCCTCATAGGCGCGCTTGAGATTTCTGAATATCTTTACCACCGCTTCCTCCGCATTGCGGTTGCTGGCGTTGTTGTTATACGCCCACGTGACATAGCTCTCTACCGCATGGGTCAGCGCGTCGATACCCGTCGTCGCGGTGACGAATTTCGGCATGGACACCGTCAGCTTCGGGTCGAGAACGGCATATTTGGGGACGAGGTTGGGATCCATGATCGCGTACTTGTGGCGCTCGTCATGATCGGAGATCACAGCGCCCATTGTGACCTCGCTGCCCGTGCCGGACGTGGTGGGGACGGCAACGATCGGAGCGACCTTTATCATGACCTTCATCAGGCCCGCCATCTTCCCGATCGGCGTATTGGGCTTGGCAACGCGCGCCGCTGCCGCCTTGGCGGCGTCCATGGGGGAGCCGCCCCCGATCGCGAGGAAGCCGTCGCAGCCGTTTTCCAGATACTGCGCACGGATCGCCTCCACCGTCTTCACCGAGGGGTTTGCCTCCACCTGATCATAGATCGTGTAGCCAATACCATGGCGCTCAAGATTTTCCGCGATGGGCGGGACAATGGTTCTGCCGACGGTTGGGCCGGTCACGATCATGACCTTGTTCACGTTCAGCTCTTTGAGTACCTCCGGGATCTTCTTTGCGCTGTCCGCTCCGCTTACCACCTTCGGGCCGGGGAACATGGCGTCCGTAAGCGGGAGCGCCTGCTCCATGATTTTGCTGTTCGCGCGGCACTTGAATACCGTAAGCTTATCCTTTGCCTTTTCAAAGAAGCGCTCGTCCATTGCGTATGCGATACCGACCGCCGCGACAGCCGCCGCGCCGCAGAGAAGCGCCTTATATGTTTTCTTCATTTCAAACCCCTCTTTCCTTACTTAATGCGCATGACCGCGTCATACGCGCTGTGTACCGCATCCGCGATCCTCCCGCTCTTGCACGCGTCTCCGACCGTTACCACATACGGGTACTGATTTTCAAGCGCCTTTGCCAGCGCGTTTACCGGGCGGACGCCCAGAGACAAGACGACCTCGTCAACCGTCACCGTGGTCAGCATACTGGTTCTGACGTCCTCGAGGATCACGCTGTCCTCCGTAATCTTCATCAGGCGCTTGCCCGGCATAAACTCCGTGTCGTATTTCTGAATCCGGCTCAGCTCGTCATCCTTCAGCTGGAACCAAGTACCCGGTGCGATCTCCTCCGCCATCTCAACGACGACCACATGGTTTCCGCTCTCGTTGAGGATCTCCGTTGTTTCAAGCCCCGTCATGCCGCTGCCGATCACCGCGACGATCTTGCCGCTGATCTTCTTCTCACCCATAATGATCTCCGGCGCAGTGCAGACATTGGGCAGGTCGATGCCCTTGATTGAGCGCGGTCTTACCGGGACGCCGCCCGTCGCGATGACGACGGCATAGGGCTTGAGTTTGGCGATGGCCTTTTCCGTGGCCTCCGTGCCGAGCTTTACCTCTACGCCGAGCTTCTCCACGTTTGCCATCAGGTCTTCGATCGACCAGTAGAGCTTACCTTTGAGCAGGCAGGTCGAGGCGGTCTTCACCTGTCCTCCGGCCTTCTCTTCTTTCTCAAAAACGGTCACGGCAAAGCCGCGCCTCGCCATGATCTCCGCCGCCATCAAACCGGCGGGGCCTGCGCCGACAACAACGACCCTGCGCCCCTCGCCGTCCTTCGGCATGTTGGCGAAAAACCGCTCCTGTCCGACCGCGGGATTGAGCGCGCATTCGCCGTTCTTTCCGCTCAATGCCCCGTAGGTGAAGCTCTCGATGCAGTTGAGGCAGCCGATGCAGCGCTTGATCTCGTTGGTGCGTCCCTCCTCCGTCTTCTTCACCCAGTAGGGGTCGCAGATAAAGGTGCGGGCGGAGCCGATAAAGTCCTGCACTCCCTCCTCAAGCTGCCGCTCCGCCTGATCGGGAGAGCGCATGAAGTTGGCCGCGCACACAGGGATTTTGACGGTCTCCTTGATCGCCTTTGCCAGATAGGCCCGCCAGCCCGGCTCAAAGGACGTGGGCTCAAGCCAATAATTGTAAGTATCATAGCAGGCGGAGGATACGTTGATCGCGTCAACACCCAGCTCTTCCAGCCGTTTTGCGATCCGCTTTCCTTCCTCCAGATCATAGCCCTTTCCGGGCTTACCGATCCGGTCATACATCTCGTCGGCAGACAGGCGCACCATCAGCGGATAGTCCTTTCCGCAGGCGGCCTTAATGCCGGTGATGATTTCGCTGATAAAGCGCAGGCGGTTATCAAAGCTCCCGCCGTACTCATCCTTGCGGTGATTGGTGTTTGGGGAAAGGAACTGCTGGATCAGATAGCCGTGGGCCGCGTGCAGCTCCACGAGGTCAACGCCTGCCTTTTTGCAGCGGACCGCTGCGTCGATGAAATCCTGAATCGTTCTCTTGACCTCGAACTTTGTCATCGCGCGCATCGGGCTTGGGACATGATAGCTGCGCTCACAAACGGACGGGGCGGCGACCGGCTGGCAGATTCCCTTCTCCTCCAGCGCCATCATCGTAGGCGTCGCCTTGTAGAGCATCTCCATAATTTCCGGCTTTTTCTCCACCAGCGGCAGGATCATCGGAAGGGAATTCACGCTGCTGGCATAGCCCTGACGGCCGGGGTGGTGCAGCTGGATGCCGAGTTTCGCGCCGTGCCTGTGGATTCTCCCCACGAATTCGCGCATCGGCTCGATATGGTAGTCATGGCTCATCGCAAGCTGGGTAAAGGAAGATGTCGCGTACATGTCGTTGACGCGGCAGATCCCCGGGATGATCAGTCCCACGCCACCCTTGGCCCGCTCCTCATAGTAGTCCATGAGCTTTTCCGTGGGCTTGCCGTTGGCCTGACCCATGCTGAACTCGGCGGCGGTCATGACCGTGCGGTTTTTGATTTCCAGATTGCCGATCTTCATCGGCGAGAGAAGCATTGAATAGTCCATTTTTTATTCCTCCCTGTTGTTATCTTCAAGGGTGACCGTGTCCAGCTCGGGTCTTCCGTACTTTCCGGCCAGCAGCAGCTCCCTATGCATTACTTCATCATAGCCATAATCCTTGCGCTCCTCCAGCTCCCGGGCGCAGCCCTTGCAGGTGGCGACGCACAGCTCGCATCCCATGCACTTTTCCTTGTCAAAAATGACCATGCCGTCCTTGATCTTATTTGCGCCGAAGGGGCAGCGCTTCACGCACATTCCGCACTCCTGCGCGCCCAGACATTTGCTTCTGTCGCGCTTGATCACCTCCGGGCCTTTTTCGCAGTTGATCCCCGGCCCGAGGATGCGCGTCCCCTTGACGACCGCGCACACCTCCCTGTCACAGTTGCACATGACAAACGCACCGGACTTTTTGCCGAACATGTAAAGGACATTGTGGACATAGCCCTTTTTGTGCATGTCGGCAAGGATCTCCTTTGCCTCCTCCTTTGTCACAGGATGATGACCGAGCGGCAGGTTCTCATAGATGTCCGCGCCGTAATAGAGTGTGAGATCCTTGATCTCCGGCTCTGTCACGCCCTCCGGATACTTCTTGAGCGCCACCTCGCAGATACAGGGGCCTGCGGAAACGTGCGCACCTGCGCCGACTTCTACTGTATAGACAAAGTCTATGACGTTTTCGGCAGCCTTTTGGCTTAGGATAATGCCATGCGGGAGAAAGTAGTTGCCGGTCTTGGAGGTGTTCTCCATTTTAGCCATCAGCTTTTTATAAAACTCCCGCTTCTCCTCCGTCGTCGCTCCCTCATAGCCGCGCATCAAGATATCGCCGGTCTTCAGGATGGTCGGCTCACTCGCCCCGTAGGCATAGTGCATAATGTACTGGGCGAGGGAAACGGGTTTTGCTTTTTCTCCCTTCCCCTGAAAGGACACGGTCTTTCCTTTCTTGTAGTTCAGCAGTGCCACTTCTCTTTTTCCTCCTTGATTTGTTAATTAAATGTCTAAGCTGTTTTCATTTTAGATTATCGCCGAAAAATGTCAATATCGGCGAAAAGCATTCTAAAATTGTCACAAAAACCATGTATGTGTTTTGCATACGAAGAATTTCATTGTGCTTGAAACAGCTTTACAAATATGCTAAAATGTAAGCATAGATTTTTTGAAAAGAAGGGACAAAGATGACCGGCAAACACCAAACGGCAAGTTTGATTGCCGATACGGCAATGGAATTATTTCGTAAAAAGGGTTACGAGTCTGTCTCCGTTAACAGCATCTGTGAGCAGGCCGGTGTCTCCCGTGTGACCTTCTATTCGATTTTTTCCAATAAGGATCAGATCATCGGCTTTATTCTCAATGACTTTCAGAACCAGTTTAAAGAAGACTTCTCCTCCTTTATCGCCGCAGAAAATGACTTTGAGCGGGTCATGATTCTGTTCAATTATTACGTGGAGCTGTCTGAACGCGGCGGTTACCAGCTTATGCTGGAGTTGCTGAAAGCGGAGTTGGAGCGTTCCATCGGCATTATGGACGCCGTTTATGTCTTCAACGACTGGTTTGTCAAGCTCATCGGGAACTGTCAGAAATCCGGTATTATCCGAAACAAGGGAAACGCAGCTGAGCTTGTTTCATTGGGGATTCAGGTCGCGATCTCCGCTCAATATGAATGGTGCCGGAGAAAAGGGGCTTTTTCCTATCGGGAGAAAACCAGAAAGGATATGGAGATTTTATACGACGTCGCCCCGGCTTACCGTAAAAGCTGGTAAAGCAATATGCAGCACAATGCCCGGCTCTGTTTTGGAGCCGGGCATTGCCATGTTGATTATCGTATCTTTTTAAAGGGTGTGCAAGAACAGCGCCTTACTATGCTTCAGTTCAGGCTGTAGCCGAACTTGCTGCCGTGGAGGACTGCCTTGTTGATCTTGCCGGTGGCGATGGCATCGCCCGCCTTCCAGACGCTGGGATGGCCGGAAGCAAGCAGCTCCTGCCACAGTGCGTCGTTGGGCTTCACACCCACGGACAGAACGATCACGTCTGCGGGAAGCTCCTTCACCTCGCCGTCCTTGGTGCTCTCAATGAACAGCTTGCCGTCGGCAAATTTCACAACCTTGTTATTATAAAATAGGGCAACACCCTGATCGTTGCAGTGGCGGACCTCCAGCAGCGCTTCGTTCTGATAGCGCATATCCAGCATATCCACCGGCCATTCGGACAGCATATCCACCACGGAAACCTGATTAGTGCCCTGACGGTTGATATACAGCGCAGTCTCCAGCCCGGTAATGCCACCGCCGATGACAACGACCTTCTTGTTTGCAAACTGCATGTCGTTGGCAAGCACGTCGTGCGCCTGAACCGTCTGTACCTGATCCAGCCCCTCGAGTGGGATGGAAATGACGTTGCTGCCGGTTGCAACCAGAATGGAATAGGGTTTGAGAGCCAGAACCTCCTGCGCCGTGACCTCCTTCCCCAGCTTCATCGTGATATTCAGCTTCTTTGCCATGGACTTATAATAGTCGATAGCCCACTCAAATTTGCCCTTGAAGGGGGGCTTCTTTGCAACATGGAGGTTACCGCCGATCTCATCGCGTTTGTCGAACACCACCACGTCAAAGCCGCGCTGTTTGAGCGTGACCGCAGCTTCCATGCCCGCGGGGCCTGCGCCGATGACCGCCACCAGACGGCCGTCCCCGTCCTGAACGATGGGGCGCTTGGAGCCTTCGCGCAGGGCAAAGGGGTTCACGGAGCAGTTCGTCTGCTCATAGCTGAACGGATTGACATTGAAGCAATTCATGCAGGAGATGCAGTAGCGAAGCTCATCCTCGCGACCTTCGGCACACTTCTTTACCCATTCGCGCTCAGCCAGAATGCCGCGGCCCATGCCGACCATGTCGCACTTGCCGTCATTGATGATCTGATCCACGAAATCCGGGTGACGGATGCTGCCGGTAGCTACTACGGGAACGGAAACAGCATTCTTGACCATGGTAGCAGCAGGAACCTTCCAGCCTTCGGCACGATGCACATCGCCGGACATAATATCGTCCTGATGATATATTGTGCCGCCGGCGGACACTGCAATCATATCCGCACCGGCCTTTTCCAGATAGGGAGCGACCTCGGCGGCCTGTTCCGGCGTGATTCCGTCGTTGCCGTTGGGACCTTCACTCTTGGGGTAGTCAAAGCCCTGCATTTTCACGGAGATGATTTTATCCGGTCCGATGACCTTGCGGATGCGGGTCAAAATCTCCGTGGCAAAACGGGTGCGATCCTCTACCTTATTCCAGCCGTACTCATCAGTGCGGTGATTGAACAGAGGAGAAATGAACTGGCAGGCCAGATAGCCATGACAGGTTTGGAACTCGATGCCGTCCGCACCGGCGGCCATAGCACGCTTGGCAGCGGCCACAAACTTGTCCTGAATGGCGTGGATCTCGTCCTTCGTCAGCTCGTCCACAGTCTTCGGATCAATGCCGGAATAGTTGGTTGCGCCGGGATGCCAAAGCTGGAACAGGATCTTTGCGTCGTACTTATGGGCAGCAAGCACCAGCCTGCGAAGCCCGGGGATAAAGCGGTCATCATAAATGCCCGGCTGCAAGGGCAGCACAGAAGGCCACTCCGGGTCTACGATCATTGCGCCGGGAACAAGAAGCCCCACGCCGCCCGCGGCGACCGATTCCACATAGGCGATGTCTTTTGCGGATACGCTGTCGTCGAAATTAGAAATATTCTTTGCCATCGCAAGGAACATCACTCTGTTTTTCACGGTCTGATTACCGATTTTAATAGGCTCCAAAAATTTATGGCTCATGATGTGACCTCCTTATACAAACATGGCTTCACCGGAAGCGCGGACAGTCAGCTCACTGATATTCACGCCCCAAGGCTGGTCAATGGCGTAAATGATGTTGTCCGCCAGAATAGACGGAGAAAAGTCAAAGCAATGGATGCTCTCCGTGTCAAGACGATCGGGGATCGCCAACCCCATAAATGCGTCAATGATTTTCCCGTAAATGCCGGACAGACCTGCATTATAATCTACTTCTGTAGAGACCAGACCCGTATTTGCCACGGATGTGGGCTTGATGTTGGTAACTTTGATTTTCCCGCGGGATTCTACGCGCAGGCTGTCGCCCAGCATTCTGACGGCGGCCTTTGTCACATTATAGACCCCGCAACCGCTCACGGGATAGTTGCCGAGGATGGAGGAAATGTTCACGATATGTCCCTGCCCCTGCTCAATCATCTGGTCATAGACCGCCGCGATGCCGTACAGTGTACCATTGATCGCGGTAGCAATGCTTTGCTCCCATGCTTCCATGGCAATTGCGTGTTCGCTGTAATAGGCAAGCGGCATTGTGCCGGCATCATTGACCAGCACATCAATGCGTCCGTAGGTGTCCACGGCGAACTTCGCCATGGCATTGACCTGATCTTTCACACGAACATCGGTCTTGATGTAGGAAGCCTCGCCGCCGCTTTCACGGATCTCCTGCGTAATTTCCCGGAGCAATTCCTCACGCCGCGCGGCCAGAACGACCTTTCCGCCCAACTCGGCGGCCTTCTTTGCGGTCTCTTTGCCGAAACCGCTGGAAGCGCCGGTGATGACAATGACCTTGTCTTTTATGTAGTTTTCGGTTCTATAGCTGTTCATCGAAACACCTCCTAATCAAATGACAAAGGATTCGCCTGAAGCGCGCACGGTCAGATCACCGATGCTGACACCCCAAGGCTGATTGATGGCATAAATAATATTGTCCGCCAAGACCTGTGGATCAGGATCGTTGTAGGTCATGCTGTTGATGTCATGGAAATCGGGACGCAGCGGAGCCTCTTCTACCCAGTTGCTGAGGATTTCAAGGGGGCCTGCCACTGCGGGCATCATTGCCATCTGATCGACCACGCTGCTGGAAAGGTTGGTCTTCATAAAGCCGGTGGGCTTAATGGTCGTGACCTTGATTTTGCCCTGACACTCGCTGCGCAGAGATTCCGCCAGATACTGCACGCCCATCTTTGCGACCTGATACACGCCTGCGCCCGCAACGGGGAAGTTGGCGTAGATGGAGGAGACATTAATCACCTGTCCCTGTCCCTGCTTGATCATCTGGTCATAGACGGCGGAGATGCCGAAAATAGTGCCCTTGATGCTGATGTCGATGCACTGTTCCCATTTGTCCAGCGCCTGCTCATGCTCACTGAAAAAGGCCAGCGGCATCGTCCCGGCGTTGTTAACAAGCACATCGATCCTGCCGTAGGTATCTACCGCGAATTTAGCCATTGCGAAAACATCGTCCTTTTTCGCCACGTCTGTTACGATGTAGCTGGCCTCACCGCCCGCCGCCTTGATCTCCGCCACGGTCTCCTTCAGCTTCTCTTCGCTGCGTGCCGCCAGAACGATCTTGCCGCCCATCTCTGCGGCTCGCTTTGCAGTCAGCTTGCCGAAGCCGCTGGAGGCGCCGGTGATAATAATGACCTTGCCTTCCACGTAGTTTTTCTGAATGTAATTGCTCTTGTATGTCTCCAATTCAATTACCTCCTGTCTGATTGATTTGTTGTGCGTCATGACTCACACGTTTGATGTGTTAATTTTAAAACAAACATGGGGCAAAATACATTCACAATCTTCCACTTTTCTGTATTAGTTCATAATTATCCTTTTTTCTGAATTTAATTCTCCCGTTTTGAGCCGTTATCAAATCGTTCATTTCTTGTATTTCTGCAAAAACTGTGTTAAAATTTTATTATGCTAACAGAAACTGGGGGGGGTACCGTGAAAGCTCTGCCATCAACAAAAGAGAGATTTGCATTGGCTTTGAGGGAATTGCTTGAGAGCAACTCCTTTGAGAGTATTTCTGTCGGGGATATCGTGGGGCTCTCCGGTCTTAGCAGCAGGACGTTTTACAATCACTTTCGGGATAAAAACGAGTTGCTTGCCTATCTCTATCGGATAACTGTCGAGCCTCTGTGGTATACGGATGGGAAGCGAAACTCTCTCGAAACGTTTTTTACTTGCTGCAAGGACAACTTTCTTTATAACGGCACCCTCAAGGGCTTCGGAAACGCTCTATCCTATTACGGGCAGAATGACCTGCGCTCCGAAATAGAAAACAAGGGCGTTGAGGATCTTGTAAGGCTGCTGAAATGGAACAATTTTCCGGGTGCGATAACGCCGGAATTGAGAGAAGTGCTCCGTTTCTTCATGTGTGGTATTACGCGCTATTTTGAAAAGTATTATCTGGATTCCAAAACCATTCAGGTCGACTGGCTGTATACCTTCTGGATCAACTGTGTCCCAGCCTATTTGGCTGAATATCTAGTAAAAGAGCCGGAATAAATCTTTTCCGCAAAACTTATGATACCTCGGTACATGAGATATCGAGATATATTGAGAGAGACAAAAAGAAATCTGTTTTTTCCTCATGAATGCGTTTCACGGTGAAACGCATTCTTTTGACCGTAAAACGCCATATCTCACGGTGCCAGTCCGGCAGCAGGATAATAAGGGCCTATCGTCAACAGCGCATGGTAGAGCGCTGTCAGCCGATAAGCCCTTATTTTCTTTCTGTATGTAGTTGTCGATCCCGGTGAATCCCGCACATAAGCCACATGCCCAGAGTAGGTCTGCATCTTTGGCGTGGGGCTCATAAACCATCAAAAAGGAAGCGCATTGTCGACTTTAATCAAGGAATCGATTCCAGACTAATTACAGAAGCCAACATATAAAGCAAGCGGAGGCCATCGATCTCCGCTTGTTCGTTACCCATATACAATCTCCTGTGAATATTTACGACAGCCCCTATCCATACCCGCAGTATACCGGCCCAAAGAGGATCACTTCCCTGTGAAGGCATTTCAGAGTCAGCGTTTTTCGCCCTCTTTTGCCGCCTTCTCGATGCTGCGAATGGTCTGCAAATATTCCTCCTCCACGGGAGAAAGATTCTGCACCTGATATTTCCTGTATTCCGCCTTTGCCTGCTCCATCGCCTGCGTGTGGCTTACGGTTCCCCCGTCGGTAAGCAGGGCTTCTCCGGTGGAGGCAAGGATGCGGTCCAGGTTCTCTACATAATCGCTCATGCACATGGGCCGGCGGCGCATTGCCTGAATTTCCGCAAAGTCAAAATATCCGGAAACGAGATTGTTCAGTATCTTCAGTTCGTCCGCAGAGAGATAGTTCTTTGCAACAGCAATATCCTTCGCCGTGGGAAAATCCCCGGAAAATGCGGTAAGCCCCATAAATGGCTTTTCGGCATCGGCTCGCTCAAAAATCACCTCTGCGGCGGTATGGCCATGGGCGGCATAGTGCAGCTTGTTCTGCACCATTTTGAAAAAAGCCACCGACTCGGCGCTTTTGGGGTCATAGTCCACGCTAGTAGCGTAGAGGTCGAGGACCTGACGGTACATCACCTTTTCGGAGGAACGGATGTCCCGGATGCGGTCAAGAAGCTCCTTCCAATAGCTGCCGCCGCCGAGATTCTTCAGGCGCTCATCATCCATGGCGAAGCCCTTGATCATGTACTCCTTCAAGCGCTCGGTAGCCCAGCGGCGGAACTGCGTTGCAATGGAGGACCTGATGCGATAGCCCAGAGAGATGATCATGTCCAGGTTATAATATAGTCTTTCGCGCTCCACATTGCGATTTCCCTCGCGGCGAACTTGTCGGAATTTCCGACAGGTTGAACTTTCGTCCAGCTCACCTTCGGAATAGATGTTTTTGATGTGCTCAACCACATTTGCATGGGAAGATTGGAAAAGCTCCTCCATCTGTGCCTGTGTCAGCCAGACAGTTTCATCCTGAAACCGGACATCAATTTTTGTCTCGCCGCTTTCAGACTGGTAAATGATGATATCGCCCTTGTTTTCATCGTTGAGGAAATTACTGCTCATTTTTGTTCCCTCCCGGCTTTTCGGTGGCTTCAGCAAACGCTCGGCTTATTGTTATTATAGTATCACAGAATCGGCGTTTTTTCAACAGACGCCAAGGGAATGATGCCCCTGTGCCTCTTTTTGAGAAAACAAGGGAAAATGTCCGCATCAATCTCTCCATTTCTGCGCCTCCCAAAGCATATCGATATGCCGGCGGGATTTTCGGTTTGTGTTGTTGTAATCGTCTGAGCAGAGCCAGTCGATGAGATAGCATTTGGGGATCATGTACTTCTGCAGCAGCGACAGCGCCTTCAGCTTCCCCACGCGAATCCATTGGCAGACGGTGCGTCGGTTATAGCCTGTGAAGTCCACGGCGGCGGCCACATCCATCACATCCGGCAGCGCAGCCAGCTTGCTCTCATAGTAGCGCCGGAGCTTCTTCTCGTCCTTGGCGCACGGCTGTTGGATGCGAATTTTATAGGGCCGAACTATTTCGCCTCCGTATTTGTACCAGTTCTTCGGCGCTATGTATTTTTCCGGGTTGACCTCACGGTCGTTCATAAAAGCGATCACATCGCTCTTTTTGATGGCGTAGCAGCGGGTTTTCTTGCCGGTGAAGGTGTGGGGAATCAGGTTGAATTGGAGAAGATAGAGAGCCGTCCGTTTGCTGATGTGACAGGCGATCCGCATCTGCTCCTTGCTCATAATCTCTGGGTATCTTTTGAATTCCTTGGCGTCGTATTTCATAACGAAGACTCCTTTCTGTGTTTCGGTCCGAAAGGGTGCTTCGTGTGATTTGTTTTGAGCCGGTTTTTCTTGCATTTATCCGGGAGGCCGCTCGCAAAGCCATACCGGACAAGGGCTTTCTTCTTGCGTATTTTCTTGCCAGCGTGCAAAAAGCTGGTCGTTTTGGGGCATTTCTCATTTCAATTTGAACTCAGGTTTTTTCTGATATGGAGCTGGTCAATACCGGTCGGCGCGTCCAAAATCCGTTGCAGCACAAGGGCTTTCGCCGTTTCCAAAGCTGCCGTCACCGACCACAGCAGACACGGAAATGCCAAGTGCGAACAAGACTCGAAATGCGGTAGGTCGGCTCAAAACCGGCGCGAGAGTTCGAATCTCTCCATCTCCGCCATGAGGTCTGCCAGCGAAAAGCTGGTAGACCTCTTTCCTTTTTATGGAGAAACCGCCGATAGGTTTTGCAGCATGGGCGCCACAATGTCCTGCTCAATGGCTGCGGCGGATTGTTTTTTCGTGGCATATTGCAGATGCCCGTAAATATCCACCGTTGTTGAGATCTCACTGTGACCCAGCCACTCCTTTACCTGTTCCATCGGAACACCGTTTGCCAGCAAAAGCGAGGCACAGGTATGGCGAAGATCGTGGAAACGAATGTGCCGTAAATTGTTCTTGGCAAGCAACTTCCCAAAGGTCGAGGACACATAGTTGGGTTTAATAAGATTGCCAATCACATCGACACAGACATATCCCAGATATTCTTTGTTGTAGGAACGCCCGCACAGCTTGCGATTTTCTTCCTGCTGTTTCTTGGCCTCCAGCAACCGCTCTTTCAAAAAAGGAATCAATGGATAAGTCCGCAGACTGGATTTGTTTTTTGCCTTGTCCTTCTTAATCGTGACCCGTTCTCCCTTTACATTGCAAGTTGTTACCGTATGCCGGATGGAGAAGCAGTTATGGTTGAAGTCAAAGGCACTCCATTTCAGACCAATAACCTCACTGCGGCGCAGGCCGTAAAAAGCAGTCAGAAGAACTACCAGTTCAATCTTATGCCCCTTGATGACTTCAAACAGATTCAGGACTTCCGAATCCAGGTAGTAGTCACCCTTGAAGGGTTCAGGCTTGGAAATGATAATCCGGTCAGCCGGATTGCTTGGAATCAGATTTTTGTCAACCGCATAATTCAACGCCCCATGAATCAGAGCGTGGTAATGTTTAACGGTGGTCGGCTTGACCCGTTCCAATTCTTTCTCATAAAAAGTGAGAATATCTTGTTTGGTAAGGTCACAAAGGGCGACAGGATGCTCTCGGAAATACGGGGCGATGGGGTTATTAAGCTGCTGTTCGTATCCCGAATAGGTCGAGAGTTCGATGGGCTTGCTGTCCATCACCCGTCCGGTAGCAGACTTGTACTTGTACTCAAGCCACTGGTACAGGAAATCCACAAAGGAAATCTCTGCGGATGACGGGCCAGACGGAGAAGCCGACTGCTGTGAGGCCGTAGCCTCCTGAAGCAGCTTTTCCGTCCATTCCTTTCGGATGGTGGGGAGCATATTGTTTGCCCAGGTCTTGTTGCCCTTGACTTTCTTATGGGTGGGAATCCATTTGGGCTTTCTCTTACCGTTCTCATCGGTAAGGTTTAGAACCCAATAGAGATACCCTTTTTTCTCGGCCACATGGCCGGAGATTAGTTTGCTGTTTTCTTGCAGGTGTACCGCTGGCATACTGATCTGTTCCTCCTTTTGCGGTATTGAGTTCACCTACCAATGACACCTTTATTGTATCATCGGACAGAACAAAACTCCAGGTAAATCCGCGTCAGAATTGTTAACTTTCTGCGTCTATCCGGTGAAGATCGACACCATAGCCTGCTACTCTGCCAAAGTGGAGCAGGTGATTTTCAAATAACGAAGAATGTGGGCTTTGGGGATGCGGTAAGCCCGTCCAATTTTCAGGTACTCAATTTTCCCGTCTTTCAGTAACTTGTACCCGGTTTTTGTACTGACGCCAAGCGCCTCACACATTTGACCAATGTCCATTACATCCGGGTAGTCTTTTAACATCAATCGGTAGGCATCTCTGGGAGAGAGTAGGCCGCCGTCATTTTCATACATTGTGAGTCCTCCTTTCGTTGGGGTATCCTATGCCGATGCTGATTGCCAGGGCTGCATCTACCTCCAGCATTTTTTCTTTGCCGATACGCCCAATGTAACCACGGAGCCGCTTCCGGTCTATTGTCCGCAGTTGTTCCAACAGAAGCAGAGAGGTAGGCGCAAGCCCCGGCACATTCTCAAGTAGGATATGGGTAGGCAGGCTGTTCTTCGCTTTTCTGCTGGTGATGGCTGCCGCTACAACGGTAGGACTAAAGTGATTCCCCACATCATTTTGGATAACAAGGACAGGGCGGATTGAGAAGTCCAATAGAGCAGGCAGCACCGGCAGGCGGGGGTTTGTCCCCACTTGGGGAAAACTCCCGCGCACAAAAACGCAGACCAACGCCTATTGAAATTTGTCCATTGAAAGCCGTGTGTCGTTGATATGGGACAAAAAGCAACTTCTCAATGCTGCGGATTTTCTGATCCATAGCACTGTTACTCCTTGTCCGCTGCTATGCGGACGGCACACAGGCGGCTGGCATCATCCCCTTTCTTCCATCAATGTGGCAGTTCTACGCTGCCGCCTTTGCTGATAGTTTTTAATTGTAAGTTCTAAATTTGGAGAACCTTGACGGTTTCCCTCGGAATTTGTCGATAGCATAAAGAAAGGCGGTCCTTATCCATAAGATAAAGACCGCCGTTTGTGCTGATTATGTATGATACTGTTTTTGCAGCCCCTCATCGGCCTCACCTCACTTTTTCCCAGGGGATGGGTAGACTGTCACAGTAAGAGCTTATCTTGGAGAAATCATCAGGACTTCATCGGGAAATGTAAAATTTCCTCGTTTTTTCTTTCAATCCTTATAACGAAATTATACTTGAGTTTTGGACACTTCTATCTTTTCTCCCAGCTAATATTGTTATTGGTAGCCTTAGTGTAGGAAAATAGAAAAGAGCGTCGGATGTGTAGGCAATGTAGCCATAGCATCCGGCGCTTTTTGTTTCTATACCTCGATTTTGTATCCCACCCGAAAAACGGTCTTAATGTAGGTGGGGTGCCTGGGGTTAGTCTCCAGCTTGCTCCGTAGCCGCCAGATCGTGTTATCCACGGTATTGGTGCCTAATTCATAGTCCTCGCCCCAGGCAGCATTGTAGAGCTGCTCCCGGCTGAATACACGACCAGGGCAGCGGGCCATGCAGTAAAGGATAGAGAACTCTCCATAGTTCAGGCAGATCTCCTTACCGGCCTTTGTAACCCGCCGCTGCTCTGGGAATATCTGAATATCTCCCAGAGTCAGGGCAGAAGAATCAAAGTCAGCAGCGTGGAGAATTTGAACATCTTTTCCTTGTAAGGTTTCCAGGATGGAACGAAAGACACTTCCATCTGGGTCAGATGTGCGAATGACTATAATCTCCTTCATGTGATTTCCTCCATAGACCGTCGATCCTGCTCTGGGCAAAAGAGAAGCGGCGACCTTGATTTCTCAAAGCCGCCGCTGATGGTATAAGCGTGTCAAAGGGCTGCTAAACGACGGTTTTTTTCTTTTGCCGTCGTCCGGCAGATCGTTTTTGATATTTATAGATCGGTAATCTTGAGTGGAAAATCATATCTAATAATCATTTTCAACATAATGTCCTTTTGTAATAAAGCCTTCCGGCATTTTCTTTCCATCAACAACAATGTGAGTGAATAAGATCGGTAGTCCTGCCGATATTTCAAAACTCTTTCCGTATTGGATCTGGAAGTGGATGTGTGGTTCACTCGTATTTCCGCTGTTCCCACACTTAGCGATTACTTGACCCCTGCTGACTCGATCACCTTTTTGTACGCATGAGCTGTTCGGAAGGAGGTGCGCTATCATGCTGTACTCATGTTTGCTGTGGCGAATAACGATGTGGTTCCCGCGCACATCTGAAGCGGCGCAATCAGCCTCTCCCTCTGCAACGATTGGAGTATTCGGAAAGTGACTTACCACAGAGATGACAACGCCATCTGCCGGAGCCAAAACATCTTTTGCATAACAGAAGTAGTTCTCTAATTTCTCTCGTTCACCCACAAAAGTAGCATCCTCGCTGTTCTTCATAAAAAAGTCATAAGCATATCGCTGCGATGGAAGAAACCAAGAATGGGAACTTTCTCTGTCAATTCCGCCATTTACCACAAACCACTTTCCGTTAAACGGAAGCGAGTAATGTACTTGTGGCTTGTATGAATTTTTATCTGGGAGATGGAAGCCATGTCTTATATGTGCAATAAGTATCCCAGCGAGCATCCATAAATTTTGACCGAGAAATATTAAATTTGATATGTCGTTGCGTGCGGGCGAAAATACACTTGCAAAGCCACACAATCCGAACAAGAAGAATAGAGTTAAGTATGGGTTATCCAGAAAAACGCCTATAAAACCAATCCAAAACAACCATTGTAATTTTGAAAGAAATTTAAGCATAGTTACCTCCCCAAATATTCGCCGTACCGCTGTAAGAGCGAGTGAAATTCGGGGCTTTCCTTTAAGAAAGATGTTTCGTCGTCCAATTTCAACTGCTCAATCATTGATGATAAAAGCTGCCGGGGCAGATTGTCCATGTTGCTGTCGGATAAATTCAAATGCTGGTATAAAGGATTTGGCGAAATGTTTGAACTTTTTTCCATAGAAGCGAGGAGCGATGACAGTGTTTTTGTGCAGCGATCAGCATCCTTTTTATTTATTGCACATTCGAGTTTGGCCGTATATGCGGTACATTCTAAAATACCAAACTGTTTCGCTATCTGTTCTTGAATAATCCGAATCGTTCTGTTGTCGTTCATATCCATTCTCCTTTTCCTTACGGATTGCCCGGTGCGATATGCCAATCATCATAGAGGGAGCCGCTAATCGTTACATCATCGGTGAGATTCATGGCAAGCATCCCCGCAGGCGTCCAAATATCCATCACATGAGTATTGACTGTGTAGCTCCCGTCCGGGAACCAAACCGGCGTAAAATGCACCCGCTGGTTATAGGTGCTGTAAATGTTCTTTGCAAACTGGAACCGTGCTGTCGTTCCGCTGGTGAGCCGTTCAAGCAGCCGCCAGTAGGTTCCGTATCCAAACTCCGGGAAGTAGGATACGGCTGTCTGCCCATAGGTATATCGCATCCCACGGCCAGCCGCTACGGTCAGTTTGTTGGTCATGTCACTGATGGGAGTAAAGTTGCCATACTCGTCAAGGATAAAGTTGACACGGCGTTCCAGACGCCCGCCGCGCCTGTCTGCCGCCTCTGCCAGAAGCTCATATTGCTGCGACACAATGAGAGAAGCAATGGGATAAAAGGTGGTTTTCTCGTCGGGCAGGATTACAAACAACGCTTGCTTTTTACTGCCCATATCTGCAAGGGTAAAATCGCTGGTATGGGTGATAGCGTAGATGGACTTCGAGGTGAACAGCCGCAGGGTGGTCAGGGCAGAGGTGTAGAAGCTGCCTCTGGTACGGGACGGCGCCACATCGGAAATGGACAGAAGCGCCCGTGCCGGGTGGGATGGAGAGAGCTTCTTGACATACTCCAACAGCGGCATCTTATTTCCGATGGTACGGCACATTTCCGAAATGAACCAATACACATTGGTCATGTTCTGAAATTCCGGCCGTTTTTGATTGTCGCACACCACGCAGAGAATGGCGGCCGCTATGATGGAACATTCACCGTTCGTCCAAATCTTTTCGCCCTCCGGCTTGCCCACCAGATTGTTCGTCAAGTCCCAAGCCAGCATTTCTGCCCGGTCGGTGTCGCCCTCATTGATGGCGTCAATGATGGGCTGGAGCAGATTGTAGCGCATACTCTTTTCGGGGTTCTTGAAGTCCAGCACCAAAACCTCATAACCCAACTTTTTCAGGAAATCAGCGGTGTAGTGGAACAATTCTGCTTTGGGATCGGAGCAAAATATGGATTCTCCGGCGAGTCCCAAAAGACAGATACTTTCCAGAACCAGACATCTTGATTTACCGGAACGAGTGGCGCCAACGCAGAGCAGGTGGCAGTCATCACCGACAAAATAGATTTTTTCTTTATCACCCTCCTTTCGCATACCTACCACCACGCCGCCTTTTTTCAGCGGAGTATCCGCTCCCAAAGGTTCCTGCTTGGGAATACCTTTGGGGTGAAGATTCAACTTCAATTTATCGCCTCCTTATTTTTCTTTGAGAAAATCCAAACCATCGTATCCGGTATCTAAGAGCTGCCGGATCGTTGGGTTGTGCGGGTCAAGAATATAGCTGTCAAATGCTTTGTCTTTCTCGGAATCGGTCATCCACCGGGCTGAACCATGCTGGTATTGGCCCACAGCTCTGGGCGTCTGAATCTCCGGGGTGATCGTGTCCAGGTCTGATTCATACGGCCTCATGTTGGTCAGGAAGAACATAACCGCCAACACACTTACAAACCCTTGCAGACACAGATACAACATCATGTGCTGGCGGTTGGAAAACAGGCTGGCAAGGCAGTCCCCGATGGGGAGAAGTGAAAGCCGGGTGATCTCTCTTGTCAGCAGACCGTGAACCGCCGTTGAGAAAAACAGGTTGAGAATCGCGCCGGAAACGAAGATCAGCGCACAAACCATCAATTTAGGCTTTGTTTTCATAATTCCATATCATCCTCAACAGCAAAATCATCCAGAAACGCTTCATACCGGACTATCTTAAGCGCGAAGTCGCATCCGTAACGGGAGTGGATATCTCGCCGGAAATGATTAAAATCGCTGTCGAAACCCATAAGGCAGAGAATATTCATTTCATTTGCGGGGATGTTGAAGAGCTCAACTTCGGTGAAGCCTTTGACGCCATTGTAATATATAATGCGTTTCCGCATTTCCCGGATGCCGAGCGGCTTATAGCCCGGCTTTCTAATGCCCTTGCCCCCGGCGGGATACTTACAGTGGCGCACGGAATGAGCCGTGAGCGGATAAATATGCACCACAGCGGTGCGGCGAAGCACGTGTCGGCAGACCTTATGCCGGCTGAGGAACTTGCGGAGATATTCAAGAAGCATCTCGCGATTACCGATATAATTTCCAACGACCGAATTTTAAAGCTGGTACATAATTCCATCAAAGATGTGGCGAGAGATTTTCTCACGCTGATTTGATGAAATTATGTACCGGCTCTTTTTGCCGTTCGTTGAAAAATGAAAAAAGCGCCTCTGAAAAGCACCGAGTCATCCGCTGCGCGGCTGACCCGCCTCTCCCTGACAGGGGAGGCAAAGAGCTGCAAATAAAAATTTGAACTGATATAGCACAAACTCCCGGGATGCGAAACGCTATGGTTTGTGCCGATGTTTCCGGTCGGGCAACCGCAATAAGCGTATCCGTGACTGCGTCAATGCGCCACTAAAAAACCGTGTATTGACAAACGGAGGGTTATGTAATACAGTGAGACTATACAATGTGTTAATTAATAATCATTACAGCTCGCCGAACAGACGCGCTGAATTTTCGACAGATGAGCTTTTGTCATCACATCCCCCCGAGTCAAGGTCCCCATCATGTAATATCTGCGCCCGGCACGGCCGGTGAGCGCATTTATGATAATAAAAGCTGACGAGAGTCAAAACCGATATGCGTTCAACTCTCGTCAGCTTAAGGAAGAGGAGAATTTGATTATGGCACAACTCAGACCCAAGATCGTCAAGCTTGCAAAGGTGATCGGCGGCGTTTCCGGTATGGTCGTCAAGATCGACGAGAACGCGCCCGAATACTACTGCATGGCGAACATCGTTTCCGATGACGAGGCCGATATCGCCATCGCCGCCGGCCTGCGCAAGGAGCGCACGGCCGAGTATCTTGCAAAGAAGGTCGGCAAAACCGTCGAGGAGATAAAGCCCCTGCTCGATAACCTCGTCTATTACGGCATTTTCCGCCGCACATTTGACGAAAAGCTCGGCGAGGACGTCTACTTTATGCAGATCTTCGCGCCCGGCATACTTGAGATGATGGTAAACAACAAGGAGCTTATGGCCGCCCACCCCGAGGTCGGCAGAGCCTTTGAGGAGTACACGCGCGTGCGCATGCAGCTGCTCGGCCCCGTGCTTCCCAACGGCTACGGCCTGATGCGCGTCATCCCCGTTGAGAGCGCGATAAAGGACATCCCCGGCGTGAGCGACTACGAAAAGCTTTCGTACTACCTGAATAAGTACGACACCTTCTCCGTCTCGCCCTGCTCCTGCCGCGCATCGCGCACCAGCATCGGCGACGGCTGCGGACATCTTGACGAGGACATGTGCGTTCAGATGGGCAAGGGCGCCGAGCACTACATCCGCTCGGGCCGCGCGCGCCGCATAACGCGCGAGGAGGCGATGGAGATCATCCTGCGCGCCGAGGAGAACGGCCTGATGCACGATATTCCCAACATCGAGGAGGCCGGCGACAGCGCCGCTATCTGCAACTGCTGCTCGTGCGCATGCTTCGGCCTGCGTGCAGGACTCATGTTCGGCGCGCGCGACGCTATCCGATCCAACTTCGTCGCCGAGATCGACGAGGCAAAGTGCGTTGCCTGCGCCCAGTGCGTCGAGACCTGCCCCGGCAATGCGCTCAAGCTCGGTCAGAAGCTGTGCTCGACCGAGGACCTCACTCCTCCGGGCTACGCAAAGCTGACAAACACTGTTTTTGTAAAGAAAACCTTCAATCCCGATTACCGCGAGAATTTCAAGGACACCCTCGACACCGGCACCGCGCCCTGCAAGGCAGCCTGCCCCGCGCACGTTCCCGTTCAGGGCTACCTGAAGCTCGCCGCTCAGGGCAGATATACCGACGCCCTTGAGCTTATAAAAAAGGAGAACCCCTTCCCGGCGGTCTGCGGCCGCATATGCAACAAGCGCTGCGAGGACGAGTGTACTCGCGCAAGCGTTGACGAGGCCGTTGCGATCGACGAGGTCAAGCGCTTTATCGCCGACCACGACCTGCACGAGGACACGCGCTTTGTGCCCAAGATGGTCAACCAGATCGGCCGCCCGTACACCGAGAAGATCGCCGTCATCGGCGCAGGTCCTGCCGGCATGAGCTGCGCATACTACCTCGCGAACAAGGGCTATCCCGTAACTGTTTTCGACCGCAACCCAGTGCCCGGCGGCATGCTGACCCTCGGCATCCCCAACTTCCGCCTCGAAAAGGACGTTCTCAACGCCGAGATCGACATTCTCAAGGATATGGGCGTCACCTTCAAGTGCGGCGTCGAGGTCGGCAAGGATATCACCATTGAACAGCTGCGCAGCGAGGGCTACAAGGGCTTTTACCTCGCCATCGGCGCACAGAAGTCGCAGTCGCTGAAAATAGACGGCGAAGACCTCGAGGGAGTGTTCGGCGGCGTTGACTTCCTGCGCGAGGTAAACCTCGGCAACAAGCCCGAGATCGGCGAAAGCTGTGCAGTCGTCGGCGGCGGCAACGTTGCAATGGATGTGTGCCGCGCGGCGGTGCGTCTGGGCGCAAAGAACACCTACATAATCTATCGCCGCTCGGCCGACGAGCTGCCTGCCGACCCCGAGGAGGTCAAGGAGGCCATGGAAGAGGGCGTGCAGTTCCGCTTCCTCAACGCGCCCGTCGCCATCGAGGGCAAGGACGGCAAGGTGTCCGCTCTCAAGGTCGAGATCATGGAGCTTGGCGAGCCTGACGAGAAAGGTCGCCGCAAGCCCGTCGGAACCGGCAAGTTCGAGACTATCGCGGTCAGCTCCGTCATCGCTGCCATCGGCCAGGTCGTTGACTGGGGCACGCTCGACGTCGGTGCGCTCGAGACCACGAAGAAGGGCACCGCCATAGCCGACAGCCTGACCTATCAGACCGCTCAGCCCGACATTTTCGTCGGCGGCGACTGCTACACCGGCCCGAAGTTTGCTATCGACGCGATCGCTGCCGGCAAGGAAGCGGCCATATCGCTGCACCGCTATGTGCATCCCGGCCAGACCCTCACCATGGGCCGCGACAGGCGCGTTTACAAGGCGCTGGACAAAGAGCACGCACTGCTGGATATTTCGCACTTCGACCACGGCAAGCGTCAGATGCCCGGATACAACGAGGCAAAGGCCAAGACCTTCGCCGATGCGCGCGTGACCTTCACCGAGGAGCAGGTGCGCAAGGAGACCGCCCGCTGCCTCGGCTGCGGCGCAACGAAGGTCGACGAGTACCTTTGCATCGGCTGCGGTCTGTGTACCACCAAGTGCAAGTTTGACGCGATCCACCTCAAAAAGGTGCGCGACTGGCATGCCGGCACGTTCGAGACCATGCCCATCAAGGTCGCAGAGGGACTTGTCAAGCGCGCAGGCGGCTTGGTCAAAAACGCGGTGAAAAAATAATGCACGAGCTTGGAATTTGCGATGCGCTGCTGAAAATGCTGCGCAATGTCGCCGAGGAAGAACAGCTTCAAAACGTGCAAAGCATCACCGTCGAGGTGGGGACGCTCTCCGGAGTCGTCCCCCGCTTCCTGAGCGATTGCTGGCAGGCCGTCATCGACGGCACGGAGTTTGACGCTGTCGATATGATCGTCGAGACCGTCGAGGGCGAGGCTCAGTGCATCGAGTGCGGCGAGCGCTTCGTCGCCGACCTCGAGCGGCTGCGCTGTCCAAACTGCGGCGGCAATAAGCTGACCCCCGTCTCCGGCACCGACCTCACCCTCAAAGAGATTTTAGAGGCGAATTGACGCAGCTACGGATACGGTTATCTCTGGTGGCCCGGTATCGAAGCTACCGACGAAACCGTGCGTGCCTCTCGTAACGTGAGTGCATTGCTGAGTTTTTGCACCGCACCCTTGTAGGGAACGGATTTATCCGTTCCGCATGTACCGACTTCGTCGGCAATTCAAATCTATAATCGTAGGGGCGGTCACAGACCGTCCCTTTTGCCTTCCCCTGCGTAGCCTGAGGGGAAGGTGTCACCTTTGGTGACGGATGAGGTGTTATTATATCTGCGGTGCTAACCGCCACATTTTTTCAGAGGCGGTTT
>ENA-ORSK01001059-ORSK01001059.1-human-gut-metagenome-genome-assembly--contig:-NODE-1059-length-24200-cov-51.578505_pt1 | contig 24200 bp, 17 predicted proteins | sample MGYA00242192_ERZ509159 | MGnify/ENA primary metagenome ERZ509159 (study PRJEB26280, sample SAMEA2338663) | human gut metagenome | biome: human gut; feature: human-associated habitat; material: faeces...
GTGGCTGGGGCCATGGTTGGAACGACCCTCTCCATCCAGGACGTGGCGCGTATCCTCATTGCCGGAACGGTGGCTGGGGCCATGGTTGGAACGACCCTCTCCATCCAGGACGTGGCGCGTATCCCCATTGCCGGAACGGTGGCTGGGGCCATGGTTGGAACCGTTGCCAGAACCATCATTGGAGGAGCCATTGTCTGTGGTGGCGTCAACCAGTTCGTAGTCCAGAAGCCTCTGCTCCAGATTGGCGGCCTTCACACGGATCTTGACCGGGTCGCCGAGGCGGAAGACCTTGCCGGTGCGGCGGCCACGGATGAGGTAGTTCTGCTCGTCGAACTCGAAGAAGTCGGACTTCACGTCGCGCAGGGCGACCATGCCTTCGATCATGGTAGGCTTGATCTCCACGTACATACCCCATTCGGTTAGGCCGGAGATCGAGCCTTCATATTCATTGCCTATCTTGTCCTGCATGAACTCGATCATCTTGTACTTGATGCTGTCGCGTTCGGCGTTCGCCGCTATCTGCTCGCGCTCGGAGGCATGCTGGCACTGGGCTTCGTAATAGTCCTTGTTCTGACTCTCGGCATTGTCGAGATAGAGGGCCAACAGCCTGTGTACCATTGTGTCAGGATAGCGGCGGATAGGGGATGTGAAGTGCGTGTAGAACTTGAACGCAAGGCCGTAATGGCCGATGTTCTCGGTGGTGTAGATCGCCTTGGCCATCGAGCGCAGGGCGATCATCTGGAAAGCGTCGCACTCCGGCGTGCCCTTGGCCTCGGCCAAAAGCGTGTTCAGGGACTTGGCGATCTCGCGTCCGTTGCCGCTCGGCCCGAACTTGAACCCGAAATTGCTTACGAACTGGCCGAGGCTCGCGATCTTCTCCGTGTTAGGCTCACCGTGTACACGGTAAACAAATGTCTTGGCTTTCTTGTCGGCCTTGCCGTCCATCCTGCCGGAAGTGGCGATGAACTCGGCCACCGAACGGTTCGCCAGAAGCATGAACTCCTCGATCAGCCAGTTGGCCTCCTTGGTGATTTTCTCGTAAACCCTGATCGGCTTTCCGGTCGCGTCCACCTCGACTTTCATCTCCGGACGCTCGAAACTGATGGCTCCTGAGGCGAAACGACGCTTGCGGAGTGTCAATGCCAGCTTGTTGAGCGTCACGATGGCTTCCCTGACATCCTGACCGATGGCCGGATCCGCAGGCTCCTTACCATCGCTCTCGATGATCTGCTGGGCTCCGTCGTAGTCGAAACGATAGTCCGAACAGATGACGGTACGTCCGAACCAGCGGCTCTCGATCTTGCCGCGCGGCGTCATCTCCACAACCACCGAGAATGTCAGCTTTTCCTCATGAGGACGGAGAGAGCAGAGTTTGTTGCACAGCTTCTCAGGAAGCATCGGGACGGTTCTGTCAACCAGATAGACCGACGTTCCGCGCTCCTGTGCCTCCTTGTCCACGATCGTTCCCGGAAGCACATAGTGCGACACGTCGGCGATGTGTACTCCTATCTCGTAGTTACCATTGTCCAACTTCTTGAATGACAGCGCATCGTCGAAGTCCTTGGCATCGGCGGGATCGATCGTGAATGTCAGCGTGCCGCGGTAGTCGCGACGCTCCTTCAGATCCTTGTCCGTGATCTTTTCGGAAATCTGGTCGGCGGCGTTCTCCACCTCCGGCTCGAATCTGTAAGGCAGTGCATATTCAGCGAGGATGGCGTGCATCTCAGTGTCGTTCTCGCCCGGCATGCCAAGCACATCCACGATGTGACCTTTCGGAGTAGGCTCGCCTCTATCCCAGCCGTCAATGGCAGCCGCCACCTTCATCCCCCTTTTCGCACCTTCAGGCAAGGTGTCGAAATCGATGCTGATGTCATACGGCATATTCCTTGACTGCATCAGCACCCACGCCTGTCTGCCGACTATGTGAAGCACACCTACAAACGGCTTGTGGCTACGCTCGATGATTTCTATGATCTCTCCTTCGCGGCGACGGCCAGCGTCCTTCTTTCCGCGTCCACCTTCCTCTCCCTCCTTCCTCTCTCTTGTGACCGCACATCTCACAATGTCCCCGTTCAGGGCTCCGCGGGTCTTGGATGCCTTGACGAACACATCATTGTCAGGCTCGCCCTCGATGATCACGAAGACATAGCCATCCCTTGTCATCTGAACCTTTCCGGTCACCTCGGCCAGCACTTTCTTGCTCTTCTGTCTGGCACCGAACCTCTTGTCGCGGCTCTTCCTGCCGCCGTTCTCGCCACCTTGGCGATTTCTTCTTTTCTGCATAGATAACTTCAACTCTCGCAAGTAGGCAACTACCCGCTGTAAACTACCTTATCTCACGTCCGAAGGTGATTGCCCACCCACATTCATTCACGTTACCCCTACCCTAAATCCCTCCCCTCGGGGGAGGGACTTGCTTTCACCACAAGTGGTGAAGAATAGAGGATTGGTGCAAAGGTACGAATTTTCCTTGCAAACGGTGAGCCTTAACGAAGATATTGACTGATATTGATTATCTTTGCACCGAAAAGGCTTGATTATTTGTGACTATTCACAATCACGCCGAATCATAGTTATCAAACACTTAAGGAATATGTCCGACATCAGAAAAGACAACAGAATCGTCATGACGCTCGACGCCGGCGGCACCAACATGGTCTTCGGCGCGATGAAAGGCGGAGAGTTCTGCTGTGAACCAATCACGCTTCCGTCCAACGCCGACAACCTTGACCGCTGCCTCGGCACGATGGTCACAGGATTCAAAAAGATAAAGGAGGAACTTGGCGAGGAAAAACCTGCCGCCATCAGCTTCTGCTTCCCCGGGCCCGCCGACTATCCTGACGGAATCATCGGAGGCTACCTCCCTAACTTCCCGTCTTTCAGGGATGGGGTCGCCCTCGGGCCTTTCCTTGAGGACACTTTCGGGATTCCCGTGTTCATCAACAACGACGGCGACCTTTACGCCTACGGAGAGGCTCTCGGCGGCGTGCTTCCTGAAATCAACGAAAGGCTTGCCAAGGCCGGCAGCGCGAAGCGTTACCACAACCTCATCGGCTACACGTTCGGCACAGGTCTGGGAATCGGTACTGTCATCAACGGTGAGCTTAACCGTGGCGATAACTCCTGCGTGGAGACTTTCTGTCTCAAGCATCCTGACATGCCGGACATCATCGTCGAGGACGGTGCCTCGATCCGTGCCGTGAAGAGAGTTTACGGTGAGCTGACCGGCAATCCGAACCACGGTCTTGAGCCTAAGGATCTCGCTGAGGTCTGCGAGGGCAAGAGGCCTGGCGACAAGGAAGCCGCGATCAAGGCGTTCGACAAGATGGGCGAGGTCGCGGGCGACGCGATGGCCACGGCGGTTACCCTGATCGATGGCCTGATCGTGATCGGCGGCGGAGTGATGAACAACTACAAGTACCTGATGCCTGGAATATTACGCACTATGCGCGGTAAGATGCACCAGCTCACCGGTGAGGAACTGAACCGGGTTCAGATGAAGGTCTATAACCTCGACGACCCTGCGGAGTTCGATCAGTTCGCCCGCGGTGAGGCCCGTTCCCTGAAGGTTTACGGAAGCGACCGCGAGGTGGTTTACGACCCTCAGAAGCGCGTCGGCGTGATGCGTTCCAAGATCGGAGCCAGCAAGGCCATCTCGCTCGGAGCCTATGCGTTCGCATTGACAGAGCTGGATAAATAATTGTTTAAAAAGAACTTAACGAATATGTACCCTCTGAAATTTGAGCCCTATCTCCGCGAGATGGTGTGGGGCGGAGAAAAGATAGCCCCGTTCAAGGGCGTAAAGACAAAGCGGCACAAGATAGGGGAGAGTTGGGAGATCTCAGCTGTCCCGGGCCATGTCTCAACGATAGCCAACGGCTCTCTTGCAGGCAAAAGCCTGACCGATGTGATGAATGAATATGGTCCTGAACTCGTCGGCAAGAAGGTTTTTGAGAAGACCGGTACGGAGTTCCCGCTCCTGATCAAATTTATCGACGCTAGAAGCGACCTGTCGATCCAGGTCCACCCGAACGACGAGCTTGCCGCGAGGACCCATCCGGGGATGAAAGGCAAGACCGAGATGTGGTATGTGGTCGGAGCCGACGAGGGAGCCCATCTGCTGAGCGGCCTGACCGAGTGGATCACTCCTGATGAATATGAGAAAAGAGTCAACGAACACACCATCACCGACGTGCTTGCAAGCTACAGGATCGCTCCCGGCGATGTGTTCTTCCTCCCTGCCGGCCGGATCCACGCCATCGGGGCCGGAGCCTTCGTCGCCGAGATCCAGCAGACATCCGACCTGACCTACAGGATCTATGACTATGGTCGCCTGGGTCTTGACGGAAAGCCCCGCGAACTGCACATCGAGCAGGCCAAGGAGGCCATCGACTACGATGTCTACCCGGACTACAGGACTGAATATTCCCGTGTCAAGGACGCCGAGACCAAACTGGTCAGCTGCAAGTACTTCACCACCTCGCTCTTCGACCTGGACAAGCCTTGTGCCAAGGATCTCTCTGAACTGGACTCTTTTGTGGTCGTGATGTGCGTCGCCGGAGGCGGCAGCCTTGTTGACCATGAGAATGACGGCCAGGAGCACGTCGTGACCCTCCGTCAGGGCGAGACCGTTCTCATCCCCGCCACCTCCACCGGCATCGAGTTCCGTCCCGACGCCTCGATGACCTGTCTCACCAGTTGCATCGAGTAAAGGCATTCCATCGCATTGACACCATGAACATCGATCTGTAAGATACTCCCTATGCATTGCCTTGACCCTGATGGCGTTCTTTGTCTTTAGGTTCTTCTTCGGGAAGGTCCCGGACAAGAGGCTGTTCGCCAACTACCTGCGGTCAAGGAATTTAATGGGGGCGGCGCTTTTGGTGCTGGCGGCAAATTATGCCGTCCATCTGTGCTTTGACATAAGGCAGGTTAATGTCAATGCCGCGATTGTGATGAATCTCTCAACGTATTTCTTCGGCTACGGGCTGTTCGTCGCGGCTCTGCACACACTTCTGAACCGCTCCTACATCACACGGAAGATCATTGTGAGACATTGTCTGTCATGGCTTTTATATGTCATCCTGTCCGTCTCCGCGCTCTTGTTCAGCGAAGACGGCACACTGAAAGCCGGCCTGATATATTCATTAGCCCTGATGCTTGCCCTGTATGGTTTCTCTCTGGCCTCACACCTGCTCAAGGCCTACCATCGGGCCGTCAAAAAGATGGATGACACCTATTCTGACCATATCGCGACCTATGTCAGATGGATGTCGGTACTGACATATTGGATGCTCATTTTCGGCATCGGTTGTTCTGTGCTGACCTTCCTTCCTGACAATCTTGTTTTTGTTTGGGTGCTGTCTTCCGTTCCGTTCTACATTTATCTGTATGTCAGTTACCAGAACTACATGCTTTTTTATGAAACCGTCGAACATGCCATCGAAAGTGACCCGGGGCCGGATCTTCCTGTGACAGAAAAGTTCTCCTGCAATCCTGAAATGCAACGTCTTGTGCAGGAATGGGTGGAGGCGGAAGGCTATCTGAAGCCGGGACTCACGATAGCGGATCTTTCCAAAATCCTGTACACAAACAGGACGTATCTTTCCGCTTTCATCAATCAGACCTACAAGGTGACTTTCCGGGAATGGATCTGCGGAATGAGAATCGACCATGCAAAACGCGCCTTGCTGGAGAGTCCTGACAGGTCCATCGCTGAAATCGCGGAAAAATCAGGCTTTCTTTCCGTGAGCAATTTCAATGCTTCCTTCAAGGAGAGAGAGGGTATGACCCCGACAAAATGGCGGATAAGCAATTTATCGGTTCGGCAAAAAAATGCTGATTTGACAAAATAAGGTTGTCCGTACGACAATTTCTTGACGGCTCGGCAAGATTTGTCGGAGCCGTCTTTTCTTCGGGTGCTTTTTTAGTATTTTTGTCTCACAAATTTCTTCCTTGGGCGTGGTGAGCCACCCTGAGGCTTCCGGGCATGTTTCAAACAATATCAAAACGATGAAGCGTCTTATCTATCTTGTGTCTTGTCTTTCAGTCTCGGTTTTCTTTATGTCCTCTTGTGATAAGGGAGAAACCGAAACCGCCGCAAACCCTGCCGATTATCTGAGGAATGATGATCAGAAGGCTATGGTGTCCACATTGAAGAATTTGGCGGACGGGCATTTATATTCAGTGAAATATAGTTCGGAGTACCACATCGATGAGGTCATGTCTAGCGGAGGGGCGAGTTCCAGCATGCAACTTCTCGGAAAAGTGGTGCCGATGCTGACAACAGTTCCGCTGGGCAAGGCTGACGGTGGCGTGGATTTCGGATGCAGTGCTTTCTGTGTCAAGTCCCCGGAAGGAGACGTGCTGGTGGGACGTAACTTTGACTATAGATTCGTGTCGTCTTCCAATGTGCTTGTACACAATGTCACAAAGGGAGTGCATGAGTCCATCTGCATCTCAGCCCTTCCATTTCTGGACAAAGACACTTATGTGGCCGGTGCGTTGTCGGACGGGAAGACGGATCTTTCCATCCCTGTGACCGCATCCATCTACTGCTGTCTGGACGGGATGAATGATGCGGGACTGTTCATAGGTGTCCTGTCTCTTCGAGGTACCGGCGGGGCGGTACAGCATGACCCCGGGAAGAGTGACATTGTTCCGACATTAGCCATCAGGCTGGCTCTGGACAGGTGTACAAGCGTTGAGCAAGCCGTGGAGGTTTTCCGGTCCCACAATTTTTTCGCGGACGGTGAGAATTCGGACTCGAACTATCATTTCCTGATCGCCGACGCAAGCGGAAAGAGCGTTGTCGTGGAATATTACCGCCCGGGAGAGGTGCCGCCGCTGAGTGATCCGTCAGCGAAAGATTGGACGATGAACCTGCTTGACACCGACCACGTCACCAATTTCTATCTGTCCGAGGGATGGCGGAATGTCGGAGGAGGAAAAGAGCGGTACGACAAGCTCCACGAGACATTGGAAAAGAAGAACCGTGTGATGACGGAAGATGAATGCATGTCTCTGCTTGATGCCGTGCACACAGATCTGCAATCCGAGGGAGGAGACATCACAAGCAACACGCAATGGTCAGTCGTTTACAATCTCACAAAGAAGACGGCGACTATCTGTGTGGACAAGGACTACAACAGCAAACTGCCTTACAGACTGTAATACCATGAAACACTCTCTTTTACTTTATCTGGCCATACCGGCGTTCGTGCTTACGCTTGTCTCCTGTTCCAAGGACAGTCCGGACTACGGTGACGAGGTCATCATTGAAGGCGACTACCGCAAGCCTTCCTCACTCGCCGACGGCGAGAAGATCGCGTTCCCGGCATGGGTCTCGGAAGGCCTCTCCAAGGACTTCGCGGACGCTGTCAAAGGCCGGCTGAAAGAGACGGCTCCTTCGGCTGACAACGCACAAGTGATTGTCACGGACATGGCCGGCTATTCCGGACTTGACACACTCAAGGGGCGCGTCGTGGTTGTCTGCGATCCGTCAAAAATCCTGCTTGAACAACTCGGTGTGGAGGCGGGGAATTTCCTCTGTGTGGCTTTCCAGCAGGGACGCTCCGGCCACTGTGCCGTGCGGACTCCGGCGGAGGGTCTGGAGGTGGACGAATGCCTCAACGGCCTTGTCTCCTGGACCAACAACGCCATCCTGAACGTGGCCGGCAACTTCGACCCGTCCTCTTTCTGGGAGGAGTCATGCCTGTACACGACCTATTCTGACAAAGTCAAGGAGACGATAACCAACGTAGCGGCCTCCAAACACGATTACCTTGAGGGCGAGTTTTCCATAGATGTGCAGTTGAAGGTCACACCGATGCACGGATTCAAGAGCGGTGATTCGGATGCCATGGATTATTATCTCATGACCTCCACCGTTTCGGTCGTGTCGGGGAAGATGTACACGGGGAATTTCACCAAGACGCACGGCTTGGTGAAAGCGAGGATATGCGGTTTCTATCTCAAGTCTCTCAGTTCTAACATCTACATATTAAACACCGCTATATTAAACACCGCTGGAACTCCAGTCGGCCGTTTTGTCCAGACACCGACACCGGAGACCGTCATCGGCTCGACCGGCTACACGACCGGCTGGAGCTTTTCCATCGGCGGAGGTATCACCGGCGGCACGTCTCCGATGATCTCTTCAAACACGGGATTCTCCATCTCCTCAAGCACATCCCGCACAATCAGCGACTGCGATGTGCTCAACAGGCACGAAGGCTCCACGGTCGGCTACGACTACGTGATCAACAATCTTCCTCGCCTGAAATCCCTGAAAATCACGGACCCTCCGCTTGTCTCGACCTCGACCGTCAATTTCTACAGCCAGTGGGTGTGGGCTGTCCCGGCGGAGGACTACGACGTGAAGACCAAGTACAGGGTCGTGATAGATCTTTACAACCTTGTCTACGGCGCTTCCTATTTCTACTCGGGAAGTGTTGACTACCACGATCTTGAGTTCGTTCAGAAGAAGTATTCCGTCACCAAGGACCTTCCTGTGCCCAACAGGGGGCCGACCGGGAAATTCGACCTCACGAACAGCGAGGAGGGCACTTTCATGACCAATGTCAGGCTGTACAACAAGAGCCACCCCGAGACCGGAAGCTACCATGACGGAAGCGTCTACGGCCAAGGCAACACCTGCTCCTTGTTCCTGGTGGCCGGCGACTACGAGCTGCAATGCGACATCAAGGACGCGAAAGGCAAGACCAGGAAACGCAACTACACCGGACTTGTCAGAGTGAGGCCAGGAGGATCTGTGAGACTATCAACCGGCTACGGCTTCAAGTAAAACTATGAATATATTCATGAACCTTCTGAATGAAATCCAATGACCATGAAACGAATAATTGATTTTCTGAATATACTTGCGCTTTGCGCGGCTTTTGGCCTGCTGGCCTCCTGCGGAGGGAAATCAGGCCTTGACCCCGATCCGGAACCGGAGCCGGAGCCCGTCGAGGAGAACCGCACCTCGGACCTGCCCTACTGTGTACTGTCTGAACTGGATGGCGACATCCTTGAGTTGATATATTCAAGATTCACCGGGAAGAGGGTCTCCTGCGAGGAGGCGAAGGTGGTTTTTGTGAGCGAGAAGGATGTCAAGGACGATGAGATCTTGAGCGCCTACCAGCGTGGGGCGGCGGTGGTCGTGGTCTCTCCGACTTCGGATCTGCTGTCGTTCCTTTCGCGGCACAACATCGGTTTTCTGTCCGCCGAGACGTTGGACGACTGCCTTTTCGTGGCGTTCCACAGGAGCGGCAAGGTCTTCTCAATGGATGATTTCCCGCCGGCCAACCTGAACGGCCTTGTGTCATGGGTCGGTGACGCGCATTCCGCGAACACCTCGGGAGACGACCTGCTCCAGTCCATCCATCTGTTCTCGTCCCATGACTACAAGATTGACAAGGGCTTGATCTTCAAGGACGGCAAGAAGGAGTTCAGGGTGACGGGCGAAGGCCGCTTCGAGCAGTACTACTCGGTCATCCCGCTCTATGCGTTCAAGTCATCCAAGAGCAACTACATCGGGGACTTCTACATCGTTGACGCCACGTTCTCGGTGGCTTCGTCCGGGATGTACGCCGGTAAGTTCAACAAGGTGCTGCCGAATGGCTGGACCGGCGATTTCATGGGCTATTTCCTGACCGGCTACAATGTGGACATCTCCCTGGTCGATGACAAAGGCAATCAGGTTCCGGTCCGCTTCAATCAGGTTCCGTCCCCTTCAACCACGATAAACTCCCAGACCTACACTTCCGGTGTGACATGGTCGTTCGAGGCCGGTTTGTCCGGTGGCGCCGCCGGCGCCGGGCTTTCCTTGAGTTCAGGCTGCAACTTCAGCAGTTCAAGGACGCGTGAGATCAGGGACCTGTCCATCATCGACAACTCGTCTGACGGAAGCATCCACTACAAACTGGAGGTGAAGAACCTGCCGGAGTTGGTCAACACTCAGCCTCCGGCCATATCCAGAGCCACTTTTGATTTCCATTCCGGTTGGGTCTGGAGTGTGGAGAACACTGTGGAGTCCGACGCCGCCACCCGTTACCGTATGAAAGTGACATTGAGCGACATGAACTACCGTGACCTTTGCTCCAGTGCTCCTGGCGGACCGTACGGCATTCAGAACCGGCCCATCGAGAAGAAGGAGTTTTTTATCGACCTCCCGGTTCCGAACAGAATTCCTTGCGGCAATGTGAAGTTCGTCAACAGCGAGAAAGGCAAGTACATGACGGACATCGTCTTTATTGACTCAAAGAGCATAAGCGATCCTAAAAGCTATCATTTCGATCCGTCAGGCAGTGTCTACTCCTATCAGGAGTGCTACGAGACCAGCCTCCCTGAGGGCACCTACATTGTCCAGTACAAACTTGGAGGCACCTCCTGCACCGGAAAGAACATCGCCGTCAAGAGAGGTGAGACACTTGAGATCCAGTCCGGCTACTATGTGAAGTGATAATGCTTTTGCGTGTGATTGGCAAGCAGAAGACTTTGATCATGAGACTGATATGAAAATCTCATAACTTGTAATCCTGTCCGTGGCGTTGACGATGGCTTCCTGCGGGAAAGAGAGTGGCGGCACTAGGACTCCGGAGGGGCGGATGCTGTGGAAGAACGCCAGAATTCCAGTTAGCGGGCAACTCATTGTCTGTGAATGTATTAAAAACCCTTGTCTTAGGTTGAGTTTTCTCAAGGGACAAGAGGCTGTTCGCCAACTACCTGCGGTCAAGGAATGGCATGTTCTTTGGATAACGGGGAGGACAGGCTAACAATTAATTGGATGAAAAAGTTATTAGTGGTGCTGGCGCTGGTTTCGCTGACAGGAAGTGCGGCTTTCGCACAAAGGGTTCATTCTGACAATCAAGACTTTAAGTTTACCGCCGGAGTGAGGATTCCGCTTAAGAGCGCCAGTGCTAATTCAGGAGAGGTGATGAGCCTCACCTACGGGAAGTACAACGACAAAGGCTTCGGAGTGCGGGGAGGCGTGCAGTGGATGTTCGAGAACATGGACATCAACGACTACCTCGGGATTCCTCTGTCCGTGTCGTGGAGCAACGGAAAACGCACATCGTTCAAGGAATCAATAAGGCAGGGCGCCAACAACGCCGCCTACGGAGCATACCACAACAAGAGCTATTTCGGAACGAATCCGGATGCCGGCACCATTCTGGGAAGTTTCTTCGCCGGATTCTTCAACAGGATCGAATTCTTCGCCGGACTGACTCCGGGCTACATTTTCGGACACCGGGAAGAGCCGCACGGCTTCTCCTACATCGGACAACAGGAGATTGAGCATTACGTCTACATCAAGAACCGTTTCAGCCTTACGGCCGACGCTGGTCTGGATTTGTCACTCAACCTATGGCGGTTCAGACTGAGCGTAATCCCTTCCTTCCACTACTTCATCACAGACAACTACCGGGAGGTGAGCATCTCCCGCATCACCCACGACGGCAGCACCGACACCCACACCTCCGACAAAGCACACCCCTGGCAGTTCGCCATCCAAGGCGGCCTAAGTTTCTCCTTCTAAGGAGCGCGACGGTATTGCACTCCCCAACACAAAAACTGATCTTCAAGGGATCACCACCACTTGAAATCCATCCATCGGCTTGTAACATTGCGACATACGAACATTTATCCTCCTGCCGAGGAAAGGGACGGGTATTCCTGAACATCTTCGCCAAGCAATGTGTTGCCTGACCAAGACGTGGCCTTGCCTTCTTGCTGAATCATCCATTTTGCAAAACACTTTCAGCGCGATCACCAATCCAGAAGGCTGTGCATAGGTTAAGGCTGAATTGCTTCACAATGAAGGCAATAGTTTTTCACCCGAATGCCGTTCCCATGCCGTTATGTTGGCGATTGCGCTGAAGGCGTTTTGTATTATTCGTTGGCAGAGGGAGTTGGTCTTCGTGCCGCTTCGAAATGACAAGAGATAATCTTTTTTGACAAAAATATTAAGTTAGCGTTAAAAAATAAGTTGAACTAAATTTTGTGTCAGATTTATGAGGATAGATTTCTTTTGGAAGAAGGAGCGTGCCAGTGGCACATGACTGATGAGAAAAGAAATATAGACCATAAAGATGTACAAATTGTTCAAGTTATTTTTTAATGATTACTAAGCAGCCCTTATAAAAATCTATCGATCGTTTTTTCGACTGCTCACGCTGCCGCTAAATAGCAATTAGCGGTATTACCTTTGTCGCGGAAGAATCACCAGAATAGCTCCAATGGGTGGCTTATGATGGTTTAAAAAAGATAAGCGACAGCCTTGTCTATTCAAAAATGATTGTGAATTTTAGCAAGACATACTTGAGAACACGGAAGTGTAAGTTTATTCTCGAATACGAATCTGGACAATTCACTTGGAAGAGAGTAAGACTAAAGCATACTCGTGGCCATTAGCCACAGGGTATGCAGAAATGTGGGAACCAGAGTGTCATCTTGCCGGCAGTCGGGTAATTTGCTTACATCGTCCACCTCGTTCAGGCCGAAATATTCAATGCCCCTGCCCCAAATGAAATCACCGAGTGACTGCCCTGATGGACGGTGCTTCGCTTCATGGAGGAATTTGTCGGTGAATTGCTGTTCACGACAGTTTTTCCACCACCAGAGACGTGAGCCATCCTGCTCGCTGATCTGCTGGATCATCGCGTTTACTTTCACCTCAAAGGTGTTCAAACGAAGGAAATCCGGGATTGAATAGCCCGAGTGGGTGATAAGCGCATGGGTGGCATAGCAGACACAGATGTGTTCCAGTTTTGGATGACGAATCTGGCCTTCGGCCCAAGTCGTTCCATCGTCAAGAGTGTTCTCAAGGCCCAATTCCTTATCGCTCATTGTCGCTTTCAGGCCTTTGGAGGCGTCCCAGTAAGGATTACAGGTCATTACTTCCATGTCGCCCAGTTTCTCCTGTTGGAGCAGGGCGTTCACAATTATCATTTTGGTGAAATCCGAGCGGTAATATTCATCGTCTTCCAGGTGGAGTACATCTTGAGCAGTGTCTCCCCAATAGCGCAGGCATCCCTCCACCGTAAAGTCGTCATCCTTCTCTTCTAAAGGAGAAGACAACATCTGACGGTACATCTTCCCTGTTCTGGAGAACATGTCCCTAGTAAGTGAATATAACCGTTCATTCTGACTTTCAAACCGTTTGGCTTCCGAATCAGAACAATGCAACTCAAACATCTCCGACAGAATGCGATAACGCTCCAAGAGCAAGGATTGTACTTCTTCCTTCTTGCTCTCATCCTTGAGCCATGAAAAGTCCCAGCCGAGAGGATCACCTGTGATCGAAAGGATTTTCCGTTCCCTCTCTGCCAATTCACTGTGGTATATTGTCAGAGTCATCTCTATGGACGGCATCGCAGCGGCTAACCTTATCGTTTCCTCGAAATTCGGGCTGATTACTCTAAACGTTCTCATTGTATTCTCCTTTTCTGCAAAGATATACAACAGCGTTGCCAAAACCTTTCAGTTTTCGTAAGTCGACCATACTGCCGAATAATTGCATTCAGGCATCCCATCTTTGCCGATGATTTAAAACAAATACGCCATGACATTATCCGAACTGCTTCACAGTGTGTCATTTGATGACCTAATACCGACGCTCAAGGAAGTGTACGGTGTCGAAACCGACATCTATGCCTACAGGGAGGCTTTCGATGAACTGAATCTTCTCCGTCCGATCGGACGGGACGATGGGATTATCAAAGTTTATCGGGACGAAGAGGAACATTATATCGGGGTGAGCGGATGCAACGACATCTGGGAGAACCTGCTCGACTTGAATATTCATGTAGAAGAGGGCATCCGGTTGGATGACAATGCTCTGGCCGCATATATTCTTTGGGAACTGACCTTCTACGGTTTCTCTCAAGAGGAGCAATCTTCATTTATTGAAAATATCGGGAGGCCGGACAACAAGTATTCAAAGAGAGCCTCGGAATTATATTCTCGTAAAATCAGCATGTACGCTCGTGGCAGAATAGAGAAGCGCCAATGCTTCAGTGGAGCCATGTCTTGGGATATCAGCGAAAAGATACACGAACGTGAGCAGCGAAGGAACCGCGCCAAGTGTATGCGTGACACCCGTATGGAGCGGTCGATCAAACGCCTCGACAGAATGGCGAAGGTTGAAGACTGCATCCAACGACTCCTGAGCCTCTGCCCGGACCTCGAACGGCATAATCTTGAATATCTTTTTGGAACATATTCAATTACCGAGTCGAACTTCCGCCAGCAGGAGAGTCGTGGAGGCTATAAGCCTGCGACTTTGTGTGAATCAATATCCCAATACAGCCTCCTCACGCAATCAGAATATGACAGTGTTGTGATTGTGCTTTATTCTTCGGCCGCTGATAGGGTGAGCCCTTCTCTGCGTTCCGCCGTTGAGGATCTGCTGATCACAGGAAGGTCCCTGAAGCGTTCTGTTCTCAAGGTCTGTTCCGACAACCGAATAACGGACGGCAGCATCAGAGCGTTTGTCGTAACGAGTCAGGACGATCAAGAATAATGTGTTTGATTGCCTTTGGTTTGCACTGCCGCTTTTTGGCGGGATCGAAATGTACCTTTGCATTAAAACATAATACTATTTGAATGAAAAAGACCTTGCATATTATGCCCAGTGGCGCGTTATGGAATAGAATCGCCCTCTGGTGGATAGGGAAAGAATTGGACAAGCACGACATTTTGCAGTACCCGGTCCGGACGAATGTTCATTATTTGCCTGAGAATTTTTCTGAAGTGGAGATGATGAAAGTCGCCATTTCGTGGGGCGATGCAGAACTGTATGAAGACTTGAAGGTTTTTTCCAAAAAGCTTTCCGAGATTCAGAACTACGAGAAGGTCGTGGTTTGGCATGCGGAAGACGCTGACTCAAGACTGCTGTTTTGCACGGTGGTCAGTGTTGTGCGACAAGCGTTGTACGAAATCGACATTACTCCTGAGGACAGGCGCACTCGATGGGTGCAGGCAATAGAAGATGAGCCTGAGACAGAACGGGATGTGGATGTATTTTATGTGGGGCATACGGGCTGTGATATCACAAGATCCAGCTATTCCATGAAGCCTGTGACGGAAAAGATGAGAGAGAGGCTTCTGACCGAATGGAGGCAATGGGGCGGGGAAGATGCTCTGGATTGCCCGGTTTTGGTCAACCAGTATGGGGAATTATTCCACACGTATCGTACATATTTGTACGGGGACATTTTTGAGTTCACTTCGAAAACAGAAGCGACATTTATCGCAAAGATTGCCGGAGAAGTCCTCTATAAACATCCACAATTGTGGGATCAGTATGTCTGTGACACTGTGGTTAAGATGGCTGATGAGGGAATGATCAAATGGGTGAAGAAGGATGAGGAGAACTCTTTTCGAAGCCTTGTACAGCAGTACAAACATGATGTGACTGAAGATTGGTTCGGCTATCCACGAGACTTTCTGTATCATTTCATAGGAGAATGCGGGAAAAAGATCACCATGTCCGAGGATGACATCAAGGCGGAATATCGCCGTGAAAGAAAAGATTGCGCGGACATCTGGGGACACGGCCATCTGACCCGTGAATATATACAAAAGAGAAAGAAACAGTGGAAAGAGACGCTGGTTGTGAGATGGGCTGCCGCCTTCAACGAGAACTGGGGCTGGTATCACTTGCTGTCGGTCATTAAGGTGAAACTGGAGATGATGGCGGAATACATGCGCCAATGGTCTGTGCTCGCTGACGGTTCGGTTTACGCGGATCAGATGGAGCGCACCATCAAACTGATACAAGTCGTCCTTGACAGTGGCGGTAAATCCGATTATGCGCACACCGAAGAGGAGGATGAATATCTTGATGCCGAGCATTTCTCGCATTATGTCAACTTCCGTAACCGCAACCGCATACCGAGTCCGGACTATTGCGGCGAACAGTTCTGGTGCGAGGCGCAGCGCCTTCGTTTTGATAAGGCATGGAACCTTCTCTGGGAAATGTTCCGCACGAAATTGCTTTCGTGGGAGGATTGAAGGAATAATCGAATTCCCTTTTGTCTCGGGAAAGAACGACCTAAACCGGCATAAGAGAATCCTCTGCCGGAAGTAAAAAGATAAGCGGCAGCCTTGCATATTCAAGAATGATTATGTACTTTAGCAAGACATACTTGAGAACACGGAAGTGTAAGTTTATTCTCGAATACGAATCTGGAAAATTCACTTGGAGGAGAGTAAGCGGACATTTTCCCTCGTCATATCCCCTATGCGGGATTGCGCGTGGGACTGCTGCTTATTTTATTCCAACGGTCTTCCAGAACCGGTATTCTAAAATGAGCGACGGTGCCACGCTTTGGGAATAGGGCTGCATTTTTAACGACACGAACAACTAATGAATATGATTATGAGGATAACTGTTCGCATTTGGCAGGTTACTTATTAATCTCTATATATTATGAGCAATATAAATTTTAGGCCTTGGATTGGCAAAAACTATCTATCGTCTGGTCTGGATGGTAAAAGGATTCTGGTTTTAGGTGAAAGTAATTTCTGCACAGATTACTGTGGAGAAACAGATTGCGAAAGCTGTGGAAAACGTAGACGGAGAGGCCCTGTATTCGCGGAAAACATTATCAATGGCTATGTCTATAACTATTCAGGTTATAAGTATGAACAAGCGTATCTTTGTTTTGAGAGAGCTATGGCAGGAAGAGTCTTAACACAAGAAGAAAGAGAAGAATTATGGAATAGTATGGCGTTCTATAATTATATTCAAGTGGTTCCAAACGGACATAGACAAAAATGGGATACTCCGGAATCAGAATCGGCTTTTCTTGAGGTTTTAAAAGAGTTGACTCCAGATGCAATCATAGTATGGGGAAGAAGGTTATATCGTACCCTTCCTCGCTGGGATGGACAATATTCAACTTTTGATGTTGATGGCAATAAAATAGATACGTGGACATTTGATAGTAATGGAGAGACCTTCACGTGTTCTATAGTTAGGACTATGATTGATGTGTGGACATATAGTATTGATGGAAAGAATATCCCTGCGCTTGCTATAGATCATCCAAGTTGTCCTAGAGACAAGGACTGGAAGTTTCGGCATAAGGTGATAAAGACTTTCCTGGAGAGAATATAGAACCCCTTCAGAGACGATGTAAAGTATGTTTTATAACTATCACTCATTACGAAAGCGTTTCGTAATATTCATTGGTGGAGAGGCCGCTGCCTGAATCACGCCATGGCCCAGCCGTCAATGGTGCGGGTCGCGGAGGAGAAGTTGATTCCGAGCTTGATTATTTGTTTGCCGGAGGTCAGGAACGGTTTGTCATAGCCTTTCTCATCGATCTGGCGTAGGGCGGTCTCTGGAGACTGGTCGCGCTTCAACTCGATGATATAGACGAATCTATCCGTGTCAAAGACAATGTCGATCCTGCCGTTTGAAGTGTGATATTCAGTCTTGACGTAGAGTCCCATCATCTTGAGCATCACGGACATCACATTCTGAAAATAGAGTTCCAGATCTCCATGAATCTCATAATCGTTACCCGACAGGAATGTGGTGAAGCGATTCAAGAAACTTTGTGTGTCGCCTCTTTCTATGTCACGTATAAACTGATAGACAGAGAGTTCCCCTTGGATCAACGCCGGAGCGAAAAGTTGGCTGAGTGAATTGAGGAAGCCGCTTTTGACCTCTTCGTTCGGGTAGTCGAGATTATAGGTGTTGAAACGCTTGTCGTAATTCTTGATTGTCAGGTAGCCGGCTTGGTACATAAGTGTTATCGGAGCAGGGCTTCTGTAGTTCGCGCCAGTAAGGGTCTCTATCGGAACGTCATTCTTGGAAATATTATCCAGATTGTAATTGCCTTGCTTCAGATAACGGACAAGGAAAGACGGAGTGCCGGTCTCGTACCAGTAATTTCTGAATTCTTGAGCGTAGAATGCATTCAACAGGCTGAAAGGATTATAAACACCTGCTGCACTTGGGTGGAAATGGTAACCATCGTACCTCTTCGCCAATTCGCGGTAGCATTCATCAATAGTCATATCGTTCGCTTCGGCCAGTTCCGCGACGCTATCGTTGAAGTTGCCTCGGAGTTACGCCTCAGAGATCCCGCAAATGTCAGCGTATCGATTGTCCATAGAGATGTCGTTGAGGTTGTTCAGTCCGCTGAATATGCTCATCTTGCCGAGTTTTGTCACTCCGGTCAGGAATGCGAATCTGATCAGCGCATCCTCGCCTTTCATCACGCTGTAAAACCCTTGAAGTTTCCTCCGGAAAGACTCCATCAACTCTGGATTGTCGATGTTGTCGATGATCGGCTTCTCATATTCATCAATAAGGACGACAACACCTTCCCCGTTTTTTCGTGTGCGGTTTCAATGGCAGCCTTGAATCGTGTCGGGAAATCATCGGATTCATTGTCGATTCCATATCGTACTTCCCATTTATGCAACGAATGATCAAGGTTCGCGTCAAGATCGGATGGTCGAAGTATATCCGCTTCCAGTGAAGTCCAAGTGAAGGACGGGATACGCTGTCCAGTCCTTTTCAAGAGATTCGATATCCAACCCTTTGAACAGTTCCTTTTGCCCACTGAAGTAAGCCTCCATCGTGGAAACCAGCAGACTCTTCCCAAACCGACGCGGCCGGCTCAGGAAGTAGTATTTCCCAGTGGAGGCAAGCTGATAGACCAACCTGGTCTTGTCAACATAAGCAAACCCTCCATCGCGAATGTTGGAAAAGCTTTGAATTCCGATCGGATATAACATAAAGATCTCCTCCTGTCTCTTTTTCCTTATTTGTCACCCTGACACATACCGCCAAGGCTGATAATTACAAAGTTAATCTTTTTCATCAAAAATAGAAACAACCACAAAACTCTTCCATACATTTGGGGAAAAGAGGACTCTAAGTGCATTTTGTGAATATTCAAACGGAATATTCAAACATATATGCCCGCCGGCTCATAGCTGCCGCATAATGGCAGTAGGGGGCGTTATCTTTGCCGTGGAAAAATCAACGGACCAGCTTAGGAAGGAGTCGTCCGGCGGTTTGAAAAAGATTGTAATGTTGCACTTGCTTTTTGACTCTGCATTTGAAAAAAGATAAGCGGCAGCCTTGTATATTCAGAAATGATTGCGTACTTTAGCAAGACATACTTGAGAACACGGAAGTGTAAGTTTATTCTCGAATACGAATCTGGAAAATTCACTTGGAAGAGAGTAAGCGGACATTTTCCCTCGTCATTTCCCCTCATCGGGATTGCACGTGGGACTGCTGCTTATTTTATTCCAACGGTCTTCCAGAACCAGTATTCTAAAATGAGCGACGGTGCCACGCTTTGGAATATACCCACATTCCTGACGACACAAATAACTAATGAATATGATGATGCAGAAAACTCTCAGCAGTTTGTTGAGCCACGTTGAAATGAACCGGAATGAACTTGATTCTCGGTGTGCTATTGTTTTTTTGTTTGAGTTCTATATGATATGAACATTGTTTAATATTAGGCCTTGAATGCTAATTACAAAGAATGATGCTATGACTTCAAACACAAACTTATCCTTTACCTTGAAAGAGATTTCTTCGTGGACAAAGGACGATTCCAATGTGAAGATTCCGGAACTCCAACGTGGGCTTGTATGGAAACCAGCTCAGGTTGAACTATTGTGGGACTCGATTCTGCGTGGTTTCCCTATAGGCTCTTTTTTGCTCTCTGATATTCCTGATTATAAAGAGAGGTATTATCTGATGGATGGACAGCAACGGTTTAATGCGGTATCAATTGGTTTCGGTTCTGTTGAGAACTCCCGTGCTATCTTATGGCTTGACATTAATCCGGAAAAGACGAAAGACAGCTCCCGGACCTTTTGGGTAAAGGCTACAACAATAGCACATCCGTGGGGATTTGCGAACAATGATGAGTGCGATCCCCTTTCCGCGTCAGACAGACGTTCCGCATTAGATGAATTTGGTCTTCACGGACATAATATATACAACGAAATCGTAGATTTGCATAACACATGGCCGATTAAAGCATCAAGACCGATTCCTCTTCAGTTCTTCCTATCTGCTCCTATCGAAGATAAGAAAACCTTTACAAAGTACGTGATAAGTAGATGTGGACAAGAAGAAGGTAAGTTCCGCAGCCTGAAAAACCATCCTGTTACGGAAATAGATGCGGAAAGAATATCCTCATTCTATGACGCCTTCTATAGACTGAGGGAGTACCGAATTAGTTGTAATCATCTAACTCGGGTTGTTATGGAAAATGAAAATTCAGTGACAAATAATGAAAGTGGGGTGACAACCTTGGAGACATTGTTTACAAGGTTGAACACAGGTGGCACAAGGATTACACAGGAGGATCTCAGCTATTCTGCTATAAAGGCGTATTGGCCAGAAATCAAGGACAAAAATGATCGCATTGCCGAACGATATATGCCTCCGGCAAAACTTGTTATGCTTGCGTTCCGTCTTGCGCTGACGGATCCTTCACAGGACAAAACATTCAAAGGAACAATGTCTGTGAAACAAATACGTTCTTTGGCGAAAGACAAGATGTCAAAGCAGAGGATTGATGACTTGTATAGCAATGACAAATTGAAGAGGATAATGAATGTCATTGATGAATGGCTGAATGTTTTTAATGCGGAAAAGAATCCTTCTCCAGATTCTTCTCCAGATTCTACTCCAGATTCTACTCCAGCAGTGCTTCGCACAAGCATTGCGAGAAACTCAACAGATATATATTTGTTGTTGATGTATTTCGCATCTGAGTCTCTTGAGGGGAAAATGGATCTTTCTGTAAAGGAGATTATGGCATTGGCTTTTTATCTTCATTGGTTCAGTAATGATGCTGCTAAAGTGGTCACTGAAGTTTACAGTCAGTGTCGTAAAGGCATTACTATAGAGGCCATTAGGCGTGCCATATCCCTATCATTTGTGAATAAATGGCTTGTCGCGCCTTACACGCCAGATGAGATGAGGCATTTCTTCACGATAAAACCAGATCCTAAATGGCGAGTATGGTCTGAAGATTATTACCCTTGGCAGGACTTTATCGAAAGAGTATATAGGTTTGGGCCTTGGCAAACTAAAGAGATGCTTCTGTATGCTCAACGTATGTTCATCAACACACACTTCAGAATGTATGATCCTGCCCGTCAGGATATGTGGGATAGCCATAACTGTCCGTGGGATTATGACCACATCATACCACAAGAATGGATAGCAAATAAAAGAGGTGCATTCAGAGACTATTGTAAGGACTGGCTTTGGAACATAGGGAATATTGCCGCTATTCCATTTGAGGAGAATAGATCCAAAAGTAATAGGGAAGACTATGGCTTCTATCTAAAAAATGAGAAGACTCTTCTTTTCGATGAATCATCTATTAATTTCAAGAATGACATCGTTTGGGATCAAAAGGGAAGTTGTTCGTTCGCATCTGTAACTTTCGAGAGGTGTTGTAAGATTTACAAATGCTGCTATGATATATTTGCTCCGTTATTCGAAAATATTGAACTGTCAGATGATTTGCAGGAACGCAAAGACATTTTGCTGAAGGTAGCCGATGGTATTGAAGGCTCGAAATGCTATTTTGCAGCTGGAATCAAAGACTACCCTCTTGAACGTGATCTTGATTGGACAAGGGAATGGATTTGCGTCGGTGTTCCTTATGGGAATTATCTGGCTTGCGTATGTTGGGGCTATAATCATACGGAATTGGAATTCGGCTTAAGAAAGCTTCCGGGAACTCTGATCGACAGCAATCGAAATGATATGCCTATGCTCAATGACTCCTACACAATATATGAAGATAACCAATGGTGGTACGCATGGAAAGAACGGGCAATTGGAAACGCAGAGGAGGAGATTATCACTGAATTAAGGGCATTGATAGACTCCCTTCAGAAATAGCGGCATAGAATACATCTCGAAAGATCGTCATTATGAAAGCATTTAGAATCACGCCCAAAAGAATCAGACGTTCAAACGGGCAGGTACTGACACCGGAGATGTCAGTTGTTGTTTCGACGAATCTGTCGAATCCGTTCAACAATGGGGCAAAAGAGGTCGCGGAGGCGTATATGCGCATCTACGGCTTTGACTACAAGCGGTCTTGCTGCTGCAAGACGGACTTTGACTGCGTGCTGTTGGGTTGATGCTGAACTATAAATCTTGAAATATGGATAAGAAGCAAAAGAAAGAAGCCAAGAATACAGCAAGGCTTCTTGTTTATTTGGCGGTTGCTATTTTTATCATTGGTATTTTTGCCATTCTGCCGAAAATATTTTCTGCGCAGGATATGCTTTTTCAAACCATCGCAGTTGTTCTGTCTGTTGTATTTACGGCGGTTGTGACCAATCAACTGCTTACAGGACAGTCAAATAGCGAAGAATCGCGCGAGAGGAATATCAAGGTATATGAGAACAAGATTTCTGTATATGCTGAGTTTGTTTCCAAAATGTGGTCGATTATGAATGATGGCAAGGTTGAGCCTGATGAAATAATTGCGTTAAGATCAGACATCTTCAACAAGTTGATTTTCTACCTTGATGATTCACAGATCAAAGCCATCTCTGAAGAATTGGAGAAGCTTAAGTTCGATTCTGTTACGGATGCTTATGTGGCGGTATTTGAGAATATCACCAAAATATTACGTTCTAATATAATGGAAACGGAACAAGATAAGAGCAAGACCGAAATCCAGACTTTGTGGAATCGATTCAATTGTATTTTTAAGAATGATCAGGAGCCGGAGTTGGAAACACAACTTCCTGATAAGATGGATTCAGAGTCGGTGCCTGAACCACAAGTCCTGGATATGGTTGAATCTGATAGGCTGATTCATAGAAATTGTGTCCACTTCAATATGTTGGATGACAATTGGCAGAAGAGCATATTCGCTAATTACGTAAATGCTCTTGGCCTTTGTGAATATGGTGAGGTTTGGAGGACGAAGATGATTCAGCGCAGCCGTAATAATGATATTGTATTTCTGTATCAAACTGGCGGACCTGGATATATCGGTGCTTTTCTGGCAAAAGGTTGGGTCGTCTTTGAAGCGGATGGAAATGGCAATATGGAAAAGGAAGTCAGATACGAATTTGACAAACAGGAGGGCGAGGTTGTTGTTGAGTCTGAACTCGATAGAAATAATGATATCGACCGCTTCTGCGCTCGTAAACTAATCAACGATGGATGCACAAGAGTATCTTTCTTGCTTATTGAACCTCTTATTTTCTGCGAGGAAGGAGTCGGAGTTATCTCCGTTTATCGAAGAACAATCTCAACTTATGATTCTCATTATGCTTGGCTGACTCTTGGCCGGTTTAAGGCAATGGTTGATGGTTGGCCTGAGGATTTAAATAAATATCACCTCAATGGAGAGGAAAAGATCTTTGAGACGAATAAAGATGCACTTCAACAGATTTTCTCTGAAAATAATGTGAAAGCGGCGGATTGGAATGATGAAGCAAATAAATGGATAGATAAATAATATGGAATCAGATAACTATGCCAAGATTTTATTGTGAATACTGTGGATATGGGTCTGACAGTGTCAGGTCATTGACGGCTTGTAGTTGTGCCAGACATCCATTCGGTCCTAATAAAGGAAAGCACAAACTGTACGAAGGATCAGAGAAGAGTAAGTACACCTGCAAGTATTGTGGCCAGCAATTCGGCAGCATCAGGTCTATGACCAGTTGTAGTTGCGTCCGTCATCCCAATGGTTCTAACAAGGGGAAGCACTCTCCGGCTTTGTAAATGATTTAGGTATTTTTAATAAGGGTTTATCTGATGCTGTTTTAGCAATAGCTAATCACATAAATGATTTTATGGATAGTATCATCAATAATGATCTATTAACTATATGCTCTAGTATAAAGAAAAAACTCAATCTTCAGTTTTCACAAGGCCCAGGATGGACGACGGAATCCGGGGCAAGATGGTTCTATATGAAGCCGGAATTGAAACGTGTGTACATTAAAATAAAATTTGTAAGACTGGGAGTTTTGGCATAAGGTGATAAAGACTTTTCTGGAGAGGACATAGACCCCTTTCCTGAACTTGTGTGATCATTGGAATAAATTGCTGTTTTTATGAAACAATAGTTCGTTAATTTTTCCATTGCCTAAGCGTCCCTGGCAGTAAATAAAACCAGTTCTTTGAAAAGTTTGTCAATAACTTGTGGGTC
>ENA-ORSK01001068-ORSK01001068.1-human-gut-metagenome-genome-assembly--contig:-NODE-1068-length-23990-cov-5.446668_pt1 | contig 23990 bp, 17 predicted proteins | sample MGYA00242192_ERZ509159 | MGnify/ENA primary metagenome ERZ509159 (study PRJEB26280, sample SAMEA2338663) | human gut metagenome | biome: human gut; feature: human-associated habitat; material: faeces...
CCCTTCGGGGAGCTCCCCCGATGGGGAGCCAAGAACGTTCTTCCGCTTAACTTAATAGCATTACCCTTGCGGGGAAGGTGCCCCGAAGGGGCGGATAGGGCACAGGCGGTATGGAAAACAGATGAGAAAAGCGGAGAAGTGCGCGGTACATGTGGGGAAAGTGTGAGCCCCTCGCCGCGAATGACAAAGATTTCTCGCTTCGCTCGAAATGACGATATGGGAAAGTCTGATGTCTCCCGGTCTCCCAGTCTCCCAGTCTCCCAGTCTCCCAATCACTCGAGGACCCTAATCCCTAGCTGCCGATCACAAATTTCTAATTCCAATTTCCTTCATTTATGCTATAATGACTATGAGTGTAATCAGTAGGTTTCCTGCTGAAATCACGATGAGGAAACAGATATGAAAATTATTGGTGGAAAAGCCAAAGGCACGAACCTTTTGGCACCCGTAGGAAGAAATACGACGAGACCGACGCTGGGACGGGTACGGGAAAGCATTTTCAATGTACTTGCCAATGTGGGGCTCGTTGAGACGGATGTCCTTGATATTTTCGCCGGGACAGGCGCGATGGGGCTTGAGGCGCTCAGCCGGTATGCATCGTCTGCGGTCTTTATCGACAAGACAACGGGCCGCATCATCCGCGAAAATGCGAAGAAGTGCCATGTAGAAGATCAAGTACAGATCATATCGAGAGATGTAGGGGCTGCGCTGAAGTCTCTTCAGGGCAGGACCTTTGATTATATTTTCATGGACCCTCCGTATCGGAAGGGCTATATCAATGAAGTACTGGCGATGGTTTTCGACTGCGGCCTTCCTGCTGATCATGCGATCATTATTGCAGAACATTCTATATCAGAACCCCCGGATGTATCACTCTTTGCTGACCGATGTGAAGTCTGGAAAGAGAAAAAAGTGGGGGCCATTGTTGTTACCTATCTGCTATGCAGATCTACAGAGGGAGAAGTGCAATGAAAATAGCGATTTGCCCAGGAAGTTTCGACCCGGTGACCTATGGTCATCTGGATATCATCAGAAGAAGTGCTTGTCTGGTCGATAAACTGATTGTGGCAGCTTTTTTAAATCCGACTAAGCATTATATGTTTACTACGGAAGAACGGTTGGATATGCTTCGTGAGACGACCAAAGACATTCCCAATGTTGAAGTGGATGCTTTTGATGGTCTTTTGAATGAATACGCAGCGAAGAAGAATTGCCATCTTCTGATTCGCGGACTTCGTGCGTTCAGTGATTTTGAATACGAATTTCAGCGGGCGCTCATGATCAAACAGATCGATCCCACGCTGGAGACCGCATTCTTCATGACGGATGGACGCTATTCTTATCTGTCGTCTACCGGCGTTCGTGAGCTGGCCCATTTTGATGGTGATATTACCCGGATGGTCCCGCCCTATGTACAGGAAATGATCAAGAAAAAGGTAGAGAATCGCTGATCGCCATCGGCTTTTTTCTCAAACTTCGAAAAAGAAATGAGGCTTGCAATTATGGACACAAGAAAACTCTTAGAAGAATTAGAAAATGTCATCAATAACGCGAGTGAAGTACCGCTCACCAATAAGAAATTGGTGGATAAGGATGAGATCGAACGACTGATCGATGCCATCAATCAGTCGCTCCCAAATGAACTCGAGAGCGCACGCCGCATCGTCGCGGACAAAGAGCGCATCATGCTCGACGCAGAAAAGAAAGCAGAAGACACGGTGGCGCAGGCGAAGGATTATATCGCCCGCATCACGGAAGAAAGCGAACTTGTCAAACAGGCGCAGGAGCGTGCCAATGAAGTGATCTCTTCGGCCAATAAATCCGCTGATGAGCTCCGCACCAGCTCTGTCACCTATGCGACAGATGTCCTGAAGTATGTGGAAACAAATATGGAAAATGTCTTAGACAGCCTGAAAAAGAACCGTCAGAGCCTGATCGATTCCAATTCCGCCGCTGCCCGTCAGCAGGAAAAAGAGAATAAGTGACGAGGGGCGGAGTTTGGGGATCAGCACCCGCTCCCCCCAATGAGCCCGTTGCATTCTGCGTCATATTTTAATGTAAAGACGGAACGCATGTTGCGTTTCGCCGGCGTCATCAGATTGATGGATGATGCTTCAGGACGCACCTTCATTCCTTATTTCTCATTCCTCTTTTGGGGAAGGGGATACGTGATATTCCGGTTTTGAATGAAGCATACAGGAGGCCATTCCCATGGGACGAGAAGAGGAAAGCCGGCGGATCCTTGTGATCTGTTTTGCGGCGGCTCTTCTGGCTCTGGGAGCGGCCTTTTTTCTGTGGCATACCGCAGGGGAGACGAAAGAGGAGCCGCTTCCTGTGGTCGAGCTTTCCGGTAAGGAGTCTTCAAGGACTCTCCTCGTCTATGTGACGGGTGCCGTGAGGCAGCCGGGTGTCTATGAGCTTCCTGAGGGAAGTCGCTTCTTCGATGCGGTGAAGGCTGCGGGTGATGTGCTGCCATATGCGGTCATGGAAGATATCAATATGGCCGAGCCGCTTTCTGACGGGATGAAGATCCATATCCCGCTTGATCCGGAGCAGGTGGATGCACGGGGGAGCGGGCTCATCTCTATCAATGCCGCCAGCGCGAAAGAGCTCGAAGCACTCCCGGGCGTCGGTCAGGTGACGGCGGATAAGATCATCCGCTACCGTGAGGAGCATGGCCGCTTTTCCTCGAAGGAGGAGCTCAAAAAGGTGCCCTCTATCGGTGAGAGTCGTTACAAGAAGATGGCGGATAAGATCACCCTATGATGATCCGGCTGGGGCTTTTCTGGAGTGCGCTTTTGCTGGCAGCGGGAGTTTTTCTTTTCGAGGAGCTTCCGCCTTTTCTGCTGCCTTATGGGTATGCCTTGCTGCTCCTTTCCGGTGTGCTTTTCCTTCTCTATGGTTATTTCCGCTGCCGCTTTTCCCTTGTCCTTTTGGGAGCGGCGCTTTCTCTTCTGACGATCGGCGCTTTCCGCATGGCGCTCTCCGATGCCCTGTGGCAGGAGCAGTCGCACTGGGCGAGCCGAAGCGCAGGCACCTATGAAGGTATCATCATGGAGGAGCCGCTGGTACAAAAAGGGGAGGAGGGCTATGCGAGATATGCGCTTGCGCTCGTTTCCATCCGATACGCCGATGGGACGCTCCAGCCGCTCTCGGGGACGTGCTACCTCTATGATCAGAAGGAGATCCGGCATTTCCATCCCGGTGACCGCCTTTACGCCGAAGGAGAAATGAGCCCGATCCGCCTGTATCAGAATCCGGGAAAGATCGATCTCACGGGACGCTATCGGAGCCGCCATCTCCTTGGAAGGCTGTATCTCAAGGAAGGCATGCATCCCGCCTTTGCCGGTGAGAGTGGTACCTATCGCATAGAGAGATTCTCTTCGGAGATGAAGCAGTCGCTGAAAGAGACATTTGCGCCTTACATGGATCCGGTGCGCCTTTCGATCCTGATGACGCTCCTCTTCGGAGGAAATTATAATGATATTCCGGAAGAGGTCATGACGTCATTCTCCGCGACGGGCATCATCCACATTCTCTCTGTCTCGGGCTCGCATGTGGCGCTGCTCTTGGGCTTCCTGTACCTTTTGGGACGCTGGCTCTCGCTGCCGCGACGCCTTGTGATCCTGCCGGCCATCCTGCTTGTGTTGCTTTACGCGGTGCTCTCAGGGCTTGTGCCGCCCGTCATCCGTGCGGCGGTCATGGGGATCCTCTCTGTCGTTGGGATTTTCCTTGACCGGGAGAGGGAGACGCTGAATCTTCTGGGGGCGGCGGTCTTTGGCATGCTGCTCTGGGATCCTTACTATGTGTACGATGTGAGCTTCCAGCTCTCGGTCGGCGCATCCGCGGGGATCCTCCTCTTTTACCGTCCGATTCTCCGCTGGATGAGCCCTTTCCAAAAGCTGCCTAAATGGGTGAAGGAAGGGATCGCGCTGTCTTCAGCGGCACAGCTTCTCACGATACCGATCATGCTCTATGATTTCCATCGCTTTCCGGTGTATTTCATCTTTGCGAATCTTTTCGTCACGCCGTTTCTGGAATGGGTCATCATCGCAGGGCTTATCGCAGCGCTCGTCTCCCTTCTTTGCCGTCCGCTGATGGCAGGGCTTCTCTATGCGGCAGACTATGCGGTCTTTTTAGCCTTGCGTCTGAATCTTCTCCTCTCCTCGGCCAGGGGAGCGCAGCTTGTGACAGGCGGACTTTCTTCTTTAGAAATAGCCTTTTACTATGCGCTTCTTGCGGCGGTGTATTTCAGAAAGCGGCTTTCCGGTCGCTCTCGCATGGCTGCCGGAGGCATGCTGTCGCTTCTTTTTCTTGCCATAGCGACGGCTCAGCTCCTGGCGCCTTCGACCCGCGTCATCTGCCCGGATCTTGGCGGTGACCGCGGAATCCTTCTTGTCAATGACGGGCGAAACATCTTATACTATAAGGCAAGCCGCATCTCCTCACGCACCGCTGTCTGGGAGTGGAATTCCATTCTCGCCTATGAAGGGGTAGAGGAGGCAGATGTACTCATTCTGGATCTGGAGGATGTCGATAAGCCGCTCCCTCTCGTGATGGGGATACCTGTCAGGGAGATCTGGGTGACGGGCGGCGATCCGCGGAAATGGGCGACGCAGCTTCTATCGGGGCAGACAGCGCGCGTGCGATGTCTGGGAAGGGCCGCACTTTCTTTGGATGAGCTGCACTTTATCACCAATGGCAGCAGCTGGCAGATGGTGATGGGGGAGAAGGACATCTTCCTTTCCGGCCGAAGACCCATGCCAAAAGCGTCTCCTCATACCCTGTGGATCACCGGCAGCCATGGCTTTCAAGAATATACGGAAAAAAACGCGGAGACCATGGCGCCCGAGCTGGTCATCTACGGCGGGACCCGTCTCGTCCATGCCTATGAAGATATGGAGCTTTTCGATTTCAAAGACATCCCGTCCGTGAACCTGTATCAGAAGGGGATGCAGGAGGTCGTGTACAAGAATGGGTGGAAGTTAGTGACTAGTGACTGGTGACTAGTGACTGGTATTGCGATTTGTCAGCTTCTGGACTGGGTGAGAAGTCAGACATCAGACATCAGACGTCCCAGTCTCTTAGTCTTTCAGTCTTTATGTCTAATCCCTAATCCCTAGGCACCAGCCCAAGTCACTCCCGATTCCCGGTTACATTTATATAAGGACGATCACTTATGCCTGCCAAAAAGTTAAATAAAAAGAACTGCTGCTTTCTCTATGGTGAAGATCTGGTATCCCTTGCCCTTCGTCGGGAGGGACTGCTCAAGGCCTATTTTGAGGGAGATCCGCCGGATCCCGTTCTGTTCGATGGAGAGGGAAGTCTGGAAGAGTATGAGAATGCCCTCTCGGGACAGTCACTTTTTTCCAGTGCGACTGCGGTCGTGATACACAATCCCCCTTTCCTGAAGCGCATTTCGAAAGCAGAGAAAGAAGAAAAGGCGGCCCTCCACTTTGTGGAGAGGCTCGAAGGCCTGCCTCCTGATATTTTCTGCCTGATCCAGCTCGATGGAAAGCCGGACAAGCGAACGAAGATCGTGAAAGGGCTGCTGTCTGTCTGCTACAGTGAAGAGCTTTCGCTCCTTTTGCCGCGTGATGCGGCAGGTGCGATGATACGTCTCCTGTCAGCAGCGGGCAAGCGTGTCGATTTCTCCGCACGGACGTATTTAGAGAATGTACTCTCCTCGTGGGATACGATTTCCCTTCCCCTTTTGCAGACGGAATGTGATAAGATGGTACTGATGTGCGGGGAAAAGTCCGTCGTGACGAAGGAGCTTTTGGAGCTTGCGCTTCCCGACTACATGAATCAGGGGATCTTCAAATTCGTCGATGCTCTTCTGGACAAAAAGTCACAGCTGGTCTTAGAGAGTGCGGACCGCGTCTTCACGGATATGACCACCACGATCAAAAATCTAGGACTTCTTTCTTCCAAATTCAGAAAGATCAAGATCTTGAAGGAAATGGAAAGGAATCACGTGCCGCCCACCCGTATCCAGCAGGCGCTGGGGGTGAGATCCTCCTGGCAGTGGCGGGCCGTGCAGGCCGAGGCAAGGAAGGTCACGGAAGAAGAGGCGGAGTGGTTTCTTCTGGAGATCATGAAGTACCAGCTCGCTTCCCGTCAAGGCGCCTCGGAGCTTGAGCTGACAGATTTGCTCTTGAAGTATTGTTTGAGGAAATAAGTGACTGGTGATTGGCGGCTGGTGACTGGGATTCCTCGTAACGTCATCCCGAGCGTAGCCGAGGGATCTCTATTGCACTGCGATAATCAGCACGTATGCACTGAGGGAAAACGATGGCTTGGTGCTGCCTCATATGCGACAATGAGCGCTCTGCCATAGAGATTTCTCGGCTACGCTCGAAATGACGACGGTGCGAAGCGCTATCAAAACTCCGCGGCGCTTCTGATTTTTATGCGCTGCACCACAACCCTGAACCCTGAACCCATAACCTCAAATGTCATATACGAAACGAAGGGACTATCATTGAGTAAAAGACGATACCGCTGGAAGCGGATATTCGGACTGGTTTTCACACTGGCTGTTATCGGCATCGGAAGCGCGCCGTTTCTCTGGGAAAGTGACGGCAGGGTCATCCCCGGCGTCACCATCCATGGGACAAAGGCAGGCGGTGCGACGGAGGAAGAGCTAAAGGAGCTTTTTTCCGTGAAAAATGCGGATCTTTTGCACGGAAAATTGGTACTTACAAAGGAGGATGCTCACGAAGAGATCTCCTTCCGCTCGCTCTCTGTCCGCTATGACGAGAAGGCCATAGAGAAAGCCATGGCTCTTGGACGGACGGGCGGGCTCTTCCAGCGCTGGTACGATCGCTGGCGGATCCTCCTCACTGGGCATAGTGCGGCCATCGATGCTTCTTTTGATGAGAAGCACCTCACTGAGGATATCGCCCAGCTGGCCGCCAAGTATGCGAAGCCGCCTGTCAATGCGAAGCCCCGGTTTGGGAAAGACGGATCCGTTTCCTTCGATGAAGGCAGGCCTTCCATGAAAATCGACAAGGCGGCACTGGAAGAAGCAGCCGCGCTCCAACTCAAAAAGGGCGAAAGCGGAGAGGTGGAGATCCCGGCCACAGACATCCAGAAGCCGAATATGACAAAGGAGGCTGCCAAGGAAATCAATGCGGTCCTTGCCGAATACACGACCACCTTTTATCCCGGGGGCAACCGCAGCAGAAATATCGAGATCGCTGCAAACAGTATCAGCGGCAGGTACATCGCACCGGGAGTCTCTTTTTCCTATAACCAGGCGACAGGTTCCCGTTCCAGCGCGAATGGCTATCTCGAAGCCCCTGTCATTATCAATGGCAAGGTCGAGCCGGGGACAGGCGGCGGCGTCTGTCAGGTGAGCACGACGCTCTTTAATGCCGTCATCCTGTCAGGGCTTGCCGTGACAGAGCGTACCTGCCACTATTCGCCGGCGCCCTATGCACCGATCGGGCGTGATGCGACCGTTGCGGAAGGTTCTCTCGATTTTTGCTTCCTGAATCATTTGAAGCATGGCGTCTACATTTATGCGGTCTACGAACCGGGTGCTGTGACCGTGCGCATCTTAGGAAATCAGGAAGACAAGCCCTCTTTCGTAGAGATCGCAAGGAAGAGCGATGAAGTCCTGCCCTTTAAGACCGTGATCCGCGTCGACCCTTCGCAGGAAGAGGATAAAAAGGTCGAGGAAGGCCACGAAGGACACAATGTCCTCGTCACGCAGTCTGTCAAGTGGGCTGACGGCCGCATCTACCACGACAGCTTCTTCTCTGACTATGAACCGGTCGATACTGTCATCACCTATAAGGTGAAACCGGATGATCCTCCCCAGCCATCCGAGCCGCTCTCCCCTAAGGCAGTGAAGACGGGAGCATGAAGTGATGAGAAATGAGAAATTAGAAATGAGAAATGGTGGAGCGGCGCATCAAAATATAGAAGCGCCGCGGAGCGTAAATCATGGCAATGCCTGACGGTGGCATTTAGTGACTAGTCACCAGTCACCAGTCACTAGTCACTAGTCAATTGGGATTTCTAATCCCTAATTTCTAATGTCTCATCCTAAAAAGTCGAAATGCCACCACCTGTGTTATCTATACCTCGAAAGGAGATCCTATGGGAAAGTATTGTCTGAAGTCCCGACAGGCGGGATCCGTCATTACTTTGATGGAGATTGACACAGAGAGCCGCGCATGGTACATCAAGGCCGACCATAAAGAAGCTGCATTGAAGGCACTCAAAGATATGGGGCCGGCTTTGGCATGCGTGGAAACGATCTATATCAATGGTGATGATGTGTCGAGTGTGGTTTTTGCGCCTGCGCCTATGATGGATCCGGATATGCCGCCGGTGGATTTCCCGCCGCCGGAAGAACCCATGGAGAGCTACAGTCTTGCGCCGGATATCCCTGTCTTCCCGACCGCTGACGACATCGCAGCGGCGCAGGAAGCGGAAATGGCGATGCCGGCAATGGCAGAAGAGACACCGATGCCGGGGATCTCCATGCCGAGCAGTCTGCCATCTCTTTCGAGCGTCCTGCCGAAGAGCGCTTTCATAGCGCCCGCGCCCGCTGCCAAAAAAAGCGGCGCAGTGAATGGCATATACCTTGGCAGGAAGCATATCACGGGAGAGGCCATCGAGATCCGCAGCGTGAATGAAGAGAAGGATGGTGTCATTTTTGTCGGCACGGTGATCTCTATCGAGGTCCGCGAGCTTCGCAGCAAAAAGAAGCTCCTTCTCATGAATCTGGCTGATGAAACGAATGGCATCCCGTGCAAGAAATTTTTCGACCGCCCCGAGGAGGCAGGAGCTGTCGAGTCTTTGAAGCCGGGGACGACAGTCAAGGTGCGCGGCAATGTGCGCCTCGACAAGTACTCCGGCGGGCTTGTGCTGGAGCTGTCTCAGATGGAAAAGGGAGAGACTGTCAAGATCGACCACGAGGACAATTACGAGACGCCGCGCGTCGAGCTCCATCTGCATACGAAAATGAGCCTCGATGGTCTTATCGACAATGAAGAGATCATCAAGACGGCAGCAAAGTGGCATCATCCGGCGGTCGCGATCACAGACCATGGCGTCATTCAGGCGTTTCCGAAGATCCAGGATCTCGCAGACAAGTACCATCAGAAGGTCATCTATGGCATGGAGGGGTACATGATCGATGAGATCCCGGCAGATCCGGACGCCGACCGCCAGCAGTACGGTCATATCATCATCCTTGCGAAGAACATCACCGGCCTGCGCAACCTGTACCGCATGGTGACACTGTCGCACCTCAAATTTTATAGAAAACGTCCGCTCATCCCCAAGCCCATTCTGGAAGAGCTTCACGAAGGCTTGATCTACGGCTCCGCCTGCGTCATGGGAGAATTCTTCCGTGCGGTCCTTGCGGGGGAGAGTGATGAAGAACTCATCCAAAAAGCCAAGTTCTACGATTACCTCGAAGTCCAGCCGCTCGGGAACAATGAATTTCTCATCAATGACGACAAGTATGGCAAGATCAATACGAAGAAAGACCTAGAGGATCTGAACCGCAAGGTCATCGAGATCGCCGACAAGGCAGGCATGCCCTGCTGCGCGACATCCGATGCGCACTACATGTTTGCGGAAGATCAGAGAAATCGTGACATTCTCCTCTCGAACTGGGAGAAACCGGGGAAGATCGAGTCCCATCCGCCCGTTTACATCCGTACCACACAGGAAATGCTTGACGAATTCAGCTACCTTCCCAAAGAAAAGGCCATCGAGATCGTCGTCACGAATACAAGAAAGATCGCCGAGCAGTGCGAAGTCTTAAAGCCACTCGCCGAAGAGTGGAAATCCTACAACCCGAAAATCGCAGGCGCGGATGAGAAGCTGGTCAAGATGTGCTACGACAATGCGAAGGCCATCTACGGCGACCCGCTCCCAAAGGTCGTACAGGACCGCCTGACGCTCGAGCTCACGCCGATCATCAATCACGGCTACGGTGTCCTCTACTACATCGCGCACAAGCTCGTCAAGCACTCGAATGACCGAGGCTACCTTGTCGGTTCGCGAGGCTCTGTCGGCTCCTCCTTCGTCGCGACGATGTCAGGCATCACAGAAGTGAATCCCCTTCCGCCGCACTATGTCTGCCCGAAGTGCCACTGGACCCATTTCTTCGAAGATGGCTCTGTCGGCGGCGGTTTTGACCTGCCGGATAAGAAATGCCCGAAGTGCGGGAGCGACCTCGCAAAGAACGGGCATGACATCCCGTTCGCTGTTTTCCTCGGATTCGACGGAGACAAGGTACCGGATATCGACCTTAATTTCTCCTCGGGAGACGATCAGGGCGTCGCGCACAAATATACCGAAGAGCTTTTCGGCCGCGACAATGTCTTCCGTGCCGGCACCATCGCAGGCATTCAGGATAAAACAGCTTACGGCTTCGTCAAGAAATACGCGGAGAACCGCGGGTTGACATTCAATGATATTTTCATCGAAAAACTTTCCGCCGGTGTAGCCGGGGTGAAGCGCACGACCGGCCAGCATCCGGCAGGCATCATGGTCTGCCCGCGTGATATGGATATTCACAATTTCACGCCGCTCCAGTACGCCGCGAATAAAAAATACCTGAAGGATGAGAATGGCCGGCAGATCCCCGGGACCATCACCACACACTTCGATTACCACTCCATCTCCGGCCGTATGCTGAAGCTGGATATTCTCGGCCACGATGATCCGAAGGTCATCCGTATGCTGCAGGACATCACCGGTATCGACCCGCTGAAGATCCCCTTCGACGACCAGAAGACACTGTCCCTCTTCAGCTCGCCCGAGGCACTGGGCCTGACGCCGGATGAGCTTGCGAGTGCGATCGGAAATAAAGGCGTCACCGTCGGAGCCCTCGGCCTGCCGGAATACGGGACGCCCTTCGTCCGCGGCATGCTCGAAGACACGCGTCCGAAGAATTTCTCGGAGCTGGTCCGTATTTCCGGCTTCTCCCACGGCACTGACGTGTGGCTGAACAATGCCCAGGACCTCATCAAGAACGGCGTCGTCAAACTGGAGGATGCGATCTCTACCCGAGACGACGTCATGAACTACCTCATCCAGCATGGCGTGAAGCCTCTGACATCCTTCAAAGTCATGGAAAATGTGCGTAAAGGCAAGGGCCTCGAAAAAGGCGGCTCGAATAACCGCGCCGAGCTTGACGCCGCGCACGTGCCGCAGTGGTTCATCGACTCCTGCCTCAAGATCGGCTACCTCTTCCCGCGAGCCCATGCCGTCGCCTATGTCATGATGGCCTTCCGCATCGCGTGGTTCAAGGTCTATCAGCCGCTGGCCTACTATGCAGCCTACTTCACCATCCGTGCCGAAGGCTCCTTCAATGCACCCGTCATCCTGCGCGGTCTTGCGTCCATGAAGCAGGAGCTGGCACGCATCGCAGCGCTCGACAAGCCGACAGCCGTGGAAAAAGGAAATGCGACCGTCATCGAAGTCGCTGCTGAAATGTACCTGCGCGGACTCTCCTTCCTGCCGATTGATTTGGAAAAATCTGACGCTTCGCAATTCCTCATGGTCGATGGGAAACTCCTGCCGCCATTCAACTGCATCCCTGCTCTGGGTGATGCGGTGGCTAAGGAGATCGTCCTTGCCAGACAGGATCATCCCTTCACCTCGAAGGAGGACCTCAAGAAGCGAGGCAAGGTCAGCCAGTCCATCATAGATACCTTAGACTCCATGGGCGTCCTCAAAGGACTGCCGGAAGAAGAACAGATGAGTCTCTTTGCGTTCTAGTCTAGTCGCTGGCGCGACGGGTTCAGGTTGACAGGTTCAAGGTTGACAGGTTCAAGGTTGCAAAGCGACGCAAATAAAAATGCCAACCCCTTCCTCTGCGCGGGTTTTCCTCTTTTAGAGGAAGCGGATCGCGATAGTACTCCCTCCTTTCAGAGGAAGGAGGGAGAATTTGGAATGCAGGCATTGCCTCATATATACTCGCGGCGTTTTTGCTTTTTATGCGCCGCACCAACCCTGTTGAACCCTCTGAACCTGTAGAACCCGCTGAACCTCTTTCGCACGCAGGCAACGCCCCGAGGGGCTAACCCTGAACACTATTTCCCTTAGCCAATACGATAAAGGAGAACACCCCATGTCCCAAGACTCTCTATTTCACGCCACCACCATCCTCGCGGTCAAGAAGGATGGACACACCGCCGTCGCCGGTGACGGACAGGTGACCATGGGCAATGCGGTCATCATGAAGAATACCGCCCGCAAAGTGCGCCGCCTCTACCACGGCCGCGTCATTGCCGGATTTGCAGGCTCTGTCGCAGATGCCTTTGCGCTCTTTGATAAATTTGAGGCGCGCCTCTCCGACTGCAATGGCAATCTTGTCCGCGCAGCCGTCGAATTTGCCAAGGAGTGGCGACGCGACCGCGTGCTGCAGAAGCTCGAAGCCCTTCTCATCATGACGGATGGGGAGCACCTCTTCCTGGTTTCCGGGAACGGCGAAGTCATCGAGCCGGACGACGGCATCCTCGCCATCGGTAGCGGCGGAAACTACGCCCTTGCCGCCGCGCGTGCTCTGGTCTCCGCGACCGATCTCTCCGCCCGTGACATTGCGGAGAGATCCCTGCACATCGCCGCCGACATCTGCGTCTATACGAATCACAATGTCATCGTGGAGGAAATCTGATGAACGAAAATACAAACCTGACCCCGCGAAAAATCGTGGAATATCTGGACCAGTACATCATCGGGCAGAGCGATGCGAAGAGATCTGTAGCCGTCGCCCTCCGAAACCGCTGGCGTGCCAGCCGCCTCACGCCGGAAATGGCGAAAGAAGTGAGCCCGAAGAATATTCTCCTCATCGGGCCGACCGGTGTCGGTAAGACAGAGATCGCCCGCCGCATCGCGACCCTCACCCGCGCCCCCTTCGTCAAGGTCGAAGCGACCAAGTACACCGAAGTCGGCTACGTCGGTCGCGACGTCGAGTCCATGATCCGCGACCTTGCCGAAGAAGCTGTCCGCCTTGTGAAGAAAGAAGAGAGCGCCCGCCACGGCAAGGATGCGGACGAAGAAGCGATCCACCGCATCGCAGAAGCCATGTGGCCCTCCAAGAAAGCCGAGACACGAAGCCCCATGGACATCATCTTCGGCGAAGCGAAGAAAGAGACGCCGATGGATGAAGGCGAGAAAGAGCGAAGAAAGGACCTCGAGACGCGCATCCGAAACGGCGACCTTGACGACCGTGTGATCGAGATCGAAGTGGAAGAGAAAGGAAATCCGGGGAACACCGACAACGAACAGGCGAATCAGATTTCCATGATGCTCTCCTCCATGATGCCGAAGAAAATGAAAAAGAAGAAAGTCACCGTCCGCGACGCGAAGCGCATCCTCGCAGAAGCCGCTGCCGATGAGATGGTCGATATGGAAGTCGTCAAAGACAAAGCCATCCACTACGCCGAAGAGCGCGGCATCATCTTCATCGATGAGATCGACAAGATCGCAGGCGGCCGCTCCTCCGGCGGTCCCGACGTTTCCCGAGAAGGCGTGCAGCGCGACATCCTCCCGATCGTTGAAGGCGCGACCGTCAAGACCAAGTACGGCCAGATGAAGACCGACCACATCCTCTTCATGGCCGCCGGTGCCTTCCACGTCTCCAAGCCCAGCGACCTCATCCCCGAGCTCCAGGGACGCTTCCCGATCCGCGTCGAGCTTTCAAGCCTCACCAAGGATGACCTCCGCAGCATTCTGACCGAGCCGCGGCAGGCCCTCATCCGCCAGTACACCGCGCTCCTCGAGACCGAAGGCGTCGACATCACCTTCACCGAAGACGCCCTCTCCGCCATCGCCGATATCGCTTCCCGCGTGAATACCGAGACCGAAGACATCGGCGCCCGCCGCCTCTATACGATCTTGGAGCGTGTCTTGGAAGACCTCTCCTTCGATGCGCCGGACCTCGAAGATAAGCACGTCACCATCGACGAGAGCTATGTGAGAAATAAGCTCGGCGATGTCACGGAAAATATTGATATTTCGAATTACATCCTGTAGCCCTTTGCGTACAGGATAAAACCGCCGGAAGGAGGATCCCTTGTGGATCACTTTCCGGCGGTTTTTTTGATGTTGCAAGGTCATGCGTCAAACGAGGATGAAGTAAAATAAATTTTATAATAACTCTGTTTTTGTCATTACATATGGTATATAATTAAAAATAAAATATGCAGGAGATGAGGAGGATGGGAATTATGAGCCGAAACCATATGAAATGTGATTTAGCAAAGTACTTTGACCTGCCCAGAAGTCTTGTGGGGCATTTATCTCCCTATTCATTTTATCATGCGTGTTTGTAGACGTTGATTTTCTATAAATGCGCTTTTTTAGTGTAGTGTTTTGAATTGGAGAGTGCGTGATGGAATTTATTCAGTTTTGTAAAATGTTTTTTTCTCAAGCGATAAATTGGGTGTTCATTGTGGCATTCTTTGCTACATTCCTTTTATATAAATGCCATTTTGCAAAACCATTGGACGCTCGGTATAAAGAAATAGAGACATATCTTGATATATTGAAAAAATACAATCCGCAGAATGTCAATGTTTATTTTGAGTCATTATCTCAGGAAATGGAGAATAGTGATCTCATAAAGGGGATTTGGAGAAAGTATCAGCGGACACTGATTTCTATCCCCGGAAAAGATGGGCTAGAGAAGTATTCGACTGTTGAATCGGAGTCCTATTTTTCAGTTGCAGCATTTACCGAGGGCATGAAAGGCGGACTTTGGTCGGGGTTAGCGGGGACTTTTACCGGTATCGGCATTTTAGGTACTTTTATAGGGCTGACTATTGGTCTGGCAGGTGTAGATACCAGCAGTACTGGCGCGCTTTCTTCCAGTATCAGTGGTCTTCTTGGCGGGATGAGTACTGCGTTTGTGACATCTATTTTCGGTATTGTGAGCGCTATTGTATTTGGCGTGTGGCATAGTCAGAATATGAAAAGGTTTGGCGATGCGGTTTCCCGTTTTACTGATGCACTGGATCAGGTCTTCATTCGCAAAAGCGTGGAAGAAATCCTGCTCGAAGAGCTGGCAGAAAGCCGGGCGCAGCGGGCAGCGATGGAACAGCTCAGCACAGATATGGCTATCTCTATTTGCGATCACCTGCCGGATGTGTTGGATCAGCTGGCGGAGAAGATGGATAGTGCCATGAAGGGCAATCTGGATACTATGCTTGCGGGACTTTCAGAAAGACAGGATAAGCAAACTGAACAGCTGATGCAGATTTCGTCTAATACCAGTTCCCTTGTAAGTGGCGGTTTTGACCAGCTGGGGGATGTTCTGAAAAAAGGTGTTGGTCAGGGGGCAGAAGAATTAGGAAATTCGCTGAAGAACTTGTCTTCCGATATTGCATCTCTTGCTGAAGGAATTCGGGACATTCTGGACCGCTCGACGAAGGCCTCTTCGGAAGCCAATCAGAAAACGCTGGATGCATTGAATGAGGCGATTTCCAAAATGAATGAGACCATGGAAGGCATAGCGAATAAACAGACGGAAGAGACGGATAAAAATATTCAGAGGATGACAGCTCTCATGGAAGAGATGAAAACGACCATGAAGGATATTTTTGACGAGATGGCAGCGAGTGTGAAGGAACAGCGCACAGAAATTGGGAAAATCGCTAAAGACAGTGCTGACCAGACGAAAGAAAATCTGGGCGCTATCAATGCCAGTGTCAAGGAACTCATGGCGGAAATTGCTGATCAGATGCAGCAGATGCAGTCTATGATGGATATGCATGAAAAACATATGCAGGAAACGCTCGATCAGATGCGGCAGGCGGTGTCCTCTTCTGGGAATGTAGTGAATGCGGCTGGTAAGACGGTAGAGGCGGCGGGCAAGACCGCCAAGGTATTCGTAGAAGCGGCGGATGATGTTTCTATGAAATTGAAAACAGCGGCAGAACCTTTACAAAAGGCAGCTGAGCCTCTGCAGCTGGCCGCTGCTTCACTGGATAGCGGTGTGCAGGTGCTGGCGCAGTCTATGACAAAGCAGCAGGCGGATGCAAAGAGTGTAGCAGAGTCGATGCAGAAGATTTCCGGCGATTATATGAAATCTTCTCTGTATGTAAAAAGCGCACTGGAAGAGGCGAGGAACTCTTGGACTGCCTACGAAGCCCGTTTCAAAGGGGTCAGCGGAGAGTTGGAGAAAGCTTTTGCACAGCTGGATAATGGGATGCAGAACTATAACAAAGTCACCAATGAGGGCCTGATGGAGAAGCTGAAAGAATTTGATAATACGATTTCGATGGCGGTCAATACATTGGCCGACGTGACGGGGGATGTAAATGAGAACATTGCAGATTTGACAGATGCCATTAAGCAAATGAGATAATCGAGGTAAAAGTTCACTATGCGAAGAACTCGTGGAAATACACAAATGCAGGAAAATCATGAAAATGCCTTTAACCTGTCCATCAGTGATCTTATGGCAGGGATGCTCTCTGTTTTCATCTTGGCGGTCTGCTACTTCATGCTGAATTTGGGGCAGGTAAAAGATCAATATATGGGAAACAATGCCAAAAGAGACCAGCTGCTTGAAGAAATCCAAGAGGAGATGAGTGAGCGGGGAATCTCTGTTAAGATCGATAAGAAGCAGGGGGTTCTCCGTATTCCGGAAGGCGCACTTTTTGCACAGGGAGAAGCCGATGTCAAAGAAGAAGGGCAGCAGGTCATCCGGAATCTGGGGGATGTCTTGTACCAATTACTCGATAAAAAAGAGTATAAAAATGTGGTAGAAACTGTCTTTATCGAAGGGCATACGGACAATGTGGATATTCATACGGATGAATTTCCATCGAATTGGGAGCTGTCTACGAAGAGAGCCATCAATACATGGAATCTGATGCGTGGGGATGTGCCGGAGCTGGATAGAGAAAAGAATGTCAATGAGCAGCCGATATTCTCTTGCTCCGGCTATGCAGATACCCGGCCCATCGTGGATGATGAATATGATGAGGACTCAGAAGAAGGCAGGCAGGCGAACCGGCGTATTGATTTGCGATTTACAATGATGCCTCCGGTGGATGAGTCCAAATAGTGATTTTATTCTGAGAGACGAGTGTGAAGAGGATGAGTGAATTAAGTCAAAGCATTGACAGACTCAACAGGAAAGCGAACACTTTGAGCCGTCAAGCGAGAGAAAGCAAAGAACGGTGGATTACGCTCTGCCTTCCTCAGACAGGAAGGGTGCTCAGAGAACTCAGAAAGAAGGCAGATAAGATGATCCAGGTGGACCCCTTGGATCTACAAGTGCTGGTAAAAAAGACAGTACGTATGTACCAGGGAAGTCAAGAAGAGTTTACGCGAAGGGAAATCAGAAATCTTCCTTTCGTCATATTCTCTCCTGCGTTATCCATGCCAGTTGCTAAATTTGCTTTGCGTCCGGTGGATTTAGATAAACCGAGTTGTTTCCGGCGGCTGCTTTTTGCTTATTTTCGTGGCTATAAGCCGAAAGAAAGCAAGACGGAATGGATACGTACCGTGCTTTGGAAACAAATGCAGAGAAATGACAGGATGGGAAGAAGTATCCATTTTCTGCAGGATTTCCCGCAGCTTCTTGCCAAAGATGGTGTCTCGCAAATGGCAGAATTCTTCTCCGAAGGAAATCTCCGTGACGCACTCAAAACATTGTCTTTTCCTCCCACGTTATCTGGAAGCAATTTTGTAAAAGCTGCTATAGTGAAAGCGTTTCAAATGGATATTGGATTGGATGCCAAGCAGGTGCTTCTTGAAAATTTGACGAAAGATCAGGTTTACAAAGGACTGGTTCCCCAGGTGGTGGGACCTGTCATCATCAATGTGGACGAAGAAGGCAGTGACAGTGCGAAGAATTGGCTGATGCAGCTTATTTTTCGGTACATGGGAGATCCGAGAGGGAATGATACGGCTTGGCTATACGTGGAAGAAGAAGCAAAGGAAATTTTCTTGCATTGGCTGGTCAAAAATGACTTTGCTGTATTCTTTCATATTATTGCGAGTACTGCAGATGCCAAGTGGAAGTACAGGCAGGATTTTTGGAGCGCGTACATGGATGAAATACGTGCTTCCCGCATCATCATAGGCCAAAAGGCAAAGCTCATGCTGAATGACCGGCCAAAAGAGGAGAAGAGCAAGCTAATGGCATATGATTATCTGGAAGGAAAATCTTCTGACACGAGTCTCTTGGTATTTACAATAGGACAGTATACTTTTATAGAGGTCAGTTATAACGGAAAGCTTCGTATCTATAGCCGCGAAAAATCACCAATCCAGATTTTTGCTCAGGGACACCGTACGATTCCTTACAGCCATTTAGTAAATTCAGATACGGAGCAGGAGTTTGTTCATACCAATCCGATGGGGAGAGGACCGAACTGGCAGCCTAAGGTGAGAGACTGGATTTATGATCATTGCGGCATTTGGAGAAAGGAACAGCAATGGAAGGTACAGCCATGAATATATCCTACTGGACTTGCAGCGAAGAGGGATACCATTTTCACTGGGAGGGGGATAGCCCCCAGTGGGAAGATATCCATACAGAACTGGATATGTTGGAAATGGAAGGGAAGGCAGCGAAGGTGGGGGATTCGTATCGGATCTCTCACGAGACAGCTGTCTCTTTTTCGCGTGATGAAAGGGAGCTCTTGACGCTGCCTCCCATATTTCCCTATCCGTTGTTTGTAGGGAAAGAAGGTCTGCCGCAGAATAACAGTTTCCGCTTGAAAGTGAATTTTCAAAAAGCGGATGGGACATATTTCATGAATCCGGAAGTGATTGGCTCCTATATAGATATTCGTCCCGGGTGCTGTTATATGTGCAGTGAGGCGCAGTATGCTATCTTGAAAAGTACATCGTCATGTAATGCTGAGATTGGTCGATTGAAAGAGCGAGAGAAAATCTTAGCTTGCAGCCTGCGATATGTGGCACTCATCAAGGAGAATGCCAAAAAGATTGACGCCAGACTCGATCCGTTTTTGGAAAAGATCGATGTAGTGGCACCTGATTATTTAAGTATCTCGGTAAAAGAAGATACGGATGGTACATATTATGCCTCTCCCATCATTTTGAATGCTGATGGCAGTCCTTATGGGGAGAAGGATGCCAGTGAATTTGGACGCAAGTTTAAAAACGGGAGCAAAGCGCAGCGGTCGTACATGGGGAAAGATCGTACCTATTACGTATTTGATCAGGAGCAGCAAGATGGATTGCAGCAGATCAAGGAGGCACGAAAACTGACAAAGGAGCAGGCCAAAACCTTGGTTCTGTCTCCACAAAGTGTCTTTACCGGAGCTCCATTTCGCTTTGATCGGGGGGAGTACTCGGATCGTGTGATTGAGTATGGAGCTTTTATCGCAAAAAAATATCCTTACCTCAACGGGATAGAAGGCGGCTGGCTGCCGGAGGAAGGGAGTGTAGGAAGAGAAGATCTTGACGGGATTGATGAACTTGACGAACCGGAAGTGACCGAGGAAAATGTGGCGATTCTCAAAGAATTGATCGAGAATGCTTTTGCAAAAAACAAGTCTTCGATTTCTTACCAAGAGAAAACGTACAAACTTACTGGTGCTTTCATTGAGAAGGTGATGGGGAAGGATGACGTAACAGATAGCACTGGTGGCAGCGCAGACGGAGAGAAGCCAAAGAAAGATAGAGGAAACCTGATCAGTGAAGAAAATGCCGAAAGTGTAGGTTACGAGCAGGCAAATGAGCAGAGGAGGCAGAAGCGAAGAGAGGCGCGTTTTCAAAAATTGGGCGCGGATTTGTCGATGGAGCAGGTATTATCTGGCTTCAAAGATGACGTAGTGCCTTTTTCCTATCAGAAAGAGGGCATTCGCTGGATGGCACAAAACTGGAAGGCGGGGTATCAGGGGGTACTTCTCGCCGATGACATGGGGCTTGGCAAAACCATGCAGGTTTTGGGATTGATTTCCGGAGTCAAGAATGCCTATGGTGAAAAAGACATGAACTCTGTTCTGGTGGTGGCCCCGGTATCGCTCTTGGCAAATTGGGAAAGCGAATTCATTCACTTTGTGAAAGAAGGCGTTTTTGAAGAGACAGTCCCCCTGTATGGAAACAGTTTCAGAGATTTCAAAAGAGGGCATGATCTGCGCCTTGATTTTTCTCCGGTGGCAAAGAACAGGATTGTATTGACTTCTTATGAAACGCTTCGTAATTACGATATCAGCTTTGGTTGTATTGACTGGTCATTCATGGTGCTTGATGAAGCGCAGAAGATCAAAAACCCAGTGACACTCATCACGAATGCAGTGAAATCCATGAAATATGATTTTGCAATCGCTATCACAGGGACGCCTGTCGAGAATGCATGGGTGGATCTGTGGAGTATTATGGATTTCGTAGAGCCAGGACGTTTGCGGGATTTGAAGAATTTCTGTAACACCTACCAAAACCAACTGAAGAAACTGCAAGGAGATATGGCTGGACAGGAAGCTCTGGGAAAGAAATTGGAACAAGAGCTTCAGCCGATTTTCCTCAGGCGGCAGAAGACTGACTACCTGGAAGGACTGCCGCATAAAGAGGTCATACCGAAACCTGTGCTGATGCCTCCTGTGCAGAGAGAAGCGTATGAAAAAATAATCGATTTCGCAAAGAAAGGAAAGAAGAAAAAAGGAGATATCCTGAAAGTGATTGCGATGCTTCGAGATACATCGCTTTGCCCGCATCTGACTTCATATGCGGATAGTACGTTTGAAAATATGAGTGTCGATGCTTTTTTCAATATGTCAGCGCGGTTGAAGGCGACATTTCAGACCTTGGTGAATATCAAAGCCAGAAAAGAAAAAGTACTGATCTTTGTGACGAGCCGAAAAATGCAGCGAATCCTGAAGCGTTTTCTGGAAAAGGCATTCGGGATTTCCATTCAGCCGCCCATCAATGGAGAACTGATAGGCCTGAAGCGACAGCAGATCGTGGATGCCTTCAATCAAAAGGAGGGGTTTGCGATTCTGATCCTTTCTGCAGAGGCTGGTGGCGTCGGCTTTAACATTACGGCAGCGAACCATGTTATCCATTTGAGTCGCTGCTGGAATCCAGCCAAGGAGGATCAGGCAACGGATCGCGTGTATCGCATCGGGCAGAAAAAAGAGGTGCATGTGTACTTGCCGATTGCTCAGTACGAAGGGGGCGACTCCTTCGATGTGAAGCTGGATCAGCTTTTGCAGTACAAGCGTTCACTGAGTCAGAGTGTCATTTTCCCTACCGCGGATACCGAAGTAGATGGGCAGGATATGTATAATAAGCTGGTAGGATGGAATAATGACATGGAATCGGGATCTGCATGCAGCACATCGTCATATTGGACAATCGAAGACACAGATAAGGTGACAGGCGATGTGTTTGAACACATGGTGGCGAAACTCTATGCGAGTATCCCCGGCTATGCGGCGGAAGAGACGAAGCAAACCAATAATTACGGGGTAGATGTGGTTGTGGAAACCGATCAGAAATCCCGGCGGGGACTTTTGGTGCGATGCCAGCAGATGATGGGGGCAAGCCTGTCTCATGATAGCGTGGAAGCCATCTACAGCGCGATCCCGTTTTATGAGAAAAAGCTCGGGTATCATTTTTCAGGGGTGGTAGTCACAAATGCTCTTGATTTCACGAGCCATGATAAAGAACGAGCCGCTGCAGCCGGCGTCAAACTGATTGCGCGACAGGATTTAACGAAACTTTTGGAGAGATACCCCTTAGAAAAGGATCTCTATATGATGTAAGAAAATACGTGTTGTTTGGGATGCGCGGGCCTATGGTCTGCGCATTTTTATTTGTGAAGAGCAGTGGGGCGCACGTTAGAAATGAAAATGATGTACGAGCGTGGTAAAAAATACGGCAAGCCTCTTTACTTTTTCTCTTTATCGTGATAAAGTATAACCATGACAAAGAAAGAGGAGGGCTCGTATGGCTCATGCAATAGACGATTTAAAAATGGTGCATGAAGAGGAAATGAAGAATTATGACCGCATCGAGAGTGCGGTGGTTTCCGTCATGCGGCGTCACGGATGCAAGATCATCCAGACGCCGACTTTTGAGGATTACGATACATACGGCACGTATTTCCCGCAGCTGCAGCGCGAGATGATCAAGACCATCAGCAGTGAGGGAGAGGTGCTGGTCATGCGGCCGGATGTGACGGTGCCTCTCGTGAAGACGGCGTCGCGCGAGTATCCGGATGCGCGGCAGCTTTTGAAATTCGGCTACGTGTCGATGGTCTTCCGTGAATACTATGGCAAGTCGACGCACGGGAAGTATTTCCTGCAGAGCGGGGTCGAGGTCTTGGGGGATGAGACGCCGGAGTGCGATGGCGAGGTCATGGTGATGGCGGCGGAATTCCTTGAGTCGGTGGGCATCCATGATATGCGTATCGATCTCGGAAGCGTGGCGTACATGGATGCGCTTTTTGAAGAGCTGCGTCTCTCGAAGGAGGAGCTGTCGCAGGTGAGGGAGTTCCTGGAGAAGAGAAATCTAGTTTCCTTTGAAAAGCTGGCTGACCGGCTGTCGATCACGAAGATCCAGCGGGATGTGCTCTTGGAGCTGCCGCGGCTCTTTGGCAGCTATGAAGACACGCTGAAGCGTGCGGAAGGTCTTTGCCTGAATCATAAGATGGCGGATGCCCTCGCCCGCCTTGAGAAGGTGTATGAGTATCTGGCGGTCGCGGGCTATGCGGATCGCGTGCAGCTGGACTTCGGCTTCACGTCGCACATGGGATACTATACGGACTTGGTTTTCCGCATTTATGCGGATGGCGCGCTGTATTCGCTGATTTCCGGCGGGCGGTATGATTCGCTGGCGGCGCAGTTCCAGGTGCCGCGTCCGGCGTGCGGCTTCGGGATGAATATGAATCTGCTTTATGAAGTGATGGCGGACTCGAATCTTTTGGAAGAGATGGCACCCTCGTGCGATCTGGCGGTGGTCTATGAGAAGGCGGATCGGGATCTCATCGTTACGCTCATGGCATGGCGCAAGAAGGGCTACTCGGTGATGGGGGTCGCGAGTACGAATGCGATCGCCAGAGGTGATTATAAATTGATCGTTTCTTATAAAGAGGGGCGCTTCCTTTTAGAGGGGGCGGCGCTCACGAAGGAAGAGCTGGAAGAGAAATTGGGAGGTCTGTAGTATGCTGCATATTGCACTGGCGAAAGGGCGCATCGCGAAGACGGTCATGAAACGGCTGGCGGAGGGGGGCTTCCATTTTTCTGATTATTCGGATGAGAGCCGCAAGCTCATTTTCACCGATGATGAGGAGCGTATCCGCGTGACGCTGGTGAAGAGCCCGGATGTGGCGGTGTATGTGCGCCGCGGGGCAGCAGATGCCGGCATCGTCGGGAAGGATGTCCTCATGGAGGACGGGGAAGAGGATGTCTATGAGGTGCTGGATCTTGGGATCGGCCGCTGCCGCATGGCGGTGTCCGGTATCAAGGGAAATCAGAAGGTCATGCAGAAGCGGATCCTGACGGTGGCTTCGAAGTATCCGTCGATCGCGCGAAAATATTTCGCAGATCGCTTCCAGCCCATTGATATCATCAAGCTGAATGGTTCGGTCGAGCTGGCACCGCTCGTCGGCCTCTCGGATGTCATCGTCGATATCGTGGAAACGGGGACGACGCTTCGCGAGAATGGCCTCGAAGCCTATGATTATTTCATGGATTTCTCCGCCCGCCTCATCTGCAATAAGGTATCGTATAAGATGAAGCAGAAGGAAATGGCAGAGTTTATGGCGTTGGTTAAATAAATAAGTGACTGGTGACTAGGGACTAGTAGCTAGGGATTAGGAGCCTCGAATGACTGGAGACTAAGAGGCTAGGAGAGGGGGGAGACTCCAGAGGTTCTCGTATCGTCATTTCGAGCGAAGCGAGAAATCTTTGTCATTCGTGGTCTGTCGGACAGTGTTTGGAATTTCCAAACGGGAAACCTGCAACCCACTTACTTTCGGGCATCGCCCATATATATTCGCGGCGGAGCCGCCACCGCAACCCTGAACC
>ENA-ORSK01001075-ORSK01001075.1-human-gut-metagenome-genome-assembly--contig:-NODE-1075-length-23931-cov-3.827693_pt1 | contig 23931 bp, 18 predicted proteins | sample MGYA00242192_ERZ509159 | MGnify/ENA primary metagenome ERZ509159 (study PRJEB26280, sample SAMEA2338663) | human gut metagenome | biome: human gut; feature: human-associated habitat; material: faeces...
GAGTTCCGACGGCTGCAAGAAGGTCTTTGCGGCTGCAAGGGTCCCGCCGGCGTCTTTGGGTTGGGCGAAGCACAGCGAACCCATATCGAAGCCGCTCTGTTTTCAAAAGCAAAGCGGCCGATGCTTGTTGTTGTTCCGTCCGAGCAGGCAGCGGCAAGGGTGCACGAGGAACTTTGCTGCTATTATCCCGATGCGGTGCTTTTTCCGGCAAGGGAACTGCCGCTCAATGCCCACAGCTATGTTCAGTCACAGGAATTGACGTCAAAACGACTGCGAACGGCAGCACGGCTGATAAAAGGTGAACCCTGCCTGGTGGTTGCGCCGATCGAGGCCGTTATGCAGCGCATGGCACCGCCCTCCGTGATTTCGGCATTCACTCAGACGGTTCGAACGGGCATGGTAATTGAACCTGCGTCCCTTCTGAAAAAATTTATCGATGCGGGTTATTCACGCGAGGAAATGTGCGAGGGAAGGGGGCAGGTCTGCCTGCGCGGCGGCTGTATCGATATTTTTCCGATAACGGCGGAAAATCCCGTCCGCATTGAATTCTTTGATGATGAAATAGACACAATGCGCGAGTTTGATCCGCTTAACCAGCGTTCAACCGAAAATACGGATTGCGTTGAGATTTTGCCCGCAACGGAACTGCCGCTGGATCGGGATATGCGGCAAAAGGGCATTGCGGCTTTGCGCTCAAAAGCGCATTATGCGGCGGAAACAGAGATTTTGCGTGCGGGCGGAATTCCGCAGAACGCTCTCTCACTGCTTCCGCTTTTTGTGCGGAACGAGATAACCTTGCTTGATTATCTGCCGGAGGACGCCTTGATTATTCTTGACGAACCCTCCCGCATTGAAGAAAGCGCAAGGTTCGCTTTCTCACGCTTCACGGATAATCTTGCGGATGTTCTGCACAGCGGGGAGGGGCATGAGCTTCAGGCGGGACTGTTGAATGCTCCAAGTGTCACCATGGCGGCGCTGGACAGAAGCTCAACCGCAATGCTTTTTGCGTTTTCAAGGAGTTATCAGCTGATAAAGCCGAAATTTCTTGTTAAATTCGATTCACGTCAGATTTCGCGTTATGTGCAGGGGGATACGGCTCTGCGCGACGACATCGGCCTTTGGCGGCAAAAAGGCTTCTCCGTTTTGCTTTATGCCGGCAGACATGCGGAACGGCTGCATGATATTCTTTCCGATTTGGGAATAGAAGCTCCCGTCACTCAAAAACTCGGCAGGGACATCGTTGAACGCGAAATAATTATCACCGGGCAAACGATTCCGCGCGGGTTTGAGTATCCGGAGCTTCGGCTTGCGGTCGTTTCGGAATATGAGCTTTTCGGTTCGGAATATCGTCCAGAGACAAAACCGACAAAGCACCCGCATAACAGACTGACGCTGTACGATCTCAGCGTCGGCGATCTCGTCGTGCATGAAGCGCACGGAATAGGCAGATTCACGGGCGTCAGCACATTGACGGTTGACGGAAAGACCCGTGACTATATCGAGCTTTGCTACCGTGACGGCGACAAACTGTTTATTCCGACGGATCAGATGGACAGAGTGCAAAAATATATCGGCGGAGAGGAGGAAAAGCAAAAGCTTTCAAAACTCGGCTCCGGCGAGTGGCAGAAAACCGTTGCAAGAACGCGGGCGAGCGTGCGCAAACTTGCATTTGACCTTGTGAAACTTTACGGCGAACGCGCAAGACGCAAGGGCTTCCGCTTTTCGAAGGATACGGATTGGCAGCAGAGACTGGAACTCAGCTTTCCTTATCGCGAAACTCCGGATCAGCTGACAAGCATTCAGGAGATAAAGGCCGATATGGAATCGGATAAAATAATGGACAGGCTGCTTTGCGGTGATGTGGGCTACGGCAAAACCGAGGTCGCGCTGCGTGCTGCATTCAAATGCGCGATGGACGGCAAACAATGCGCATTTCTTGTTCCGACAACGATACTTGCTCAGCAGCACTACAACACGCTCTGCTCCCGCTACTCCGGCTTCCCGATAAAGGTTGAGCTGCTTTCCCGTTTCAGGACTCCTGCGGAACAGGCACGCATAAAAAAACAGACTGCGGACGGAACCATAGATATTCTTGTCGGTACACACAGCATTCTTTCAAAAGATGTAAAATTCAAGGATTTGGGGCTCTTGATCATCGATGAGGAACAGCGGTTCGGTGTCAATCATAAGGAACAGATAAAAAATCTGAAGCGAAATATAGATGTTTTGACCCTTTCGGCAACCCCGATTCCGCGCACTCTGCACATGAGCATGAGCGGCATACGCGATATGAGCGTTATTGAAACCCCGCCGGAAGCGCGTTATCCCGTGCAGACTTTTGTTGTTGAATACAATGATGCTCTTGTGCGCGAGGCAATCATGAAAGAGCTTGCAAGGGGCGGACAGGTCTACATTGTTTACAATATTGTCAAAACAATGGATATCTTTGCCGAGTCGCTGAGCAAACTTGTGCCTGAAGCGCGTATTGCCTATGCTCACGGGCAGATGAGCGAACGCCGGCTGGAGAACACCATGATGGATTTCATGGACTATAAATACGATGTTCTGATTTGCAGCACGATAATTGAAAGCGGACTCGATATTTCAAATGCAAACACCATGATAGTCTATGATGCGGATAAATTCGGCCTTTCACAGCTTTATCAGCTCCGAGGAAGAGTCGGAAGAGGCGCAAGGCTCGGTTATGCCTACCTCACATTCCGTCAAAATAAAGTTCTCAGCGAGATTGCCGATAAACGCCTGTCGGCAATAAAAGAGTTCACGCAGTTCGGTGCGGGCTTCCGTATTGCAATGCGCGATCTTGAAATTCGGGGTGCGGGGGATATTCTCGGCGCGGAACAGCACGGGCATATGGCTCAGGTCGGATATGATTTATACTGCAAAATGATTGATGCTGCCGTTAAGGAAGCAAAGGGCGAAACGGTAAAGACGGAGATCGACACCGTAATGGAGATACCGATAGATGCCCATATTCCCAAAAAATACATTCCGCGTGAAACAGGCAGAATTTCAATGTACAAACGCATTGCGGCGATTACCGATATTGACTCGTTCCGTGATGTTCAGGATGAACTTATCGACCGATACGGCGAAATCCCGCGCTCAGTCCAAAATCTGCTGGATATTGCACTGTATAAATCCCGCGCAGCTCAGCTCGGCATTCTGACTTTCACCGTTCGTCCGGAGGAGGTTCGCTTCACTTTCGGCGCCGATGCTCCGTTGGACGGCGCAAAGCTGTTTGCCGCTGTCGGAACAATTGACGGTGCGGCGTTTGCAGCCGGTGAAAAAATTGCGCTTGTCATCAAAAACAAGCATAAGACCGGTGAAGAAATGTTCCGCATTGCACAGGATGCGGTCAACACACTGCTGCTGTGCACGGAAAACGCAGGTTGATTTCCTTTTTGCGGAAAAAACAGCTGCATAATTCCCTTTACGAAAATACCAAATCCGAAGATATATAAACTCGGAGAATTTGCGAATATCTCGGCAGGAGCGGCTTTCATTCCGCAATGACCTGGAGCCGTTGACTTCATATCGGCGAAATGATACAATATAGCGGCAGGCTGCACTGCCTGCAAAATCAACCGTGGAGGCTTATGCATGTATCAACAGAGTGTGGACAGATCCGGCGGATCGCAAAAAAGTGACCTTATTCTTTTCATCGTTCTGATTATTGCTTTTTTCGCAGTCGGAGCGGTGGTCATGTATCTCGAAAAGCTTTTTGATTCGAATGTTCCGCGCTACGTTTTTATCGGGCTTGTTCTTGCCGCAATCTATGCGATCTACAGGCTGCGCATCATCGGCTTTCGCTACACTGTGTTTTACAAAGAGCCGGAGACCGTTTACGATCCGCGTTTTGACGATATGATTACGCATGAGGATTACCCTTACCCTGTCGGAACAATAGTGTTCGAACGCATTGTAAGTGCAAAAGGCACAACAATCGAAACTCTTTGCGGCGGTGACATAGCTGCCGTCTGCGCTCCCGGCGGCGGGTATTCGGGTGAAAACGCTTCGTCGATTATCGACTCCGCAAATGTTTCATGCAAAAAAACGGAAAAAGCTTATTCCATTGTGTACAAAAAGGGTGATGCGCTGCACAGGATTTTTTTCAATCCCGATGAAGAATTTCTGAATCATGTGCGCGAGATCGCTCCGCAGGCAGAGTTTTGCTGATTCGGAACACGCGGTGCGCGGTTTCGGAATCTTTTCATGATTTTTCATGATTAACGAAAATGTACAGAAACTGAAGAATACGATTCGTGCAGGAAGGGCGATGCACGGTTATCTTGTCACAAGTGCGGATTGTGATGAAACCGCGCCGGAAGGTGAACCGTCATCGACTGCGGAGCTTTTGCGTCAGTGCGCCGCGCTGCTGCTTTTCGGCAGCGAAAAAACGGAGATGCTGGAATTCTCTCCGGATTTTTACGAGCTGAACGGCGGCGCAAAAGTTGAACAAATGCGCACGATTCGGCAGGAACTCAGCAAAAAGGCGTTCGGAGGAAACAACCGCGTTGTTGTAATCACCGATGCCCATATGATGAACGACAGTGCGGTGAATGCAATGCTCAAAATGCTCGAGGAGCCGCCGGAAGGCACGTTTTTTCTGCTTACGGGCATTGAACAGCGCATTCTTCCGACGATTCGTTCGCGCTGCCAGATCGTTCGTCTCGGAACGGCATCTGCGGCGGAAATCGGTGCGGAGCTGATTCGCTTGGGTGCCGCAAAGTCGGAAGCGCAGCGTTTTGCGGCGCAGAGCATGGGGTCGCTGACCCGTGCGAAGCGGCTCATGCAGGACGAAGCTTTTCAAAAACTCAGGCAGAATGCGATTGAAGCTTTGCTTGATATTTTTGAAGGGAAGCTCCCGTTCAAGTGGGCAAAATCAATCGGCAGGGACAGGCAGGCTGCAAAAGAAAGCCTGGGGTTCATGCTTGCTGCATGTCATGATGTTTTAAACAAAAAAACAGGAGCTGCGAGCGGCAGTTCGGGAGGCATGAGGCTCAATAATGCCGCCGGCGCATTGTCGTTCAGTGCAATTCATTCCGCAGTCATAAAAATCGCAGAGGCGGAAATGCGGCTGAGCTCAAATGCGGGCGTGAACCCGATTCTCGACAGGCTGATAATAGATATTGCCGAGGCAATATCCGATTAATCTGTCGGAGCAGGATTTGCCTGTTTCGGGCATGCGGCGGATGCATTCAATAATTTGATGAAAAATTGGGACGGTTTAAATAATGAACAAGGTAATCGGAGTTAAGTTTAAGGACAGCGGCAAAATTTACTATTTTGATCCGCTGGAGTTGGAAATAGAAAAGGGCGGCAATGTAATTGTTGAAACCGCAAGAGGACTTGTTTTCGGTGAGGTTGCCGAGCCGCCGAGGATAATTGCGGAAGAAAGCATCGTTGCTCCGCTGAAACCCGTTGTCCGCGTTGCAACGGATGAGGACCGAGAGCAGCATGAATACTATCTCTCAAAAGAAAAAGAAGCCTTTAAAACCTGTCAGCGCAAGATTGAAGAGCACGGGCTTGCAATGAAACTTGTTGATGTTGAATACGCATTCAACGGTTCGAAACTCAGCTTCTATTTCACGGCGGACAACAGAGTTGACTTTCGCGAGCTTGTAAAAGACCTTGCCGGCATTTTTAAAACACGCATTGATCTGCGTCAGATCGGCGTTCGCGACGAAGCAAAAAAATGCGGAGGCATCGGTGCATGCGGGCGTCCCGTCTGTTGCAGCTCATTTTTAACGGAGTTTATTCCGGTTTCAATAAAAATGGCAAAGTCCCAGAATCTTTCGCTGAATCCGACAAAAATCTCCGGCATTTGCGGAAGGCTTATGTGCTGCCTGAAATATGAACAGGAATGCTATGATATAATGCATAAACAAATGCCCACCGTCGGCACCGAATGCGTAACGGTTGACGGAAGCGGTGTTGTTATCGAAAACAATGTCATAACTGAAAGGACAAAGGTCAAAGTAACGCTTGCCGATGGGACGCTTGATGTTCGGAGCTATCCGTTCAATGAGCTGAATTATGTCAACAAAAACGGTGTTCGCTGCTGCGGCTGCGATGAATGCGGCGGTTCATGCTGCGGCAATGCCGATGATGATGGAATGCCGCAGCAGGCAGCTTCAAAACCCGACTCCTCAGACGAAGCCGAAAAAGAAGCAGAGTTTATTGATGAACCTAAATACGACCGAGCTGATATTTATTCGGACGATGAATTTCATTCCGATGAAACGGAAAAGGGTGACGGAGAACTGCCTGCCGCAAAGCCTGCAAAACATGTAAAATTCTCCAAACCTTCAAATTTTCAGAAAACCGCAAAATCTGCGCAAAATGGCAATCGGGTGCAAAAACACTCCCAAGGGGGTGACAGCGGCCGAAAATTTAACAAAAAGCAAAACAAAAGACAATGGACGCCGCGCTCAAAGTCTTCCGAAATGCTTGAACACGAGGACGAGTTTGATGGAGTTGAAAAAGGGGACAGACCCGACAGACCCGGCGGCGGATTTAAAAAGCAGCAGAAACCTGCAAAATTCAAGAAAAAACCAAGGTACTATGACCGACGCGCCGATAAACGCGCAAAAGCACCGGCAGGCGATGCCGAAAGTTCGAACCCGAACTGAAAGACGAACAACCGTAATTAGAAATAAACACTTAAACATTTAAAGAACTGCTGCAAAATCAGGTCATGTTTGCAGCAGTCCCTTTTTAAAATCCGAATCAAAAAAATTAAAAGAGTTTACTCATCATGAAGCAGTCTGTTTTGCGCATCCTGGTTCACCGCCTACCAAAGATCCTCTGCGGCGGCTGTTGTTTTGCGGCTCAGAATGTCTTCACGGGCGAAAGTAAGCCTGCGGTTTCGCATAAGGACTCTTCCGGCAGCCATTGTCATAACGCACTCATGCCCGCTCATGCCGAAGATAATATGCCTGTCCGTATTCACGGCACTCAGCGGCGTGTACGGGATATAATCCATAATGATTATATCCGCAGCCGCACCTTTTTGAATCCTTCCGATCGGGATCCCGAACGTGTGGGATGCAATCTTGGCGTTCCCGTCAAAAAGAATGCGTGCAACTTCCGGAAACCCGGCGTTCGGCAGGCCTGCGGTGTGTCTCAGTTCACTCAGCGACATTTTTGCAACTTCAAGCATATCGGCTGCATAGGAGTCGGAACCGATGCCGAGAGTAATGCCCTTTTCAAGTATTTTGAACACGGGGCAGCATCCCGTGCTGTTAAAAAGATCCGATTCGGGACAGTTTACAATGCTGCTTCCGCTTCGGCGGATAATATCAAGCCCGACATCATCCACATATGTGCAGTGTGCAAGCAGCGAATCGGGTGTGAGCACACCGGCGTTCTGCAATCGCTGAACCGGGCGGCAGCCGTATTTCTGCGTGGAATCATAAAGATCATCCGGGCTTTCGGAAACACTGATGTGAAAACCCGTGCGTCCTTTGTTGCGTACAACGCATTTGCGAAGCGTTGCATCCGACAGCGTAAAGGATGAATGCAGCCCGAACATTGCGCGTATTGTAGGAATATTCATTGCGGAAATGCTGTCATAAAAATTCAGGTTTTCCGAAATTGCAAGTTCGCTTTTTTCGTTCCCGTCGCGGTCGCTTGTTTCATAGCAAAGGCAGGCACGTATGCCGCAGTCGCGAACGGCGGAAGCAATCGAACCAAGGCTCCCTGTCGGTTCAAAATAGCTTGCATGACTGTCGAAAACGGTCGTAACTCCGTTTTTAATTCGTTCGGCAATTGAAGCATATGCGGACATTTTGACAAGGTCAAGCGTGAGATGCCTGTCGATGGACCAGCGGCCGTTATGCAAAAATTCATAGTATTCTGCCCGTTCGCTGACGGGAAGATCAAATCCGCAGGTCAGAGACGAATAAAAACGCGTGTGTGCATCAATAAAACCGGGCATTATTATGCCGCCGCATGCATCGATAAACTCCGCACGCGGATATTTTGACACAAGTTCGGCCGTTGTGCCGACTTCGGCAATGCGGCTCCCAACGACGACAACGCCGCCGTCCTTCATGAAAAATTCATCCCCGGGAACCCGCGTGATAAGGCTGCCGTTCGCAATAAGATACATCGGTTCCTCCGTGCTGCATACAAACACCGATTCACAAACTGTTTAATAAACAAACCCGAAAACACACTGAACGAATCGTTCTTTGCGGAAAAGGAGTTAAATTCTGTTTTTTCGCAAATACGACTTGAACTCAACGCGGAATCAGCCTTGCGCACTGCACTGAAAATACGGTGCGCATTCGGTATTCGCAATACATTTGTTCACAAAAAAATAACGCACATATTAAAATCATATCATTTTTCCGGACGGTTTGCAACTGTTTTTTTGTATAATTCGAAAAGTGAAAAAATCTTTCGTTTTCCCCTTGCAAAGCCAACGGGAATGTTGTATAATTAAAAAGTCGCATCCCGTTCGAGGTTTTGCCGCACGGCAAAAGTGGGTGTGTTGACGGCCGGGTCCCGTGCAATTTTCTGCCGTGAACCATGTCAGGTCCTGACGGAAGCAGCATTAAGCGGATAAGACGATGTGCCGCGGGGACGCCTGGCAGGAGCATCCATTCCCTTGCCGTGTGCAGTTCGCTGCTGAAGAGCGGGTGCGATTTTTTTTAGATACAGTATCAAAAACAGCACAATCAAATTGAACTATTGAATTGCTGCGGCTCGGACTGGTGCGGAATGTGGATCCCGCATCGGTTTTTTTGCGCTTTTTGCTTCATACTCGCGACTTTTATGTGTGTGACTGCCGTTCCGAAAGCTTGTAAACGGCAACAGGCTTTTCGCCGCAAAATTCAACGGTATAACCGTCTCCGGGTGCCGGCGTGAAGGCGAATCTGCCGTTCGGATTCGGAAAAAAATGCGCAAGCACGCCGCCGATAACGCCGCCGTGGGCAACAACGACTGCATCAACCCCTTCGGAAATGACAGGTTTCAGTGCCTCAAGTGCGCGCGCCGTGACCTGCGCACCGCTTTCGCCGTTTGGACAGATGTTATCCTCATTGTTTCCTGAAATCCATTTGATATATGCAGGATCATCCTTCAGTTCGGCATAATTCCGCATTTCAAAATCTCCGAAGTCCGCTTCACGCATTCCGTAAAGCACGCTGTGCGGAGTGTCCCCGTAGATAGCGCGAAAACTCTGCTCGGCGCGCAGCATTCCGCTGGTGTAATAACGCTCGGCGGTCGGATAGAAGCCCGTTTTTGCACGTGCTTCAAGTTCTGTATAACTTTCGGGAAGAATGGGCAAATCGGTACTGCCGTAATAAATATGCAGCATGTTGCCGCGGGTCATGCCGTGCCGTATCAGAGTCAGCTTCATTATTAAAAACTCCTTTTATTATTTCAGCCTTTCGGGCAGTCCGCAAAAGACCCGAATAACACTGTCTGCTTTTGCCGCAGCCTTTGCAAGGGCGGCGCCGTGCAGCTCGCGCCAAAGGCGGTCCTTCTCGGAGAGAGGAACAACGCCGCAGCCGATTTCGCGCGCAATGAGTGCAGTCCGTTTTTTTTCGGACAATGTGAACAACGGTGCAAGAAAATCATCGTCAATCCGTTTGACTGCCGCGTCAAGGTCGGCATATTCGGCGGCAATTTTTTGAGTCAATGCCTCAAAATGAATATAAACACTGCTGTTCCCGCCGATAACGTAATCGAAAACATTTGCTTCGGGGCACTGTGCGGCGGCAAGGTCGAGGACGGCGGCGGCATTGAACCCAAGCCGCTGCACGGCATAGGTCAGCTTGCCCTGATATGCGCCTCCGATAATCAGCGTCAGCCCGCCGCACTTATCAATTTCGTATGTTTCGTTTGAGTTCATATAAATACCTGTTTCAGTTGTTTTTATCGATTCAATTGCTTTGATCCGTTCACATGCGGCCAAACAGAAGCAGTGCCGCAATGCCCGCAAGCTCCGCAAGTGTAAGCGAAAAGCCTGAAATATCTCCGTTCATGCCGCCGAGCTGCTTTTTTTCGCGCAGAATGCAAGTCCAATATACCGCAACAGCCGCAATCGGCGCAAAACCGACTTTGCCGCAGAGCAGCGGGGGAAGTACAAGAAAGAGTGCGAGCTGAACAAAGAGCGAAACAACGGAGGCCGCGCTCCGAACAGCTCCGCTGTACTGGCTCGTTTGCATCGGTTTCAGCGTTTGAACCGCAATCCCGGAACAGGCGCGTGTGCAGGCGGGCAGAACCGCAAGCGTCAACAATGCTTTGAAATCGAAAGATTCGAATGAGAAAAAAAGACTCCATTGCGCGGCGGCGAGCAGAATCATGCATATGACGGCGAATGAGCCGCAGTGGGAATCCTTCAGTATGCGCTGCCGGGTTTCAAGATCGCGCCGCGAAAGCACAGCATCACAAACGTCCATGAACCCGTCAAGATGCAGAAAGCCGGTCACAAGCCACGGCAAAGCGCAAAGAATCAATGCGCGAACGGCAGAGGGTAAATTGAGAGCCGTGCAAAGGCGAGCGGCCGCAGCCCAAATTGCGCCGACAATAAGCCCGATGAGCGGCAAAAAGCCGAGCATTCTGCCGCGTGCAGCTTCATCCCAGCGCCTGAAGGGACAGGGGATTGCAAGAAACATGCCCCATGCCATAAAAAAACCGTAAATAAACAACTTCATAACAATAAAATAAAAAGAAACAAACAGTCGCTGTATGCGCATTCAGAACGTCGGAACATCTCGAAGAAACAACGCATTTCCCTTTATAGTTCGCGTGATTCCCGACGATGCTTCAACCACAATATCGAATTCGGAAGCAAGCTGTCTGCAAACAAAAGCCAATGCTCGGCGGTAGCTTTCGGTAACAGCGTCATATTGCATTCCGTCACGAAAAACATCATCGCATACACATACAAAATGCATTGCTGCGTTTGCAATTTCCGACAGTTCGGCCGCAACACGTTCCCCGGCTGCAAAATCAACGGAAAAATCGGCATTTTGTGCAGGCGGGGGGAACATTTCGTTTGCAAGCAGAGCCGTCACACTGTCAAAAAGTACGCAGCCTCCGCGAACCGATGCGGAAAAAGCGGAGGTATTTCGGCCGCATTCGATGGTTTCAAAGCCCCACCCGGCTCGCGCTTCAAGGTGGCGCGCAATGCGCTTTTCGTCTTCCGAATCGGAAGGTTCCATCGTTGCCCAATAGTACGCAGGGCAGGAGCCGCGCGCCGCAAGCATCCTTGCAATGCGCTGAGCCGCCATGCTTTTTCCGCTTTTGCTTCCGCCGACTATGAGTATTTTCATTTTCGCTCCCGAGTTTTCAAACGGTCTTAACGCAGAACGCCGATTCGTTTCGAATGTTTTCAAGGTAGTTATCGTTGATGCTGGCTTCCTCAAAGGTTGCCATATCGTTCATTGCCGCACAGGCGGCGCGCATGACCTGAAACGCAACAGGGCAGCCGCTGCCTTCACCGAGCCGCATGTTGAGATTAAGCCATGGTTCCATGCCAAGTTCCGCCGCCGCGGCACGATAGCCGATTTCATATGAAGCATGGGAAAGAAAAACAAAGTCGCGCACCGTTTTGCAGAGCCGAACTGCCGCAAGTGCAGCAGTAACGGAAATCAGTCCGTCCGCAACGGCGGGAAGGCCGAACAGCGCACAGCCGATGAACGCGCCTGTCATTGCGGCGATATCAAATCCGCCCACCTTTGACAGCACGTCCAAAACATCCGTTCCGTTGGGTTTGTGCAGCGCGACCGCATCTGAAATGACACGTTTTTTCAGTGCAAATCCCTCGTCCGTAAGCCCGCTTCCGCGCCCGGTGACGCTTTCAACAGGGAGATTCAGCAGGCAGGCAAGCACAGCGGCGGATGTTGTTGTGTTGCCGATACCCATTTCGCCTATGCCGAGTGCATCCGCGCCCGAGTTGTGCGCACGCTCGGCTGCCTCGATTCCGATTGCAAGGGCATCGACAGCCTGACTGCGCGTCATTGCGGGCTGCTTTGAAAAGTTTGCGGTGCCAAACCCCAGTTTGCGGTCAAGAATGGTTTCGGGAACACTGTCGGAATTTATGCCGACATCGATAACTTCAACATCAATGCCGAAGTCCCGCGCGATTGCGGACATGCCGGTTTTGCCGCGAGTCATATTTATTGCCTGCGCAAGCGTCACGCTCTGCGGAGTTGAAGCAACGCCCTCGGCAACTATTCCGTTATCGGCTGCGAACACAACTATGCGTGTTTTTTCTATGCGATTGCACACGCTCCCTGTAATTCCCGCAAGTCGGACGGAGATCTCCTCAAGTGCTCCGAGGCTTCCCGGAGGCTTTGCAAGCTTGCTCTGCCTTTCCTTTGCGGCAGCTTTTGCGGCTGAATCGGCGGGGCGAATGCGGGAAAGCAATGCTTTCAGTTCGGTTTCGTTCATAAGTTCAATCCACTGTATATATTTTGCATATCATGAATTATTTACTCAAAAAGCCGTTATCAACCAGCCAAACAACGGACGGCGCGGCAGTCATGTTTTCAATCGTAAAGGTTGCATCCGGAGATTTTCGGATGATATATTCAATCGTTTCCCGCATCGGAATATTTCCGCTGCCGAGAGGATTGTGAAGATCGTCCCCGCCGAAATTGTTGTGCAGGTGAACATGCATAAGCTTCGGTGCGAATCGGTCGATCCAATGCGGCAGCGGGGTTTCGGAAACGCGGCTGTTTGCATGCCCAATATCAAGGCAAAGCCCGAAGCGTGAATCGTTCACCCCTTCGGCAACCGCCGCTGTGATTTCCGGTTCGGGTTCCATAACGTTTTCAAGCAAAAAATAAATGTCGTTCGGTGCGTTTTTCAGAAAATTACGCCAAAACTTAACGGATTCGTCAATGAAATACTCTTTATAGTAAACAAAAGGTATGAATCCCGAGTGAAAAACAATTCGTTTTGCTCCGATAACATCCGCCGCAAACAGTGCTTGGTCAAATCGCCGCCGAACAACGTCGCGAACCAGCGGATCTATTGCACACGGGGAAAGCTCCGCAAACGGGGCGTGAAGCAGCAGCCGCAGACCGCAGCCCGATTCGGCAGTAAGCTGCGAAACGCGGCGAAAATGCGCCGCACTGTCCGTATCCATGTTCGGCGCATAGCAGAATTCTGCAATTTCAAGTCCCAGCGAGTGTTCCCGCGCAGCAGCAGCGCAGTCCTCCGCAATGGTTGAAACGAAAAGTTTTTTTGAAAAATCAAAAGTCATTTTGCATGTTGTAAGCTTGAGTCGGTTTGCATCCGTATCAGCACTGTATCCGCACTTTCCGCACCGCTGCAACAGCACGAACGGTGATGCATTCAAGATTACCCTCCGGACCGGTTCCTTCGGGCGTTGTAAACTTGACGCCGATGTTTTCCGGCGGAACGCCGAGAGCCTTGGCAAGGTTTGCACGCATTGCTTCGCGGAAGGGCGCAAGCTTCGGCTTTTGAGCCGTTATCACGGAATCGATATTCACAGTTTCAAATCCGGCTGCGCGAATGCGTGCAGCGGTCTCTTTTGCAAGCAAAAGGCTCGATATGCCGCGAAATGCTTCATCACTGTCGGGAAAATGCTGCCCGATGTCGCCGAGTGCACATGCGCCGAGGAGGGCATCAATCACGGCATGAGTAAGTGCGTCCGCATCGGAATGCCCAAGCAGTCCGAGTTCAAACGGAATTTCAACGCCGCCGAGGATGAGCTTTCGCCCGGCTGCAAGGCGGTGGGTGTCTTCGCCGATGCCGATTCTGAACATATTACTTACCTCCGTTGCTGACAAAGCCGGGCTGTTTCCCGAGCGCGGCTCCGCAGAGGATCTTGCGGACACATTGCCCGAGGGGAGATTCCGTTCACTGCGTTTTGAAAGCAAAAACTCAAAATACGGAATATCGTCCCGCGTTGTGAGCTTCAGATTCTGTTTGCTGCCCGGAGAAAAATGCAGCTGTACTCCCGTTGAGCGGCAAAGGTCGGCATCATCCGTGAAGCTGCCGACGGCCTTGCTGTATGCATTCAAAAGAATATCTCTGCGGAAACTTTGCGGAGTTTGTGCCGCAAGAAGCCTGCTTCTGTCAAGCGTTTCTCCGGTATCGCCGAAACGAACTGTATCCGTAACGGGCACGGACGCAATGCCGCAGCCGTATTGCTCTGCGGCACGCAGGCTGGCTTTAATGGTTTCCCTGTCAACAAGGCAGCGGGCACAGTCGTGAACGGCGGCGATCGCACCCGATGCTGCGCATACGGCATTGAATACGGACTCCTGCCGCGTTTTCCCGCCGCGAACGATTTTCACGGGGTAGGGCGCGGAATTTGCCGCTGTAAGTGCAATTTCCTCCGTGTCGGGCGAAACGGCAATAACGGCTTCATCGGCAATTCCGCAAAAAGCTTCAACACAAAGCTCAATGGGTGTTTTGCCGCAAAAACGCATCAGCATCTTGTTTTCGCCCATCCGCAAGGATGAACCGGCCGCAAGCAGAATTGCAGATACTGTAGTTTTATCCATGCTGTTTCGTGCCTCTTTCGGCTGCGGTGTCAATCTGCATCGGTATTCAAACTGTCCTCAATGATTCTGTACATGCTGTCCGCTTCCTCTTTGCGAACGGTTTCGCGCACGGCAAGCACCTCGGCCGTCAGCCGTTTTGCGCCCATGCGAACGCTGATTATGTCCCCGGGGTTAACATCGGCTGCAGGCTTTGCAACTTTGTCATTTACCGTTACCCGTCCCATGGAACAGGCTTCGTTTGCAACGGTCCTGCGTTTGATAATTCGCGAAACCTTAAGGTATTTATCAAGTCTCATCAGGTGCTCCTCTTTAATGATTATTCTTTAACATAGTCTTTTCCGACGGATGCGATAAGGTCTTTATCATACACAATATCGGCGTCATCCATCCATGTATCAAGCAGCTCGTCCCATGCTTCGGTATCGCTTGTCGCTTTGACGATCATCGTTACTTTGTCAATCACATCCGCAAGCTTAATTTCGCCGGGCGTTTCGTCCGCGCCGCGGTAAATGATATGCAGGCTGCCGTCCGTGTCGGTAAACACATCCGAGTATTCACCGGGCTTAAGCAGCGAATAAATCTCCAGTCACCCTTTGAGGAGCTGTGTTTTGTTGAAATCAACTGCCCCTTTGTGCGGAAGGTTTCGCAGCCCCCGTAACTGTCGCTGCCCGCAACGTATTCGTTCTCTGTATACTTGAGCATGACCTGAGCAAAGTCCGCTCCGCCTTCAAGCTCGGCAAAGGCCTTGTCGATTTTTGCGCGATAAGGCTCAATGAATTTATTATACATTTCATCGCATTCAGCCTGAAGCGTTTTATAGTCCGAAATCAACTGCGCAATTCGCTCGGAATTTGCGCCGTCACCGTTTAAGGCATCCGTAAAAAGCAGGGATGTGCATTCTTCGCGCAGCGAATCAAGCTGTTCGTTCTTTTTTTTGTAGTCATCGCCGAGTTCGCCTTTGGGAATAACAACAATATCCATGATTCGGGAGTATCCCTCCGGAACAACAAGCGCGGGCGCGGCATCATCGTAGATACCGCAGTATTTTTCAAAATACTCTTCGTTATCTTTATACTGCCCGGGATTGGAGGCATAAAGCTCCCTGTCCGATTTCAGCTGCTTTTCGTACCAATCGGCAATGTCTGCATCCGTCACGGAAAAATCTTTGCAAACATACTCCTTGTATGCTTCGATAAGCGCCGTGTTGCGCAGTTCGAGTTTATATTCCTCGCAGTATTCATCATAGGTCATGGTTTTGCCGGTGTAATATTCGGAAAGCTCCGCAATGGCGGCATCGAAATACTGCTGAACAGTCTTTGAATCGTCTTTGGCATTGGATTCTTCGGCAGCTTTCATATACTCGTCATATATCTCTTTAAGTTCGGTTTCCGCCTGTGCATCGGATTCCGCAATCTGTTCATCGGAAAGTTTAAATCCCTCCTCCTTTGCCCGGTACAGAACCACCATATCCTTAACAAGATATTCAAGCACCCAATCGCGGAATTTTTGCAGCTCTTCCTCGTTGCTGACGGGATCATAGCCCATTTGCTCCATGTATGAAAGATATGAGTCGAAGGCAGCCGTATAGAGGGCGTAGCTCACGGTTTCGTCCCCGATGGATGCGACTGCAGCGGTCTTGTCGTTCGGAACACCGTTTTTGTCGTTATTATTGTTCTTGCATCCGCTGAAGCAGAACAGAAAAGCTGCTGCTGCAATAAAGCAGACAACACGCACGAATGTCGAAGTTTTTTTGGAAAAGCCGGCGAAAATGCTTCCGCATCCCGATCCTGCCGCGGCTGAGCAGCCGGGCTTGCGGCGGTCGTTGTTTGTTGCGGTCATAGTGTGTGATTCCTCCGTTCTGAGTTTTGGAAAAACGAACCCCCTGATTTTTGATTAACGATTATTCAGAGCATTCCCGAAAATCAATCGATATCGGAAGCAGCGAAAACCGAGGCTTTGCTGCTGACGCTTAAGAACTGCCGAAAACTGCACATCAATTCTGCCGCCGGCAAGCGGTGCGCCGAGAGTATCCATTCCGCTGTCTATTATACAGCATTCAGCCCCGTTTGCCAATGAGTGCGGGAATAAATCACATTTTTCCGCCGAAGGGACACATTCGGTGCCAAAATCACGGTTTCTCGTGCCCGAATCGCGGAGCCGATAAAAACAGACAGCAAAAACAAGCTGAATATAATTTTAATAAAAACTCTTGCCCAAATCGAGGTGAATGCTGTATAATACGATTGATATTTTATGTACATGCGTAAGCAGGAGCATTCTGTGTCCGCAGCGCATGAGCAGACAGTGCCTGCTGCATTGTTCGGGATAAGGAGAAAGCATTGACTCGAAGGAAATTTTCAATATTTACCGCTTTGTTCGCTGCACTGATCGCTTTTGCGGCTGTTCTTCCCGTTTCAACGGGGTTCGCCGCAAATGCGCAGACTGTTCATGGCAATTCCGCCGAAATCACCGTTCTGCCCGCAAAAAACGGAACGGACGCGGCAAGCATTTCGGCAAACCCCGCATTTTTGTCCGGTCCCGGACAGGTCACCGTAAGCATCACGCTTCGCAACCCGGGCGGTGCTGCGGGACAGGGGCTGGATGATACCGCAACAGGTTCCCTGATAAAGGAACCGTCGGATCCCACTCCGACTCCGACATCCGAACCGACATCCGGCCCCGAGCCGTCAACTCAGCCCGGCGGCGGTGTGTACACAAATGTTTCAATAATCAACACATACGGCGTTTCTTTCAACACTTCCGATGTTCCCGCGGGGGAATCGCGCACATTTACCGGCACGATGAACGTTGCCCAGGAACAAATCGGCGAAACACTGCGCTTTACAATTGCATGGTTCGATACGGCAACTCAAACTGCAGGTTCGCGTGAGTTGACTCTTGTCATTTCCCGTGCGGATACGGCTTATCTTAAGCTTTCGCGCAGCGTTGACAAATCGATTGCTTCGGCGGGTGATATTGTCAAATTGACATATACAATGATAAACACAGGCGCCAAGAATCTCAACAGCATCATCCTTGTTGATAAGAATGTTGCCGGTACACAGGCAATGCTTCCCGCATTCAGCCTTGCCCCAGGAGAGAGCCGCGTATTCACTTATGAATACACAATGCGCACATCAACCGTAACGAGCAAACCGACTGTATCGTTTGTTCCCGAGGGGTCAACAAATGCCCTGTCGGTAACGCTTTCGGGGCTTACCATCGGCCTTATAAATGCGCAGCTCACTAAAACGGTCGAAATCGGCACACCCACACCGGAGGGCGTTGAATTTACGCTGTATCTGACCAACAACGGCAACCAGAGCCTGAATTCGCTCACCGTTACGGACGATCTCGGAACCGTTGTTCAAAGCGGTTTCAGCCTTGCAATCGGTGAGTCGAAAACCATTAAATATTTCGTCAGAAACCCCGAAGCCGTTCGCTATGTTGTGTTCAACATCACCGGCGTTTATTCGTCCGGCATCGTGTTTAAGGACAACACAAAGAGCTACACTGTTCGCCCTTACATCGATCCGACAACTCTCGGCCTTGAGTTCCGCGCGGAAGTTCGCACTCAACTCAATCGAGAGAATATCATTGGGCTGACTTTCACCGTCACAAACACGGGAAGCACTCCCTACACCGATGTTGTCCTGACCGAAAAAGAACTGGATTATGAAATCCACAAGATTGCCGTTCTTGAACCCAACTCCGGCGCACAGTCATTCAATATCGATCTTAACGTCGGCGGAGAAAGGGATCTTGTGTTCTTCCTGACGGCTCTTGACGCTTCGGGCAACACGCACATGTTTGAGGCGCATCTGACCGCAAAATATATCGATGCCGAAGGCACCGTTCCGAACGAACCGCCGGCAACGGGCGGGGTCACGGTCGTTGACGATCCGAATATCGGCAGCAAGCTGGACGGAATGCTCACAAAAACGGGAAGTGCGCTGAAAGTATGGTACAGTATTCTTATCATTATTGCGGCAGTTGCGCTTATCGCGATCATTGCCCTTGCCGCTGTTGAAATTTACAAGCGCAAGAACGGCGGAAACGCAAAAAAAGCACCGCGCAGACGCGCACAGGAGGACGATGAAGACTGATAAGGCTGATTAAAAACCAAGGCTGAACGGTCGATTCATTCAACTGCACCGCTTCAGCTTAAACAAGTGACTGTTTATATGACCCGCGCCGGCGGGCGGCTCAGAACGGGTTGCCTGTTGAGCTGCGGGTTTAATAATTTGCCGATAAACGGCATCGGTGAACCGAACCGTGCGGCGGACAACAATTCAAAACAGAGGAAAACAAAGGAGAATAAGGTATGCCGAACACTCAATTCATTACCCTGCTCATCATTACGGTTTTCAGCCTGTTGGCGGGAATCGTTTCGGCTGTTGTTTTATTTGGGCAGCTGAATGCAAAAAAACGCGAACGCGCAGAGCTTGAGCGCAGATTGGAAAATATGGTCGGTGCCGCAATGAACTCCTCCGTCGGCAATGCATCGGCGGAGCTTGAACGCAGACTTCAGGACAGGCTGAAGGAGCTTTCGGACGCACTTTATCGATACAACGAACAAACAAAGAATGATTATGAACGATTTAAAAATGCTTTAAATGAAAGCATTGCTTCTTCGATGCGCGAAACCGCTTCCCGCCTTGCGGAGGCACAGACAGCGGCGGCAGAAAGAATCTCAGCAGAACAGAAAGCGTTTTCGGAAAAACTGAATACCGAACAAAACGCGCTTTCCGAAAGGCTCTCTTCCGAACAGAGGACGCTTTCCGACAGGCTTGCCGCAGGGCAGGATTCCTTCGAAAAACAGATTTCGGACAGACTTGCTGCTCAGAACACCCTGCTGAAAACACAGGCGGAGCAGGCGGAAACGCGCAATAAGCATTTTGAAACGGTCTGCACGGAAAAACTGGCGGCAATGGATGCGAGCGTGAAGCTCATGACGGAACGCAACGAAAAGCAGCTTGATGCAATTCGCGGTGTTGTTGACGAAAAATTGCAGGAGACGCTCACAAAGCAAATCTCCGAAAACTTCAAGCTTGTTGATGAACGTCTTAAACAGGTTTATCAGGGGCTCGGAGAAATGCAGACGCTTGCAAGCGGAGTGGGCGATCTTAAAAAGGTTCTTTCAAATGTCAAAACACGCGGCACGCTCGGCGAAATTCAGCTCGGCGCAATTCTCGGCGAAGTTCTTGCGCCGGAACAGTACGAATGTAATTTTGACGCCGGAAAACAGAATAATGAGCGCGTTGAATTTGCAATAAAACTTCCGAATGACGGCGGAGAAGCGGTTTACCTTCCCGTTGACAGCAAATTCCCTGCGGATATTTATTCCAAACTCTGCGATGCGTATGATTCCGGCGAGGATGTTGCCGCTGCGCAGAAAAACCTGCGTGAAGTTCTTCTGAAATGCGCGAAGGATATAAAGGAAAAATACATAAATCCCCCGCGCACAACGGATTTTGCGATCATGTTCCTGCCCACGGAGGGGCTTTATGCCGAAGCGGTGCGGCTCGGGCTTATCGAAGAGCTGCAAATGCGTTTCCGCGTTAACCTTTCCGGTCCTTCAACCATGGCGGCACTGCTTAACAGCCTGCAAATGGGTTTCCGAACACTTGCAATACAAAAACGCAGCAGCGAGGTCTGGGATTTGCTCTCTCAGATAAAAAGAGAGTTCGGAAAGTTTGACGATGTGCTCAGAGCAACGCAGAAATCGCTTGAAAAGGCGCATAATGACCTTGAAACGCTTGTGGGTGTTCGCACAAGGCAAATTTGCAGAACCCTCAAAAAGGTTGAAACCCTTCCCGAAACCGATCCCACCGGGGAATATAAAACCCTTGCGGAAGCTTTGATAAACGCGGATGACGGCGAAAACTGATGCGTTTTCGGTCGATTGCGGGTGAAGCTCAGCCGGAATAAAGCGGATTCAGCTTTATCGGCGGGTACGGAATCGCGGCGAGAGTCGGAACGGGGTTTGCATAATCAAAGTTTGGGTTGAAATACCTGTCGCCGCAAAGCAGTGTTTCGCGATATACGTCATAACAGCGCAAAAGATTGGCTTTGCCTGCATTGGCATAATCATTCGGAAGTCCGCCCGATAACCGCGCCTTTGCAAACGGAGTGAAGCAGTTTGCAAGACCTTTTCGCATGAGCCGAACACAGAACTCCGTGTCCCATCCCACTCCGGCCAGCGTTTCGTCAAACATGCCGAAACTGAAAAAGTTTTCGCCGCTGACTGCCATAAATGCGCCGCTGACGGCGGTTACATTGCGCTGAACGTGCAGAAAACTGCATTTTAAAAAGTCTTCAAAATCATCCTTTTCGCCGTAATAAGGGCTTTGCGCCCAACCGTTAAGGCCGATAACGGTGCCGGCGGAAAGGATGTTTCCGCTTTCGTTCACGATTTTTCCGCCAATCGCACCTGCGCCGTGCCGAAGCGCAAGTTCGGTGAATTCGCGAAGGAATGCAGGGGAGAGAATTTCAATGTTTCCGTTTAAAAACAGCAGCAGATCCGCGGCGGCTTTGCATGCACATGCATTCAGCGTTTCGGGCAGCGGCTGTTCCGCATTGACGTGAACGATCTCTGCTGCCCTGTTCTTTTTGAGTGCCAGAAGATAGCGGCGCATTCGCTCATCCCCGCTGCCGTCATCCGCAATGATAATTCGCCTGCAATCAACCGTTGCCTGCATCTCCGCCGAGTCAATGCATCGCTGAAGGTTTTCAACTCCGTCCGCACCTGCGATAACAATGCCGACGGATGGTTCGCGTTTTCTCGGGTAACGCATACGAAGTGTACCCAAAACGCTGCCCTCAAAGCAGTATCCGTTTGTGCGGTTTTTCTTTCCCGAACCGTCGCCGGGATAAAGGGAATTGAATTCACGCTTCAGTATATCGGTGCAGGGAATTTCGCTGCCGTCGCAGTCGCGGATAACGGTCAGCCCGATCCTTGCAATGTGAATGACCTGCTTGGCAGCCGAAGCACATTCAATGCAGTATGCCCAAAGCTCGGCCGGTGTGCTGCCGCGAAACCCGCCGACAGCCGTATGTACACGTTTGGAAACAAGCATGGGCCGCCCGATGCTGTTGAAGGAACGCAATGTGTCGCGCCCGTAGTCTGGCTTAAAAATCGGGTTTTGCCGAATGCCGTCAATCACGGAGTCCTCATCGGCAAAAACAACCTCCGCTTCGGGATTTGCATGAGTTTGCAGAACAAGCATGTGAAGCGCGTCCGGTGCGGGCAAATCTCCGGGCAGCAGCTGCAAAAAGTATGCACCGTTAAGCATCTTCTCGGCGGCTTTCAACTGCTCATACGCCGTGCCGTTAAAAAGCACAAGCCTGAATTTCGGAATGCCTTCATAATCCGTAAGCCCTGCCTGCGCAAGCTCCGAAACCACGCAAACTTCAAAATTTGCATAGGTTTGTTTGCCGAGTGCTTCGAGCGTTGAGCGAACGGCCGCACGGCTTGCTCCCGAACAGGCAATTGCAACGGAAACGAGCGGTGCAGGGTTCAGCGGTTTTTCACGCTGCAAGTCCAACTCCGCTTGTGCAGGCAGGTTTTCACGCAGATAGTCGGCATAGTCGGAAAATTTGTGCTGATTACAGACCCGCTTCGGAAGTGCGTTGAATGCCCCCGCAATAATGTCTGCCGCAGCAGTGATTATTCCTGAAGTGTTTGTTTCTGTCATTTCGGATTCCTCCTGCATCATGCGGTATTTCTGTACCTTGTTTTTTACCGCGTTTGAGCGGTTCGGCGGCTGTTCCGCCGCCTGCTGCATGATAGTATCTGCGGATTCTGCAATTTTGATTCCGAAACGCACGCGGGAGGACTGCGGTTTATACCTGCGGAAAACAGCTTTTTCTGTCGCTTTCTCAGAACTGTCGAATACTTGCCTTTTGCTGGAACATGTCTTGCGGCGAACAGCTTTTAACCGATAAACGGTGCATTCCACAGTTTCACGATGTTGCAAAATCCGCTATATTGGTTTATAATTATTTTGTGTTCGCTGATTAATTCGGGAGGTGTCGGCAATGGAACAATATAATGCAAAATTTGCGGAGGTCTATGACATTTTCATGGACAATACGGATTATGATGCATGGGCGAATTATATAATATCGCTGCTGCCGACCGACTTTCCGAAAGGAGCGAGAATTTTTGAGTGCGGCTGCGGAACAGGCGCATTGACTCTTCGGCTCAACAAAGCCGGGTACGATGTCACCGGTTCGGATATTTCAAGGGACATGCTCGAAGTTGCCGCTGAAAAATCCCGCCGGTGCGGGCAAAAAACAAAATTTATATGCATGGATATGCGCCGCATTGAATTGCATCGTCCCGTTGACTGCATCATTGCGGCATGTGACTGCGTGAATTACCTTACAAGCCGCGAGGATGTTGAAAAATTCCTTCTGACGGCATTCAACGGGCTCAGGCCGGGCGGCATTTTGCTGTTTGATGTTTCGTCAAGATATAAATTGCAGCACATTCTCGGGCAAAACGGCTATTGCGACAGCAGAACGGACGTTGCATACTTCTGGCAAAACTGCTATGATGCGGAGAGCAAGCTTGTGGAAATGGAGCTGGAGTTTTTTGTGAAGTCGGCAAACGACGCGCACGGCGAACCGCTTTATTCCAGATTTTCCGAAAAGCATATTCAACGTGCTCATTCCGAAAGGGAGCTTGTTTCGTGGCTTAAAAATATCGGCTTTGAAAATATCGGGGTTTTTTCGGCATTCACAACGGAACCGCCGTGTGATGAAAGCGAACGGCTGCAATTCACGGCAAGAAAGCCCGGCAGAGTCGGCAAATAACCTTTGCGGCCTGCTCAAATGACCTTTAGCGAAAGGAAAACATTATGAATAACGAAATTGAAAATAAGATGACCGAAAGCGATGCAACTGTCGACCGCATCGAAAACACATGCGCTGAACGCGACAATATCATTCGCGGTCTGCTTTTTAACCGCACAGTGAACGTGATCGCCGTTTCGGGACGCGAAATAGTTGAAACCGCAAGAGAAATTCACGGAACAAGCCGTGTTTGCACCGCCGCTCTCGGAAGAATGCTGCTCGCCGTTTCCATGATGAGTGCACAGCTGAAAAGCGAAACGGACAGCATAACGGCGACAATTGCGGGCGGAGGGCCTGCGGGCAACATAACGGTTGTCGGGCATATGGGCGGAATCGTTAAGGGGTGCATCACCAATCCGGAGGTTGAACTGCCGCTTAACGAGTTCGGAAAGCTGGATGTTTCGGGTGCTGTCGGCGGCAGCGGTGAGCTGCGCGATGGTCGAGGGCAGGAACGCCGTCGACATCGTGAACGCGGGCCTCTACGGCGCGCGGGAGGGGATGCGGCTGGCGCGCGGCTTCGCGAAGAAGCTGGCGGGCCCGTCGGTTGAAAAGCGCA
>ENA-ORSK01001077-ORSK01001077.1-human-gut-metagenome-genome-assembly--contig:-NODE-1077-length-23835-cov-6.848528_pt1 | contig 23835 bp, 29 predicted proteins | sample MGYA00242192_ERZ509159 | MGnify/ENA primary metagenome ERZ509159 (study PRJEB26280, sample SAMEA2338663) | human gut metagenome | biome: human gut; feature: human-associated habitat; material: faeces...
GGCTACCGCTACCGCTACTACGATTTTATGAAAAACCGCGACGGCGAAACCCCTGACTTCATGACGAATTTTGTTTTCGACCCGCCTAATTTTGATGAGGTCCCCATACCGGATGATGACGCTTCCGGGGAACCGGTAGAACCTGATGCTTCCACCGGATATACTTATTGAGTTCAACCCTCCATTTTACGTTCCCACGATGAAAAAAACCAATACCGCTAATTTAAACCTGCTGCTTCAAAATGACCGCAAAACGGTCAAGCCTCCAATTCTGGTGGTGTGCGAGCCTCCCGGAGAGCAGACTTTTTCGCAGGGCGGCGTCATGTCCCAATTTCACTTGAGCCGGTTTAACCGGATGTGCAATAATTGCGGCATTCCGCTTTCCATGCTGGAATTCATCACCCCATGCCCCCCAGTTCCGGAAGCCATTACCAAGCGGGAAAAAAAGGTGCTTGAATATTTGAGTCAGTACCGGAACGAATTCATCACGGCTTTAAACCGGCTGCTTCCCGGAAAGCGTCTTGTGGTGTTTTTGGGCAAAAATGCGTTGAGGCAGTTCGCCGGGAAAAACGTTTCAATTAAGGAATTGCGCGGCTCATTTGAGCGCATCGACCCTAAGCTGATGGCCGTTCCGGCATCCCTGCGTACCATAGCTATTTACGGCCCCGGACATTTCACCCGGTCACCGGAGGTGCTTCCGGTAGTGGAGGCGGACATGCGGCAGATTGGCAACCTTATTAAAAATAACTGGGATTATTCCTGCTTTCGCTCGTCTATCGAGAGCGGGGAGTACACCTGGTGTCGGGATTTATCGCCCCTGCTGGAAAACCCTCCGAAGTTTATCGGGCTTGACACGGAAACGCGGGGCCTGGATTACGCTATGGGGCGCAAAGCCATTTTGACTGTGCAGATAACTGTCAAGGATGGAAAAAGCCTTGTCATTCCATTGGACCCGGATTTTTACAATGACCGGGCGTTGCGTGATGAAACGGTCGATTATGGGGAGGATTTAACCGCTGATGAGGTGTCCGGAATTATTGAACAACTGAAACAGCTACTATCTAATTCGAGCATCAAGGTTTTCGGACACAATCTCAAGTTCGACTTGCACCACCTGAAAAACTACGGGATAGAGGTCGCAAACTGGTTCGCAGATACAATGCAACTTTCTTACGTTGTCGATGACAACATGCAGGAGCGAAACCTTGATGAATGTACCCGCCGCTGGGTTAAGCCGATGGCCGGATATGCTGATGAGTTTAACAAAAAGGTGGATAAAAGCCACATGGAGACCGTGCACCACCGGGAGTTTCTACGCTACGCCGGCGGCGATACTGATGCCGTGTTCCGACTTTACCGGGAGCTGGTTATCTTGGCGAAGCAGGACCGGCGAAACTGGAATTGCTTTTTGCGGGTGCAAATGCCCGCTTTGCGGGCGTTTTTGAAGATGGAGCACGTCGGTATGAATGTGGACCAGCAGTCATTGCGGTCTCTGGGTGACGAGCTGGATGTGATGGATGCTGAATTGGAGCAGGAGCTTTCCGAAACGGTCAAGCGCGACATACCGGAGGCGGTGAAAGAATTGTTCGCGGAGGGAAAGCCGCTTGACTTTAATTCGTCCAAGTGCGTATCGCACTTGCTGTTCAGCCGTTCCGGGTATGGTCTCGCCCCAAAAGTGTTTACCCAGGGCAGTACCAAAGATGCGCCGGTTCCGTCCGTGTCTATAAAAACGCATCTTCCTTTCTTTTCCGATTCCTGCCCGTTTGTGGCCCGATATATCGAGTACAAGCAGCTTCAAATGCTTCGGAACACTTACGTCGGCAAACCGCGCCAGAGCAAAGAAACGCCTATCCTCCGTCTGAAAAATGGGAGCTATCCTGCGGTGTACAAAAAAGCCCTTGAAGAGATGGACGCTCAAATCATGGCTAAAGTCCCCGCATTTACCAGGACAAGGGACGCAGGCGGGGAATGTCCCCCCCCGAACGGTCGAACCGTACTGGCCCAGGCAACAATACCCAAAGGAGCTGTGACGCTATACCGGGGCGGGCAGGCCACAATCACCACCGAGCAGCCCCCGTCCGGATTCTGGCAAAACATTTGCGCTGACGGGTCAATCCACGCCACCTTCCGGCTGGACAAGACCGTCACCGGACGCTCGTCCTGCCAAAACCCGAATTTGCAGAACATTCCCAAGCGGGGCCGGTTGGCGAAAATGTTCCGCCGGGTATTCACCGCTAGGCCGGGGAAAGTCATCATCGAATGCGACCTTTCCCAAGCTGAGCTGCGTATCGCGGCCTGGATGGCCAACGAGCGGCATATGATTGAGCTTTATCGGAATGGGGTGGATATTCACACAGCTACGGCTGCTAAGATGATGCAAATGACGTTGGAGCAGTTTCTAGCCCTCCCCAGCGACCAGCACAAACAACACCGGCGAAACGCGAAGTCCGTCAATTTTGGATTTTTGTATGGAATGGGCTGGGACAAATTCATGCGGTTCGCCCGGACGGACTACGGCGTGACGTTCACGCCGGAAGAGGCGCAGAATATGCGGAAACACTTTTTTGAGGCGTATCCGGCGTTGCAGGTGTGGCATAAAAACATGCGGGCATTCGTCCGCAAACATGGGTATGTGCGTGCCCTCCACGGAAGCTTGCGGCGTCTTCCGGGGATTTACTCAACCGATGAGGCGGTCGTCGCTGAATGTGAGCGGCAGGCCATTAACTCCCCGGTTCAAAAATTCGCGTCGGACATAGGGCTGATGGCCTTAGCTGAATTTTCCAAGCACGATACCCCGGATTATTACGGGATTTCTTTTATTCACGACGCAAACTACATTGAGGTCAACGCCGAGGCGGCGTATGAGGTCACTGGGTGGTTGAAGTGGCAAATGCAAAATATTCCGTTTTATGACTGGTTTGGCTTGGAACCTCCGCTTCCTATTATCGCCGATGCCGCAGTCGGTCCAAGTTTAGACAAGACGGAAGAGCAGGAAAATCAGGAAGTTATTGTGCCGCCGTGGGCAAAATAGCTGGTATTCTCTTCCTGCGAATTTGCAATGATTGCAAATTTTTTTCGTGAATTGAATACTTTTATCTTGCAATTTTCATTTTTTAGTGTTATAACAAACCCATCAAAGGGCGAAAGCCCTGAATCAATAAAAACATCACCAATATGAGCAAGACCGAAATTGATATTACCAAGCCGCTTAATCTGGCTGACCGCCAAGAACTCCGTTTTACCGGATACGCCACGCAGAACAATGACCCGAAGCTGTCTCCGGGAGCTGTCATCTATTTTCTGAAACAGGCGCGGGACGATAAAAACATCCCTGTTTATGACGTTGCCACTACCAAAAAGGGCAAGGTAGCCGTGGAAAGTCTTTACGCTGATGAATTTGAAGTTGTGGATGCGGATTCCACGCCGGAAGCCGCCCCGGTTGCGGCCCCTGCCAAAAAGAAAAAGACGGAATTCAAGAAGGTGGTGGAGGAACCCGGCGAAGAGCAGCCCGCCCCCAAGGCTAAGAAGGCCAAAGCCGTCAAAGCGGAAGCCGCCCCTGCTAAGAAGACCAAGAAGGAAAAAGTGAAGGCCGAAGCCCCCGTGGAAGTGCAGGAGCCGCAGGAAGTCCAGGAACCTGCAGCTGAGGCTGAATCCGTTCCCGCCGTCCAGCCCGAAGCCGTCAAGGAAGTTGAAGACATCAAGCCCGCCTCCACTCCGGAATTGGGAATGGATGCCGTAACCCTTAACTTGATTCAGGAACACGGCGGGAATGCCTGTGCCGCCGCCCTTGCCATTGCCAAGGATTCTGAGGCTAAGCGATTCCTTCTTGGCGGCGTGCTGCTGTACATCCAAAAAACGAAAGTTTACGAGGAAGAAAAGGATTCTGCCGGAGTTCCCCGCTTCACCGGGCAAAAGGGCTTTGCCATGTTCTGCGAGCAGTATATCGGGCTTTCCTATTCTTCCGCAAAATTGTACCAGCGCATCTACGCTAATTTCACCAGCATGGGCCTCGGTGTTGAGGATTTTCGGAGAGTGGGCACGGCTAAGGCCCGTGAAATTGTGCAAATGATTGAGCTGGACTTTTCCAAGGCCGACGTTGAGGAGGCTATCCATATCGGCGAGACGAAAACGCACGAAGAACTGCACTCCCACGTAAGTTCAAAAATGCAGGATGCCGAAATTGAGGGGCATGGATTACGCGATAAGGTTAAATGCACGCTCTACAAATTTGAGGTGTTTGCTGACCAGGAAGACATCATCAACGCCGCCATCCGGCTGGCAATGGACAATGGAGACATTAAGGACACCGACCAGAACGCCCTTGGGCGCGCGTTTGTTTCCATCTGTTCCGACTATTTGCAGGCGTACAGCAAAGTGGCGCAGCCGGTGGTAGATGAAACCGAAGAATTTCAGGAATCTGTAGCCCAGGAATTCGTCAATGCTTGATATTTCCAAATTTCGGTCTGAACTGGCCCGTTTCTTTTCGGAGGACGGGCCAGGCTCCCAGCCTACCTTCCCTGATGCCTGCGAGGGCGACTTGTGCCTATGGACGGACGGGTCAGCTCTTGGAGACGCAAGGCAACTGGGAACTGGCGGAGGTTCCGCTTTTGCAGTGACAATAGTAGCTGGAGGTGAGGAGCATTATGCAGCCTCCTATGCGGAGCGCTTGGAGCCGCAATCGGAATCCGACTGCGGGGTGACGGTAAACTACGCGGAAATTAAGGCTATCCACAACGGGCTTTCCTACCTCCAAAAATTGGACGGGGCCGAGGACAAGACCATCCATGTGTTTTCCGATTCCGCTTACGCCGTTTCCGTCCTGTCTAAATGGGTTCATCGCTGGGAACGGTCGGAGCGTACTTTGGAATCTGTGGCAAAATCCGGCTGGTTGTGCGCTGATGGGTGGCCCGTGGCTAATGCCCGCCTGATAAAAGATACGCACCGGCTGAGAGTGGAATTTTTCCGGGTTGTGTATCATAAGATCGCCGGGCATTCCGGGTATTTTTTCAACGAGCATGCCGACTGTTTGGCATCCATCGCCAGAAACGGTCAGCTTTCTGATGCGCTGGTTGCGGATTATCATTGGCGGGGCCAGCGGATAAAATCGGTGCGCTTCGATTACACAGCTGGAAAAGTGGTGCTGGAAGAGTATTAGCGTTTTCAATTTGCAATCATTGCAAATTTTTTTCTCAAAAAGATTCTTTTTCTCTTGCAATTCATCAAAAATAATGCTAAATTGTGTTCATCAAAGGGAGGAAAGCTCCTAAGAATAAAAAACCTAAATTAGAAAGACCAAAACAATGATTATCTCCATGAACCCTTACGATAACTGGAAAATTGAAGTTAGCGAATTTTCCCATCTCAATCTGGGCATCGAAGGTGATTCCACAACGCTTGAAGATGAATCCGATGTTGCCTGGCTTCAAAATAAAATAGAAGCCCGTCTGAATGTGCTGTGGGACCAGATTGACGCGAACCCCGGAGATAAAACTCTGGAAGGCGACATGGAAGAGTTGGAAGAAGCGCTGGAAGACCTTGCTGCCGCCCGTGAAGAGCAGCAGGAAGCCTACGAAATTAGGGAAGCCGAAGAATTTTTCCAGGAACAGTGCATGGAACGCTGCTACGCTTATTGATTAAATCTTATTTAACTCATTAAAAAACTTACTAAAAAAAAATGAAAAAGAATACATACGTAAGAACACGCCGTCAGGAGCCGCTGAATTCCGAAGTGAAGCAGCAGCCGACCCCCAAAGAATTGGAAGACATCGCTACGCTGGCCCGCCAGTTTTATCAGCAGAATAAGATTAAAAATGCTGCTTCGACCAAGGAGCGTTCCATACGGTCCCGGCTTCTCTCCCTGTGCGTGGAAGCCGGGGTGAAGTCCCAGGAAGTGGACTGCATCACCGAAGACGGAACCAAGCTCGTGCTGTCTGTCACCGTGGCCCCAGGGCAGAAAAGCGTTATTGACCTGGACACGCTGAAACGGCTCATCCCCGCAGAACTGTACGAAAAATGCCTGTCCGCCACCCAGTCGAAAGTGGAGGAAGTGGCCGGAAAGAGCATTGCACTGGCCGCGAGGCGCGTAGTGTCCACGGAAATGAACGTGTCCGTGTCCATGAAAAAGTAACTTTGGTTGGGCGAAAGGGCATGAAAGAATCAAGCATTCGGGAAATCCTGGCCGAACTGGGGATAGATGCGGCCCATCTGTCTCCCACCGGCTGGCTAATCTGTTCATGCCCTTTTGCCCAGGCCACGCATCAATACGGGACTGACCGCAGGCCGTCTTTCGGCGTCAAGGTGGATTTGGAATCCCCTTCAGCGTATAAATGTTTCACATGCCACGAGCACGGATTATTTACCGGGCTTCCCATCCGGCTGGGCACGCTGCTGGGCGACCCCGGCATGTATAAGCAGGTCCGCAATCGGGCCGTGTTTCTGGAATCCGCCACCCTCCCTGACTTTGATGAGGGAGTGGCCGCCCAAACGGTCGAATCCTTGAGGGTGCTTGACGTGGCAATGCTTGACATTTATCCGTCGCCAATGGATTCGGAGGCTCCATGGAAATACCTGCTTGAGCGCGGCGTTTCAGAGCACGCCGCCCTTGTCATGGATTTACGGTTCGACCCAAAAGAAAACCGAATTCTTTTTCCGCTGTTTTCCAGAGACCGGGAACTGCTTGGATTTTCAGGCCGGTCTATCCTGTCCCCGCTTCCGGACGATACGCCAAAGATAAAGACCTACGCCGGAGTGAAAACCGACCGCTGCCTGCTGGGCATTCATCTGATTCCGCAGCATCAGCCGGACGGCAAACCCATATTTGTGGTTGAGGGCTTGTTTGCGTACGCACATTTAATCTCCATTGGCGCCCGCCGGTTTTGCCACCCGGTGGCCACCCTCGGATGCCACCTTTCATTTCCGCAGCGGGATATGCTGGCAATGCTGGGGCGGCCCGTGTTTCTTTGCTATGACGGTGACGTTGCGGGCACAATAGGGTTGTTCGGAAAATGGAACCGGCAGGCTAAAAAGTTCATGGGCGACGGGGCGGTGGACAGATTGAAAGACCATGTGCCCACGTTTGTATGCAAATACCCGGTGGGGCGTTCCGACCCTGATGATTTGAGGCTGTCGGATGTGACGCAAATGCTCGACAAGTGGAACACGGGCTATTGATAGCCACTTCTAGCCTTTTTCTTTTATAGGACGTTATAACTTTTAATTTTTTTACTCTTTTTTCTTGCAATAAAAAAATATCATGCTTAATATTTCATTGTTCCCATCATGGAACATCAGTAAAAAAACAATACTCCCATTGGAGACATTAAAAAAATAATATGAATACAAACCAACCATCACAGAGCGCAAGGCGCGGTAAATCCGCATTGGAGCAGGCCGCAAAAAGTCAGCAGCAGCAATTCAGCCGGCAGCGCATGCCGTTCAGGTTTTTCCTCCCCAAAGGCGGCGAGGCTAAAATCGTCATTCTTGATTATGCTTTTGCCACCGACGACGGAACCGGAAACGGGCTTGTCATCAAGGAGCATAATTTGAAAAAGCCTGACGGGACGTTCGGGGATTTTCAGCCCTGCACTTCGGAGCGCGGGCATTGTGATATTTGCGAAACCTATAAGAAAGAATTCGCCCCGTATTACGCCGTAGTCATGTCCATTATTGACTGGCGGCCGTACACCAACAAAAACGGGGAGACCGTCCAAGGCTCCAAAAAGTTGCTGGTCATTAAAATGTGGCAGCGCGACAAGTGGTACGAGCTTCAAGAAGTCGCGTTCGCGCAGAACGGCAAGCGCGGCATGCGGGGCATGACCCTCCGGATGAAACGGAGTATGGACGCGAAGAGCAGCAGCATTGGCGAGCCTGTGGCGTTTACTTCCCCTGCGTCGTTGGCCGGGCGCATGTGTGCCTTCATGTCGGAAAAAGCTATGATTGAACGCTTTGGCGGGCCGGATATTGTTGGACGCGACGGCAAGGTCTATCAGAAGGCCGGAGACGGCATCAAGCCGTTCAACTATGACGAGCTTTTCCCGGAACCGGAACCCATCAATGAATTTTCCAACTCCAATTCCCGGTCTTCCGGTGATGCGGATTTTGGCGACGATGAAGACTTCGGTCAGGATTTGCAGGACGGCAACAGCGCGTCCGGAGATTTCGACCCGGAAGATTTCCGCCCCTCGGCAGACCAGGACGGCGGGGAAGATTACCTTAACGCCGACGCGGATTTTGCCGGTGATGAAGATTTTGAGCAGCAGGAGCCTCCCGCCCGCACCAGAGGACGTCGCGTGCCTGACCCGGAAGAACCGGGGCAGCCGGGCCAAAGCCAGGATGATTTCGATGACGACATCCCCCCCATGTAGTCGCAACCATTAACCTTACCTGCCGGAAATGGACGCTATTTTATCTCAACTTTGCTGGATTCCAAAAATGCGGTTAACGCCGACACAGGAAGCGGAATTGATTTCCGACCTGACTATTTACCCACGGCTTTCCGGGTTTTCGGATGCTGCAGCTCTGAAAAAGATTCAAACGTTCATTTCCGGCAAAACTTATATCGGCGTGCCGTGCTTTTACGGGCGGCAGTGGTGCGAGAAGCACCGCATTGCCATTAAGGATGACACGTCTTCCGGGTTTAACATTTCCCGGTACATCCGCAGGTTGCCCGACCCGCATCATCCGTCCGCTTCCCAGGGGCAGGAAGAATTCTTTTCTTCCCTTCTGGAAACGGTTAAATCCAACAATACCGTTTTGGCGGAAGCCCCCACCGGAAGCGGAAAAACCGTGACGGCGTTGAATGCCATTGGTCGCCTGGGGCGTTCCGCGCTGATAGTCGTCCCGAACGGTCCGCTGATGGAACAATGGAAAAAAGAGGCTATCCGGCATCTTGGACTGACCGAGGATGAAGTCGGCGTAATTGGCGGGGGCAAATCCGTTTGGAAGGACAAGCCGGTGGTGGTGGCTATCATCCACAATATCTGCATGGCCTCCATGCCGGATGCGTTTTACCGGGCGTTCGGAATTACGGTATGGGATGAAGCCCACGTTGTGGGTGCGGAATGGTTTAGCCTGTCTACGCAGCACCTGCGTTCAAAATACCGGATTGCCATTACCGCCACCCCAAACCGTTCCGACGGGTGCATGCGGATTGTTACGGACGCATTCGGCCCCGTTGCCGTAAGGCATAGCGGGAACGCGGTTCCGCTGATTTACGCCCCGTTGAGTTACAACAATCTCCCGGCTAAACTGCGGGCCTGGGCTGACCGTGCCCAGGGTAAAGAGATGTCCAGGGTGCTAAAGGCGTTGACCGCTGACCTGCCGCGTAATATTAAAATCGGGAGGCTGGCGCTTGCCGGATATAAAAAAAACCGTAACATACTGTTGATTTCCGACCGCATTTCCCATTTGGAGGCTATGCAGGGCATTTTAGTCCATCTCGGCATTCCGTCCGAACACATAGGCATGTTTTCCGGGGCGGTAAAGGGCGACAAGGACGCATCCGGGAAAAAAAAGTTGACCAAAAAACAAAAATTGGATGATGTAGTCAAAAATCCTAAATACCGGGTGATTCTGGCGACCTACGCAATGATGAAACTCGGCATTGATATTCCCCGGCTTGACATGGGAATCGACATCAGCCCGAAGAGTGAGGCCGTGCAGACTGTGGGGCGCATCAGGAGGCCGTTCCCGAATAAGCCGACTCCGGTCTGGTTTACGGTTGTCGATTCCAGCCGGAAATTCCAGGCTCTGTACCGCAGCCGGGAACGGGAACTGCTGTCGAAGGGCAGCGTAGAAATAAGACCGATTAAAACTTTATGACATTAAGTGACACTAACAAAACTGCTGTTGAGGCCGGAGCCGGGAATGATTCTGCCCGGATTCCTGGCCGCAAAAAAAAATACGAGACGAAGCGTGAAATGCAGATAGCGAAAAACCGCTACCACAAAACGCTGACCTACAAAGTCAAAAACCGGGCGCGGTATCATGTGGATTCCGATTACCGGGAATCGGTGCGACTGCAAAACCGGAAAGCAAATGAGCGGAAGAAACGCATTATGCTGGCGCAAGCAGTCGTCCGGGGGGGGAAGTACCTGCGTGCGGTGATGAATGAACCGCCCATTGTCGTTGCCGGAGAAGAGCTGATAACGAGAAAAAGATTTTTGGAGTTAATCAGCCGGTCATATCCAACCCTGGTACGGTGGAGGGCACACAGGAAATTTACCGTGGAGGAAGTGCATATTTCCGTGGTCCGGAACGGTCGAGTTGTCCCCCGTCTGGAACAGATAGCCTACCGGAAAAAAGATTTAATCCAATTCATCGATACCAACCGTGAATATGTCGGACTGACGAAAACGAGCTAACTCTTTTCCGATTTGCAATGATTGCAAATTTTTTTCGCAAAAACCAGAAACAGAAATAAACCATGAGTCAAGAAACATCCAATCGTTCCAGAGCGTTGCCCCCGCAGGGAGGTTCCGCTATCGTAGAAACCGCCGTCACGCAGAACCGCGTTCCGGTAACGGGCGGCGCGCATTCCATGCCGCTGAATCCGTTGTACAATGATAACCGCCCGTCAAATAACCCGGCGTATGTGGCCGTCGGCGCGTCCTTGACGTTACCGGGGCGGCAAATGTATTCATCCGTGAGAATCATGGCCACAGTCACCCTTCCGGCTTTTCCGGACGATGAATCCATTCAGGCTGCGGCGCAGGCCGCCGGAAATATGGCGGAGACGTTTTTATACGAAGAAGCCGACCGTTTTAAAGATTTTCTTCCGGAAGAAGGGAGGGGGCGTTGCTGATGGCCGGGGAATCGCCAAAACGGTCGAGGTCGCAAAAAGTATCTGCCCCGGCGGGGCTGGCCGAACTGCGTGCCGACCTTGTGAAAGGCGGGCGTGGGCGGGCTATGGACGGCAGCCGCATCGGCGTAGATGACTGGATGATTCCCACGGGAATCTTCCACTTGGATTACGCTTTTTTGGGCGGCATCCAGGAAGGCCAGGTGACGATGTTCCTGGGGCTTCCGTCCGCGCATAAAACGACTATCGCCCTGAAAACCATTGCCGGGCTGCACCGGAAATACCCGGATAAATGGGCAGTGCTCGTGGACGCGGAAGACAATTACGACCAGAAATATTCACAGGATTTGGGCATTGATACCGACCGCCTGGAAGTCATCAAACCCTTTGACGGGCCTACCGCCGTTGATGCGCTGGAAGCCGCATTACGCGTCCCGGAAGTAGGGCTTGTCGTGCTGGATTCTATTCCCGCCTGTTCCGGAATGCAGGTGCTTACCAAATCAGCGGAAGACGCCAGCGTGTCGGAATTGGCGACAATCATGAGCCGGATGGCGAGTAAAATCACTTCGACGCTGGTGACGGAAAAAGAAAAAGGGCATCTGGTGTCCGTTATTCTTTTAAACCAGTTCCGGTCTAAAATCGGCGTCATGTTCGGGAATCCGCTGACCAGCCCCGGAGGTTATTTTATCAACCACCTGGCGACGAGAAAAATCGTGTTCCGGTCAAAGTCCATTCTTCAAAGCACCAGCCTGGATGAAAAAGCGGAAGGAGTGGCCCAGATTTCTTTCACGGTGGAAAAATCAAAGTTCGGCGGTCCTGTCCGGGCTGGGGAATTTTTCATGTCGCATCTTCCGCAGGGCTACCCGGTGATGAACCCGTCGGCAACCAAGGAAAGCACCCGCATCTGCGTCAACCGCCCCTATTTACAGGGAGAGGTGATTGAAGAGCCGCAGGTAGTCCAGCTGGCCGTGAAATACGGGCTGCTTTCCGGCGCGGGGGCCAACATGTCCTGTCCGCTTGTCTCCCAGGAAAAGATGTCCAAGACGCAATGGATGCTGTGGCTTAGGGACCACCCGGAAGAATCGGCTGTGCTCAAGGCAAACCTTGTCGCTCTGTACCGGGCGTACTCCAACCGCCAAACGGTTCCGGTTGACGGGTATCTGCTCGGAGTCGGAAAAGATAGGATTCTGCCGGAGGAAAGCCTCCGGAAGATTATCGCCAACATGTGAGGTGGGGGGGGTATGAAACAACCAAAACGTTTAGGGGTTTTGACGCAGAGCCGGGCCTATAACCACGCCCCGGTACAGGAGCGGGAAGCCGCGAAAAGGCTTGGCGGGCGTACCACTCCGGCATCCGGCTCCCTCCGGGAAAAAGGTGATGTGCGTGTTTCCGGCATTCTTCGTTTGGAGTGTAAGGCGACTTCAAAAAAATCGTTTTCCGTCACCAGGGACATGGTGCGGAAAATCACGGAAGCCGGAGAACTTTCCGGGGAGCTGCCCGCCATTGAAATTGAGTTTCTTCCCTTGGCCGGGCAATTTCACGGGAGGGTTGCCGTTGTTCCGGCATACGTTCTGAATCAACTTATTACCGGGGAAAAATAGCATGGATAAGCAACAATTACTTCGCCGCCTTGGCTGGGAGCGTTCCCAGCCCCGGATAACCGTATCGGAAGCGGCGGCGCATCCGACACAGGGGCCGTCGTCGTCATCATTGGGGAGGGTTGACCTCCCCTCGGCGATTTCCGGAACGGTCGAACTTGAATCGCTGTCCGATATTTTGAACCGGGCCAGCAGGCAGCTTCACGAGTCTAAAAGGGTGCATGCGGATTGCCTGCACGTATCAAGTCTGATAGGCGATTATTTATGCCCCCGCCGGATTTGGCTTGCGAGGCATCACCACCTCACGGCTGTCAGCCGGGTCAGCCCCGCAATGAAAATTGTGTGGGACATGGGCCGGGCATGCGAAAAAACTGTCCGCGATTTGCTGATTGCCGGAATGGGCCGGTCAAGAGTTCTTGGAAAGTGGTCATGTGCGTGCGGAAAAACGTCGCACGTCGGACAGGGTCAGGAAATTCATTGCAGCATCTGTGATACCGACTGCGCTATTTATGGCGAAGCTGACCTGTACTATTCGCCGCTAAAGATTTTCGGGCATTCCGATTTTATTTATCTGGACGAAAACCGGAACGTCAATGTCGTGGAGATTAAATCCATCAATAAATCCGACTGGCTTGCATTATCGGAGCCGAAGCGTGACCACGTTGCCCAGGTCTCCATGTATTACTTTATGCTGCGGGAGTCGATGGGGCAGGAGCGCATGCATCCGGGTGCGCAGATTATTTATGTGTGCAAGGATTACATTACGCGGCAAATGCCGTGGAAGTGCTACACCGTCCCGCAGGGAACCTGTGAAGCCGTATCCGAAGAGGTTTTACGCACGGCAACCGCAGTCCAGAGCGGATACGCTCCCGCCTGCCCGCCCCGGCTGATGTGCTGCACGTCGCCGGATTGCCTCACGTCCCGAAATTGTATTGCATGCGCCGTTTGTTTTATGCACAATGATTAAACATTAAAGATAGATAGACGATTTATGTTTTCACAGCCAGTATCCCCCGCCGTAGTCCGTACTTGCCGGATGTACGGAGTTCCTGAGGCTCTTGCCCCGATATGCCGGAATTTGACGACGACGGGAATCAAAAAATTAGGAAGAGCGTATAAGGATTATACCGTCAAATGCGGAGCTGACCTGACCTGCGCTGATGCCAGCAACTGGGGCGGAACCGTCATGCGAATCTTACGTGATTACCGGAAAAAATGAACATCCTCGGCATTGACCCGTCCCTGACTGCTACCGGGCTTTATTTGCGGGAAACCGGGCTTATGGCCGCCCCGGAATCCACGCTGATTGCCCCAAAAAATTTGAGGGACATGGAGCGGCTGTGTTTTATCCGCGACTTCCTTCTCGGATTCATCAACAGAGACCGGGCGTTTTCTCCTGAATTGGCAGTCATTGAAGGGTATGCAATGGGAGCGAAAACCCATACACATGACCTCGGCGAAGCCGGGGCTATGCTGAAAACTGCGGTTTACGAGGCGGGAATTGACCTGCTGATAGTCCCGCCCGCCACGCTGAAAAAGTTCATCACGGGAAGCGGGAACAGCAAAAAACAGGTGATGATGGTGGAAGCGCTTTCCCGGTATCATGTCAAAATTACCGATGATAATATTTGTGATGCGTTCTGCCTGACACATTTTGGGGAAGCCTGGTACGCGGCTAATGCTTTTGGCCGTACAGCGGGAAAAATCGGCATCACAAAAAGCCAGTATGCCTGCCTGTCCGCCGCCCGGCTGGTTCCTGGCCGCAAACGGTCGTCTCGGAGATAACCGGCTGCCGGTTTTTCCTTTTTCCAATTTGCAATCATTGCAAATTTTTTTCGCTGATTGTGTAATTTTATCTTGCAATTTCTAAAAAAGAATGATAAATTGAGTTCATCAAAGGGAGGGAAACCTCCCAAGAATAAAAAACCTAAAAACCTGAAAGACAAGATTATGAATAACAAAGAAACATTCTATCTGGTTGAAGTTTACCCCACCTCGGAACTGCTGTTGGCAGCCTTATTTCCCTTGACCATGTGCACCGTTGCAAGTCTCCCTGGAATCTGCGAAAGACTTTGGTTCCATCATGAAAGAAAAAAATGGGTGGTTTGAAGTAACGGAAATTACTTCCAAAGGCCGTTCCATTGTGTTTGACTCCCGCAACAACTAACCCCCGTCAGGACGATGAAAGTACAGGCTAAAGTTATTACCGAACAGGAGTGCAAAAATGGCACACGGGGTTGCCCTTCAAGATGTGGAAGTGGCGGAAATCCGGGTTGCTGCCTGGTTCCTTACTGAAAAGTCTTGTGGAATAAAAAACCGTCAATATGATTTTGAAGGGGTCAAGGCTAAAAAAAAAGCGGCATCCTCGGAAGTAACGCAAATGCTGGTTCTGGGAGTCGTTTTTTCATGAAATCAAAAGCACAAGCCGCCATTGATATCCTTCTCAAAATGCGGAACACGGAATGGGAAAATCGGTATAAAGAAAACGACATTAAGTTTGAAACCCGCGTGAATATCTAAAATCCTCAAGCCCCTCTTTGGAGGGGCAAGACCCCCCTCCACCGCAACCAGAAAAACTTTTCAGCAGTAAAAATTTTCGGTGGTACTAATTAGGTTCTGCTCCCCTTTTCCGGCATTCCGTTGCTGGGAAGGGGGCAGTTTTTTTGCGTCAATTTGTAGTGGTATTTTTAATTTTAGCGCACAAATAACTATATATATTGCGGCTATTTTCGTAAACGGTTGACTTTGAGAAAAATAAACTCTTGAACCGGTTTGGCGGCAAGTTAAGATGCCGGAGGTTAAACACTAGTTTGGCTGTCTTCTATCTTTTCGACCCCTAATTCGGAGTGATGCCCGGATTAGGGGTCTTTTTTCTCCATTTGCAACGATTGCAAATTTTTTTCTCAAAAAAGATTCTTTTTCTCTTGCAATTTCTAAAAAAGAATGATAAATTACATTCATCAAAGGGAGGGAATCCCTGAGAGAAAAAACCTAAAAACCTAAAAAACCTGTTAGACTAAAATGAATACCGTAACCGAAACTGAAATCAAGTTAGGCTCCAAGATTAAACCGACCTGGAAGCTTTCCAAAGTGCGTGCAATTGTTGGAAAGGAAACCGAAAAGGCAATCCGTATTGACCTCGACTACAGCAGCCGGTCTGACTATCATTGGCTTCCGAAAAGCCTCATTGCAGCTATCGAAGAAAAAGAGGACGGAACATGGGCCGGGGATTCTTACATTACTCTGCCCACCTGGTTCTGCATCGAAAATGGCTTTGTAACCGAACAATAAAACGCGTATGAAATTCTTTCTGTCTTTCGTTTCCGAAGCAATGGGCGTTGCTGTGATTGGGTACATGGCCGTGTGTGCCTACTGGCTTTTGTTCTGCTATCTGGCAACCGACCAGGAATTTAATTCAACCCTTTATCCTCCCCCGGCATATGTCCAGGCCGCTTTTAACGCGGCGGATTCCCTTTACCACCTGATATTTTAACTATGAAACCCGCTATGCAATCTCAAATGACTGATTTACTGCACGACGCTGACCGCCTTTCAGAAGAGGCATATCGTTCCCGGCTGCGCTATCTGGGCAGGCTGGTTGATTCGCCCCAGAATGCCCCCATAGTGCGGAAAGTGCGGAATATGGGTGCCAAACGCTGGAACAGCCTGATTCAGCTCGTGCATAACGTGTGCATTGCTTCCGATGAGTCTCTGGGGCTTCATGACCGGAACAACTGGTTGGAATCGGCATTAGGCTACACGGCGTTGCATGTGTTTATTTCCGCTGGAAACCGGAGGCTGATGTTTATCCAGATTATGCTGGACGAGCTGTTTTCCGGGCGGGAATTCGCGGGCTTTGACCGCATCATTGCCCTTGTGGCCAAAGAGGCTCCCATTGCATATAATGGTTCCGGGCTTTATTACCACATCCCCCCGGTAATCCGCCAGGAGCTGGAATTAAACGCGGGAAGGGGAAGCGGCGCCAGCGTCCGGAAAAATTTGGAAGACAGCATCCGGCATTTGGACGGCATCAGCCGGAAATGCACGGGTGTTCCCGTCATCACCCATATGCTTTACTATGGCCTCCGTCTGTTCTCCTGATTCCCGGCCCGTTGAGGGCAGTCTGGTAAAACCGGGCTTTTATTCCGTGCTGGAAAAATTGCCGCTGGAATACATAGGCCGCCCCTCCGAACGGTTTTTTCTGTGGTTGGAATTTGCTTTTTCCGTCATGTCCGGAACGCCCCTGAATTCTTCCGTTACCGAAAAAATGAGCGCGGGAAGGGAAGGCTATGAGGCTATCTCGCGCGGGTTTCTGGACTGCATCAGGCTTCTTGGGGACGACATGGAGCGGAAGCCCTATGAAGACCTGTTGGGAGATTATCATGAAATGTTGAACAGCCGGATGATGACCCGGACGGCAAACGGTCAATTTTATACCCCGATGCCGGTCTGCCGTCTTATGGCTAAAATCACCGTATCGAAAAAACAGCTTGCGGAAAAACTGAAACTTGGGGAAGTGATACAGATGAACGAACCCGCCTGCGGCTCCGGGCGCAATATGCTTGCCGTAGCGGAAATACTTTCCGAACATCGCTCCAAGATGCGTGTGATTTGCACCGACATCGACATCCGGGCCTGCTGGATGTGTTTCATCAACTTGACTATGTGGGGCATCCCGGCAACGTTGTCCGGGAAAGAGTGGGGGCGTTGGGTCAATATGTTTTGGCTGATTGGAGAGGCGGAAAGGAAACGCCAGCTCAAGGTTAAAAAAATCATAGACGCAGTGCAGAAGCTTTGCCCTGATGAACAAAATATTCCGGCATTTCCCCGGTGCAGAGACTAACAAAAAACCTAACAAAAAACCTAACAAAAAAATGAAAGCTAAGAAAAGAGTATTCAACCCGGAAATGCGGGAAGAAATCCGCACGTTTATTACCGACATGATTAGCCGGGGGGCGGCCTATAATTCCATTGATTTTATCCTGGATTCCCTGGCCGACGATATTAAATCCCTCCGGGAATCCCCCCCAGACTTGTCGCGGAAAGCGGAAACGGAAACCGCCATTGCCTGGTGCGAGGAACTTTGCAAGCATATTGCGCGTTTGCGCGGAAAATATAACTCCGTAAAAAATCCGTATGACGAAGGTCTGGCGGCCTGCAACGTATTGGCTCAAATCAGGATAGACTTGCTGGAACGGTCCACCTCGAAAGAATTTCACCGTAATAACAGCCCGGACGGGAAGACACCGCGGTCAAGCCCTAATATCAATTATGAGCTTTGCATCGCCATCACGTCCGCTGTGATAAATAATCTGTACCGTCAGATTGATGCGGCGGTAAATCTCCACAATATGAATATCCTTCTGGGCTTTTACGACGACATCCAGAATGACCGAATCACGCCCCATCTTACCGGATGGGGAGGAGGAAGCCCCGCCGGAGAACCTGAAACCCGTTAAGTTTACTTAAACGTCAAAAAAGAAAAAGATGAATACAGCACCAAAAAAACATTCCTGGGTAAGCTGGTTTTACCCGTTTCCCGCCCATTGCGTTATTCTAAACCGGCTATTCTGCCGGCTTGCAATAGCGAGTCTGGCGCTTCTGGCCGTTCTGCCCCTTTACTGGTTTTTCTTCCCGGATTTGTGGGAGGGCTCTGGGTGACGGAAGGGCAGACCATCTATTGGATGCTGATTGCCGTTATTTCTGCGGTGGAATGTTCCGACGTCTGGATTTCCCGGCTGAAAATATCCTTGTTCCGGAGGCATTGCTCCAAGAAAAAAATGCACGATTTATACTTCCGGCAGCAGGTACGGCAGCTTATTATCCAGGAGCGGGGCGTAGTTTACTTTTCCGACTATTTAATTGACGGAGAATTTACGCGGAAGCATTTTTTATTTTTATACTGGGAATTTAAATGGGGCCGCTTTCTGACTTTCCGGGAACCCTGGAAAGTGTATGTTGTGATGCACGAGGATAAGGATTGCGCGTCTATTTTTTCCAGCGATACCGCTTCGGATTTTCATTTGGAGCTTGCTAGACATTTGCCGAGCATTAAAATGGCCGACGCACACGTTTGTGACCGCGCCATTTTTATTGATTATGACCATCATCCCGCTGTTCCGTAAAAAAAAATATGTGCCGAATCCTGATTTAATTTTTCCCGATACGCAAGATGAATATCTGTTCAGATTCCGGGAAGCTTCAATGGCCGCCCACAAGGCTATCCATTTTGAGATAACCGGGTATCCGGGGGATTCAAGGGCGTTTTTGTACAAAGTCCACCACCTCGACGGCACTTGCATGGAGCACCGCTGCCCCAACAGGCGGGCAGTTAGCCGCCTGTCCGCTTATGACGATTTGTTCTCAATATACTGCAACCGGAGATTTTGGTGGTACGTCAAAGACTACGTTGACCCCAAGTGGTTTCGCTCTATGAGCACGATTTTATTTCTGGCCGCAAAAAAAGGGCATCGGATGCGCCGGGAAGATTTGATTCATAAAGTGTTTTTGGAGGGCTACTGCTACGACCCGGATGTCGATTACGACGGGTTGACGGTGGCTTTCTTTTCCTGATAGACTTCCCGGCATATGGCAACTGATAATGATGACGAGTTTTCCGGCTTTTTCGGGGATGATTCCGGCGGATTTTTCGATGAGCCCCAGGAACCTTCCAGCGCCCCGGAATCACAGGAGGAAGCCCCGCCGGAGGAACCTGACGAAGACGAGGATGACGGGGAACTTAATGAGCTTGCCGGGACTGGCGCCGGAACGGTCGCACGCCTGAACCCGGAGATTCGGCATCAGATTATGGCCCAGGCCAATTCCCGCGCCTGGACGCGCCATGAACGCCATGTTGTCATGCGCCGGGCCATGTCGGCGGGAAAGCTGGAAGAGATTATTGACTGGTACCCGCGTTCCGGACAGAGCATCCACATTTTATCTTGCGGGGAGGTAGATTTGTTTTCCTATCTTCATTTCATGCTCCGGCAACGCCCTTATGCCTATATTTTGCTTTCGACATTCAGCCTCGGCTACATGGAAATTCGCCACCTGCACGAGTATCTGGAAAAAGGGGTGATTGGCCGCCTGGATGTGTATGTCGGAAGCATTTTCCGCAACCGGACTATCCGGACGCGGGAATATGATGCGCTGGTTGCCCTGCATCAAAGATTTCCGCATTGTTTTTGCGGTCTGGCAAATGTTCACGCGAAAGTCATTGCCGGGATTGACCGGGACAATGGGGAAGGCGACTTTGTTGTAGAGGCCAGCGCTAACGCCAACCTGAATTTCCGCGTTGAGCAGGCCTGCCTGACGATGGACACCGATTTGGCGCTTTTTTACAAGGAGGCGTTTGACGGCGTGGATTGCCCGCAGGATGCCCAGTATTTTAAGGACGTGAGACGGACTCCGTGGGTGGTTGACCGGAAAAGCTGATTTGCAATCATTGCAAATTTTTCCCGGCAATCCTGATTTTTCTCTTGCAATTTGTCAAAAAGAATGCTAATTTATATTCATCAAAGGGAGATAAAACCTTAAAAATAAAAAACCTAAAAACCTGTTAGAATAAGATGACCGGAATTACATTGCAAGACGGAGTTTCAGAAATCAATAAGTATTTTCAGAAGTATTGCCGCCCCAGTAAGGTGCGTAACGCTTCTCTTATTTCTCAGCATTCCGTAATGATAAAGGCAGACCCCAGTGACATCAAAGATGATTCCAGCTGTGATAAGGCTCTCCGCCATTTGAAGCAGCTCGTGCAGGACATGACCTGCATGGAGGTGGAATCCGTGGATATTGACCGCTATTCCAGCGGGTACGAGTTCACTTTTACCTTGCGTTGATTTTTGCATTGCGGAGGGGGAAAACAATCCCCCTCCGGGAATAAAATCTGACAGCAACTATGGAGCCGCAGCGGGGGACAGGGACGAGTACTGGCGCACAGTTTATCGGAATCTATCAAAATAAAATTGCGGAAGACTACACCGGCTATCCAGTGCCGAGCTTGCACACAGAGCGCGATTGCTTTTCACCGCGCCGCGCAGCAGCTGCTGCTGGAGCTGCGGAAAAAGTCAAGCAATCCTCCCAGGTCTCCGGAAGTAATAGTACGTCGGGTTCCGCGTAAATTCCGCGGCTAAATGACAGTTTTTTTTAATAAAAAATAATATAAATATGGAAGACGAGCCGAAAATTACATCACCAAGAAAAATTAAACCGGTGTTCCGGAAATGGGGATTTGACTACCGCCTAATCCGAAGGCAGGGGAATGTGGTCCTGTACGAGCAGAAATCCAAATACGGGAATATCATATCGTATGAGGTCATGCGCGTCCAAACGGTCAAGTCCCCTACGGAGTTTCATCAGGTCGGCGACGAGTATCTTCCCGGAACCAACTCCTGGGGAACTCTGGGCTGGACACTTGGCACGCTGGAAGACGCGGAAAAGCGTTTTGCCGAAATAGTGTACCGGTACGAGCCTTCCGAGGTAAAAATCTCAAGACGCTAGCGCAGGCTGGCTACCGACTGATGTTTTTGCAGTTTTTAGCTTCCGCGGGGCCGTGACAGTTCTAGGCGCTCAACTGTTGCTTTGCACCTTTTCCTGCATCAGACACCGGATGCTGGTTGGAGCAATCCTTAACTGGCTGGCGGGCATTGCGCTGATTAAATGCGGGTATTATTTATTACTGGATATTTTCATGTAGTTAAAAAATTATTTTTTGTGTTTTTTATCTTGCAATTTCTGAAAAATAATACTAAAGTACATTCATCGGGGGGGGAGAGAAAAACCCTGAGAATAAAAACCTGAAATATAATAAAACACGATGAGCAACAATTATTGTTTAAAAGCTTCCGGCAAGCAGATTGTCGAACTCGCGCGGTTAATGGATGTGCATTCCAGACGCACCGGATTTGATGAGCCGATATTGTACCTGGGAGATGCCTGCCACCTGGAACCCATTCCCTACTCCCAAGTGTATGCGACTTGCGACACGCCCCGGATATTTTCCGCATGTCTGGTGGATGAATCCAGCTCCCATGACCTGATGGAGCTGACTGACCTGTTTGGTGTGGTAGGCTTTTTCCCTCATCACCCCCGGCTGCTTCCGTCTTATTTCAGCACGCAAAAATTAAAGTTCTGCGGGGAATATGTCTCCGTATATTGCGCGTATATTTACGTTCCTGAACATCCTGATTTTTTGCAATGATTGCAAATTCAAAAACTTTTTTATCAATTACAATAATTTAATTTTATGAAGTTCTACACGAAAATCCCTAAGAATCCTTCCAACGTTTCCCACACCTCTTCCCTTACAGGCGAATACCAGGGTTATCTTGAACATGGGTTTGTTTACGATAAACTTCCGGCTTACAAACCAAAGCGAGGAACGCTTTTCCAGGCGCTTTCCTCCATAGCAGGGTTGAAAGCTACTTGGAATCCGGGCTACTTTTCTCCGGTAGTGCATAATAATATCGCTTACGCTACAAACGGTCGTATTCTGGTCTGGATAGACCTGTCTCTGGTGGACGAGGCGGAAAGAATGGATGAAGGCATTCATTTTAATCCGACATTGTGGGCAGGAGACCTGGACAGGACGGAAATGGTGGAAGCTTCCATTTGTCGGCTGGCAGAATCCAGCTGGGGCGAGTTTAAACAACTGCTGGAAAAATCCGGGGAAGCCGATTATTACGTCACACGGCAATTCCGCATTGAGCATATGCCGGTGCTGAAAAAAGCCGGGCAAAGTTTTTATTGCCTGGATGAGGGCACACAGGCAGTTTGGGCCGCAGTCAATATCCCGGTATGTCCGATTGTCCACGTATCAAGTGCGTCCCTATACACGTGGATGGATGCCGTTTATTCCCTGATGCCGGAAAAACAGTTTCCCGCCATTACCGCGCACCTGTCCGTTCCGAAGGAATCCGGGCGGAAAAATAGCATCTATCTATCCGTGGAAGGGTTTGAATACAACCGGCTTGGCGCCCTCGTTTGTGGTACTGACCATTTTCCGGAAAGGCTGACCTACCTATGGACTGACCCGGATGCGGATTCCAAAGCCGGAGGGCTGACTTTGCCGACACAAAAAGACCCGGAGAACGACGGCCCAAGATGGAGTGAAGCGCGTCTTGTCCCTGTACATAACCCGACGGACCGTTCCATGATTATTTCCGTGCCGGGAAGAGTAAGTGATTGCGTCCAGGTAAAAGGAAACAATGGAGGCCCGGAACTGCATTTTTACTGTGATGAGCGTTCTATGCGCCGGTTTTATCAGTCTTTAGGGGAATACTTTAGCCGACGGGACGCGGAAAAAAGTGAGAATCATAAATAGCCGCAGGGGAGAACTCCGGGGAGGATTATTTCCCCGGAGCTTTTTTATTCCTCCTCCCCCTTTTTTTCTCTCTTTCTCCATTTGCAACGATTGCAAATTTTTTTCTCAAAAAAGATTCTTTTTCTCTTGCAATTCATCAAAAATAATGATAAATTACATTCATCAAAGGGAGGGAATCCCTGAGAGAGAAAAACAAAAAACCTAAAAACCTAAATTATTGATACCATGAATGCTAAAACCGAAACCAAAACGACAATGTACAAATGGACCGCTTGCAACCCTTACAGCTACCTCAATGGGGTTGTAGAAGCCCGCACTTTGCTTGGAGCTGTCCGGGCGGGGCGCAAGTATGTGGAAGGTGAACTTGGCGGCGAGGGAGAAATCCACATCTGGGAAAGCATTGACGGAGGCCGCACATGGAAGCTGGTGAGGACGGATGAAAAAGGCATTCTCTCCATGACTGGATGGGCAGTCCGGCACGAGTAATCGTGCCCTTGCCCTCCCCTTTATTTTTAATTGACCGAGCAAAAAGATATACCAAACAAAAAAAACGAAAGGAACTGAAACATGTATAAAATGTGCCGTGATTGCAGTTGGAGAGACCAGGAAGACGGCTGTTGCTGGAATCCGATAAGCCTTTTCAATACCTTACCGAAGTGGACGAAGATGAGGAAGTCTGCGAAGAATACGAACCGAACGAAGAAACCGAGAACGCGTAATGGTAAGGAAAACTCCTAAATGCTGGATGTGCGGACAAAAGCTGACCGCAACCTGGATGGATGCCCTCCGGGGATTATCGTACCGGGTGTGTTATCGTGTCGGGTGTAAAAAGATTGCGCGATTGTGCACCACAAAGGGATTATCGCCCGATTTCGCGCATGGAGTACCCCACGAAACGGCATGCCCGGTGGGCGCAGCACCCCTTATTTGCACGGCAAGGAAAATCATACCCGCAGACGGGGGTATTTGGTGAATTAAAGGCTATCATCGACGGAAAGGAGAATAAACAATGATGCAGAACACATTTTACTGGGAGGCCGCCCGGTACATATCTGTGGCAGTCATACCCGGCGCGGGGGCAAGGTATTTCACTTATGCCAACGAATCTGACGCCC
>ENA-ORSK01001082-ORSK01001082.1-human-gut-metagenome-genome-assembly--contig:-NODE-1082-length-23743-cov-3.090214_pt1 | contig 23743 bp, 34 predicted proteins | sample MGYA00242192_ERZ509159 | MGnify/ENA primary metagenome ERZ509159 (study PRJEB26280, sample SAMEA2338663) | human gut metagenome | biome: human gut; feature: human-associated habitat; material: faeces...
TGTCAGCAATCGCTCCGAAAGGACAGCTTACCATACACTGACCGCAGGATACACACAGATCCGGATCAATCACAGCACGTCCCTTATCATCACTCTTAATTGCATTCACGCCGCAGTGGTCAAGGCACGGTCTTACCTGATGGGAAATTGCATCGTAAGGACAAACCGCCTTACATTTACCACACTTAATACACTTCTCCTGATCAATAACAGATTTGCCATTCTTCATGGAAATGGCACCTCTTGGGCACACCTCACGACAGGGATGTGCCACACAGCCCATACACTTGTCCGTAACCATATAGCAATTAACCGGGCAGGCATTACATGCAGATGGAATGACCTGCATCAGAGGTGGCTCATAATACTTTTCATCAATATTACTTTCTTCCAGCCCCTGTGTCAGATGAACCGGAGCGTTCTCCGGTCTCAAGGATAATCCCATTGCAAGACGAATACTCTCACGGACAATCGCCCGCTCCCTGTAAATACTCTGATACTCGGATTCATCATAATCTACAATTTTATAAGGCAGTGCCTCAATGTCATCCTTCAGATTTTCTGAATGATACGCAAGAGACGCTACTTCTTTAAAAATACGTCTGCGGTTTTTGCGTACCTGGGTATCGATTCCTCTCATACTCAAACCTCTTATTTTCTTTTAAGTCTATATATTACTCTAATTCTATAGGTTACCCTAATTTTATAGTTTGCTTCTCAAATTATACAGTTTTATAGGCTTAATATAAACTCTGTTTTCCATTCTATGGCTTATTTATAAGTCATGGCGCACTTTTGATAATATACAGTATTGCATACTTTCCATTTGTATATTCTTACACAAACACGGTCGGAAATCAAGGTATAAATCTGATTTTCATCCTGTTATTGTTCACCCATACCTCGTTCCACCATCAAACCTGCCACCGGCATTTTCTCTGGCTGCTGTGTGATTCATCCTTTTTCGGTTGTATACCCAATATTTTCTTTTTCCAACACCAATCCTGCACAAATTCATAGAATATAGTAATAAAAACAGCATACAAGGAGTATTATGCAGGATCGTTTTAAAAGTGAATATATTGATAAATTTCCGGTTGCGATGGCATACGTTCCCTGGCAGCATCTGACTAACGTTTTTGAAAACCTCGAGGAAGCATTTAAAGCAGGAACGATTTTCCCTGAGCTTGAAAAACCTTTCAAGGGAAGGAGATGCGTGAAATGACCAATTTTAATTCTGAACAGAGCCGTCTCCTTCACAACATTGATATCATGGATTTCGTGATTGTCGAAATGAATGAATATCTGGACACACATCCGACTGACCGCGATGCGATCGAATATACCAGGCATTATGTGAGGATGAAAAATCAGGCTATGAAGGAATATGCTGCAAAGTATGGTCCTTTGAGCATTCAGGATATTGATGCAAGTAAACACGATGAATGGAAATGGGCTTTACAGCCATGGCCATGGGAAGGAGAATATTAAGCTATGTGGAAATATGAAAAACGATTACAATTCCCTGTTAATATCAAAAATCCAAATGCAACACTTGCACAGGCCATCATGAGCCAGTACGGAGGTCCTGACGGAGAACTCGGCGCTTCCATGCGCTATCTGTCCCAGCGCTATTCCATGCCTTATCGTGAGGTTGCCGCCATTCTGACGGATATCGGCACAGAGGAATTAGTACATTGATGTTGTATATGGTATTCTAGCTGATAATAAACAGTAGTTTGAAAGCTAACAATAACCAAATATATATGGATTATCACGATGGAAAGTATGGGATTAATACTAGCTCTAGTCGAGGTGCCGATACATTCATCCCTTTTAAGAGTGATTTAAAGAGATTTTATACCACAATTACAGGAACAAGTGCCTTAACTCAATACACGGTTGGATTTAAGCCTAAAATAATATTGTTTTGTGTAGCAGCAGGAAATAGAAATAGTGTTGCTATTTATGACGGAATTACAAACAAATGTTACTACAACGGATATTTTGATACGCCATATGAAATTGGGTCTTGGGTACAAGGAGCATATCGTATTGCCGAAATTAATGATACTGGTTTCAAAGCAGAATTTCTTGGATCGTGGAGTGGATATCCAGTGGTTATTCTAGCATTTGGGTAAACTTAGGCAATTCTCCTTAAATAACCCTGAGCAAATTGTCCAGCGTTATTTGAAATTATATAACCAGTATCTCCCTTTTTGAGCTCTATTGTGTTATATATGGTTGCCTGTCCATTGTGTGTCGCATATTCTATTAATTTATCATTGATATATAAACTCGTATAACTTGATGTAGTTGATAACATATAAGAATATGTTCCATCATATAACACAGTGAATTTTTTAGCGGAATCATCATACTCAAAACCATAAAAATATTGTCCTTTAGATGCGAGCTCTGTCTTTGATAAGTTACCCAAATTTGTGCCAGACATATATATGTCTGCGCCATTAAAACCACCTCTAAAAGGGAACACTGTATCAGCACCTGCCTTTGTTTTATAGCCTGTGATTTCTCCTGTTGATTCATCTATCACAGGTTTGAACCCACCTAAGTCCATTAAACTACTGTTTTATACGCAAAAATCCCGGCATAACGCCGGGATCCCTGTTATTTATCCAACCATTTAAAAACTACGGCAATAGGAAACAACACACCTACTGCTATTGTAAGAAGTATCAGGCACAATACCTCCAATACACCATCAATTAATCTTTGTACAATTCTGCCCATGTCTTTGTCCCCACAACACCGTCAACTGCAAGTCCTCTGTCCGTTTGGAATGCTTTCACTGCTTCCAGAGTACTGTCACCAAACTTACCGTCCGATCCGTATTTACCACAGCTGTATCCAGCCTTAATAAGTAAGATCTGCAACTCTTTCACCACGGATCCTGAAGATCCTTTTCGAAGTGTTGTACGTTGCACCGGTGCAACTTCTCCATAATACAGATCAAGATCCACATCACCGGTAATGCCAGGAACACTGCCTTTGCTGCTGTACTGCCATCCCCAAAGAGCATGGCGAATATTCGGCTTCTTTCCTTCCGGCGGATTGTAGGATACCATGACTTTCGCTCCGGATGGATACCTTGCGATCCAGAAGGAACATTTCAACTCTGTTGCATACGGTTTTAGGTATGTATTATAAAAATACAATCCGGTATATACGCCAAACTCATATCCGGCAGCTTCGATGATCTTCTGATAGGCATTAATAATATCGATCAGAATGTGTCCGATAGCCTGCTGACATTTATCTTCCACGTCAAGCCATACACCACACGGCATCTTTCTTCCGTTCAGGACCTGCACAACCTTCCTTGCGTCTTCCTGTGCCTTTGCAACAGAAGTAGCATAGGAATAATTATAACATCCTACCGGGATCCCCTGTGTAGTTGCCCCGACATAATTTCTCTGGAAGGCATCCTCTTCCCTGCACTGTTTATTAATTACCTTTAAAATTGCAAAATCGATACCGGAATTCTTTACCTTATCCCACTGAATGGTTCCGTTCCACTTTGCCACGTCAATTCCCTTCATCACATAAACCCTCCATTCACAATTGCATAGATCAGGCACCCGATGGGGATTGTGATCACATATACAATCCCCATCAGGACTGCCATTATTAATAAAATGCTCTTAATTGCCTCAACTACCCTTTTCATAAGATCATGGCCTCACTTTCAATCTGATGCCTCACATCCCGGTATTTCACCGGCTCGGTCTTACTTACTCCGATCAGCGCCAGTGCAAGATAAATAACCACTCCAACAACAACGAGAACCTCTAATAACCGGCTCATGATTTGCTCCGGATCTGTGACAGTGCCTGGATCACTTTATCATAGCCAACCATAGCACATAACCAGGACAGACCAATCAAAGCAATCAGATATACCACCCAGGCTACATCAAAGGCCATGTTATTTAATACGGTGTATCCAATATCCACCAGAACCGCAATGACAACCGCCACAATACCGGCAAGGGTGTTACTGTAATACTGCTTTTTCTGTTCTTCCAAAATCCGCTTAATGGCTTCGGTAACAAGACTTGTCAAAATGCTCACCAATAATAATCCTGTTAAAAAAATCTGTAATGTCATAACTCAATTTCCTCCATTTCTTCTGACTCCGGTTCTTCCGAACCTGTTTCCATTTTCATTTCTTCCATTCTTACTTTTTCAGACTCCCGTGTCTCGAAAAAGGATTTTGCACAATAGACCAGAAATACTCCGATCACTTCGCTCGCAATAATACCTCCAAGCGTTTCCGCAATCGCATTCTTTCCAAGCAAAGCCAGGATAAACGGAAACTGCATATCTACCAGGGCAATATTGATAATCCGGGACATCATCTTTTTCGTATAGGTCGGGTGTCTTCCACATCTTGGTTTCTTACTGCTCATCCTTTGGCTCCTCCGGCATATCCAGCATGGTATGGTACAGCTTTGTAGCCACATCATTTCCACCAAGATTGTGATATGCCTCATATACCCGTTTGATGGATTCCTTTGCATAAATAGGGCAATAGTCTTTGTCCTGATATTTGTTGTAATTGGCCACTATGCTCTCTCTCAAAAGGCACTGTACTCCCAGCATAAGAGCATCATTCTTTCGCTTTTCTTCTTTCAATTGGTTCAAGATACGTCTGTACATAAAGCCAAGTAATCCGATGGCTGCAGCAAACAGCCACTCCACCCAGTGAGCCTGTATGTACACAATGATAGGATTCGGCATCATCTTCCCCTCTTTTCTTTCATGATCGAGCCAATAAAGAGCGTTCTCTACTGGCTCTTAAGTGTTACTCTTTATCCGGATATGTAAAACCGGTAATCTCCTTATACTCTGCTTCTGTGATCCACTTGCCTACAGCACTGTATACCCTGTCAATATCCCATAAGCCGCGATCATAATAGTTCTTTACCTTCTGATAGTTTTTTGAATGCTTCTTTGCTGCCATTACACATTTACCCCCGTTTCCATAGCGATATAGTCAATGTCTGCCCTGCACTGCTCGGTCTGATCTTCCACAGATTCAATCTTCGGAAGTTTTGCCAGTGTCACAGTAAGAACATCTGCCTTGGTCTCTGCGAATCCGCTGTCTGTAGTCTCATCCTCGATGGTGTAGTCCACGGCAAGTACCTGACCCATTCTCTTTGTATAGGACTGCAACTGATCGAACCGCGCATAGGCAATCATCAGATCCTCTTCAATGTAATACTGGATCACGGAAAGGTTGTCCGCATCCTTGAAGGTCTCTTCCAATGCAGTTGCGTCCCCATTGAGGATATCAATCTGCAGGGTATCTCCCGACTGCGTGATGTTGTAAATTTCAATTTCTGTCTGATCGACTAATCTGATTTTTTTCATGTGAGCATTGCTCCTTTCTCCGGCACTAAGCGACCGGTGCTTTATGTGTGTTAAACAGTAGTTTGGAAAGTCAGCCTAACTTTGTTTATGACTCTACTGGTAAGATCACTGGATATAAAACTAAGGTGGGTGCTGATACAGTGTTCCCTTTTAAGAGTGATAGAACTGTAATGTTAACCATTCCGAGTCAAGCTAGATATGCAGATCAGGCTGCCACTTTTATAGGAGGAACTTTAACACTGTCAATTGATTCAGATGGTGTCTCAATTGAGAGTAATAATATATCCATCACCACAAGATATGTCCAACGTCCTAATATGGATCAGGTTTGGGCACCTACTATAACAGCAGAGCTTTTATAACTGTGGTGTCCATGAAATACCTGTAATTCTACATTTAACAGTACAAATATTTCACGGATACTGCGGTAACAGCAGCGATTATTTAACATAAACACATACATTACTTACCTTAAATCTGAATCCGTCAGCCTCATTTGCGGTTACAGTAAGAATCCCGGTTTTTGTATTATATGATGTACTTATTGTAAGTGACGTATTCGGACTTGAACCATAATTTTGTACACCTGTTGGACATACGGCAAATGCGTCATTAGTTAATTCTGAATAATTGGTAAGGTATGAAAAGTCAATATTTTTTGATACTCTTCCGGTACCGCTTAATGATACTACTTTTACATCATTGCCATTCTTAAAAGGGTACTCTGTATCAGCACCTCCAATCTTGTAATAGGCTTTACCATTGGAGTCTACACCGAATGACAAGGTGCCAAAACTACTGTTTACATTGTCAAATTCCGTCTTGATTCTCTGCTCCAAATCATTCATATTAGTAGCACTAAAACTATCCCCTGCCTGCATCACCGTTCCCTCTGAACGGCTTACATCATACAGCACCGCTTCATTGGTAGATACATTTTTCAGTTTTCTCCGGCCGGCGAATTCTACCATACGGTCTTTCCAAGTTTTTGTTACAAATGCCATACTAAATCACTCCTATCTCTTCTCCTGCGGATATCTCTCCACAATAATTATGGTTGTTAAGGTTGCTATCATATATCTGGTGCACATCATGTAAGATATGTTCAATGGCATTCCACTTCTGCCATGTATTCAGAGGTTGTTCCGGTGTTTCCGGAGTGGTCGGTAAAATCACGAATCCGTTCCTTATACGTTCCACATTGTCACGAATCCTCTTGAAGTCAGATACTCTTGGTAAATCTCCATTGTTCCATACCTTATTTACCGATACCGGAACTGCGATACATCCGGCAATCTGTTCCGTGTTGCTTTCCACACGCACAAGGTCAGAAGCATTGATATATCCCTTTTCTGTCCTGTTCTCAATATCTGCTTGGCTACGGTCATATATAAATATCATAAATACCCTCCAAACTCTTCCCCGGCAATGATTTCTCCGGTATAGTAGAAGTCATTTACGAGCTTGTAATATCCCCGAAGTTCTGCCGTGGAGATATAACCACCGGTAAGGTCCGTAGTCATTTTTTCAATGCCTGCCACGTAGCTTCCAAACTGCCGGTTTGCATTAAATACTTCCGCCCAGTCCACAACCTTATCCCCTTCATTCAGGAATTTAATTTTCAAGTTCAATCGTAAATCATAATAATCAAGGATTTCCTTTGCACGCATGGTAGCCTGTTCCATTCCAAGCACCGTACAACTAAAACTTTTTGTTTCTCTTGATTCTCCGGCATCTACTTTGTTTACAGATGATGTGACAGAGATATCTTCCTTGGTGTACTTTTTTCCGGATATAACGACTTCACCCTCTGATGCCACTGTAAACGATACAGAATTGTTGCTTTGCTCGGTAATTGTTCCACCGGATATTGTCAGGGCGGATGCCGGTGATGATAAATCCACCGTGTATGTTCCGGGAGAATATGTACCTTTCAATATTTCCTTACTCTCTTCATCCAGCGAATAAACCGGAAACTTAACCGTCACGTCTGATATGTAACTCTGATTCTTAGGCGTAGTTGAAAACTTCCGGGTCCGCATGACCGTAGTCTGAATCGTCTTAGAAACCTTAAATATATTTAGTGATTCACTGCGGCTGCTATCTACTACGGAACCACAGGCAAACAAGACTTCCCTGAGTGCTTTCCTGCAATCCTGTATCTTCAGCCATCCGTACAGAGGTGTTACCCTTGTCTCTTCATCCACGGTATAAACCGTAATCCCGGCTGCTGCCATGATCTGATCAATGACCTCACCCGCCGGCTCTCCGGTATAAACCTTTCCATTCCGGAAGGTATGCTTGCTCAACAAACCTTTATAATCCACAAGTGAAATCGTTGATATATTCTTTGTAGTCGAATAATTGTCCAAAAAGAATGCCCCAAGCAGCTGTGCTTCGCCATTTATTGTTTCATAGGCCATCACCTTTTGCCCTGATTGAAATACCTTGTGGATACCACTCATGTTTCCAATATCAAAATCATTCTTCTCATCAATCAACTTAAAGGTCAGCTTATTGATGGCGATTTTATTGGATATCGGATCACATTCCTCTACAAGCTTGGCTTCCTTCACCGGATAACCATCTACACCACAGATGATGTCGGTACCATATTCTATGTACCGGAACTTCGCATACCGGTATGGCTTTGCCCTGGTAAATTCGATTTCCAACCGGCGGTAGTTCTCCACCTGCTTCCAGGCAACAAACTTATTGCTGTCCACCTCATAGCTTGCATACTCAATGTAATTGCCGTTGCCATCCACCCACCGGATCTTCATTTCCAGTGGATAATCTCCCACAAAGTGGAAAGTCAGACAGGCAGATGCGTGATTCTCTGTAAACAGGATGATAAGCAGTGGATTATCGGTAAAGGTTCCGTCTGCTCCGGACATCTCCGAAGAAAAGAAAACCACATCATCCGGATTGTCCGGCATCTCCGGATGGGTCCCGTCCAGTAGGAAGTAATCCTGTTCCAAAGTGCCGTAGTCCGGTGCGGAAATATCCTCTTTCGCTTTTGATATATCCCCGAAAGACTGGTTATATGCCGTTGTCAAAGTACTGTCTTCACGGGCTGTCGTATCATACAGCCCATACTTTGTATAAAATCCTGTCGTTCTCATGGTGTCCTCCACGGCGCCTTTGCTATGTATTTACAGGTTAACCCTTTAAACTTCACGGTATCATCCATGATTTTTTCCATTTCATCTGATACCGAAGATACATAGCATTTGAATGTATAGGATTTTTTGGTCGATGGTAATGTCACATCGTGAAAAGCCACCGGCTCCGTCAGTTTATCAAAAAGACGCTCGTATAAATCATCATCATCAATAGTTCCGAAATTCATGGTGTAATTGAGGTATACCCCTAATAGTTCTCTCAACATATCTCCGGATTCTTCTTCACGTTCGGCAAATTTATCCAAAACCTTTGCTTCTCGCTTTACCGAAACAAGGGGAACATCAAAATACATGCCATCAATATAAATTCCTTGTGTATATAGCATTTCAACATCCCCCTTCTATTCCGGTTGAAAATCAAAATCGTATCCCTGTCTGTGTGCCTCGGCAAAGAAATCCGGTAAGAATAACCTGGCAAATGTTTCTCCGTCATAGTTGAGATTAATTGTCGCATCCCCGCCGGTATAAGAATTATCTGCCATTACATTTCTCACTGCGTCCTCTATCGTTGATAACGGTGCCTCTATATTGGTCTGCCCGAACTTCTGATCTCCGAGTACCGCCATGAATGGATTACCACCGCGAATTACAGATCCTGTTGCCAGGTGAGGTATATCCTGTATTGCTCTTACCTGTGAACCATCTATACTTTGTTTGCTTATTGATGTTCCGCCTCCAAAGAATCCTCCGATCCCTTGACCGATCGATTCTCCAATAGCCTTGATTTTGGTGATACAGATTTCTACCATAGAAGCAACCCAATCAAAAAAAGTTTGCAGGAAATCTTTGATGGAACTAATTACGCCCTTTACATTTTCCTTAAATGTCGTAAATATTTTTTTTGCGTTTTCCCATGCTCCCTTCCAATCTTTATCAATAAGAAGCTTAATTGTTTCCAAAAATCCTGTTGCCAGATCTTTAAGCGTATTAAATGCTTTCTTCATATAGTTCCAGAAACCATCAAATATAACCTGAGCTGCTTCCCAATTTAAATTCCATTGCTCAACCAGGAAATTAATAAAATCAATAAGTCCTGTGAATACCTCAAGCAATATTTCTATACCACTTATAATGGCCGTAATTAATACATCAAAATAGTCAGCTATTATGGGAAAGACGTAAGTAACCAGTAAATCTATAAATGGTACAACGATATCTTCCCAAAGTCCTTTTAATACAGTCACCAGGTTATCCAAAAGTTCTACAACTGAATTGATGAATGGACTTAAATACTGCGAAAACAAATCGTTTAAGCGGCTTCCGATTTCCTGTAAGATTGGCGATACATGTTCATTCCACACATTCAGAAAGCTGTTTACAATTGTAGATAATCCTTGTGCAATGCTATCAAAGAATGGTTTAAAGTGCTCATCATAGACTTTATTCAGATTATCGAATACGCTGTCTACCATTTGCTTAAAACCTTCTAATGCCTCGGCACCAGCAGAAAGCAAACCTTCAAGTGCTGTTCTGAACGCCTCTTCATTTTCAGTAATCGGAGTAATGATTATCTCTAATATGTCTCTTCCTAATTTAAGCAGCAGTTCCGTCTGTCCCATAAAGGTATCTGCAATAATACCAATAAAAGCCGATACAAAACGAATTCCACTTTCGCTTGCAAATGCTTCAAATATATAAGCAATGCTTTGAAACAGACTGGATAATAAATTATTAATTTCTGTCCCGATGTTAAACATAGAAATAATGTAATCTTTGATGCGATCTACATTTTTTTCCATGTAATCTCCAAGTCCACCTATAAAAGCCGCTGCCAGCGTTAAAGCTATACTTACTATGGATCCAGACAATGATCCGAGCATATAAACTAAGGATTCGACATAAGCCTGTGCTGCTTCCAAAACTGCAGGATCCGTCCATATATTAATCAACGCATCTTTAATTTTTTGTAAACCTTCTTTGATAATATCCAGGCGGTATTCATAATCTCCCAATCCATCCCAGAATCCGTCCATGAACAATCCGCCCAGCTGTTTCAAATATTCAAGAAGAGGCTTTAGCTTATTAAGAATAGAATCCAGCCACTCCTTCAATTTAGGATCAACCGGAATCTCTTCAAACATCTGCTCTGGATCTATTCCACCAGAACCCCCACCGGAACTATCTTTTTTACTCAGCACTTCAATTTCATCAAAAGATGCCAATGCTCCGGCGGCTTTCTTTGCTGCAGCAGCGGTTCCTTTAAGTGATGCTGCATAATTCTGTTGAACTTTTGATGCCCTAGTCCATGTAGCAGCTCCGGACAGAATTGCTATAAACTGTGCAAGTGTATTCATGGCAGTAGTTACATATCCGATCAGTTGTACAAGATATGGAATCACCATCTGCACAATAGGAGCAAACGCCGCTGCAAAACTGTTTTTTAATTGAAGATTGGCAGACTGCAAAGACGATATAGATCGGTTGTATTCGTCCGAATACTGTACCAGGTTCTTAAAACCATCCTTCATACCGGACACCATTGCATTAAAGCCTTTCGTAATCCAGTTAAATACCAATAAACTAAGTGCTATGCTTTTAAGTCTTGAAGCAAAACCTCCGAGCATTCCGGAAGACTTACGGATATGTCCATTTATACTTGAAAAAGCTTTTTTCCCAGCCGTGCCGACTTTTTTTAAACTGTCACTTACTTTATAGCTTTTTGCCTGTAGCTCTCCCTGTTTTGTTACCAACATCCGGAGTTCTGACCTTGCTCTTGAAAGATCATTAGCTGCATCGTTGATCTCATTTTGATCTGCACCGATCGTGAAGTCCTTTCCTGTATCAACAAGTTTTTGCATTTCTGCATTCAACGACTCTATTTTTAACTGTGCATCGGCTTCCTTCTGTATGAGCGTGTCCCATGCCACACCTGTAGTAGCTCCAATAGACTTGAATTTTTCCTCTTGGTCTATCAATGCAGTAAGCTCTGCTTTTGCAGATGCCAATTTACTCTCCAGCTCCGTATAGGCTTCTGTCGGTAGTCTTTTGTTTTTCAGTTCATCGTATTTCTGTGTGAGGGCATCTACTTTCTGTACTGCCTTGTCAATCTGCAACTGTAATCGCTGCATCTGACTGGTATCTACTTTGGTTGATACCCTTACCTCTGCATCATAATTTGCCATACTAAGCCTCACTTAACGAGAAAGAGCCAATCACTTTAATAAGTAACTGGCTCTTAGGCGCTACGATTGGGCTTTTCTCATTTTTTCAAACAGTTCTAATGCTTCCCTCTTCTTTACTTTTTCATCTTCCGATATCTGCTCCTGTGGCTGTTCCAAACCATAAATTGTCTTTTGGTCTTTTAAGATCTGCTTTTCTTCTTTCGTCATATTTGACCTAAGCTTCTTAAGACGAACATCCACCACTCTGGTAAATGCACACTCATTCAGTGTCGTAAGCATACCCATGAACTGCCAGTAATGCATATTAACCGTGTTCAGATCTATCCCGTACTGAGCTTTAAAGGCACTGTATAACCGCCACTGATCAATATCATAATCAAGGACTCTGGTACGGTCCTTAGACTTCTTATTATTATCATGATTCCATTCCTGCAGGAACCACATGATAGCGTCATAATAATACGGTGGATCCGGCCGGATACCGCGGAACAAAAGTTCTGCGGAAGTAGCCCACTTTTCATTATCCGACAGATCTTTATCCTCCATGATCTGTGAGATCTGCACCCCGATCCGGAAGTCTGTGTCTATCGGAAAACCTTCCCACATATCTGGGAGTTCATCAAGCATCACATTGAACATATATTATTTCCCCATATAGGATTGAATCAATTCCTGTCTGTTACGGTATTTGCTTCTCTTTCCGCCTTTTCGATCACGGTTATACTTCTCGGAAATACGCTTTGCACGACCTTCAAATACCTGATTCAGAACAGGCGTAATGGCTTCAATAAAATCATACAGGCACTCGTCATCCGGCACAAAATCCGGATTAATCTCATAGGATACACGGAAAAATTTCTTAATTGCATCCTGCCCCAAAATCCTATCGATCTGATCCGTTGCTTCCAGATAGATTTCCCTACGAACCTTGCAAAAAGCAACCAGTGCATCTACATTGATATCATCAACTTCACCATCTTCGTCATGAGTAATGATATCCTTGCCGTACTGCTTTTCAAATTCTGCCTGTCTGGTAGAAATATCCTTCTCCTTTTCCTCGAGCCATTTAATGAACTCTGCGAACCGGTCAACCACAGAAGTGTCCCGGTCATTGATGTAAATATAATCATCACTGTCATTCAGATACACTTTTACAATATGCTCATCTTGTACCTGTCCTGCCTTAAACTCTCTTACCATCGTTATTCTCCCTTATGAATGACAGGGAACATCCGGTATGGATATTCCCCTCTTATTCCATTTCTACGCTGCTGTAAAAGCCTCGGATCCTTCGGTTACCACAAAGGTACCCTGAACTCCGTCACCTACACCGCCAAGTGTCATAGCACTTACCAGTTCAGATCCGGCATCACCGCCAACAGAATCAAACTGGTAGGTACACTTTCTCTTAACTGCCGGATATGCTCCTGCTTCTGTCGGTGTATCCATCAGATTAATACGCACATACTCACTGATTGCTGCGGATCCGACCGGAAGCGTCTTAATCTTTTCATCCATCCACTTCTGCAGATCGTCACTGATGTACTCTCTTTCTACACTCATAGACGGAGTATAAGACTTCAAATTAGTGGTGCCATTCTTCTGATTGATATACTGCTTTGTTTCTGATTCCGGGTTAAATTCTTCGGTCAACGATGTAATACCATCACCAAGTAACACCCACTTAGGTGCTTCCGGTGTTCCGATATTAAAATAGTGCCGAAGCATATCTCTCATTTCAGACATGATTATCTCTCCTTTTCATATTTGATGGATACAGTCATCTGATAGATGCTGTTCCCTTTTGCCGTTGATCCGATACAAAACGGAGTCGTTACAGATACCTGCGTAACCGCTGCATCCGTTATGTCCGGAAAGTTCTTATTTTTATTCTGCTGTGCTACCCAGTCTTCTAACGCTTCACCGAAACCATTATTATCAATACGGTCTGTATTGGTCTGGCTTGCAAGTCTTGCCTGGATCATGTAATGATCGGTAATGATCTTCCGACCGGAAATATAAGATTTTATATTTCTGACCGGTTCTTTCATCACAGAATAGGTTTCTACCTCTGCTGACTGGATATCCGTGTCTATCTTCCCCATCTTCCAGTATTCCGCTGGATTAAATGATTTCAGCCACTTAATTACTGCTTCTGATACGGTCATTTCTTCACCATCCTCCGAACTCCATCTTCAATTTCTTGCTGGCCGCCATTTTGCATATACCGATCCGCCCAGTAACCGCCTCTTGTGGGTGCACCTTGGAAATTGTATTCCGGATGATAGTAATGCCGCCTTACATATGGAGTTTTCCATACCACATCCGTATCATTTTCAATATGACAGCTTTCAACCAGTCTGCCTGGGTTCTCATATTTCCCAGCTTCATCAAACGGTACAAAAGGCTCCACCTTCTTCATAAATTCTTTGGTGACATATTGCTGTACCCTTCCTTTTTCTTCAAGTCCGAGAGCCTTTATACAGTCATCCAGATTAAATGTGCATACATAATCGTAATTGCTCACTTTCCCACCACCTTAATTGTCTTAAGCCGTGGACGGTTGCGGTTGTCTGACACCGCCGTAACCGTCACAGCATATTGATAGTCATCCTGCAGATCAGACAACTTGTAAGACCGGCTAATCTCTTTATCAGATTCCCCAAGTACCATTACATCCTGTCCGGCCTTTGCATTCAGTGTCCAGTAATTTGTGGCTTCCTCTTCGGGCAGCTTTGCATACTCTGTATGTGGCAGATAGGGCTTATTCCCATAACTGCGCTGGAAATCAATGGTGATACTCTCCACCTTGCTTTCCGTCTGCACATTGCCGGAAGTAGTAACCTCAGTCTTGTTATGGCTCCACTGTACGCCTTTTACTACTGACCGGAGCCAGATTTCCTTTTCGGTATCCGGATCCCGATGGTAGTTATAGACCGTCATGGTGTCCGTAAATAATACACTCATAACGCACCTGCCAATCCCGTACTGGACAGACCGGAACGTATCACAGAAGTAAGCTGTGCTTCCTTCTCCTGCGCCGTGGTAACCTTGTAAGACTCGGAATATCCGTCATTACTGACGGAAGTAATCCCAGTACCCATGCCGGAGCTTTCCTGTACGCTCATAAGACTGATCAGCTGACAGAAAGTGTCCTGAATCTGCATATGGACCTGTTGCTGAAAGTCTGTGGCTGTTTCCTCACTGTACTCATTCTCAAACCGCTTCGCCCTCATATGCGTGATGGCGTTCAGCTTGATTTCTGCCAGTTTGGAAAGACGATTAAACTCTGTTTCATCTGTAATGCTATTGCAAAGGGAGCGGTACTGCTCCCACGCTATGTAAGACATACTGCTCCCTCCGTTCCTACTTAGGCTGCTGCCTTAGGCTTAACCTTAATACCCTTAAGAACACCTGCCATTTTGCTATTTTTCAGAACAGCCCCAGCAAGCATTTCAACTTCACCTTTCTTTACTGCGCCAGGCGCATTCAAATCGGGAAGATAAGTGTGCACCATCTTGCCACCATCAACAGAAATACCGTGAAATGCATTAAGACCAAGTTTCACCGCATACAAGTCTGTTGTGCCATAAGCCGTTGTGGATGGAGTAGTTGTTTCAATTACATCAGCACTCTTCGTGCCGTTATAATACTGTCCAACATCCATCATAGGAATGCCGTTGTACTTCTCGACTGTTCTACCGAATCCGTCTGTGCTTCTTTCATAGAAGCCAGCACGCCTTGCGGCTGCTCTTGTCTTTGTCAGTAATTCATTGTTCATCAGCAGAATATCTGGCTTTTCTGCCAGCTTGCTGATAAATCCGTCCAATTCATCAAGATATGCATTGTAGTTACTATCCAGCAATGCACTGGTCGAAATATCTGCCTCGGATGTATATTCTGTATCAGAACCAGATAACAACTTTTTAAGTCCGTCAAAAGTTCCGGTAATATACCCACTACCGGATGCAGCAGAAGAACCGTTGATTACAAGATTGTGGAAGTAATTTGCTCCTGCCTTGGTTTTTTCCTTAATCTGGAAGTCGATCTCATCAACTGCACCACCGGTCTCCGCAATAACACGGTCTACTTCAAAAGAACCACCAAGGATAATAACCTTTGCAGTTGCTTCCTCTCTTTTTGCTTCGTTAGGTGCATATTCCGTATTGATAGAACGCACGGCTACCGTCGATGGAGTTTTTAACCTCACGTAGCCATAGGTAAGTGTGGAACCACCGGTTCCGGGGGATACTGTGTCATCAAATATAAGCATATCCAATAAAAGTGAAGCTCTTCTAAATTCATCAATGACATTCTGGTCTACTTTGTCAGCCATGCCGACCTTTGCTTCTTCTAATGTTAAAGCCATTTCTCATTCTCCTCTTATTTATATTTCTCCTTAAGCGCATCCTTAAGGGTGTCTGTTGACTGTCCCGGTGTTTTCTGCACCGGTCCAATCAAATTACCTGTTCTTACCGGATTAGGTTCCGGCTCCCCGAAGAGCATCTTGCTATCCTCTTTCTCGGTCAATGCTTTCAGTGCTGTCGCAATGTCTTCTTTCTGGTTCTTGGATGCCTTTAAGGTTTCCACGTCCAGTAAAGCAGTGATTGCTTTAGGGTTCTTACCATTGACAGCAGCAATGCTTTCTTTCACAAGATCATTAAAATCACGATCTGCAATCTTGGCATCATAATCCTTCTGGATATTCGTCTTTTCTGTTTCCAGATCCTTGATTCTCTGATTCAGACCAGATACATCTACATCCTTGAATCCGTCTAACTTATCCTGTAAGTCTTTCATGGCGGTGTCATTCGCTTTGATCGTATCATTCGCTGCGTCCAGCTTCCTGGTCTGATTGTCATAATCCGTCATGGTCTTGTAGTTTTCGAGCACAGCCTTTTCAAAGTCCTTCTTTTTATCTTCCGGCACTTCAAGTCCATACTCTTTCATGATTTCAAAAATGTTCTTCATTTCATCCTCCTAAAATATTTTTTGAATCGCACTTTCTGCGATATGGGAAATTGCGGGAGATGGAATCGAACCACCGACTCATGACTAAGGAAGCCATTGAGCTACCACTGCTCTATCCCGCCTGATCCGACAATAAAAAAAACGCCAAACAGCAATTCGATCTACGAATTTACTATTTGGCGCTTAGGCTCTATTGTCATTAATGATTCTGTTTTACACTTTTTGCAGTACCCCGGGAAATTGACAAGTGCGGTATCGTTCCGTAATACCTGCATCTTAGGATTTCCACATCGAGGGCATCTGCACCAATAATATCCTTTCGGCAGCATATGTAACCCTCCATGAGGATATTATAGCAGAACTAATGTTTCGTTTCAATGATATATCTATAAATTATTATCCTTTTTTTCGTGTCCCATTATTTTCAACATTTTCCTCCTGCTTTAACCGCTCCTCTTCCTTTTCCATATCCACATGAGCGGTAAAAAGTTCCTGGTTCTCATCTGTCCACGGCAGATCAATAATTTTTTTATTCCAATAGCTGCTATCACTCATGCAAGGTTTCCTCCACGATTCTATACATATCCGGGAAATATTTCTTCGTAGCTCTCGGTGTCATAAAATAATGCTCCACAGCAACAGATACTACCTCTCCGAGTGCATCCGTGTTTATGCTGCCATCTGAATTCAGAGCTTCTTTTACGGATTCCACATATAACCTTCCCTGGTATTCCTTTATAAATCTCGGACTGTTTAATACAAATATTTTCATGGTATTTCCAGTACTATCCATACCTGTTTTTATTATTATATCATCTTTAGTAAGACCTTGTACCAAATTCTTTTTTAAAGCATCCACTTCTTTTTTATTAAACAGCTTTTCTTCCAGGCAATGTCCTACCTCATGGTAAAACTCCCGATCTGTTACGTTACTCGGTAGATAAATCTCATTATGGCCGTACCAGTATCCACCTCCAACACTGCTATTAAGATGGAATGTAACATCCGATAAAGCACTTCGTACTGTTGACGGCATTTTAGCGATCATTGTACTTAAGGTCACCTTTTCTCCAAGCGATACCGCCTTACCGTTATCCCCGATAACACGATACTCTTTATAGCCATTCTCCCCTTCTATGTTCTGCATTCCTTTCCACGCCTTGGTATTCTTTAAGTCAGACGTGCCGCATTCATACCGGAGCTTACTTGTAGCTACCGGCACACCACAAGCCTTACAAAACTCTTTATACTCCGCTGTCTTACTTTTGATCCTGGCATTAATCTCTGTTGTGTCCGCTCCCAGTGTAGTAAGAGCTTCCTTTTCCCTTTTTAATGCCCGGATATTCCGCTCCATAGACCTCATTTTCTGCGTCATAGCATAATAATCATAGGTTTTTCCATTGATGGTTACCGGTGCCGGATCCTTTTCATCATGATTCTTTGGGAAACTGGAAGCTCCTTCAAACCATGCATAATGGTTGTGCCGGCAGTTATACCCATAAAGTCCCTCCGGATCGTCCTCATGTGCACCATCTGCACTGTAACCGGTTGCTCTCCACAGGTCTGTAATACTATCCTGTCCGATACGGTCCGCCTCTTCCCGGTAATCCTGCCCCTCTTTGATGTAATAAACCCTGCCCTGCCACTGCTCATGGTTGGCATGGCCTATCCCCTTATTACGTGCGCCACGGTGCTTCGATACATATACAAGGTTTTCTCCTGTCTGTTCGATGTTTTTATCCTGTATCTTTCCTGCCAGCTGATGGCATCCAGTTCTGATCGCAAGCCTTGATGCCGTATCAAGCTGCATACTATAACCAGATGCATAATCAATGGACCGCAACCCGCTCTGTGCCAGATCATGCACCACATCACGGATCACTTTATCCTGGGAGAATGTTCCGGAGCAGATCTTAATCACAGCCTTATCCAATTCCCTGCGGTATGCGTTCTCTATACCCTCATATCCGCTCATGGTTTTAAATCCGGTACTCTGTGTCATGTTCTTAAGTTCTCCGACAGTCTGTGCTGCAAATGCATCCACAAGCTGCTGTAAAAAAGAATGATCCTTTAACTCCTTACCAACACTCTTCCACACGGCAAGGTCACTGATCCATGCCATGTTACCGGCACCTGCCACAATATCATCATTGGCTTTGTATGCTTCCCTGGTAATATCATTAATCGTATTCCGGATCTCGCGCTTATATTCCAATGTATTCTTCGCTACGGACTTACGATACTCCGGATCCGCATTGAGAATCTTCATTGCTTCTTTCCGGATCCGTGCCGGGCTATAGCCGAGGTCTGCCATAGACATTGCCTGCAGCTCTGCAGTACGGCTATAAGTAAGCGTCTTTGCAATCCTACGGGCAATATCCACAATTACCTCATGCTCTAAATACTGGAACAGGGGCGCAATGGTTTCAGATATGATTTCAAGTTGTTCTTCTGACAGCATTAATCCTCATCCTCTCCACCTGTGTCCTGTTCTTCCTTTTCTACTTTGGCTTCTACCAGTTTCTTTGCCTCCTCCGGTGTCAAATTATAGGCCTCTGCCAAATACCATTCTAATATCTCCGGCACATCAAAGCTCAAAGCATCATTTCTTAATCTCTCTAATTCAGCATCTTTATCTGTGATAAGGCTATCGTCAAAATCGACTTTTATCTCCTGCTCAACGTTAAACGACTTCCCTTGAAATGTATTTGCAAACCACATTACGGCGCGACATATATCCTGTATATAGGCAGTCGCTTCCTGACGCTGTCTGTTCAATTCCTGCATAGCATCCTGACGGCTTAATACAAATTCTGTAGCTGTAGCCATTTGTCCATTATTCTCAAAGCTGTATTTCTTTGTGCCATAACCAAAGGACATTGATAAGAGCGACAATGCCAGTTCAAAGGATTTTGTTACCGGTTCAATGCGGATCTCCGGATTATACTCTTGGATCAATGCTTTTTCCTGTGGATCTGGAAGTTTTTCACCGATAAGGACAAATAGTTTTTTCTGCTCCGGTGTCATTTTAGGCTGCCCGTTCTCGTCAAATTCACATAGCAGTTCATTTACAAGAATAATCTTCTCCGCTTTATCCAGGTCGGAAAAGAGAACGTTGTAGCACAGATCCACAACCTTAAGCGCCGGAATAGCATCCCACAGCTTAGGCAGACCATACCCGGTCATATCATCCAGGTTATTTACCTCTGCATTACGCATTACTGCGAATGGCTTCACATCTCCGAGCTGCACAATCGTTTCCTGATCTGTTAACTCATTACCCTTATCATCAAATACGTGTGTCTCGGCAGTGTATAATCCATTATCCCCCAACGTAAACAGTACAAGCGTGGTCTGCTTCTTTCCCTTGCTCAATCCGGATCCGGAAAAGGCTGCTTCTATTACGATATCATTTTCCACAGTCAACGGCATAAACGCATCCGCTTCCACATAATTCAGCTTAATGGTTCCACCCTTTACAGAGTTGTTATCCATAAAGGTTGCATTATCCAGCCTGATGTAACAGGCTGTTGTACCATCCGCCGAGGTCTTTTCCAACTGCTTACGATACTGGGTGTTAAACTCGCTCTTGTTCAGTACCTCATTGACAAAATTCCCCTGTTCTCCATCACCGGCATTGATCTCCAACACCTCACACAGGTTCGCATCATCCGAGCAGCACCGCTTACCAAAATTAAGCCGTGATAACTCATAAGGAATCGCATTGAGCGTCTTACGCTTATGAAAGTCCTCAATCACACGGTTGCTGTACCAGTCATCGCAAGCCTGTATCACTGTCATGGCCTTGTCGTTAACCGTGTACCCTTTTTTCTGCAAAAAATTCTTTACACACTGTTCCATGTCATTCTCCTTATCTGTCTAAATCTATCAGTTCCACAAAATCAAGCCATGTATAGCACTCTGCATCCCACCAGTCGTTGCAGTTACCGATGTTCTTATCCTCCGGTCGATCCGGATGATCTTCGTCCCACTTCAAATTGCCTATCGCTTTCCGAAGGTATTCACATCGTCGATTAATCTTAAGTCTGCCAGTATTCAATAGCTTATCTTCCGTCTTTGGGCGGTCCGAGATTTCATTCTTCCGGCATCCCTTGATATTCCGATATGGGAGTCCTGCTTTCTTGGCAGCACTCCTCAAACTGTTTATCATAGTTGTACTGGCGCTATCTGGAAACACCCAATCAACGCGCCCGTACTTCTCTATGCACATACGATAAAACTCCACAAATTTATCGCATATCCTATCCGCATCAATGTCCTTTGATAGTGGGATATGATCCTCTTCTGCCGTCCGCAAGTCATGGTATCTGTTAAAGTACAGTTTGAGAACGAATGTTGTCATAGAACCATTACCACCGAAGTCAACGCCCATCGTTATCTTGAACGGTGTCTTTTTCAGCCTGTACTTTACTTCTCCGTCCTCTGTATACTCCTCAAATATATCTGCATCATCATATAAATATGGTTCATTATTATCTGCAAATCTCTGAAAGATAGTTCCCTCTGCAACTGCTCGATCTCCCTTAATATCACGGCGGTACCAGACTGTTCCTTTGTTGTATGTAAGCAGCACAGCTTTTATCTTTTCATTCGACATGCTCATGTTATCTACCAGCGTAAAGTGGCCGTAATTATATCCATAATCCGAATGTAGTTCCTGCTGATCCTCATGGAATTTAAGAATATCCGTATAGTACCAATGCTCTTCTTCCTTAGGATTTAGATCATGAAATACCTTCCGATCCGTGCTGGACAATGTACGGTCAAATACCTCCTTTAGAAACTTTTGGTGACATTCATTTGCCTCCGTCACATACGCCATGCCGTAGGTATTACCCTTTATCAGCTTCTCATCTCCGTCTTTACCTCCACCGGACACAAGGACAACCTTCTCTCCGCTCTTGGTCTGTACATACACACAATCACGGTCCTTATACTTCCCCTCTCGGCATCTTCCCTCAAAGTAATTCAGCAGGCCGTATCCATCACAGTCTAAAATATTCAGTTTTGCCGTTGCATTCGATACTCCCGCAACCAAATGGATTTTATTCTTGTGGGTTTCCAACAGAGAGCAGAATATAAGTGTCTGTAACACGTTCTTACCGCCACGTTTGCCTCCCTCTGCCACATTAAACCAGCTATCCATACACCTGAGGAAGTATTGATACTGTCGTTCACTGAACGGCGCCGGTCTATTCATTTTCTTTCTCCTCAAAATCTTCTATCCTGCGATTGGCTGCCGGATTCTTTAATATGTCTGCTATAGTCTGCATATTCTTAAGGATCTCCTCTCCTGCATTATCCTTGACCTCTGCACGCTTGCGCTCATATTCTGCTTTATATTTACTCTCCGGATGCATCAGGAAGTATTTTGTAAGCCAGTCAATCGCTTTTTGCTTATCTGCCAACTTTACAGACACGCCATCTTTACCACGCTTTACCTCATGGATTAACTGTGTATCTGTATTCCCGGATTCTTTCAAATCAACCGTACTTACCATGAAGTTCTCTCCTGTATCAGGATCCGTAATCTCTTTTTGCCCGAACGATAGGTAATTACCCATATCAGCAAAGGCAATCCGCATCTGCAATTCCACAATATCATCTGCACCGGCTACTATCTGCTGACGCTTGATTTCTTTCAAACGTTCAATTTCATTTTTTATCCGAGTATTTCCGAGTAACGCAGGCCCATTTGTGAGTGCCGTGCTGTATTGACATCTATACGCATTAATATAACTCTGCGTTGCATTGAAAGTTCTACTGTAATATATACAGAACATCTGCTGTTCCGGCGTTAAGTCATCGTTCTTTAATGTCCCTTTCGTACCATCATCTATAAGTGCTGCCTTCTTGTGTGCGCCCTTACTTTTTTGTGTGCACACTTTTTCTGTTTTGTGTGCACCCTCTTCTCTACTCCATGCATATCTCTTTTTCCAGCTCTTGACAGTGTTGATAGTGGTCCCATACTTTTCTGCTATGTCTTTATATTTCATCCCTGCCTTATAGTCCTGCTCTGCTTTCTGGTAGTTCTCCACTATCTCACTTCCTTTCTCCAATAAAACAAAAAGAGCCGATACATGGATTTCTCCACATATTGGCTCTTAGGCGCTACTATATAATTAAATTATACTTGCCATTTATTTTATTTGCAACCACATAGATCTGTATCACTTCATATATTTTTTAACTTCTTTTAAGTTTTCCTCATCATCAAAGAAATGATTATGATAAAACACGCTTATCATCCCAACAATCATATTCTCATAGCTGGCATCAATTTGATTTTCTTCAATTGTTTCTTTAATAATATCATCAATCCTTTCTTCGTTTATTCTATCAAAAACATTCTTTATGCATTTTAGTAAATCATCTCTATATTCCCAATCTTTAAGACCATCCATAGCATTAATAAAATAACTATTTCCATCTATATGACTTTTGCTCTTCTTTTCGTCAAACATGTTCTTCAAAGATACATCTACACTTGTTATCTTATCCCTGATACCAACATAGATATTTTCCTGTTCTTTCAGTATCGCCTTCAAATCTTTCATGATTTTTTGAGATTCATCTACCGTATCTGCTAATTTATCTGAAGCAATTACAACTTTTTCTTTGATTTCACCTGTTTGACGTTCCCCTGATATGCTCATCCAGATTGCAATAACAGATAAAATTATAGATGTAATCGTACTGGCAAATGAAACCTGATCAACAAATATATCATTATCTGCAGTTCTAATTGTCAATGCAAGAATTAACAATGCTACTGATAAACAAAGCATAATAAAACTTGTTCTACGCTTGAGAGCATCTTTCACTTTACTTTTACAACATTCTTCCACTTCTTTTCCCATATAACAAACCGTTTTTTCTTTACACACCATTGCCGTCCCCTTTCTCATGCGTAATATAGAAATTATACCATTCTAAACATTTTTAATCAATTCCACTACTTTGTAATGAGCCACAATAATAAATAATTAATGCTTATTTTATACAATCGCAACGTACTTTTTAAAGATCTCCTCTGTATGGTCTTTCC
>ENA-ORSK01001083-ORSK01001083.1-human-gut-metagenome-genome-assembly--contig:-NODE-1083-length-23736-cov-5.076053_pt1 | contig 23736 bp, 18 predicted proteins | sample MGYA00242192_ERZ509159 | MGnify/ENA primary metagenome ERZ509159 (study PRJEB26280, sample SAMEA2338663) | human gut metagenome | biome: human gut; feature: human-associated habitat; material: faeces...
AAATCGAAAGTCCTTTTTTGTGTTCATGGAGCTATTATTTCACAGCCCCTTTTTTTGTTGGGGCTGGAGACTGGGAGATGTCAGACGTCAGATTTTTTGTACGACCTGCTTTCCGCTTATTCAACATACGCAAGGCCAACCCCATCTCGCTGCGCTCGCCTGCCCCTTCCATAGGAAGGGGCTAGTGGGGCGTCCTTCTCGTATCGTCATTTCGAGCGAAGTCGAGAAATCTTCCGTGCATACTGTTTTCTTGCCGGATGCCTCTACTGGTTTGCATCTTTTCCATGTGATCTCACACTCACCATTTTCCCTCCTGCTATAAAGATCCCTCGACTTCGCTCGGGATGACAAGGCGGGAGAAGCGCCAGCTATCATCCGTGGGAGCCAACCTCCTGCATGTTTGACTATCCTTATCCCCGTATCGTCATTTCGAGCGAAGTCGAGAAATCTTTCTTGCACACCCGTTTTCTTGCCGGATGGCTCTACTGGTTTGCATCTTTTCCATGCGATCTTACACTCACCATTTTCCCTCCTGCTATAAAGATCCCTCGGCTTCGCTCGGGATGACAAGGCGGGAGAAGCTCCAGTTATCATCCGTGGGAGCCAACCTCCTGCATGTTTGACTATCCTTATCCTCGTATCGTCATTTCGAGCGAAGTCGAGAAATCTTCCTTGCAGAGCGATAAACGACTAAGAGACTAGGAGACATCAGACATCTGACATCTGATTTCTGATGTCTAACGTCTAATCCCTAATCCCTAGCTACTAATCCCTAGTCACCAGTCACCCGATTTCTTCTGCAAAGCTCGCTTCATTTGTGTTATAATCTGATAAGGATTCTCTATTATCCAACAATTTGAGTAAGGAAGTGTATCTATGAAAATCACGACAGAAGAAGCTCAGAAGATCGCTCTTCTTTCCCGTCTGTCCTTTGCGGACGAAGACCTGGAAAAGATGAGAGACTCCATGAACAGCATCCTCACCTACATGGAAGAACTGAACCAGTATGATACGACTGATGTAGCGCCGACCGTGCATGCCGTCGAGCAGTACAATGTCATGCGCGAAGACGTCCCGCATCAGTCTTTTACGAATGAAGAAGCACTCATGAATGCGCCGGAAAAGGAAGACGGCTATTTCAAAGTGCCGAAGATTATTTAAGGAGGCAGCCGAGTGAAATACACGATTCATGATCTCCATGAACAGCTGGTGAAAAAGGAAATCTCCGCTGTCGAACTCACAAAGAAAATCATCGCGCATCGTGACAGCGTAGAAGGGGACATCCATGCTTACCTTTCTACCTCTGATGAGAGTGCGCTCTCTGTCGCAGCAAAGGTCGATGCGAAGATCGCCGCCGGAGAAGAGATCTCCGATCTTGCCGGTATCCCGGGTGCGATCAAAGATAATATGTGCATCAAAGGCGAGACCTGCACCGCGGCCTCCCGCATGCTTGAACACTGGGTATCCCCGTATGATGCGACTGTCATCGAAAAGCTGAAAGGGGAAGACTATATTTCTCTGGGCAAGACGAATATGGATGAATTCGCCATGGGTTCTTCGACCGAGCGCTCCGCCTTCGGACCTTCCCGCAATCCGTGGAATACGGACTATGTACCGGGCGGCTCCTCCGGTGGCTCTGCGGCGGCTGTCGCGGCGAATGAAGCCATCTGGTCCCTCGGCTCGGACACGGGCGGATCTATCCGTCAGCCGGCGTCCTTCAATGGCATCGTCGGTCTAAAACCGACCTATGGCCTTGTTTCCCGTTACGGCCTTCTGGCTTTCGCATCCTCCCTTGACCAGATCGGGCCGCTCGTCAAAGACGTCACCGATGCAGCGATCGTCCTCAATGCGATCGCAGGCCATGATCCGCGCGACTCCACGTCCATCCCGCAGGAAAAGAAGGACTACAAGAAAGCCCTCGTCCGCGATGTCAAGGGTATGAAGATCGGTGTACCGAAGGAATTCTTCGGCGAAGGCATCAAGGAAGAGACCAAGGCAGCGATCGATGCGGCTCTTGATTTCTACCGCAAGGAAGGCGCGGAGATCGTCCCCGTCTCCATCCCGCATATCAATAGCGGTGTCTCTGTCTACTACATCATCGCACCGGCAGAAGCCAGCTCGAACCTTGCCCGCTATGACGGCGTCAGCTACGGCTTCCGTGCACCGGGTGAAGATATCATCGATATGTATATCAAGACCCGAAGCCAGGGCTTCGGTGAAGAAGTGAAGCGCCGCATCATGCTCGGGAACTACGTTCTCTCTGCCGGCTACTATGATGCGTACTATCTGAAAGCGCTCAAAGTCCGCACCCTCCTGAAACAGGAATTCGACGAGGCCTTCAAGCTCTGCGACGTCATCGCAGCACCGTCGGCTTCCGGCACCTCGTTCAAATTCGGAGCCTTCTCCGATCCGCTGTCCCTCTACATGGAAGATATCTGCACAGTACCGGTAAATCTCATCGGTGCACCGTCCATTTCCATTCCGGTCGGTTTCAAGGACGACATGCCGCTCGGCATGCAGCTCATCGGCAAGACGCTCGCCGAAGAAACCATCCTGCAGGCAGCCTACACCTTCGAACAGGCTCATCCTGAATTCACCAAAACCGCGCCAAAAGGAGAGATCAAGGAATGAAATATGAAGTAGTCATCGGCCTTGAAGTCCATACCGAGCTTCAGACCACCACCAAAATCTTCTGCAGCTGCAAGACATCCTTCGGCGCAGATCCGAATACCAATGTATGCCCTGTCTGTCTCGGCCTGCCGGGCGTGCTGCCGGTCCTGAATAAGAAAGTCCTCGAATACGCTGTCCGCGCCGGTCTTGCTCTGAACTGCGAGATCTCCCGCTTCAGCAAATTCGACCGCAAAAATTATTACTACCCCGATCTTCCGAAGAATTTCCAGACCTCGCAGTTCGATCTGCCGATCTGTGAACACGGTTACCTCGATGTCGAAGTCGACGGCGAAGTGAAGCGCCTGCGCATCACACGCGCCCATATGGAAGAAGATGCAGGGAAACTCGTCCATCACGGCACCTCCATCACCGATTCCGATTATTCGCTGGTCGACTATAACCGTACCGGCACGCCACTTTTGGAAATCGTATCCGAGCCGGATATGCGCTCTGCCAAAGAAGCTGTCGCTTACATGGAAAAGATGCGCGCGATCCTGCAGTACGTCGGCATTTCCGACTGCCGCATGGAAGAGGGGAGCCTGCGCTGCGATGCGAATGTCTCTGTCCGTCCTGTCGGTCAGAAAGAGCTCGGCACCAAGACAGAGATCAAGAACATCAACTCCTTCAAGGGCGTAGAACGCGCCATCGAATACGAAGCGATGCGTCAGGCTGAGCTTCTCGAAGAAGGCGGCAAAGTCGTCCAAGAAACAAGAACATGGGACGAAAAAGAAGGCGTCACCAAGTCCATGCGTACTAAGGAAGAAGCGAATGATTACCGCTACTTCCCGGAACCGGACCTCGTCCCCTTCACCGTCTCTGATGAATACATCGAAGAGATCAGAAAATCTCTGCCGGAACTGCCGGATGCCAGAAAAGCGCGCTATATGAAAGACTTTGGTATCTCAGATGCCGACGCTGTCTTCATGACGAATGACAAAGCCACCGCCGACTACTTCGAAGCCTGCGTCGCTTGCGGCGCAGAACCGAAGGCTGCTGTCAACTGGCTGATGGGCGAATTCGCCAGCCAGCTCTCTACGGATGGCATCGAGATCTCCGCGGCTCCTGTCAAGGCAGAAGACCTCGCAGGCCTCCTCACCCTGATCTCCAAAGGCACCATCTCCGGCAAGATCGCGAAGAAAGTCTTCGCCACCATGTGGAAGGAAGGCGGCAAGGCGGAAGACATCGTGAAAGCCCAGGGCCTCGTACAGATCTCGGATACCGGCGCCCTGCAGGAACTGGTCGACAAAGTCGTTTCTGAAAACCCGAAAGCTGTAGAAGACTTCAAAGCCGGCAAGAAGAAAGCCGTCGGCGCTCTCGTGGGTCAGATCATGAAGGCCACGAAGGGCAAGGCGAATCCGAAGGTCATCAATGAGCTTTTGAATAAAAAACTTGCATCCTTATGAGTGAAGATAAGAAATCAGACTACACGGAAGTCCATGAAGAGCCCAGACGCATGTCCGAAGAGGATGTGAAGGACTACCATGGACTCACCCTGAATGAACAGGGGGAAGAATATCGAAAGGAAGCGCCGCAGGGCGGGATCCATATCGAATTCATCGATGTGAAGGCCATCCCGTGGTGGAAAAAGGCCCTCTACATCGCAGGCATCATCGCATTCCTCGCGATCGTGCTTGCAGTTGCTTGGTTTTTCCTGGTATGGGGCGCTGTGATCTTCCTCGCCGGCGTCATCGTGTATTTCTTGAAAAAATATCTGTTTTGAAAGGGTCCCGTCTGCTTGTAGGCAGGCGGGATCTTTTTGCATGGAAGAAGGATGCCTCCTGCCTCCGTATCCCTCTATATCATGAACGTGATTTTTTCATTACATTTTGATATAGTAAAGGTAGAAGGAAACACCGTCCTTACGCGATGATACCCGTCTGCCGCCTCACCACCTACAAGGACGTACCTTACACCTTCCTCTTCATGAATCATATCCGCACGCCGAAAGAAAAAGACAGAGACTCGGATAGCGGAGGCTCTGCAGCAGGCAGTAGCCACGGCGGGGGAGGAAGATACTTCTGACTAGCAGAGGCATGTCGGAGAAAATCACGAATCACTTGACAGACACCATTACGAAAGAAAAGGAGACGATCCCCATGTGGAAACATACCTGCCAATGCCTGATCCTGCTTACTCTCGCATCCTTGCCATGCGCGCATCCCACACAGGCCGCCATGATGGTAAAGGATGCAGAAGAGCAGATCCATCTCATCACGGATGCCCGTGATATCTGGGATCTCAGAGAGCCCAGTATGGATACCGTCGGCTATATGTGCAGCGATCTTGACGGGAATGGTCGCCTGGAGATCCTTGTCGCAGAGGAGGGAGGTACCGGGCTTCATACATATACAAAGATCTACGAAGTGAATGAAGCGAAAGATGCACTCGTCCCATGCGGGAGATCATGGCCCGATACAAGCTCCGAAGCGGATGTCATGATGACGAACTACGTACCGATGAGCGTGAACGGCATCGATGGCATACAGTGGTACTCCTTCACAGATGAATACCGCGACGGCGCAGAGTATGGGACGGCGAATCTCGCGCTCTCTCTGCAGGACGGGACGCTCCATGCGAAAACCATCGCCACGACGCACACCTTCTACGATGACGCCGGCCGTCCGCATGTATCCTACGAAAATGCAGCTGGCGCTTCCATTTCCGAAAAAGCCTATCACAAGACATTGGAAAATGTCTTCGCCCATTCGGAAACCACCCTCATCTCCTTCCCATGGCTCATCTATCACAGGGATACCTTTCACGAGTGGAAAGAGAAAAGCCCGACAGACATCTATACCATGCTCCTCGACACCTATCTGAATTTCAGCGGAGAAAAAGAGGGGATGGGGTGATGCATCGCGGTATTCCACGAGCCGTCATCCTGAGCGGTTGATAACAGTCTATGTGAAATAATCTTCGCCAGAAAAGAAGAGAAGTGAGTCGAAGGATCTCCTCGCAAAGCCGCTACGGGCAATTTGTTCCCAGATTCTTCGACTCATGCCCCGTGTGGCTTTCATACCGCTAGAACCCTATCCGGCTCGCTATGCTCGCCGCCTTCCCCACGAGGGGAAGGCTTTTCGATATAAGGCTATCGTTTTTCTCTGATCCCTTATTCGGATAAGAATGACATGGGTCGCTTATTTTATAAAATTATAAAATATAGCTATTCAAATTATTAAACGTATAGCGTTTTAATTGAAACCATTAACCTCATATGATAGAATAATCACAGTTGATCATAGATACACCTGCTTTTCAGTAAGGAGATAAGAAGAACGATCATTTATCGTGATGAGTGGTCTTGCAATTCTTGTTTCCGCTGTATGGCAGGTGTGATTTTGAGAGAGGAGCATCCTATGTCAAGAAAAAAGTTAGCCACGGCTATCGCCTGCGCGGTTTTCACCGGAGCAGCATGTGTTTCGGGGGGGGTCAGTGCAGCAGAGGTCTATGAGCTGAATCCGGTGCTTGTCACCGCCCAGCGCAGTGTGACGAAGGATATGGAGACACCGGCGGCGATCGAGGTACTTCATGCGGATGACCTGCAGAAGACAGGAGCGACCAGTGTACAGGAAGCGCTGAAATTCTCTACGGGCATCATTACCCACGGACAGGGACCACGTAATATTTCTCAAGGGACCATGACCAGCAAGGCTGTCATCCGTGGTGTCGAAAAAGGGACACTAGTGCTCGTAGATGGCGTGCCGATCAATCAGGGCGGACGGTACAATCTCGAGGATATCCCGGTCGAATCGATCGACCGCGTCGAAGTCGTCCGCGGCGGGGGCGCTGTCCTGTATGGCTCGGAGGCAAATGGCGGCGTCATCAATATCATCACCAAGGGCAAGCGTGCGAATATGGTCAAGGCTGGATTTGGCAATTATGGCATCCAGAATTATGCGGCTTCCTTCCAGGCAGGGAAGCTGGGATTCACTGCTACATATGATCATACGGGGAAGATCGATCATATTTCTGCGCCCACAGAAACGACTAGTAAAAGAAGTGGGGCGCCGAGAGGCTTGTATTACAATATCAAACGCGGGGAGCATGCGAATTTCAATGCTCGCTATGATTTCAATGATGACCTGTATGTCACCCATACCTATGGAAGAAACAGTGCTCACTATGTGTACAAGTACACCGGCATTGACAATGCGGCCAATGCAGGTAAGGAATATAAAAATGTCATCCATAGTACAGAAGAAAATCTGACGGCTCTTCATTATACGAAAAATAATTTCTCAGCAAATGCCTTTTACAACAGACGGGATCAGGAAACAAAAAATGCTTCCGCCAAGACCAATAAAACGAAACCTGAAAAATTCGATCCATTGAACATTTCTCATGATAAGACCAGTTATCTTGATCAGACCGTAGGGATCAACCTCCAGAATCGTTGGAATTTCCACAAGGGCTCTTTCATGCTCGGATATGAATTCCAAAGGGATATGCAGGACAAAACAGCTTCTGGCGTCACAAAATTCTATAGTAGAAATGTGCATTCCTTATCTGGTCAGATTGCCTATGACTTGTCTGATTTGACAGAAGCCAATCTGAATTTCCGACAGACTTGGACTGAAGCCGATGATGCCGGAAATAAATATGATAAATTCACGCCGGAATTCGTTCTGATGCATCACTTTGACGAAAACACCATGGTGTATGGGAAAGTCGGTCAATCCTTCATGCTTCCGACATTCACCCAGCTCTATGGCGGGGGTAACATTCATGGTGTCCCTGGGCTGAAACCGGAAAAAGGGATACACTATGAATTGGGCGCCAAGAAATCCATCGGTAAGAATGCATACCGTGTAGCTCTCTATTCTTATAAGATCGAAGACTTCATTGATGCTAATACCAAGAAGTGGCCAGATGTCACCTACCAAAACAGCGACGTCAAGAATACAGGGATCGAAATCGACTGGACCAGAAATCAAAATGAAAATCTTTCCTACCGTCTTGGACTGACATACAGCCACCCACAGAAGCAAGAAGGCAAAATCGATAAGCACGGTGTGGAAACCAAAGGGGAATGGCACGATTACTACGGCAAATTGGGCTTCAACGCCGGGATCGATTATACACGCGGTAAGCTGACCACGGCATTTAACATCAGCTACCTGGGTGATAGAATCCGTGATGCCGAGCCTTATGCATCTATGAAATCGCAGGTATTCTCTGATCTCAACTTCTCGTACAAGGCCAATGAAAATGCACGCTTCTTCCTGAATATTGACAACCTTTTTAACCGTCACGACATCATTTCTTCGTCGACCTCCAGTTTCTACAACCTGGGCAGAAACTTTATGGCAGGAGTAGAATATAAATTTTAATAGCCTCTTTCAGGCAAAGTAAAAGCACCCCGCGCCTTCCGTCAAGGGAAAGCGCGGGGTGTTTTTGTCGTCGCAGTGCTAGATAGCGTCAGCCAGATCGCCGGTCGCCACCGTGCGGATGCCCGACAGCGGACGCGACTGCAGCGCGGCGATCGCATTCGCCGCCGCATACAGCTCATCATTCGTGGCTGCGCACTTGATGCGTGTGAAGTTTAGATTCTTCACCTTTGTTTCTCCCGTAGAAGTATCTTCCACGCGGATCTGCAACTTGATATCTACAAGTTTATTTTGAATAGCCATAGTAGTATTCTCCTTATAAGAAATAAAAATGGGTGCAGAGATAGCGCAAGGGGCGTGCTGCCCCTTGCCCATGAATGAAAGTTCTGCTCGAAATCCCTATTCCAGCACGGTAGCGCTGGTTTCCACGATCTTCGCACTTTTCAGCGAAGTGACGGGAGCGCCGGAGGAAGACTCCAGCACAGGGATGATGAGAGCCGCCTTCTCCTTCACCGTAGCCAAAGTGAGATCCTCCTTCGGAGAAGGGATGGAAAGAATCATAGAACGTCCGCCTTCGACGTTGAAAGTCAGTTCAAGCATTTTTGTATTGGTCGCCATAGTAGGTCTCCTTATCGTGTAAGTCCATGGCAGGCAGTGCCAGCCAAAGAGAGGAATATTCATGAAATGTTTCGGAAAGAATAGGATGGCCCTCTGCGATCGACGTCTCGAGTGAGAGATGCCTCCTCTGGCAAGAATGGTATAGCGCACCGCGGAGAAACGCTATATATAGGAAGAAGTCGCACAAAAAAACACCCGGAAAGACCGCCCGCCTTTACTGAAATGTAGGGGATGCTCGGAATCGGTGCCGGCGGCGTCAAGTGTACCGAAGTACGAACGTCTTGGCTATCGTCGGGGCACGCCCTCCCATGCAGCAGGGAAGTGTGCGGTCAAATTGGATTTCTCCGGGGTTATGGGGTTGACATGGATTGGGCCTTGAGCAGGCTTCGAAAGAAAGGTCCACATCATCTTGGCCTGCCCGATGGCCTCGGATCCTTCTGCAGATCTATCCTCACCATCAGTCGGCTCTCCGTATGATTCCTTGCGCATTAGAATTCCGAAATCGGAGTCGCCGCCCGGCTTGGATTTGCAAACAGATGCATCCTCAGCTCATGACTTTATTCTACAACTGTGCTCTAAAAATTGCAAGTCGCAAAGTGTTTTTAAAATACAATCCTTTGATTGATGAATTGTCACCCCCCCACCATCTTGCGTTTTGTATAATTGTTCGGCCTTGTTTTTTCTTCGGAAATGTGATACAATAGCGCACTTTTTTTCACAAAGCCTTGTTTGACTTTTTTAGCCCCTTTTTTCTATCTTTTTGGGGTAAAATCCATGCGCGGATGGGAAAAAATTGCCGATTCCCGCTTTTCAGAACGATGGATACTGCGGATGCATGTCAAAATAAGTCGGGCGAAAATATTTTCGGTATCCCCATCAAAATCTGTGTATAGAGGGGAAATGGGGTACGATGATGCCTCGATATGATGTCAATCATTTCATTGCGGACGCTATATGATATGGATATGTCTTTATCCGGAAGATGCTCATAGGAAAATGATGGTTTGAGCCCATGTCGGGTGGATGATATAATAAAGATACATTTCACTTGATTCTTGATAAAAGAGAGATAGGCGGATTCCATGCAGCAGCCATACATTATTGACAATCAAAGCCTCATACTGAAAAACGATTTATTGGAAAAGATCAAAGAAGGCAGTCGTGTATCCATCGTGGCTGCCTGCTTTTCCATGTACGCTTACCAGCAGATGAAGAGACAGCTTTCATCGGTCAAGGATTTCCGCTTTATCTACACCTCTCCGACATTTACGAAGGATACCGCCGCGAAAAAGCAGCGCGAATTTTATATCCCTCGCATGGATCGAGAGCATAGCCTGTACGGCACCGAGTATGAGATCAAGCTGCGCAATGAAATGACGCAGAAATCCGTTGCGCAGGAGTGCGCCCAGTGGATTTCCGAGAAAGCTACATTCAAGTCCAATGTATCCGGCGAGATGATGAATGGATTTCTTGTTTTAGAGGGCGTCAAAGGGGACAGCATCGTGTATTCTCCCCTGAATGGCTTCACGACCGTCGACCTTGGGTGTGAACGAGGCAACAACAGCTACACCATGATGATGGCTAATCCTGCCCCACAAGCCGTCAAGCAATTCCTTTCCACCTTTGATCATCTCTGGAAAGACAAAGACAAGCTGCAGGATGTCACAGAAACGATCATGGAAAACATTTCCAACGCTTACAAAGAGAACTCCCCTGAGCTCATCTACTTCATGGCACTTTACCACATTTTCAGCGAATTCCTGAAAGATATTTCAGAAGACGATCTCCCGAATGAACTGACAGGCTTCAAGCAGAGTAAGATCTGGCAGATGCTCTACGATTTTCAAAAAGACGCTGTACTTGCAATCATCAATAAGCTCGAGAAATACAATGGATGCATCCTGGCTGACAGTGTCGGGCTCGGTAAGACATTCACTTCGCTCGCCGTCATCAAATACTACGAGAATAGAAACAAATCCGTCCTCGTCCTCTGCCCGAAAAAGCTCAGCGAGAACTGGAATACCTATAAAGGAAACTACGTCAATAACCCCATCGCAGAAGACCGCTTGAATTATGCCGTGCTCTACCATACCGATCTATCCCGGACAAGAGGCTTCTCGAATGGGATCGACCTTGGGCGATTGAAATGGGGGAACTATGACCTCGTCGTTATCGACGAGTCGCATAACTTCAGAAACGGCGGGCAGCTTGACGGAGAAAGCGAGAAAGAAAACCGCTACGCCCGCCTGATGAAAAAAGTCATCCAGGATGGCGTGAAGACGAAAGTCCTCATGCTCTCTGCGACTCCTGTGAATAACCGTTTCACCGATCTCAAAAATCAGCTCCAGCTCGCCTATGAAGGGAATACCGCCATCATCGATCAGGAACTGAATACAAAAAAATCTATCGATGATATATTCCGACAGGCGCAGGCAGCCTACAACCATTGGTCGACGCTTCCGGCTGAAAAAAGGACGACACAAGCCCTTTTGAACGAGCTGGACTTTGACTTCTTCGAGCTCTTAGACAGTGTCACCATTGCACGCTCAAGAAATCACATCCGTAAATACTACGATGCGGAAAAGATCGGCAATTTTCCTCACAGGCGAAAGCCCGTATCCATCCAGACACAGCTGACAGACCTCCCCGGAGCGATCACCTATCATGACATTTATGAGAAACTGAACCAGCTGAATCTGTCCATTTATATCCCTTCCAACTATATCCAGCCCTCGCGCCGGTATCGCTATGAAGAGAAGGCGGAAGGCAGACATCAGGGTCTCACGCAGCTCGGCCGTGAATTGGGAATTCGCCGCCTCATGGGGGTGAACCTTTTGAAGCGCCTGGAAAGCTCCGTCTACGCCTTTTCCAAGACGCTGCAGAAAGTGAAAGGCTATATCGAGAGCGTACTGGAGGAGATCGACAAATTCAAAAAAGGGCAGCATGATGACCTCATGGTGGCCGAGAGAGAATTCATCTTTGACGATGATGATACAGACTTCTCCGTGGGGCGAAAAGTCAAGATCCGCCTCGAGGATATGGACTATATTTCCTGGGAAAAACTCTTGCGAGAGGATGTCTGTATTCTCTCTGATCTCTTGCAGCGCGTCGAGGAAATCGAACCGTGGAACGACAAGAAACTGCAGACCCTCATTTCCTACATCTCAGAGAAAGTTCATCATCCGATCAATGAAGGAAATCGTAAAGTATTGATTTTCTCTGCTTTTGCAGACACAGCGACATACATCTATCAGCAGATCTCCGCCTACTTTAAAGTGCATGAAGACCTCGAGTCTGCCCTTATCACAGGCACGGCAGATGGGAAATGTACGATCCCGAAACTTCCCGCTGATTTCAATACTGTGCTCACCCTCTTTTCCCCGATATCCAAAGACAAGGCCGCTATTTATCCGCAGCAGAAGAGAGACATCGATATACTGGTCGCGACAGACTGCATCTCCGAAGGGCAGAATCTTCAGGACTGCGACTGCGTCATCAATTACGACATCCACTGGAATCCCGTCCGCCTGATCCAGCGCTTCGGCCGTATCGATCGTATTGGCAGCCGGAACAAGGAAATCCAGATGGTGAACTTCTGGCCCGACGTGTCCCTGGATGAATACATCCAGCTGAAAGCACGCGTCGAGTCGAAGATGAAGATCGCCATCATGACAGGCACCGGTGATGACAATCCGCTGACGCCAGAAGAGGAAGGCGACCTCGCCTATCGCAAAGAACAGCTGAAAAAGCTCAAAGAAGAAGTCGTCGATATGGAAGACATGGGTTCCGGCATCTCCATCATGGACCTCGGGCTGAATGAATTCCGCATGGATCTCCTGGAATATGTGAAGACACACAAAGAAATCGAACACCTGCCGCATGGGCTTCATGCCGTTGTACCAACGGAGAAAGGGATGCCGAGAGGCGCTTTCTTCATCCTCAGAAATATCAATGACAGTGTCAACATCGATCACAGGAATCGCATACACCCCTTCTACATGGTCTATGTCGGAGAAGACGGAGAGATCCTCTGCGACTACCTGCAGCCGAAAGACCTGCTTGATACCCTGCGGAAACTTTGCAAAGGGAAAGAAGCCCCCATCAAAGAACTCTATGAAGCATTCAATAAAGAAACAAAAGATGGGAAGGATATGAGCGGCCCCTCCTCGCTGCTCTCCGCTGCCATCGACTCCATTCTCCACGTGAAAGAAAAGAGTGATATAGAGAGCCTCTTCTCTTCCGGCGGCACCTCTGCGCTTCTTTCGAGCGTGAATGGCCTCGATGACTTTGAGCTCATCTGTTTTCTCATGATCCGATGAAAGGCGCGCCATGCTGATACTACCTGAAACAGCCCGCTTCGGTCACATCCTTCCGAAAAGGACCCTTTGGGAAAAAGCAGGGATGACACCTGCCCTTCAAAGGTATATGACCGAAGAAATCGAGCGCATCCGCTGGGCATACAAACTTTCCCCCGATACGATGAATCTCGCCCCGGGGAAAGAGGTCAAAGAGATCGAAGTCTTCGAGATCCGCATGCGAAGCGGAGACATCCGAAAAGACCTGCTCGAAGCCATCGACCGTGCGATCCCATACCATATCCTCTTTCTGTTGCGAAAAGGAGAGCAGGTGCAGGCATGGATCGCGCACAAGACGATCGACAAGAGGGGGAAGACAGATCTCACCTCCATCACCTACTTTCACACGGACTGGATGGATGAGAACGCGCTGCCCCTCACTTTCGAAGGTCTTTCGATGGATCATGTCTATGAGCATTTCGTCCGACAGGTCGCCGGCGGATACATGGCTGAAGACAAAGAGGAGAGTCTCGAAGAAGCCGTGGCTCATGAAAAAGAACTGAAAAAGCTCACCCAAAAGATGGGCCAGCTAGAGCGAAAGATCAAAAAAGAGAAACAATTCAACAGGCAAGTCGAACTACGCGAAGAATATAAAAAGCTGAAGAAGCAATGGGAGGCTATCAATGGATAAGATGAAAATGGAAACACCAGACCTCACGCAAGAAAACGTGGAGAAACTGCTCGCCCTCTTTCCCGAGTGCGCCACGGAAGTAAAGCAGCATGGGAAGGTCACTCGCGGCGTAAATTTCGATATCCTGCAACAGCTCATCACTCCATATAAAATGGAAGGCGATGAAGCCTATGAATTCACATGGGTGGGAAAAAGAGAGGCAATCGTCGAGGCAAACCGCCCGATCCGCAAGACCCTGCGCCCTGTCCCGGAGAAGAGCAAGGAATGGCAGAAGACGGAGAATCTCTATATCGAGGGGGATAATCTGGAGGCGCTGAAACTCCTGCAGGAAGCATATCTCGGGAAGGTGAAGATGATCTATATCGATCCACCGTATAATACGGGGAATGATTTCATCTATAACGATAGTTTCAAGATGTCGAAGGAAGAGCTCGCTGAGGGGATGGGGCTGTTCGATGAAGAAGGAAATAAGCGATTTACGGAAAATTCTGTGACCAATCCGCAGTTTCATTCCGATTGGTGTTCGATGATCTATTCCCGGTTGCTCGTGGCTCGCAATTTTTTAAGACAAGATGGTGCGATTTTTATTAGCATTGATGAAAATGAAGTCAATACACTGAAAGCTATTTGTGATGAAGTTTTTGGTGCAAGTAATTTTATCGCCGAGCTAATTTGGGCGGCAGGGAGAAAAAATGACTCAAAATATATATCCGTTTCGCACGAATATATTTTGTGTTATTTTAAAAATTCAAACTATATCAAAGAACATAAAATTGTATGGCGAGAAAAGAAGCAGGGGTTAGCTGATATCTACGCAGAATATGATCGCCTAAAAAAGCTGTACAAAAACGATTGTGTTTCTATCGAGAGAGAACTGAAGAAGTGGTATAAAGCGTTACCAGATGGACATCCAGCGAAAGATCATGCTCATTATTCTCATGTTGATAAAAATGGCATTTTTTTTTGCAGATAATATATCATGGCCTGGTGGTGGTGGACCCAAATACACCGTTTTACACCCTGTAACGCATGCTCCTGTTAGAATACCATCTCGAGGATGGATTACAAATGAGATGACGATGAAGGAATGGATTGCGAAGGGGCTTGTACAATTCGGAGAAGATGAGAACAGTGTGCCAACACTTAAGGCTTATTTGAAAAATAGAGAATACAGTGTTCCATATAGTGTTTTCTATAAAGACGGACGTGCTGCGTCAAAACGATTAGCGTTACTAATGGGGGATAAAGTTTTTGAAAATCCCAAAGACGAGGAAATCATTCAACGTATGATCGAATTTTGCGGTACGGATAATGGAGACATTATCATGGACTTTTTCTCTGGTTCCGGTACCACTGCACATTCTATGTTTTTGGCTGATGCAGAGCAAAACAAACATAGAAAATTTATTCTAGTGCAATTACCAGAAACTATTGATCCACAAAAAGAGCAAAAAGAAACTTCCAAAAAGGTTGCACGCAACGCAATAAAACTGTTGGATTCGATTGGTGCTAGTCATAATATTTGTGGAATCGGCGAAGAGCGTATCCGGCGGGCGGGGGAGAAGATCAAAGAAGAGAGCCCCTTGACGACGAAAGAGCTCGACACGGGATTCCGCGTCTTCCGCGTGGATGACTCAAACATGAAAGATGTCTACTACAGCGCTGACGAAGTCTCACAGGATACGCTGGACGGCATGATTTCCAATATCAAGGAAGACAGGAGCGCACTCGATCTGCTCTTCGGCTGTCTGGTCGATTGGGGTATCCCGCTCTCTAAGAAGTGTACTTCCGAGACGGTGGATGGCCACACGATCTATGACTATGGCGAGGGGGATCTTCTTGCCTGTTTTGATACAGATATATCGGAGAGTGTAATCGAGGCGATGGCGAGAAAGAAGCCGCTGCGCGCGGTCTTCCGGGATGGATGCTTTTCGGGGAGTCAGGATAAGATCAATGTCTTTGAGATTTTCAAGATGCTCTCGCCGGATACGACGATCCGCGTACTGTGAGGAGGCTGCCATGAAATTTATCTATAAAGAGCAGCAGTTCCAGACGGAAGCAGCGGAAGCAGTGTGCGAGGTTTTCGCAGGACAGGAGCGGGCCGCTGGTGATGATGGGCTGTACCAGATCGACACGGGAGACGACCTTGATGTGAGTCTTTTCAATGCGAGAAACATGGGTTTTCGCAATCCCCCGATTTCCTACAACTTGACAGACCAGGTGGTCCTTTCGCATATCCGCGATCTGCAGAAGAAGTACCTGATCGAGCCGTCGGAAGACCTTTCGGGCCGCTATAATCTTACGGTCGAGATGGAGACGGGGACGGGGAAGACGTTCACGTATACGAAGACGATGTTCGAGCTGAATAAGAGGTACGGCTGGAGCAAGTTCATCGTGGTCGTGCCGAGCATCGCGATCCGTGAAGGGGTGTATAAGTCGTTCCAGAGTACGGAAGAGTATTTCGCGAATCGGTATGGGAAGAAGTTGCGCTATTTCATTTATAATTCGAAGCAGCTTTCAAATCTGGAGGATTTTGCGTCCAGTCGGGATATCCATGTGATGATCATCAATGCGCAGGCTTTCAATGCGCGGGGCAAGGATGCTCGTCGTATCGGGATGAAGCTGGATGATTTCCATAGCCGCCGCCCGATCGATGTCATCGCGGCGACGCATCCGATCCTCATCATCGATGAGCCGCAGTCGGTCGAGGGGGCGCAGACGAAGAAGAAGCTCCAAGATTTCCATCCGCTTTTCACGCTGCGCTACTCGGCAACGCCGAAGGAACGGTATAATCTCATCTATCGTCTGGATGCCATGGATGCGTACAATCGGAAGCTCGTGAAAAAGATCGCGGTGAAGGGGATATCTGCGACGGGCAGCACGGCGACGGAGAGCTATGTATACCTGGAGAGCATCAATCTGTCAAAGGATGCGCCGACGGCGACGATATCCTTCGATGTGAAGCAGAAAGCGGGCGTGAAGAAGAAGAGCCGCATCGTCCGCAAAGGGGATAATCTCTATGCGTACTCGGGGGAGCTCGAGGAGTATCGGAATAATTTCATCGTGGATGAGATCGATGGCCGCAGTAACTCCATCACGTTTGTGAATGGGCTGTGTCTCCATGAGGAAGAAGTGCATGGGGAAATCAGTGAGGCAGAACTTAGGCGGTTACAGATCCGTGAGACGATACGCTCACATATCGAAAAAGAGCGGGAACTCTATCCGCGGGGGATTAAGGTGCTCTCTCTCTTCTTCCTGGATGAGGTCGCGCACTATCGGGTATACAATAGCGCCGGGGAAGCGGAAAATGGCGAGTACGCGAAGATGTTCGAAGAAGAGTACAATGAGATCGTGGATCATTACGAGGCGGAGCTGGGGGAAGACCCGGCTTACTATAAGTATCTGTCATGCATCCCGACGGAGAAGACGCATGCGGGATATTTCTCCATCGATAAAAAAGGAAAGATGGTGAACAGCAAGGTGCAGAATCGAAAGGAACAGACGTCGGATGATGTCGATGCCTTTGATCTCATCATGAAGAATAAGGAGCGTCTTCTTTCCTTCAAAGAACCGGTGCGTTTCCTTTTCTCTCATTCTGCTCTTCGCGAAGGCTGGGACAATCCGAATGTCTTCCAGATCTGTACGCTGAAAAACAGCGCAAGCACGACAAGGAAGCGTCAGGAAGTCGGCCGTGGTATGCGCCTCTGTGTGGATCAGGATGGAAACCGCATCGATGAGGCGCGCGTTGGCAGCCGCGTGCAGGAGATCAATAAGCTGACTGTCATCGCGAGTGAAAGCTATAAGGAAATGCCATTTACAATGTCATGGTGAAAGCTGACTATATCGATGATGACGGGCATCTGACCGAGACTTGGGAGAAGGCGAAAGCATCAGGAGATGTGAAACTGCCAGATTTCCTCAAGGGAGAATCCCAGGCACTTATGGAGCTGCTCTCCCATGTATATGATCCAGCCAGCATGAAGCCGGAGGATGGCAGAAGAAACAATGTCATGTCGAGTATCGAAAGGAAGAAGCTGGATGGCAAGGCATTTCAAGAGTTGTGGAAACGGATCAATGGCAAAAGTATCTACAAAGTGGCTTTCCGAAGCGGCGAGCTGGTGGAGAATGCTATCAATGCATTAGACAAATCCCTGCAGGTCCCGCCCGTCCGCTATGTCGTCAGTGAGGGGGAGATGGAGCAGATCGACTCGAAGGACAGTCTCCTCGCCGGCACAGCTCTCAAAGAGAGGCATCATGATGAAACACATGCCATTCGTGTCGCGGCTTCCAAACATATCAAGTATGATCTGATCGGGAAACTTGTCCAGGAGACCGGACTTACACGAAAGGATATCGTCGCTATCCTGAAGGGAATCAGCAAGAAGACGTTCCTGATGTTCCGTGACAATCCGGAAACTTTCATCATCCGCGCTGCACAGATCATCAATGAGCAGAAAGCGAATGCCGTGATCGAGCATGTCGAGTACCATGCTCTTAAGGATACATACGACACCGATATATTTTTCAAAGACCAGCGCCGCGGCCGTCTGGGACTGGATGCGCTCAAGGCGGCTAAAAGTCTTTACGATTATGTCATCTATGACTCGGACAATGAGAAGCAATTCGCGGAAAAGCTCGATACGAGTGACAGCGTGGTGGTCTATGTGAAGCTCCCGAATGGCTTCTTTATTTCGACACCCGTCGGCAGATATAATCCAGACTGGGCGATCGCCTTCCGTGAAGGCGATGTGAAGCATATCTACTTCATCGCAGAGACCAAGGGGAATGTCTCCTCTATGGAACTGCGAAAAATAGAAGATACGAAGATCGCTTGTGCCCGCAGGCATTTCCGTGCCATCAGCCATGATAACTATGTCTACGATGTGGTAGACAGCTATCAGGACCTGATAGATAAAGTCATGAAGTAGGACACCTGACGCACCAATCCCGCTTTCCTAAAGGAAGGCGGGATTTTTGGTTTCCGCATTTTACATGTTTTCTTTCATCAGAAAATGCTACAATAGGTGTAAAAAGGAAGGGGGGCGGCATGATGAAGAAGGCACTCAAAGAGCTTCGGAAGGAAAAGCGTTGGTCACGGTATTTTCTCATGATCATCGGAATGCTGCTCGCTCTTTTCTGTCTGCTGCTTCTGGTAGCGAAAATCATGAGCTATGGAGCGGCAGAGCTTTTTAACTATGCGGCTTCTCGTCAGGAGATGCTTCGGGGGACGATCACGGTGGAGTCGATCACCGCGAATATCCATGGCGGTGTCACTTTCGAGAAGCTGGCGTGGGATGATCCGGCGGGGAATCCCATCCTGCGTGTGCCTTCTGGGTCTTTCAAGGTAGATCCGTGGGATGTGCTTAGGATGCGCTTCGTCTCTACGACCATCCGGGAGATCACGCTGGAGAGCCCGGCCTTTGCGGTGTATTTCGATGAGGAGATGAATGCGGACTTCATCAACCGCCGGCAGGGGGAGATCGAGCAGGAAAAGGCGCGGGATGCGAAGGAAAAGCTGGAGGATCGGATCTCGAATTTCAATCGTGAGGGAAAGCCGCTGGATGTCACGGTCACGGTGCATAATGGCCGAATGGGCATATCGATACGCGCGGCGTGAGTGATCTCCACATCAAGACGGGGGAATTCGGCGGGACGATGGTGGGGAATGGCATCGAGGCGGACTGCGAGATTGATTTCAAAGAAAAGAATCTCCCCTCGATCGTCTCTGTCACGGCGAAGGGGGTGATCCCTTCCTCCATGGGGCTGGGGGATGATATCCATGACAAGATGACTTTGACTGCTTCCGGACACGGGCCTCTGTCTCATCTCATCTGTGAGGGGACGGTCACCATGCCGGAGCTTCATGTGCCGGCGCTGGATTTCTATGATGTGAAGGGGGATATCCACTACGATGACGGGGCGATGACGTTCTCGGACGTGAAGGCGCGAGTCTACGGCGGCATCGTGACGGCGCGCGGGGACTATAATGTCGATAGCCGCGTGTATAATATCTATCTTCACGGGGAGGGACTGGATAGCCGTATCCCGACCAAGGAGCCGAGGTTCTACTGTCTGGTCACGCTGGATGGGGAGATCCACTGTGATGGGAATGTGAAGGATCTCGTAGCTTTCGGCAGTTTCACTTCCGGCGGCGGTTTCTACAGTCTTATCCCATTCCGTGGCATCACTGGTACGTTTCATAACCGCTATCGGGCGCTGGATTTCTATGATGTCACGATCGATACGGATTTCGGCCTCATTCATACGGATGCCTTCCATATCATTGATGGGAAGCTCCACTTGGGGAAGATAGAGCTGGTGGATAAGGAGAGCGGGGAGTCGATGAGTATCACGGATGCGCGAAATCAGAAAGGCCCAGGAAGGGTCATCAGCCAGATCCGGGAGGATATCAAGGAAATCAAGAAACGAGTGAGTGGGCTCACGACATAGAGATATTTCCCGAACGGTAGTTCTTTTGGCCTCACTGCTTGCCCAAAAGAAAACATGTTTGCTGTTTTCGCTTTTTGCCCTATTGGTACGACCGCTCGCGAAAAAATATCATGGGAAGGAAATCAATCTCTTCGGCTTCTATGCAAGGGGCGAGGCAGATGCCCAAAGCGATAAAGCGATGTGGATTTTCTTATTTTTGGCGGAGATGGATTTCGTCTCACTGAGATCCTCTTCAGTCTTATGCGGCATCGCATCATCTGATCGTTTCTTCCTTCATCAGGGATCTCGTCCTTGACCAGCTTGAAGAGGACGGAGAGCTGGAGGAAGCGCGTATTTTGAAAGCACTGGAACTTTCGTATAAAGAAGTCTATGATCTGGAGGAAATGCTATAAAAACGGGTAAGCGGGGCAATTTGCCTATGTTTTCCAGAAAATAGTTACTTTCGATAATTCAATGTTATCTATTCTAAAAGTAAATGATCCCCCTGCTGGCAAGGGACGGGCATTCCGTATGGGGGCTGTCTATATGAATAGACATCTAAAAAACGCTGCGTGGCAATGTTCCACGCAGCGTTTTTCGTATAGTCAGGGAAAGATGGGAGTCTATTCCATCACATTCTGTTTATTTCATCAGCTCTGCCATTTTTTCGATGATGATATGTCCCAGCTCGTTCTTGCTCATCTTCGGATACTGTTCCATATGTCCGTCCTTGTACAGGAGCGATGCGATGTTTGTCGTGCCGTTGAAGCCGGCGCCCGGCATGGCCACGTCGTTCGCGACGAGCATATCCAGGTTCTTTCTTTTGAGCTTCGATTTACCGTGTTCGATGACGTCCTGGGTCTCTGCGGCGAAGCCTACGAGGAACTGTCCCCTCTTCTTCTGGCCGAGTCCATAGAGGATATCCGGATTCTGTGTAAGGTCGATGTGCAGAGAGTCGAAGTCTTCCTTCTTGATCTTCTGGTCGGCCTGCACGGTCGGGCGGTAGTCTGAGACGGCCGCTGCCATGATCGCAGCATCACAGCTGTCGTATTCCGCATTCATGGCTTTTTCAAGCTCGCGGGCATCCTGGATGTAGACCATCTTGACGCCATAGGGCGCAGGAAGTGCCGTGGTACAGGAGACGAGTGTCACGTCTGCGCCTTCCATCCATGCGGCTTTGGCGATGGCATAGCCCTGTCGGCCGCTGGAGCGGTTGCTGATATAGCGGACAGGGTCGATCTTTTCCTGGGTGCCGCCGGCGGAGACGACGACTTTCTTCCCTTTCAGGAGTTCGCGGCCATAGATGCATTTTTCCGCGCAGTCCATGATGGTTTCAAGCGTCGGGAATCGGCCTTTGCCGGAGGTGTTGCAGGCGAGATGACCGCTTTCCGGTTCGACAAATTCATAACCGAAGGATCTCAGCTTTTCCATATTCGCCTGCACGATGGGGTTTTCGTACATGTTTGTATTCATGGACGGTACGAAGAGGACTTTCGCCTTCGTCGCCATGATGGTGGTCGAGAGCATATCGTCAGCGATGCCGTTTGCGACTTTGCCGATGATGTCGGCGGTCGCAGGTGCTACGACGAAAAGGTCAGCGAGCTTGGCAAGGGCGATGTGTTCGACATCCCATTTGCTGATATTCGCGAACATATCGACAGTGACATCATTGCCAGACAGTTCGCCGAAGGTGATCGGTGTCACGAGCTTGGCGGCGTTTGCCGTCATGATGCAGTGGACATCAGCCCCTTTCTGGCGGAGCTGGCTCACGAGACCGGCTGCTTTGAAAGCGGCGATCCCGCCGCTGATTCCTACGACAATGTGCTTATTTTCAAACATCATGCATGAGTTCCTTTACTAAAAAATGGATGGAAGGTTCAGGGTTCAACGGGTTCAGGTGGCAGCTTCGCCGCAAATACATAGGGGGCGATGCCCGAAAGTCGTTTGTAAGTCACCAGTCACCCTGAACGTACAAAAAGTCAGGCAGCCTTTCTTGGACTGCCTGACCTTATTTTTATTTGCTGAAGGAGTAGGTGATCTTGCCTTCATAGATCTCTTCGAGAGCGATGGTCGCTGGTTTCTTGCCTTCTGCGTGAGCGATGAGCGGGGTCTGTCCGTCCGTCAGTTCACGGGCGCGAAGAGCGGCGAGGGTCACGAGGGTGTACTTGGAGTCCACCTTTTTGACAAGGCTGTCGATAGAAGGATAACACATCATTTTAAGGGTACCTCCTTATTGATATACTGTTTGAAAATGGTCTCGATCTGTCCTTCATTGCGGGACAGCTTGCAGCGTTCGGCTTCCAGGATGGAGCTGGTCTTTCTCACTGCATCTTCGAGTTTGTCATTGACGATGATATAGTCATACTGGTGTGCCATAGCGAGTTCACTGGTGATCTGTGCGAGGCGCTTTTGGATGGTCTCTTCAGAGTCTGTACCGCGTCCGTAGAGACGATCGGACAGGATCTCCAAAGACGGCGGAACGATGTAGATGAAGACGCCTTTCGGATAGCGTTTCTTGACCTGCATGGCGCCCTGAATGTCGATCTCAAGCAGTACAGATTTCCCGTCACTGATCATGTCGAGAGCGCGCTTTTTCGGCGTGCCGTAGTAGTGGTCATAGACCTTGGCATATTCGAGGAAGGCATCTTCTTCGATGAGCTTCTCGAACTGCTCATTGGTGCGGAAGAAATAGCTCTCCCCCTCCACTTCCCCTTTTCGGGGGTCTCTTGTCGTCATCGAGACGGAATACTGGAGATCCGGAAATTTTTCGCGGATGGCATTGCAGATGGTCCCCTTCCCCGCACCGCTCGGGCCGGAGACGACCAGAAGAATGCCTTCATCTTTTTTCACTGTCTGTGCCATCAGTTTTCATCCATTCCTTCAGAAGTGATCACATCTTTATTCATCAGTCTGTGAGAAATCGTTTCCGGCTGTACGGCGGAAAGAATGATCTGCCCGCTGTCCATGATGAGGACGGCTCTCGTCTTTCTGCCGTAGGTGGCATCGATGAGATCCCCTTTGTCACGGGAGTCCTGGATCATACGTTTCACCGGTGCAGACTCCGGGCTGATGATCGCCATCACGCGCGCTGCAGCTGCCATATTGCCAAAACCGATATTAATCAAAGAAAAACCCACTTTTATGTCTCTCCTTACTCTATATTGACCAGACTTGCGTCTTTTCATCTGTAACGATAATTATACCATAAAATGACGGTCGCTTCACGGATTTCTTCAGAAATCGCAAATTTAGGCTGTGTGGGAATGGCTGGAAGGTGCAATGGGGAAGGCGGGGAAGGCAGCGGCTTCGACGCCATCATATATTCGGCGTGAAGCGTCGCTTTTTCCCCTATTCTCATTCAGCTTGCCTGGCAGAGCCCTCTCCGCCCCTTCGGGGCACCTTCCCCATTGGGAAGGGCGAACGGTCGTTCTTTTGAGCCGACATGCGCTTCAAACGAATGCGTGTTCGCAGGATCATGGAGAGATGTTCCATATAAATACGCGGCGCTTCGGGTTTTGACGCAGTGCACCACAAGTTTGAAAGCAGGGATGAGTGACCGTGTACCTCTCCGCTTTCCTCCTCTGTCTTTCATACGGCTAGAACCCTATCCGACTCGCTTCGCTTGCCACCTTCCTCATGCGGGAAAGGCTCTTAAGTTAAGGAAATCGTTAGCTACGTAACGTCTTGCTTCCCCCTTCGGGGGAAG
>ENA-ORSK01001087-ORSK01001087.1-human-gut-metagenome-genome-assembly--contig:-NODE-1087-length-23682-cov-2.357261_pt1 | contig 23682 bp, 16 predicted proteins | sample MGYA00242192_ERZ509159 | MGnify/ENA primary metagenome ERZ509159 (study PRJEB26280, sample SAMEA2338663) | human gut metagenome | biome: human gut; feature: human-associated habitat; material: faeces...
CGATCTGTTGGTTTCTCCGGATAGAGACTCGTACATTACTGTAAATAAGGACCTGAGTGTGTTGAATGGCAAGGCTACTGTTTTTCCTGATGCACGTGGCATATCAATAAGCTATCTTTCCGGTACTTTTGATATTGCAGTAAACTGCAGTGAAGAATTGGTTTATGTAGATGGCGGAAACGGCCTGGTAGAAGTTACTCATATCAATCCTGAAGGGGTAAATCTGAAAGAAAGAAATGTTTTCAGAATCTCAAAGAAACTGTTTGCACCTAATGCTCCTCAAAAAGAACTGAAACTGCAGTTCAGACGCAAGGGATTGTCGGAAGTTTATGATGAAGACTGCCTGGCAGTTGTGTTGGAGAAAAACGATGATACACTGGAAGGAATGTTGGATTTCAACAATGAGGATTACGGATATGATTTTGAACGATATATTGATGGTACTTTAGGTACTTATACCGTTGGTGAAGGCAAAACCTTATCTGTGGATGTACCTCAGTCAAATCCTTGGATTAGAGTAGTACAGTCTGCCGAAAATAGAAATGAATATGTAATACAGGCAGGATGGAAGCCTAATGATCCGGAAGCAGACGGAAGAGTACAGACTGCTAAGCTGATTGTGACAGACCGTAACGGAAACAAGCAGGAATATACCATAAAAAGAAGAAATTTCGGATTACCTGTAGTCTATGCGGCTGGTATATGGTGGTGTAAGTATAATCTTAGAGGAACAGCCAATGATTTTGAAGATCAGATATTGGCAAGCGAAGATCCGGTCAGAGATGGAAGTCTGCTGGATTATCTGAAAGATTGTTCTGTAGAAGAACTTAATGCAGTAATGGGTGACCAGTATCAGGGAGGAAATATAGAGGGCTTGCCTCTTGTCTTGTCCGACGGTAAGTTCGAGTATCAGGGATTCAAGTCTGGAATATCTGTAAATATCAATACTCAGGGTAAACAGATGGCTCCTCCGGGATATGAAATGCCTTCTCAGAATGATTTTAGAAGACTTGTTAATTCAAATGATACAAAACTTGGATATCAAGAGGCTGTTTACAATAATAACTTGACAGGTGAAGATAGCTTCCGACTTATATATAATCATGGTAACCGCTCTGTAAGTGTTGACGAAATAGGATATGGAAAAGTTGGATTCTATGATTTCTGTGAAGAAGCTTATATAAATGATAACAACAGACATGTTGTTCTTTACGGATGGGGACATCAATGGGAAGCTGGAACAGGAAAAATAAGTGCAGATGATTTCATATTTGCTGTTAATAACGGAAGTTCAACTGCATGGATGATGGAAGGATGGTTTGTGGATATGAGAGGTAACTGGTTCAAGACTTCTGTACAGAATAATGTTAAGACCAGAACCATAAGATGCAAGAAATCACCTGTAGATTATATTTATCAATAATTGCAACTGCTTACCTTCAATGGTGAGTATATGTATTGTAAAAAACTATTTTATATAAGTTCTTTAATGTAAGTTTAAAAAATGTGGGAATAGATTTTATTTCCACATTTTTTTTATTGTCAGTCTGCTGTTGCAGGAAATATGGGCTCTACTTTCTCAATAACTTGACTCTTTTTGTAATTTATAAATGCAATTTTACGATATTTCATTTAGTATTATGCTATCTTTGCCGACTAATACTTTGTCTACAACAGTAATGTTTGATAAATATCGTGAGAATAGTAATTTAAAAATTTAAAATAATTGGTATAGTTATGAATTTATTCAAGAAACTGATTCCCGACCTGATTGTTGTAATTTTATTTGCAGTAATCTCGTTTGCGTATTTCTTTCCGGCAGTTACGGAAGGACGAATTCTTGCACAGCATGATGCCGTAGCCGGTATCGGTTCCGGACAGGAACAGAAAGAGTATTTGGAGAAAACCGGAGAGAGAACACGCTGGACAAACTCCATATTTGGCGGTATGCCTACATATCAGATGGCACCGAGTTATGATTCAACAGACACTTTAGGATTTATCCAGAAAATATATCATTTGTTTCTTCCTACATACGTGTGGTATGTGTTTGTAATGCTTCTTGGTTTCTATATTCTTTTAAGGGCATTCAATTTCAAGGTATGGCTTTCTGCTCTTGGGGCCATTATATGGGCTTTCTCCTCCTATTTCTTTATAATTATTGCTGCCGGACATATCTGGAAGTTTGTTACTCTGGCTTATATCCCTCCTACAATAGCAGGTATGGTATTGGTTTATAGAGGAAAGTATCTTGGAGGTGCTTTGCTCACAGCACTGTTTGTGGCACTTCAGATTTCAGCCAATCATCCTCAGATGAGTTATTATTTCTTGTTTGTGATGCTGTTTATGGCTATAGCATACGGGGTGATGGCTTATAGAGAAAATAAGCTGCCTCACTTTATAAAGGCATCTTGTATATTGGTTGTGGCAGGTATACTTGGAGTATGTGTCAACCTCTCAAATTTGTATCATACTTATCAGTATAGTAAGGAAAGTATGCGCGGTAAGAGTGAACTGGTTAAGGAAAACTCAGCTAACCAGACCGACAGCGGACTTGAACGTGATTATATTACACAGTGGAGCTATGGAATTGGAGAGACTTTCTCACTTCTTGTTCCTAATGTTAAGGGTGGCGCTTCTGTTCCGCTTGCAGCTAATGAAGATGCTATGAAGAAAGCAGATCCTATGTATAGAGGAATATACAGTCAGCTTGGCCAGTACTGGGGTGAACAGCCTGGAACATCAGGTCCGGTGTATGTGGGTGCATTTGTGATGTTCCTTTTCGTATTGGGATGCTTTATAGTAAAAGGACCGATGAAATGGGCTTTATTGGCCGGTACTGTTTTCTCTATCGTCTTGTCGTGGGGAAAGAATTTTATGGGACCTACAGATTTCTTTATAGACTTTGTACCAATGTACAATAAGTTCCGTGCAGTATCTTCTATCCTGGTTATAGCAGAGTTTACAATTCCTCTTCTGGCTGTAATGGCGCTTAAAGAAGTACTCGACCGTCCTTCATTGATTAAGGAACAGGCAAAGGCCTTCTATATAAGTCTTGCTCTGACTGGAGGTGTATCACTGCTGTTTGCCGTTGCTCCTCATGTTTTCTTCTCTTCTTTTGTATCTTCTATGGAGATGGCTGCTTTGCAGAATGGAATACCACAGGATCAGTTGGCTCCTTTATTGGTGAATCTCGAAGAAATACGCGTATCTATATTTACATCGGATGCATGGAGAAGTGTTGTGATTATAGTTGTAGGTGTGGCCTTGCTTATGGCATATGTATCAGGAAAGATAAATGCGAAGCTTACCGTTGCTGCAATAGCAGTTCTTTGTCTCGTTGATATGTGGGGAGTAAATAAGCGTTATCTTTACGACAGCCAGTTTGTGGCAAAAGGTTCTGAAATGCAGCCTTATCTTAAACCATCGGAAACGGATAAGGAAATATTGAAGGATAAATCACTCGATTATCGAGTATTGAATCTGGCAGTCAATACATTCAACGAAAATAGTACTGCTTATTGGCATAAAAGTATAGGTGGATATCATGCAGCTAAGCTTCGCCGTTATCAGGAAATTATAGAAGAACATATCCAGGGAGAAATGAACGGTATCTTTACAAAACTTACTGAAGCGGGTGGAGATATGAGTAAGGTTGAGGCTGACGCGTTCCCTGTATTGAATATGCTTAACACTCGTTATTTCATTCTTCCACTTCAGGGAGGACAGACTGCACCAGTATTCAATCCTTATGCCAATGGTAATGCATGGTTTGTAGATGATGTGAAATATGTGGATAACGCCAATGAAGAAATTGACGCTCTTCATGATACAAACCCTCTTTATACAGCTATTGTCGACAAGAAGTTTGCAGAACAGATAAAGTCGCCGGTTGTCTCTGATAATGTATCGTCCGATACTCTAAGAAGCATTACTCTTACAGATTATCAGCCTAACGCCCTGAAATATGAAGTAGATTCGAAAAACGGAGGAGTGGTAGTGTTCTCTGAAATTTATTATCCCGGATGGATTTCATATATAGATGGAAAAGAAGTTGAACACGGACGCGCGGATTATATACTGCGAGCTATGAATGTTCCGGCAGGAAAACATCAGATAGAGTTTAAATTCGATCCTAAGTCTCTTCATACTACAGAAACTATAGCATATACAGCATTGGCTATATTGGCTTTGGGCGCAATTGCTGTTTGTTTCTTGTGGTATAGGAAACAGAAAAGATAAACAATTTATCTGACGGAACTTGGAGTTTGGGACAGGCAGTGCTTGATTAAACAAAACTTGAATAGACACAGTCTGTTATTCCAAGAATTGGCCCTTGATTTGAACTGATTAAAATATTTAACCCAATAAATAAAGGAATGAAGAAACAATCATTAATTCAAGAAAAATTATGGGAAGAGGTTATTTACTAAAGAATTTGCTTATATCTGGGACTTGCTTGTCTTTGATGTGTGCATGTTCATCGCAAGGCGGTAAGGCCATCCAAAACTCAGTGAATGTTCCCGATTTACCTGTTAAAGGAGGAGTATCGGCTCCGTTTGCTGGTATTATAGGAGGTAATATTGTGGTATCCGGAGGATGTAATTTCCCCGATATACCTGCTGCCGACGGTGGAAAGAAGGCTTATTATGATGAAGCTTATGGTATAAGTTTAGACCTTGACGGACAAGGATGGAAGCTTCTGGGAAAAATATCCATGCCTCTGGCCTATGGCGCGACGGCAATAACTGGCAACGGGATGGTTTGCGCCGGTGGAATGAGCGCCGATTCGGCTGTAGCGAGAAGCTTCTGTATTAAATTGTCTGATAATGAAGACGAAAATGGTGTAATGCATATTGAGGAACTTCCATATCTTCCGGAAGCAATTGATAATGGCGCAGCGGTGGGTGTAGGTAATGATGTGTACGTGACAGGCGGAAATCAGGCAAATGGCGGAAATTCTTTTTATGTATTGAGACATGGTGCTAAGCAATGGCAGAAATTAAAGGATTATCCTATGGGAAAACGCGTACAGCCAGTCTTGCTTGCCACTGAGAAAACCTTGTATCTTGTGGGAGGATTTGATTATGATAAGGCAGAAAATAAATGTACCCTATATTCTGATATGTTGCCATACGATTTAGAAACAGGAGAATGGGGTAACCCTATATCATTCCCTGTAAAGGATGATGGCAGTTCTTATGCTATCTCTGGTGCCTCAGGAACTGTGTTGGGTAGTAAGTTGCTGCTTTCTGGCGGAGTAGATTATAAAATATTTAAAGAAGCAATGGAGGGAAATTCTCCTGCTGATTATATGAAGAAGCCGGCCAGCTGGTATAAATTTAACGATGATATACTTATATATGATACAAATTCCGGCTTGTGGTCTATAGAACCTGACGTAAATGGTATGAATAAAGCCGGAGGAGTACTGTTAAGTAAAGATAATAAGCTCTTTATGGTCTGTGGAGAAATAAAACCTGGAATACGTACCCCGGAGGTTGTGGTAAAGGAAATATTCTATGAAGATGGAAATATTTCAATAAAAAGATGATATTTATACTGTATAAATGCTGAATTTTAAAATAAAATGTATTAAGTAATTGTTTTTTCTTCATTTCATTTGTATTAATAAAAGTAAACCTATATATTTGCGACATATAAATAAATTAATTTATTAAATCTCAAGATTATGGAAAAGATAATAGGATTAATTGATGCTCCATTTACTCCGTTTTATGAAAACGGTGAAGTTAACCTCGAACCAATCGAAGCTTATGCAAAGATGTTGGCCAAAAATGGCTTGAAAGGCGTATTTATTAATGGCTCTTCTGGCGAAGGCTATATGCTTACAGAAGAAGAACGTATGAAACTTGCTGAAGAGTGGGTAAGAGTAGCTCCCGAAGGTTTTAAAGTAATAGTTCATGTGGGTAGCTGCTGTGTAAAGGCAAGTAAGATGCTTGCTGAACATGCCCAGAAGATTGGTGCATGGGGTATAGGTGCTATGGCTCCTCCTTTCCCGAAAATTGGCCGTATAGAAGAACTCGTAAAATATTGTGAAGAAATTGCGGCCGGTGCTCCTGAACTTCCTTTCTATTACTATCATATTCCTGCTTTCAACGGTGCTTTCCTTCCTATGGTAGAATTGCTGAAAGCTGTCGACGGACGAATTCCTAACTTTGCCGGTATCAAGTATACTTACGAAAGTATTTATGAATACAACCAGTGTCGTTTGTATAAAAACGGTAAATACGATATGCTTCATGGTCAGGATGAAACTATCCTTCCTTCTTTGTCTATGGGCGGCGCTCAGGGTGGTATTGGTGGAACAACCAATTACAACGGAATCAACCTTGTTGGTATAATCGATGCATGGAAGGCTGGTGACATTGAAAAGGCCCGTGAACTTCAGAATTTCTCTCAGGATGTTATCAATGTAATTTGTCACTACCGCGGAAATATTGTCGGAGGTAAGAGAATCATGAAACTTATCGGACTTGATCTGGGCAAGAACCGTACACCGTTCCAGAATATGACTGATGAGGAAGAAGCTCGTATGAAAGCCGAACTTGAGGCTATTAATTTCTTCGAACGTTGCAATAAGTTCTGATAAAGAATCAGGAGGTATAGCTATGGATAAGAAAATTTATCTAAGTTATTGGGCCGAAAGATATAAGGAAGATATGCTGAATGATATCATGCCTTTCTGGCTCAAATACGGTCTGGATAAGGAACACGGAGGAATATTCACGTGTGTCGACCGTAACGGACATCTTATGGATTCAACTAAATCGGTATGGTTCCAGGGACGTTTTGCTTTTACTTGCTGCTATGCTTACAATAACATAGAAAAGCGTCAGGAATGGCTTGATGCGGCAAAAAGCACACTCGACTTTATTGAAGCACACTGCTTCGACAGGGACGGAAGAATGTACTTTGAAGTTGCAGCCGATGGAACTCCTCTCAGAAAAAGAAGATATGTGTTCAGTGAAAGCTTTGCAGCTATAGCAATGGCTGAATATGCCCTTGCAACAGGTAGCCGTGAATATGCCGAAAAAGCACTGAATCTTTTCAAGGCAATGCGCCGTTTCCTGTCAACTCCGGGTATTCTCGAACCGAAATATCTTCCAACTGTGGAAGCTCAGGGACATTCCATAACAATGATAATGATTAATGTAGCTTCTCGTATAAAGAAAGTTATAGACGACCCTGAACTTGACATACAGATAAACGATTCTCTTTATGCCCTAAAGAACTATTTCATGCACCCTGAATTTAAGGCTTTGCTTGAAACCGTTGGCCCTAAAGGAGAATTTATCGACTCAATCAACGGACGTCTGATAAATCCGGGACATTGTATAGAAACATCATGGTTCCTTTTCGATGTTGCTGCCGACAGAGGTGGAGATAAAGAAATAACAAATATGGCTCTCACCATACTTGAATGGTCTTGGAAATGGGGCTGGGACAAACAATATGGTGGTATAATCAACTTCCGCGACTGCAAGAACTTCCCTCCACAGGATTACTCACAAGACATGAAATTCTGGTGGCCACAGACAGAAGCCATTATAGCTACTCTGTATGCATATAAGATAACAAAAAATGAGAAATATCTTAAGATGCACAAGCAGATAAGCGACTGGACATACGCTCATTTCCCGGATACCGTATCCGGTGAATGGTACGGATACCTTCACCGAGACGGAAGCGTGGCACAACCTGCTAAGGGAAATCTCTTTAAAGGACCGTTCCATATTCCGAGAATGATGACAAAGGGATATGAACTATGCCTTGAAATATTGAATGATTAATTTTCTAATATAAAAATAAATGTTGTATTAATTAATCCTGTTTGGGAACGGGACTATATCAGATTTCAGTTTTTATAAACTTTATATTAGGTATTTTCTTGAGAAAGGAAAGTAGTGGTAAAAAGATTCTTTAGGGAGAGAAACTGATTGATTATGATATAGTCCTAATCCCTTACTGACTTTTTTCAGACTTTTTTTAATCATATAATTCTTGTATCGTGAAGAAGACATCTAAAATTTATCCTTGGGTAGTAGTGGCTCTTTTGTGGGGTGTGGCCTTGCTTAATTACATGGACCGTCAGATGCTTAGTACCATGAAAGATGCTATGCAGATTGATATTGTTGAACTACAGTCGGCTGCCAATTTTGGCTGGCTTATGGCTATCTTCTTGTATATTTACGGGTTTATGAGTCCGGTGTCCGGTATTATAGCCGACAGACTCAACCGAAAATGGCTTATTGTTGGAAGTTTGTTTGTATGGTCGGCTGTAACATATCTTATGGGTATTGCAACTACCTTTAATCAAGTGTTCTGGTTAAGAGCCCTTATGGGAGTTAGTGAGGCGTTATATATACCTGCAGGGCTTTCTCTAATAGCCGATTACCATTCGGGCAAGTCCCGTTCCCTGGCAGTTGGTATACACATGACCGGACTTTACACAGGTCAGGCAGTAGGCGGTTTTGGCGCAACAGTAGCAGCTGCTTATTCATGGCATACCACTTTCCACTGGTTCGGTATTATAGGAATAGCATACGCTCTTATATTAATGCTCTTCTTAAGAGACAAGAAACCTGATGTGGTAACAGAAAAGCCTGTTCCTGATCAGAATACATGTTCACAGCAAAAAGAACCGGTTTTTGTAAGTCTGAAATCATTGTTCAGTAATGTGGCTTTCTGGGTTATTCTATTATACTTCGCAGCACCAAGTCTGCCAGGATGGGCAACAAAAAACTGGCTTCCTACATTGTTTGCCGAAAATCTTGATATGCCGATGTCACAGGCAGGTCCTTTGTCTACTATTACCATAGCAGTTTCATCATTTATTGGAGTGATTGTTGGAGGAATATTATCCGACAGATGGGCACAGAAGAATCTTCGTGGACGTGTTTATACCGGAGCAATAGGTTTAGGACTTACAATTCCTTCATTACTTCTTTTGGGATATGGACACAGTATAGTGGCTGTAGTAGGTGCAGGATTATTGTTTGGTATAGGATATGGAATGTTTGATGCCAACAATATGCCAATCCTTTGCCAGTTTGTTTCGGCCAAGCAGAAAGCTACAGCCTATGGTATAATGAACATGGTAGGAGTATTTGCCGGAGCATTCATAACAAGTCTTCTGGGAGAATGGAGCGACGGAGGAAACCTTGGAGCCGGATTTGCAATGCTTGCCGTAGTAGTAGCTGTAGCATTATGTGTACAGTTATATTTCCTGAAGCCTAAAGCCGATAATCTGGATTAATAATAGCATAACATTAAAATTTAATTATATGATAGTTTCAAATTTACAGAATACAGAACGTATTGAGTCTCTGCATCCTTTATTCAAGAAATTGTTTGATTATGTAAAGTCGCACGATATCCTTAATATGGAATGTGGCCGTATAGACATTGACGGAGATAATCTTTATATCAATAATGTAAATCCTACCTGTATCCCTGCAGAAAAGCAGGTGCTTGAAGTTCATCGTGACTATATCGACGTGCAGATTCTTTTGGAAGGAAAGGAAACGATAGGATGGAAAGCCCTTGAAGATGCAAAAGAAGAAACAAAGGCATACGATAAGGAAGGCGACTGTGCATTGTATTCAGACAAACCTACTGCATGGTTGCATCTTGAACCAGGCCAGTTTGCCATCTTTTTCCCAGAGGATGCTCATGCACCAGTTATAGGGGAAGGTAAGATACGTAAGATGATTGCAAAGGTAAGGTGTATGTAGTAAATCTTATGTATGACAAAATTCAAATAGAATACATTTATAGTTTTGATAAATAGGATAATCTGAATATTCCGTTTTGAACAATTGTAATTTATGAAAAAGACCTTAATTCTTGCTTTGAATCTGTTTTCGGCAGTAGCACTATACGGTGCAGACACAATATACGTTAAATCACCACAGATTCCTGTTCTAATAGAGAGACATGACAATGTTTTGTTTTATATGCGTCTTGATGCAAAAGAAACAAAATCACTTGATAATGTTACTATCAGTTTCGGGAAAGATGTTCCATTGAATGAAATAAAATCTGTGAAGTTGTATTACAGTGGAACAGAAGCTTCTCAAGATAGAGAAAAAGGAAGATTTGCTCCGGTAGAATATATCTCGAGTCATACTCCGGGAAAGACATTGGCTGCAAATCCTTCATATTCTATTAAGAAGTCAGAAATGGAAGTTGATAGCAGTACATTGGTGCTTAAAGGAAACCAAAAACTATTTCCAGGAATAAACTATTTTTGGGTAAGTCTGGAAATGGAAGATAATGCATCAATAAATACTAAACTTACAGCATCCGTATCTTCTGTATATGCTGATGGAAAAATGTTGCCGGTTAAAACAGTCTCAGAGGAGAATATGGTTCGCAGAATGGGAGTAGGTGTCCGTCATGCAGGCGATGACGGATCGGCCGCATTCCGTATTCCTGGACTTGTTACTTCTAATAAAGGTACACTCTTAGGCGTGTATGATGTAAGATACAATAGCAGTGTTGACTTGCAGGAACATATCGACATAGGATTAAGCAGAAGTACAGATGGAGGTAAGACATGGGAAAAAATGCGACTTCCTTTGTCGTTTGGAGAATACGATGGCCTGCCTTCTGCGCAAAACGGAGTAGGAGATCCTTCGATATTGGTTGACAGGAAAACCAATACGATATGGATTGTTGCTGCATGGACACACGGTATGGGAAACCAAAGAGCATGGTGGAGCTCACATCCTGGTATGGATCTTAATCATACGGCTCAGCTGGTATTGGCAAAGAGTACAGACGATGGTAAAACATGGTCGGCACCTGTCAATATAACAGAGCAGGTAAAACAGCCAGAATGGTACTTTCTTCTTCAAGGACCTGGCAGAGGTATTACCATGAGTGATGGAACACTTGTATTTCCTATTCAGTTCATCGATAAGACACGTATACCTAATGCTGGTATAATGTATAGTAAAGATGGAGGAAAGAACTGGAAAATTCATAATCATGCCAGAACAAATACTACCGAGGCTCAGGTAGCAGAAGTAGAGCCTGGAGTACTTATGCTGAATATGAGAGATAACCGTGGTGGAAGTCGTGCAGTTTATACAACAACAGATTTGGGCAAGACATGGAAAGAGCACGAGTCTTCTCGTACAGCTCTACGTGAACCTGTATGTATGGCAAGTCTTATTAGTGTTAAGGCCGAGGATAATGTTTTAGGTAAAGATATTCTTATATTTTCTAATCCAAACTCAACTCAGCATAGAAAGGATATGACCATAAAGATAAGTTTTGATGGAGGACATACATGGTCGGAAGATCATCAGTTATTGCTTGACGAAGGGTATAATTGGGGCTATTCATGCCTTACAATGATTGATAAGGAAACAGTTGGTATTTTATATGAAAGTAGTGTAGCTCATATTACTTTCCAAAGTGTTAAATTGAAAGATATCGTAAAGTAATAATATAGTGTTTAATTTAAAATTTTACTCTTATGGGAAATATTCTTAAGTCTACTGGCTTTTTATTGTGCTTTAGTAGTTTGCCGTTGGTAAGTATGGCAATCCCTGTATCTGTTATTAATGGGATTGAGACATTACAGCAAAATAACACATGTAAGGGTGTTGTTAAAGATGCCCAAGGTGAGACTATAATTGGTGCTTCAGTTATAGTTAAAGGTACTACAAATGGGACAATTACAGGACTCGATGGTGATTTCTCTTTAAATAATGTTAAAAAGGGGGACATTATTGAGGTTTCATTTGTTGGTTATACATCTCAAGAAATTAAATGGGATGGTACTGATTTAAATGTTATTTTGCATGAAGATACACAGACTTTGGATGAAGTTGTAGTTTTGGCTTACGGAGTTAAGCAGAAGCGTGGAAAGTTAACAAACTCTGTATCAAGTGTTAGTGAAGAAACCTTAAAAGTTGGTTCATATGGTGATCCGGCTCAGGCTCTTGTTGGTGCTGTTTCCGGTGTGAAGGTTAAGCAAACATCAGGTTTCGCTGGCTCTACACCGACAATAACACTTCGTGGTGGTACTAGTTATGATGGAACAGGTGAGCCTCTTGTAGTTGTTGATGGTCAGATTCGTACTGATGGTTTAAGTGATCTTAACTCCAACGATATAGAGTCTATGGAAGTTATGAAAGATGCAGGAGCTACTGCTATTTATGGAGCACGTGCAGCTAATGGTGTTATTCTTGTAACGACAAAACAAGGAAAATCAGGAAAAGCCCAAATAAATTTTAATATGAAGGTTGGTACACAGTATTATGTTCCTACATACGATATGATGGATGCAGAAGGGTACATATACTGGTTGCGTAAAGCATATGCCAATACTCCATGGTGTACAGCAACAGGAAATCTTACATCAAACTCAAGTAGTGTTGGTACAGGTGCTACAGAGTTGTCTTCAAGTAGTGTATATAATGTATTAGGTTATACAGGTTCTGAATACCAACAGAATCTTTTAAATAATCATGGTTGGCAACTTATGGATGATCCGGTAGGTGATGGTCAGATTATGTTCAAGGATTCTGATATTTCTGATTATAATATTAATTCCCCTGCATTATCACAAGAATATAATTTAAGTTTTTCAGGAGGTAATGACCGTGGAAAATATTATGCAGGTTTAGGTTATTATGATGCAGAAGGTTTAACTGTAAGTTCATTTTATAAACGTTATTCTTATTCATTAACAGGTAGCTATAAAATAGCAGATTGGCTTGAGTCAAGTTCAATATTTAATTATAACAGAGCTAATTGGTTGGCAGGTCCAGGTTATATGGTAAGTAATTATGGAGATAGTATGGATAGTTATTATTTTGGTCGTATTCTTACTGTTCCTCCTACTATGCGTTTGGAAGATGAAGAAGGCAATTATAAATTGGGTGCATCAAAAACGGATGGAAACTATCTTTATGAGTTGGATAAATTTGACAGAGATTATCAAACTGATAAATTTAATATGACACAAACCCTTGAGGCTACATTATTTAAAGGCTTTAAGTTGAGAGGTACTATGGCTTGGAGTTATAGTGAGTATAATGCAGAAACATTTAATAAAGGTTATCATACAAATCAGGCAGAAACTGCGATGGATACTAATTATGCTTCAAGTGCAACATTCTATCGTTATTTCAATCAGACATATAATTTGATAGCTTCTTATGATGGGCAGTTTGGTGATCATTCCGTAAATGCAATGGTTGGTACTGAATTTTGGGATAAGCAATATAAATATATGTATGCTTATGGATATGGAGCACCTACAGATGATTTTGGTGATCTTGAATATACATCAACTGAGGCTGGTAAACGTACTGTTGATTCGTCACATAGTCAAGAGCGTATTATGTCATATTTTGGTCGTTTCCAATATGACTATTTAGGACGATATATATTGGCTTTTACATTCCGTGAAGATGGTTATTCCAGATTGATAAATAATCGTTGGGGATTTTTCCCTGGTGTTTCAGCCGGATGGGTATTTTCTGATGAAAAGTTCTTTTCTCCAATTAAAAATGTAATGAATTATGGTAAGTTACGTGCCAGCTATGGTATTAATGGTAGTATAGATACAGATTATATCGGTATATATACTTTGCATGGAGCTTATAGTTCTTCTATATATAATAGTAATGTAGGATATCGCTTAACGACTTTACCAAATCCTGATTTACGTTGGGAAAAGACAAGAACAGCAGAAGTTGGTGTTGACTTAGGATTTTTAAACAATAAATATACACTTGGCTTTACATTCTATGATCGTTTGACTTCTGATAAATATGCATCTCTAGCTTTACCTTCAACAACAGGATGGAGTTCTATAACAAATAATAATGGTAAGTTCCGTAACCGAGGTATTGAAATAGATATAAATGCAAATCTTATCAGAAAAAAAGATTTCAGTTGGACTTTAGGTGCTAATATAGCTTATAATAAGAATACCGTTGTTGAATTACCTTATAATGGACTTGAAAATAACCGCCAAGGAGGAACTGAAATTTATACAGGTAATGGAAATGAAACATACTTTGTAGGTGGTTTGCAAGAAGGTAAAACTCCATATAATGTATTGGTTGGTTATGGAGTAGAAAAAATGGTTCGTTCGGAGAGTGATCTGGTTGATGGATATTGTGATATGTCACAAAGTATTGCTGTATATTATGGTGATAAAGGATATCAGAAACTTAAAGATGCAGGTTGGACTGGAAAAGCCTATGAATTGGAATGTGGAGATTTGATGTTCGAGGATATAAATGGTGATGGTATCATAGACTCTTATGACCAGAAGGTATTAGGAAATACTATACCTAAATGGAATGGAGGTTTCAATACTTCATTAACATGGAAAGGTCTTACATTATATTTAAGAACTGATTTTGGATTAGGATTTACCTCTTATGATGGATTGAAATCATGGATAAATGGTTGTGCTCAAGGAGCATATAATATGACAACAGATATATGGGATTCTTGGACACCTGAAAATCCTGATGCTAAATATCCTCGTTATGTTTGGGCTGACCAATTGGGTACTAATAATTATGTTCGTACTTCAGAGTTTTGGGCGACAAAAGGAAATTATTTAGCATTCAGAGAATTGCAACTATCTTATTCTATTCCAAAGAATATATGTAATAAATTTCGTTGTCAAAGCTTGAACATTTCAGTAACAGGGCAGAATCTTGGCTATTGGACAAGTAGTGCTTGTGCTATTCCTGATAATATTCAATATACAACCGGAAATACAAGTGGTTGGGGAGGTACTTATGCTTTACCACGTACTGTACTTTTTGGACTTGATATTACATTCTAATCAACTTAAATTAACAATGGATATGAAAAAAAATAAATTATATTCTTTGGTTACTACTGCAATTGTTGCAGCAAGTATGGGACTAACTTCTTGTTCTGATTGGTTGGATCTTTCTCCTGTAGATTATTATGGCGCAGGAAACTTCTGGAAAACAGAAGCACAAGCTATTGGAAACTTAAGTGCGCAAATGTCTCAACTGCGTGGATTTAATTTCCAGATAAATATAGTATATGGTGAGATTCGTGGTGGTGCCTATACAAAACAGGCAGGAGGCTCTGATGGAGCAAGTCTTAATTATCAGTATCTTCGTGATCAGAATTTGTCTCAGACAAACTATGGTGTAGCTAATTTTGGAGGATATTGGGGATTGATATCCAGTGTAAACCTCTTTATATATAATGTTGAACAGGCTGACTATTTTTCAAGTGTTGATACTAAAAATTACTGTCTTGGTATGGCCTATGGTATGCGTGCTTATTACTATTTTCTGATGTATAGAGCTTATGGTGGTGTACCTTTACGTTTGACCCCTGATGTTGAAAATGGTAATTATGATACATCTACTTTATACATGGCAAGATCCAAGGCTTCTGAAACAATGGCTCAGATTAAGTCTGATATAGACAAATCTTTGGAATATTTTGGAGAACAGACTACATTTGACTTTAATGGTGATAGCCGAAATGCAAAATACTATTGGTCCAAAGCTGCCACAGAAATGCTTGAGAGGATTATCTTTGGAACTCAAAGGTTTCAGTTGGTGACCAACCTGCGACAAAGGGAGATTTGACAACAGCAAAGACTCATTTCCAAAATGTAGTGAATAATTATGGTTTGTCATTACAGGATAGTTTCGCAGATGTCTTTGATGTCAATAATGAACAAAACTCTGAGATTATATTTGCATTTGATTGTGATGAAACTGAAGTATCAAATAGTATTCCTGTAAATTATCTATATGGAACAGTAACAGGTTATACTATAGGTTCTGCATACGATAATGATGGAAACATCTGGGATAATCCAATACAAGTATCACCTACTCAGCAACGTTACCAGTTTACTAATGCTATTTGGTATCAGTACGATGCAGAAGATACACGACGTGATGTTACATTCCTTCCTTCATGGCATGATAAAGAGGCTACACAGCTTAGAGGTACCTTTGTATGTAAGAATCTTGGATCTATTTTGGAAAGTACAGGATATAAATGTTATAATGGTGATCAACCTATTTACAGATTACCTTTAGCATACCTTTCTTTAGCTGAAATTGCAAACATGGAAGGAAATAACGCAGATGTTGAAAAGTATGTTAATTTAATCCGTAAACGTGCATATGGTGATAACTGGAATCAGCAGACTTATGGATATACTGCAGGTTCGTTTGTTGAAAATGAAGTTGCAATATTGCATGAGAAAGATAAGGAATTTGTTCAAGAAGGTCAGCGATGGTATGATGTATGTCGTATGTCGGTTAGCCCAGATTGTGGTGAACTTGATCATCTTGTCTTTCATAATGAAGGACATATTGCTTTCGGACTTAATATAACAGAAAATATGAAAGAACTCAGCCCAAATAAATGGGAAGAAGTTGCTCCTGAAGAAATCGTTGTAGAACCAATTTTGTCAACAGATTTATCATATCGAGTTTTGTGGCCGTTGAGTACTTCAGATTTAAGTAATGATCCTTCTTTGGAACAGACTCCTGGTTATGAGATGGCAGAGTAAGTGCCTAAGTATATAATAAATAGAATATAATGTATTCTTGAAATTTTATATACTTTTTCAAAGTCTCAAGTTGATAAAATGAGTTTTTCTATTTATTACTTCTTTTGAGACAAATAAAATCCCTTTTCTTATCATACAAAGATTTTTTATGATAATGAAAAGGGACTTTTATTAAGGTAAACTTTATTTCTATAGATTTATAGTATTATGAAAAGTTTTTTTTTGACTATTTTCTTTATTATTGTAACCCTGTCTGCTTATTCCAATAACTCAGAACCACAACGAAAGTATTCTACATATTATTATCAGAGAGCAACTTTATTTGAAAAATTACCGGTCGATTCAGATGATATATTATTTGTAGGAAACAGTATAACAGATGGAGGTGAGTGGGGCGAACTGTTTGATAATCCTAACGTAAAAAACAGGGGTATAAGCGGTGATACCACTTATGGAGTATACGACAGAATTTCTACTCTGTTAAAGGGTAAACCGGCTCAGATATTTCTTATGATTGGTATCAACAATGTTCCTCAGGGCGAGAATGCAGAAGTAATAACGCAAGGTGTTCGCCGTATAGTCAGTAAGATAAAGAAAGAATCACCTGATACAGAAATTCTGATACAGAGTGTACTTCCTGTAAATCCTGATTTAGACATGTTTCATGGACATACCTCAAAGTGGAAAATGATACCGGAAATAAACAGCAGTCTAAAGAAAATGGCCTCAGAAGAGAATCTGAAATATATTGATTTGTTTGAAAAGTTCGTCAATGATGAAGGCAAGATGAATGTCAAGTATACAAATGATGGACTACATCTGTTGGGTGAGGGATATATGCTTTGGAAAAGCATTGTCGAACCGTACATCAGAAAATGATATTGTGATATAAAATAATCTTTTCAGGTTTTTCACATTAATATCGTCACACAGAGGTGATACTTAATGTACACCGTTGTGTGACGATAATTAAAATGAATGTATTTATACAGTTACTTAATGTTTTTACAGTTGTTTTCTAATTAACAGTTACTTCTTGATTACACTCCTTAAAATAAACCATATGTGAAACATAACAGTTGAAATATATCCGTAATGCTTGCACATTATACGGAATCTTTCTTTCAGAGAAGCCTTATGATTGCGTGTAGTCATACCTTCATTAAGGTAATCTATAATGGTTATATGACTGTTATGCAGAGTCTTACTCTTTTTCATTATCCTTATACACCAGTCGAAGTCGGCAGAAAAACGATAGTTGAGATCATATGGCTCTGTTGAGGCTATTTCCCGGCTCGCAAAGAAAGCCTGGTGGCATACAAGCATACCATGGCGGAAACTCTTCCAGGTAAGATTTTCGGGAGCCGACAAACGGCGCATACGCATGAAGTGCCCCTCTTCGTTTACAATGGCAGTTTCGCCATAAATAACATCCGGCAAATCTGTACCCTTTATGGAATGAACTATCTGAAGAAGTGTATCATCTTCGTGCAATTCATCGCCGGCATTAAGAAAACACAGATAGTCGCCGGTAGCAAGACGTATCCCTTTATTCATTGCATCATACAGACCTTTGTCGGGTTCACTCAGAATAAAGTGAATATGTTCCTTATACTTCTCTGCAATAAGCAAAGTTCTGTCTTTGGAGCCACCGTCTACTATAATATACTCCACATTCTTATACGACTGTGTAATTACACTCTGAATGGTGTCTTCAAGAACTTTTTCGGCATTATATGTCACTGTTATTATGCTGAACTTAGGATGCGGATGCTGAATATGCTGAATATGTTTTTGCATATTAAGTCTGAGTTAAGCGTTTCTTTCTGTAACTTTATTGTAAATCTGAATATACTGATGAGCTATGGTCGTTTCGGAATAGCTGCTTACTGCTTTACGTAAGGCTTCCTCACTCAACGTCTGATAATCGCCTTCTGTAAATATCCATACAATACCGTTAGCCAGATCTTCTGATGACTTGTATTCTGCCACATATCCGTTGTGCAGATGATCTATCATCTGTGGTATACCGCCAATCTGGAATCCCACGCATGGAATTCCGCAAGCCATAGCTTCAACTATAGTATTCGGCAAGTTGTCCTGCAGTGATGGAGTAACATAAAGGTCGATGGCATTATATATGTCGACAAGCTCTTTCTCGTTGCTCACATAATTCATATTGTATATCGGGAAAGGAAATAGTGAGGCATATTGTTCAGAATTACTTCCTAAAACCACAACCCCCAAGTCCTTACTGAGTTCGGGATTATTGTTGGCTATTATTTTGCAGGCTTCAATAAGATAGTCTATACCTTTACGCTTGTCGGTTATTTTCATTGAGCCGAAAAGCAACAGCTTCTTGTCGAGAGGGAGGTTAAGTTTCTCGCGTGCAAACTTTTTCGATCTCGGACGGAACAGATTGGTATTTATGGCATTGGGTATACTTGTTATTTCATGGTTGTTTATAAGTATACTGTTTTTTGCCATGTTCTCAAGCCAATGGCTGCATGCAACAAAAGTAATATTGTTATCAGAGTAAATTTTCTTCTTTTTATTGAATATCTTGTACGACAAATCTTTTTTATGTGGCTTGAGAAGCATCTCACAATTGTGGCATTGCTTTTCATATTTACGGCATGTGCCGGAGTAGTGACATATACCGGTAAAAGGCCACATGTCATGCATTGTCCACACCACAGGTTTCCCTGATTTAATGATTTTATCTATGTCATTAAGAGACAACATTCCCTGATTTACCCAGTGAAGGTGGATAACATCGGCCTGAGTAAATTCTGGCAGCGATGTTATATCAGTACCGGTATTGGCTATATCTACTGCAAACAGATTACGTCTTGTAAATCCGTTGGCTGCCCATATAACAATACGTTCCCATGCAAACTGAATTATTCTTCTCCACGATTTCCTGAGAGCCACAACAGTTATCTGGTCGGTCTGCTTGTCGCGTACCAACATTTTTGCTTTAATACCATTATTTTTTAATGCTTCCATTAGACGGCTTGCCGCTATTGCAGCCCCACCGATGCGCTCTGCTGTATTTATTAATAGTACTCTCATGGGTAGAAAATTTTTGCAAAGATACTTAAAATAGGTTGAATATTGACTAATTGACCATGTCTTTTCTTTATCACATCAGCCTATTTTCTTTCTATTTTCTTTCTCTTTGTTTTACTCCTTATTAATAGTAATTCATATACATTTAGCGTGAGAAATCTCCTTTAAGTGTGCGCTTTATTCTTCTTATGGCCTTGGCCCAAAAAGAGTTGGTTCTGGCATAATATCTTACATATGCCATTCTTGCTGAGTCATTTTCCTTTATTTCGGAAATGCGTTCCACTTTTAATTCATTCATATACAAGTTTGATGCATATAGTCCGCCACCCCCGCAATTAGTTCCGCTTCCGTCGAATCCCTCATTCTGTACCAATGATTTTCCAACATTAAGCGACAACATATCATCGAGGAACAGAGAGGCATTCCATCTGATAGCCCATGAATTGTTCTTACCTTCTATCTGTCGGCGCAGCATACGTGTATATCCGTATTTCCCGTTGAAATCGAATTTGTATGTAAGTTTCCTTTCTTCCAGTTGCCTTAAAAGAGCCTTTCCGTCCGGATTGAAATGTTTCCATGCACGTTCCCATGTAGCCCATCCCCAGCTTCCGGTCCATTTTATAAAGAATGTATCGGGCAGAGAAGTATCTTGTGTAAAGTCACATCCTTGAATATGTCCTACTTTTTCATCATCCTTATACATCTCAAGCGCATCATTCATAAATTTCAGGAAGTAAGGTGCGGTAATAAGATCGTCTTCAAGTACAATGACTTTTCCGTGAATGGCAATTTGTGAAGACACTCCTTCTATGATACTTTTGGCGAGTCCCCAGTTGTGTTCCCTTTCTGTGATATGAATATTCCTGAATCCGGTTATGGTTCTGATGTATTTTCTAACTTGTGCCACATTGTTATTGTCTTCTTCTGTACGTGGGGCATCGGAATATATATACAGTTCACTTTCTGAAGCAAGAACGTTTTTCTTCAGAGCCTCAACAGTACGTTTGAGGTGTTCCGGGCGATTGTATACAAATAGTAGTATGGGAGCATTTTGTATGGTAACATTCATAATGGTTCGGGTTTATTTGCTATATAATACAGTTACAATTTTTTATTAATTGTCTTTTCCAACATAAAGGTAATTGTTTTTCATAATATACAAGCAAGTTTATTGAGGTAAAATTACAGATTATAAGCTACAAATTATAAACTACAAATTATAGACTATAAGCGGCCTGGTAACACGTAATAACATATGCAGTTATATATAAAATGCTTAAAGCCTTTTCTTTCTAAAGCTTTTCCAGTTCCATTAAAAATAATTATATTCGCATTATTAACACTTTTCTTTATTATATTAACTGTTTAACTATGAATAAGTTTAATATCTTTTTTGTTGCCATTACTTTCCCATTGCTATTTTCTTCATGTGAATCGTCAAAAACTCCTGTTGAGCATTTGTCCTCTTTGGTAGAGAGAGTAGAAGACAAATATGATGAATTTACCGATAAGGATTGGGAAGAAATTTCTTCCGAGTTTGAGAAAATTGAGAAAGAGTTGTCAGAATATGAATATACTGATGAGGAACTCAAGGAAATAGGAAAACTTAAAGGTCGTATCTTTGCCAAAAAGACCAAGAAAGCTGTAAAGGATTTCTCCAAGCAGGTGGAGGATATAAGCAAGCAGATAGAAGGTGGGGTTGAAGGATTTATAGAGGAACTGAAGGAGGAAGATTAACAGATGTCTTGAAATATTAATAATAAAATGATTATTGATTGTAATTTTTGTCAAGACAATGTTCTCTTCCCACTATAGTGGTACGGTCTTCCCACTGCAGTCGTACGCTCGTCTCACTATAGTGGTACGCTTGTCCCACTATAGTGGGAAGAGACTTTTAACGAATCATTTTCTATGATAAGAAAAGTGAAAAGATAGACTTTGCCATTAGGCTTGATTGAAAAGTTACTCAATACACAATAATTTAATGAAAAGAAAATATGTCAGAGGCTTAAGTAATTACGTAACATTCCACTCCGACATAGGTATTTCATATCCTATCCATGGCCAGCTTACAAATAATTCTTCACTACTTGTATATTTCTTAATTGAGACCTCATCGAATATACTTAAATTCCTAAGGAAAGGATATGCGTCAATCGGGATGGAATATACCTTAATTCCGCCTTCTGTTTTTATGGTAAGAGAAAAAAACTTTCGGCTTATTGTTACGTCCTGAATATCGTATTCATCATCAAGGTATTCAGTCTCAAGTTTTCTGAGCAGGTTCTCTGTAAATATCCTCAGTGAGTTATTATCATCGAATCTGCGAATAATATTCCACCATACCTGCTCGTTCCTTTCGTAAGGCTTCTCTCTTGTAACTCTTTTCATTCTTGAAGGAATATTCAGGAAATTCTCCTTCTCGTCATTCCATCTGATTATTATCTCGTTGTTAGCGTCGTCGTATTTATATAACCCGTAATACACGGTATAGTCCTCAGTAGTGGAATTTATAATATTGGATGCCTGAATTGTGGCATATTCATCATCTTCATTTTCTTTGTTCCAGAAAATCAGAGAGAAATTTTCTTTAGGTATGAAAGTCTCGTTGTCTTTACCGGCTTCGAAGGTCTGCCCGATATACATGCCGTGCAGCGGTGAAGCCGATTCGCGGAAGAACAGTGTCCATAGCTTTACCCCTTCGGAGTACGCCAGATCGGTTTCATGCCAGTAGCTTAAATCCTCCCATTCATCAAAAGCTGCTCCAACTTCAAGTATATTGTTGATAAAGTTTGGGTCGGCAAAATATCTTAATAAATGAATATTGTTTACCATCAGCCCCCAAATACACTTAGGAATATTTCTGATAATATTGTCGGAAAGATAGGCCAGTGAAGTGGCACGTCCTATGGAATTTTCTGGTATTTGCTGTTTAAGAGTGGAACAGATATGTGATGTAAATTCTTTCAACATACAATGGAACTGCTCCTCGTTCCCAATGTACGGCTCAATCTTTTTTAACTTGATATAGAGAAACATTACGGCACCGAAGTACACGTAAGACCTATCCCTGTACAGTTCGTCAAGCTGAGTAATAAACGGATAGAAATCATCAGGATAATCCTTGAAGTCACGAGTTACGAAATCCGTAAGTATTATGTCAGGACGAGTGGCATCAGGACGTGTAGCATCAAGAGGTGTAGCATCATCGGGATAAACATTCAAGTTATTTATAGCATTATATAGAATTTTGCCAATTCTGACCATCTCCGTAATATCAATCAGGTCGGAATAATCCAAACCGAAATATGTACAAATATCATCAATGATATTGTCTACTGTAGATGGCCTGATATTTCCTTCTTTCAGCCTTGAAAAAGCCATCCTCCCTTTATATCCGAGACGGCTTGCAAGAGCAGATGCTGAAGATTCGAAAATTCTGTTGTCAATAAGATATGTAATAAGTTCTTTATTGTCTTGCATAGTAAAAATGACAGTTTGTATCAATAATCAATAGTTCTGATACAAAAATAAGCTTTCCTTTTTTTATGCGAAGATATTTCTTGCGATAAAATATGAGAACTTTAATTTTGTATCACCTTTAGAGTAAAGGTAACAAAAAAATCCCACGAACAGGTGTCGTGTATTATAAAAAATGTATCTTTGTAATACAGAGCCGGAGAAATGGCTTTGTTTATATATAGTGCGTTTTTTACTTTTATCCTAAGAAACGAAATCGCCAATTTCAACAACAAGCAGGGTAGGAGAACATGACGCTCATCTGTATTGTATATATACTCGTGTACGGCCAATGCTGTATCCGTTTGTATAGCCATACGGCGTGGGATTACTGTTTTCGCTTGTTGCTTGTAGGGTGTTTGGCGATGCCCGTTTCTTGATGAGTGAAAAAAGTCCTCACGCCTTTTTTGTTTTATGTTTTAACAATGCTGAATTCGGAGGACTTATAAGCGGAAAAATACTTCATCATTATGGTTTAGAAATATTACAGATATGAATAAAGAATATAT
>ENA-ORSK01001091-ORSK01001091.1-human-gut-metagenome-genome-assembly--contig:-NODE-1091-length-23594-cov-5.186117_pt1 | contig 23594 bp, 19 predicted proteins | sample MGYA00242192_ERZ509159 | MGnify/ENA primary metagenome ERZ509159 (study PRJEB26280, sample SAMEA2338663) | human gut metagenome | biome: human gut; feature: human-associated habitat; material: faeces...
AGGAGCGGAGCTTTTATATCTAATCGGTATGGACGCATGGGGGCAATGCCCGCTTACTGGCTATCCGCCTGGCGCAGGTAGGTGTCATTTTCCCCGCCCCACCAGAAGAGATCCTTTTCAGTGGTGGTGTGCATATCATAGGTGACGTCATCAAAGGCGCTGGAGCGGGCGTAATACTGGTCCGCGTCGTCCGGATCCTGCTCCAGTTGGCCGCGGTCCACGGTGACAAAGTCCTCCCCGGCCTGAGTGCGCTCCCCCAGGCCCCACTGGCCATCGGACAGGATGACGATACAGCTGAGGCCGTCCTTCTCACCATCCAGGTACCACACATCGGCGATGTCGGCGAAGGCTTCGTCTGCGCCGTTGCTGCCGGAGCCGCTTATGGCGTAGGTACCCAAGGATTCGATGGCCAGCTCGGTGGCGCCGCCCCGGGCCAAATAGGCGCAGCCATCGTGCTCATTAAAAAAGTACAGCTGGTCGTATTCCTCAATGACCTGGGCGCAGCCGCTGGCCATGACCTCGCCGTCTTTGTAGAAGGTGAAGTACATGCCGCCATCTGTGGCGCTGACCGCCAGGGTATCACACTTGGCGCCGCTCGAACCCTCCCAAAGGCCGTAATACTCACCATAGGCGGAGGCATCAGCGGCGCTGTCATAGGCAGCGCCCTCAATGACGGGCGGGGGCGTTTGGATGGAATCATTGTTGTCGTTGCTGTCGCCGCCATTATCGCCGCCGCAGGCGGTTAGCCCCAGGCACATGGCCAGAGCCAGCATGAACGCTGTCAAAATTTTACCGTATTTCATAACAATATCTCCTTGCCTTCAGATTCCTGCCGCCCCATCGTGGAGGAAGGCGCACCATATCTCTTAGCCGCGTCTTACCGTCCTCAAATGATGAGAAGGCTCTGCATGATAAGCATTGTACACCGGGACATTTCACCTTTCCATTCACCAGTGGTTAGTATTTGCCGTCCCTGCCGGCAGAGTGCAGCCTGCCGTACAGCGGCATTATCGCCGCTCCGCAGCAGCGGGGGTGCCTGCCCGGAATGTGCCGCAGCCCCTGCGCCGCCCGCCTTCAGGGCAGCTTTTGCGGCATGCACTATCCGAAAATGACAAAAAATACGGCCTTGCGCGCAAAAAACATACAAATATACTGCAAATACTGGAAAACTATTTCCTGATTCCGCCGCCTGTGTTATACTGATTCACACAGGCGGTGATATTTTGTGATGCTTTATCTGCAGATGCTCCCATCCCCCTCGGAGAAGGACAAGTTTGAACAGATCTATACCCTCTATCGGGGACTCATGTTCTACGTAGCCCGGCGCATTTTGCCCGGGGAGGCGGACGCGGAGGACGCGGTCCACCAGGCATTTGTGTCCATAATAGAAAATTTAAAAAAAATTTCTGAAGTCAGGTGTCCAAAAACCCGCTCCTACGTCGTTATCATAACAGAGCGCAAAGCCATCGACATACTCCGCAGCCGTTCCCGGCTCAGTCCGGAGGCGTTTGAGGAGAGCACCCGGGGCGTGGAGCTGCCCCTCCCGGGGGATGGCGGCCTGTCGGATGCCATGTCCCGGCTGCCGGCGGCCTATCGGGAGGTGCTGCTCCTGCGGTATTATCATGGCTATACCGTCCGGGAGATCGCCCCCATGCTGGGCAGAAAGCCCGGCGCGGTGCAGAAGCTGCTCACCCGGGCCAAGGCGGCTCTGCGCAAAATTTTAGAACAGGAGGATGAGCCCCATGGGAAAGCAACCGTTTTTTGATGACGCGGCGCTGCAGGCCGCGGCGACGCAGACGGCGGAGTCTCTGCTCTCGTCCCTCCCCGCCCCGTCGTCCTGCCAACATGTGTTTTCGGAGCTGTTCCTGAAGAAAATAGACGTCCTCCTCCAAAAACACCGCCGCAGAGCAGCAGCCCAACGCATGTGGCAGCGCGTGGCAGTGGTGTTCCTGGTGGTGCTTCTCAGTGCTGCGACCTGGCTGAGCGTGGATGTCCAAGCCCGGGAAAAGCTGTTCCATTGGTCCAAGGAAATATTTGAAGATATGTTTGTGTACCGCATAGACGGGGGCAATATTGAAAAAACGTATTGCGGGTACGAACCTACTTGGCTCCCGGATGGTTTTACCCTTGTGGATAGAGACCATTCCGACGAATTCGGCTTTGACTATTACTATTATGAAAATAAAGAAACGGATCAAATCCTTGTTATCGACATCACCTTTATGAAGAACGGTGCCATGACTATAACCCCACAGGAAACGGGAGAGCCAACCTACCATGACATAAATGGGGTTCAAGGTGTTCTGTATCCGCCAAATGAAAACAGTACACTTTGGAGTTTGTTATTGATTGATGAAGAGAAATTTGCGGTATTCATAATTGAAGGGAATATTCCTGGGCGGGACATTTTGCACATAGCCAGGGGTATAATTCCGTCAAATTTAACAAAATAAAAATTTTCAAGAATTAGTGTCCAAAATCGACCTCTTTCTCCGTTTTATATATAGACGGAGAAGAGAGGAGATGATATACATGAAGAAAAGACTGCTTGCATGCACGGCCGTACTTTGCGCCATTCTGTTCAGCCTGACTGTGGCCCACGCCGAAGTTACTCCGCATGCGTTACCCAAAGCAACTTTGGAATTTGACGGGACCACAGCAATCTGTAAGTTCAGCCGCACATATGTGTGCGGGACCATCAGCGCCACTATGGAGCTGTGGTGTGGAAACGCTCCGGAGGTGATTTGGACGGGAAGAGACACAAACAGGCTGGATATGTCCAAGACCCATACCGTGCGGAGAGGACAGACCTACACGCTGAAGGTTTTCTGCACGGTCAACGGCGAGACCACAAAGCTTCCCCCCATCACCAAAACCTGTCCCTAAGCAACCCCCAAAAACCACAAACACCAACGACGTAAAAAGAAAGGACGGACACCATGAAAACACTGAAAAAACATTGGAAATGGGCCCTTGTGGCCGCCATCGTGGTGCTGCTGATAGCGATTTTTGCTACATGGCGTCCCGTGAAGTATCCCGCCACCCAAGCGTATGTGGTCGGCAGCGGCAACTGCCGGGGCCAGGTGGACACGTCGCAGTTCCTGGAGAAGGGCGACGCCTTTGCCATCGCTGCGGATGAAAACGGCTGGGCCGTGTTCAAAAACCCCGCTAAGGCCCTCCAGGCCCTGCGCGCGCACTACGGCCAGGGCATTTGGCTCATTCAAAAGGAGCTGCATATGCTGCCCCTCACCCCCTATACCTATTACCCCTACGCCATGAACGGCTGGGCGCCAACCGGCGGCACGCCCCAGGCCCAGGAGCAAGCGGAATTTGTCATACGCTTTATTGATATTTACGAAAACAGCTTCCGGCACTGATCCCTGACTTTCTACGCTCCCTGACCCGCCCGACTATGGAAATCATGAGACTGCGAGAACCTGCCGGTTTTTAGGATTCGGCTAAAAATAGCACCACAAAAAATAGAGCCGTATCCCCATATACCATGGATAAATCATTCAGAAGGAGAAGATTTTATGAAAGCAAGACATGCGCTGTATTTGGGCCTCGTAATAGCGGGAGCATCCTTTTTACTTTACGGCAGCAGCACACTGGGACTGATTCTGGAGGGGCTGGGGCTTATTCCCCTGCTTATATCGGCGATTATAGAAATTGCAGCGGAAAAGTAATGTGCATATCCACCTTCCATAGATGAGAGGGGCTTTGCCCCGCCCATTCCCAAGCCTTTGCTCCGGCAGCGCCCCCACCCCGCCGCTTAACCAAACACATAATACAGAAAGAAGGTACTGCCATGAAAGAGAGAACCCACGACCCATCCTGGCACAGAAAGCAGATTATTCTCGGCTGCGTGATGCTCTATCTTCTGATGGCCATCTGCGGGTTTTACTGGGTGACGGACTACGAAATGCCGTTTAAGCTCCAGGCAATCATATTTGCCTTGGGAGTAGCTGTTCCCACGCGCATTCTAATGGACTTGGGCAGCTTCATAAAAAAGATGGGCTATGGCGAGACCAAAAATCCGAAGAAATAACGTGTTCCCCGTGAAAAAGAAAGGAAACAGACCCTGTATCCCTTGTGCCCAAAGGGAGGTGAGCTATGCAGCTGAGTAAGAAAGAGATGGTCACGGCGGCTTTCTGCGCCGCGGCCTATGCATTCCTGGCCGTCCTGATCCTTTGGGGCAGCCTGTGGAGCATCACCGTTTCCTGCGTGGGGATCGGTACCTTCACCAACGCGGTCACGGCTCTGTATTTCGGCCGCTTTGCGGGAAGAAAGAGCGCCGTGCTTGCTGCGGCCTTTGCCCTGCTGGTGAATACCGCCTTTTTGATTCTCCGCGTCCGGGGGATCTACCTGCCCCGCGCCGATGATCCGTCCACGGCGGAGCAGGTGGGCGCGCTCCTCTTGATCGCCCTCAGCGGTGTGGGGCTGTATAGAAGCATCCGGCGATATAAGCACTCGTAGCCGCGCGCTTGCCACTTACCCAAAAGAGAAAACTAAGGAGGACCCTATATGAACGCCCGATTAAAGCCCTTGCTCATCCTGGCCGGCTCCCTGTGCGTCTGCCTGCTGGCCCTGGTGGCGTATGCCTGTATTTTGCAGCTCCACGGCTGGTATCACGGCGCCCCGGAGGAGGGCATCGCCCGGTACGCCGGTGTCCGGCAGGAGGATGTACGTATTTGCGTCACGCAGCAGGAGGAGGGCTACCTGTATGCCATTTGGGAAAATGCCGCCACCGGCGAGACCTCTATGACATTTTTGGAGCGGCAGAATGCGCTGGGCCGCAGCTATCTCCGTCCCATGGGTGCAACGCCCCTCAGCGCCAACGGCACTGTATTCAAGATCTATCAAACCGGTGAGGGTGACGGCAAGCCCCAAAAGAGCCTCGTCATCGTTGCCTGCGATAACCGCAGCGGCACCCTGGACCGCTGTGAGCTGACCTATACCCAGCGCGGCGCCAACGGCTCCGCCTATGACAGCACGGAGACTGTTTCCGTAACGGGCCCGTTCCTGCTGCGTGCCCAGTGGCTCCCGGGGGATGTGCATTGCGCCGGCGTGGCCGTTGACCGGCAGGGCGCCGTGGCTGCCCGTTACGGCACCTGGACGGAGCCCGCCCGCCTCTGCGGCTGAAGCAGGAGAAAATTTTACAAAAAAAGATGTCGCCATTTCCGTTGTGGCAGGACTTGTTCCGGGATATGGCGTGTATTACTATGCACTTATAATCGAATGATAAGGGCGGACACGGTTTGCCGCCGGACTACGGAAAGCGTGTTTGTTTGGAACCCGCTGGTATCCATTGCAGACCTGAAGGAGCCGGAAATGCTTTTTCAGAGCGTACTGAATTTCGGCCTGTTTTGGCCCCTGGGCTGGTATTTTTCCAAAAGAATGCCGGTGAAAAAGGCCCTTTTATGGGGGGCTGGGATCTCCCTGGCGTTAGAACTATTGCAGTTTCTCCTGCGCCGGGACTATTTTGACTCGTTGGATGCTCTGCTGTATTGGACCGGTATAGCTGTCGGCTATGGCCAGGCCAAGCTGATTGGCAGAGCGTTTTTTAATAGAAAACAGAAGCCCGGGTATACAGCGCAGCGACAATCACAAAAACGGCAATAGGAGTTCTCGCATTTGCGAGAACTCCTATTTGTTGTGCTTATGATGGATTTTGAACGCCGCGGGTGATCTGCCGCAGCTGCTGGCGGCCAGCCCCTATTACTGCGCCGTCGCAGCCGTCTGCACCGGGGTATTGAAGGGCGCCGTCAGCACCTCAGGCTTGCGGATAATCCGCCGAAAATCGTGGCAGAAGGCGGCATATTCATAGCCGGTGCAGATGCGCTCGTCCATGACGATGCCCAGAGGCATCATCTTCCGGCTCAGGTCCCCGGCCATGTAGTTGGGCACGGGCTTGCCCATGCACACGAACACGCTGGTGGTGCCGAATTCGTAGCAGTGGTGGTGGATGAAGCTGGTCTTGATGGAGGCCAGGTTGGTGATAAACAGGCTGGTGTGGAAGGGGGAGAGGTCGATGACCTTCCGGGGCAGCAGCCCGTGCTTATCCAGGAAATAGGCCAGGCCCACCACAAACCGGGGCAGCCCCGGCACGGAGAACATGAACCGGGCAAAATGGTCGGTGCTGTTGCTCTGCTCTGTTTTTTCGTTGGCGGCGATAGCGCTCTTGATCTTCTCGTTCACGGTGAACACCGTGTCCTCCGGCTCCAGATAGACCTTCAGCGTGGTTTCGCTGGGGGAGCCGTCTGCAAGCTTTTTCATGATGACGAATGACACGCAGAAGTGGTTGCGTTTGTAAATCTTGCGATTCATCACAAAGTAGTTCAGCTTGGGATTCTCCAGGGAGGCCTTGTAATAGGCGGAGATAATAACGCTCATGTGGTTGAGCCGCACCCCCTGGCGCCGCTGGTCGCGGATGAACTCCTTGATGACCTCCTCGTCAATGTTTTCTGTAATAGTATTCCAGGCGTCATACCGCTTGGGCATGATGTAGGGAATGGCCGCCACCAGGGGCGGCAGGTTTTTCACGCGGGTACCGTCGGGACGCATAGGTTGTTCCCCCTTCTTATAATTGCATACAGTATACAGGAAATTAATGGAAATAGCAACCGCCTTATCGGTTTTTTCCCACCGCCGCGGCAAATCGAAGCATATTTCCGGCGGTAAATGCCAGGTGCTCTCGGGTGTGCGCCATGGCCTCCGACAGAGACATCAGCTGTGGGTGGATGGGGAAGATGCCGCTCACACCGGCCTCATAGACTGCGGCGGCGGGCAGCTCGCAGCTGCCTACCAGCGCTGCCACCGGTACGCCCAGCCTTTTGGCCCGGCGAGCAACGCCTATGACCACCTTGCCCCGGAGACTCTGGCTGTCCAGCCGTCCCTCGCCGGTGATGACCAGGTCCGCATCCGCCGCCAGCCGGTCAAAATCCACCAGCTCCAGCACCGTCTCAATACCCATTTGCAGCTTAGCTCCCAAAAAGGCGGCGCTTCCTGCGCCAAAGCCTCCGGCCGCACCGCCGCCGGGCAGGGCCAGCAGGTTGCCGCCCAGATCTCTTTCGATAACCTCCGCCAGGTGACGCAGGCCGTCATCCAGCAGACGGACAGCCTGCGCATCAGCGCCTTTTTGCGGGCCGAATACAGCCGCTGCGCCGTTTTCTCCACACAGGGGATTGTCAATGTCGCACATGGCAATGACCTCCGCCTCCCGCAGTCGGGGCATAAGTCCGTCTGTGCGGATGCGGGCGATGCGGTGCAGGGTCCCGCCCACGGGGACAAAGGCCCGGTCCGCCTCGTCCAGGAATTTAACACCCAGGGCCGCCGCCGCGCCGCAGCCGCCGTCGTTGGTGGCGCTGCCGCCCAAGCCCAGGACGATCTTCTTTGCGCCGCGCTCCAGAGCGTGGGCCATCAGCTGCCCGACGCCGTATGTGGTGGCGTCCGCCGCCCGGCGGTCATCGCCTACCAGGGGCAGGCCCGCCGCCGCAGCCATTTCTATCACGGCAGTGCCGCCGTCCGGTAAAAGGCCGTAGCAGGCGGTGATGGCCCGGCCATAGGGATCCCGGCAGGAAACAGGGATTTTTTCTCCGCCCAGAGCGGCCAAGAAGGCGTCCACCGTGCCCTCTCCGCCGTCCGCCACGGGAATGGAGCAGATCTCCGCCTCCGGCTCCAGGGTCCGGATCTCTCGGCCCAGGATGCCGCATATCTCCCCCGAGGACAGGGAGCCCTTGAAGGAATCCGGGATCAAAATGTACTTATTCATAGTGTACCCTCCTGGTGTTATTTACCGTTGAGCGCTGCATCTCTGCGCTTGTTGTAGAGGAACATTCCCACGCCCGCACCGCAGATGAGTATATAGCCCACCATGCTCCAGCCATCCGGGATCTGCCGGAAGAATAGGTAGCCAAGGCCTGCGGCAAAGAGGATCTGGGAGTAGTCATAGACGCTTATCTCCTTGGCCGGGGCCAGGAGATAGGCCTGAGTGATGCCAAACTGCCCCACGCAGGCGCTGCATCCACACAGCAGCAGCATCAGCAGCTGATGCCCTGTCAGCTGCACGGGGCTGACCAGGAAAAACGGCAGGGTCAAGAGGGTTGAAAACAGGGAGAAGTAGAACACGATCCGCAGGCTGTTTTCACCCCGGGCACCCAGCTTGCGGACAAAGGTGTAGGCCAAGCCTGCCGCCGCGCCGCTGATGAAGCCTGCCAGAGACGGCACAAAGGGCGCTCCCTCAAAGCCCGGCTTGATGATGAGCACGCTGCCCAGCAGAGCCGTCAGCACACCGCCGATCTGCACGGCGGTTGGCTTTTCCCGCAGCAGGAGCACAGAGAAGATGATGGCAAAAAAGGGCGAGAGCTTGTTGAGCATATTGGCATCCGCCAGCACCAGGTGGTCCACGGCGTAAAAGTTCAGCAGCATCCCGATGGTGCCAAACACCGCCCGGCCGGTGATGAACGGCCAGCTGCCCTTTTCCGGCTTCAGCGGCACCCGCTTCACCGCCAGCAGAACGCCCACCACGGCCAGGGCCACAATGTTGCGGAAGAAGGCCTTTTCCGCCGTAGGCACATCCCCGGCCAGCCGGATGAATACCGTCATCATGGAAAAACCGAAGGCGGCAAACAGTATACACACGATCCCCTTGACCCGGGGGCTGATTTTTTTCATAGGTTTCCCACTCCTTTGTATTGAAAAAAACAGGAAAGCACCCCGGGCGGGATGCTTTCCGAGCCATTCAGCGTATTGTCCTGCATGGCAGGTAAGCGGGGTCATCCATGTACCGCTCCAGCACGGCAAAGGCCAGCACCGTCAGCATCGCGCTGGGCAGGGGGCAGAACAGCCCCGGATTGGTCAAGGACGTCAGCTGCATGCCCAGATAGAACAGCCCGACTAAGTGGGACGCCTCACCGCCGCGCAGCAGCAGGCGCACCCGCCCCCACAGCAGCGTGCCGTAGGCCGCCAAGCCTATCAGACCCATGCTGCCCAGAATCTGCAGCAGGGAGTTGTGGTAAAACACCATGCTGCCCGGTACACCGGTAAAGATGTCGTGGTTTTTCTGGTTGCCCAGACCAACGCCAAACACAGGGTGGTGCAGAAAGTCCTGTAATCCCCGGGTCAGCAGAGCCCATCGGGACTCATGAGGGTCGATGAAATCCATATCCCCCCGGCATCCGAAGAAAAGCTCATAGATCTGCTGGCCGAACAGCAGCACCGCCACAGCGGCGGTTACCAGCACGGCAAAGAAAATCCACAGCGGCAGCTTTTTCCATCGCACCAGGTACAGCATACCCAGCAGCAGCATCACCGAGCCGAATAGAAGTGCCGTGCGGCTGCCGGTGAAAAAGAGCGCCAGGGCCCACAGCAGCACACCCATCAGGTGCAGCCGGCTGCGCCGTGCCATGTAGAAGGCTGCCGGCAGAGTGGCTACTAAAATGGTGGCCGCAAAGTTCCGGAAGAGAATAGGCGGGATCTCCCAGCTTTTTGCAAATTCCGCCCAGTGGTCCATGTAAAAGCAGCCGATGGCCAGCACCATGGCCAGGCCCAGAGTGTACAGCATCTGCATAAGCCGCTGCAGCATGTCGTATAGCCTGGGCGCAGCCAAATCAGAGCGCAGCAGCACATAGGTTACCAGCAGCCCCAGGCCCAATCCCAGGGTGTAGTACAGCGACAGTGGGGAAAAGTACTCCTTGGCGGGGATGGTGCCCAGGCCGCCCAGCAGCGTGGCAATGGTCACCGCCGCCAGCCCCGGCCCGCTGCGCCCCACCGTGATGGGCGCCCGCCACCGGAGAAAATGCACCAGCAGCCCGCCGATGGGCAGCACCGCCAGAGGCGCACAGGGTAAGAAAACCGCCAGGGAATCATATTTCACCGTGGACAGTAGAAAGATCATCAGAAACGGCGTCGCCGCCGCCAGAATATCCCGGCAGAATATCAGCATCCACCCGCACAGCAGCGCCAGTGCCACCGTAGACGGCACCACATTCCCCGTGAGCAGGGATACGGCTGTGACAGCCAGGGTCACAGGGAAGTAGTATGGGCTGTTCCAAAAGGCTTCAGTTGTATCAGTAATGCGGCCCACCAAAGGGCCGACAAAAAATCGTGCCATAAGACAAATAGGTCTCACTTTCTATCATTCATCCGGAAACCGGCGATATAACACGGTAGAGCACATTTAAGCATATCATTTTGCGCTGCATAAGTCATTCTCTGTGCTGCTGATTTGCGCGTTGCTTTACCATTTCTTTGTAAGGCATTTTCAACCTAAAAAATCAACGGGAAGGCTACAAGACATCTATGGAGCGGCAAGGCAAGTCCCACATCCCTGACAAAATCGTTGAACGGATAAAGGCCGATGCGATTCCGGCCGTATGAAAAAGCTTCTCGGTCTGCGGCGGGTATGCCTTTTGATATGATACGCCCGTATGGGTATGGACCCATAAAGTGTTAGTACAATCATTGACAAGACGAATACAGCCGAGTATAATTTAACTTAAATAATAGCGGATTTTGTGTCGCCAGGCAACAAATTTCTTATTTACATGCCGGCGCTTCTCTTGCCCGCAGAAATGTTGGCATAGGTAAAGGAAACGGCGGTTGCTTTGATTGAGCTGCATTCATGTCTGGGATGGCCAACGAAATGGCACACCAGACAATTTTGCTGCTGTCACAATGCTGCTCATTAAGCAACAATTAACGTAATGCACAGGAGGTAGAACCGTTTCATGGCAGCAAGTTTTAAAAGCAAATGTTTTTCAGGCCTCATTTCTATTTACAGAAAGGCCCGAAATAAGTATCGTGCCCGCAATGCGGGATTTCGCAGCATTTCCCAGCGGGAGGCCTACCGCCTGGAGTCGGTACTTACGCCGGAGATAAAGCAGCACTACTGCGAGCGCAAAGGATATGCGCAGCTGGGATATGTGCCGAATTTAGACCGGCCTGCAACTTATGCGCCCAATATTCCCAAACCGAAACGGCTTGCGGATATGATCCGCATTGCAGAAATGTTGGCCAAAGATGTCCCGCTGCTGCGGGTGGACTTCTATGCAGTGGGGAAACGGCTTTATGTGGGAGAGTTGACCTTCACTCCGGGCATGTTCCTGCGGATCACCCCACGTTCTTGGGATGATCGGCTCGGAACCTATCTTGATTTGAGCAAAGTAGATATATAGAAGGGAGCACGGAGACAGATGAGAAAAAAAATCAAGCAATCGATCAAGCGGTCGGCTGTAAAAATCATGCGCCGCTTGATGAGCTGGTATCAGACGGAATATTTCGGCAATTCCTCTCAAAAATATCAGCACTACCGCATGGATATGGCTGGGGAACTGACAGACGACAGAAAAAAGCGAATCCTCGGCGATCTATTCGAGCGGCATTTGGGATATTCCATTAACTGGAAAAATCCGCGCACCTTTAACGAAAAGATCATGTGGCTGAAGCTGAACTATCAGAATCCCCTGATCACGCAGTGTAGCGACAAATTTTCCGTAAAGTCATATGTGGAGGATGTTCTCGGCCCCGGCCATATAGTGCCCACCATTGACTGGTGGACCGATCCGGATGATATCGACTTTGATAAGCTGCCGGATCGTTTTGCCCTGAAAGTGAACTGGAGCAGCGGCTTTAATATCATTGTTCCGGATAAAAGTAAAATTGATGAAGCAGCTATTCGCGACCAGTTGCGCAAATGGATCCACCCCAGTCAGAACAGTTACTTCCAAATGTTTAACTGGGGCTACCGCCATATGTCCCCGGTCATTTATGCCGAAGAGTATATTTCTGAAGTAGGGGACAGCAATCAGGTTTTCGACTATAAATTTTTCTGCTATAACGGTGTCTGCAAAAACCTGTTTATCACTACGGATCGTTTTACGAAGAAGACCTATAACTGGTTTGACCGTGACTTTAATGAATTGCCCTTTACATACGGAAAGGCCGGCAAAACAGAAGGCGGGGTCCAGAAACCGCCTCATTATGAGCAAATGATCGCCTATGCCGAACAACTGGCGAAACCTTTCCCGTTTGTCCGGGTAGATTTTTATGACATTGGTGACCGCGTGATCGTGGGAGAGATGACATTTTATTCCGGCGGCGGTATCCTTAAATTCACGCCCCCGGAGTGGGATGCAGAACTGGGCAAGCTTATTCAGCTGCCCGAGCCGATGTATTTTGACAACCTTCGCCATTATAAGGAGCTTTCCCCCAAGGAAGCTTACCTGATGGAGCCGCGGATCACTGTCAGCGACAAGCAGCGTTACTGCGAGCAGAAGGGCTTTGCACAGCTGCATTATTGGCCGAATCTCACCTCCCCCGAGACCTATAATGAAAAGCTGCTGTGGCTGGCTCTGCACTATACGAATCCCCTGGTGGCTCAGTGCGCAGATAAGTGGGATATGAAGAAATATGTAGCCGATACCGTGGGTCAGCAATATGTTGTGCCTGCTTATGGCGTTTATACAGACCTGAATGATTTGGATTGGGATGCTTTGCCGGAGCAGTTTGTCGCAAAATCCACGGCCGGTTGGGGCAATAAGCAGGTCCATATTGTTAAAAATAAGCGGAACTGGAATCCGGATGTGTTCAAGGCGTCTATTGTCGAGTGGCTGTATCCCTGGAACTCTTACTACTATGCCAACATGTGCATTACCGATGAAAAGGTTCGTCCCCGTATCCTGATTGAGAAAATGCTGGGTGACGGTGAAAGCGATGTGGTGGATTACAAATTCTATTGCGCCTATGGCGAGCCGCAATTTGCCCTGATCGTTTCGGACCGGACAGGAAAAACACAGCGCAGAGCGTTTGTGGATGTGAAGACCTGGCAGGTCATGCCTGTGCGCCGCCGTGGCGTGCAGAAAGCAGCCTCTGTACCTAAGCCGGAAAAGCTGGAGGAGCTGCTCGGCCTGTGCCGCAAGTTGGCGGCTAATATTCCTTGGATCCGGTTGGACTTTTATGAGGATGCGGGGCAGCTCTACGTAGGGGAAATGACCTTTAATCCGGGCCTGTTCCTCCGCTATGAACCGATCGAGTGGGATCGGCGCCTTGGCAAGCTGATTGATCTGGAGAGCATTCCGACTGAAAACCTAAAGGATATTTGAAGAAAAGATTTTTGAATCTAATACATGAAAGAAAGATGTTGTATGCAAAATAAGTTGAATTGGATAAAAGTACTGTGTGCCGGCCTCCTAATAGCCGTTTTACTTCCGGTTACTTCTGTGCGGGCTGAGGCTGCCGGATATGATGCGAATGCTGCGGTGGCTTATGCTGCGGCGCATTGGGACGATGGCGTAGGCGTATGCGATCAATTTGTAAAGGCCTGCCTGCAGGCAGGGGGTATCGATATAAAGGCCGGCGGCGTGGAGCCGTTGCGTAGCGCGCTCATTGATGTGGGCTACGGCAGCGCGGTAGAGCTGTCGCAGGACAAAGATAGCCCGTACATCAGCTGGAGTGAAAATTCCGCCAAGCTGTCTGTCGGCGATATCCTGTTTTTCTATTGCTCCGCGCCGGATTGCCAGAAAAATGTACATACTGCCATTGTCGCCGGTTATGACATTCATGACCACCTTTTGGCATATGCGCACAATCCTAAGTGGAACAGGACTAACGTTGTGCGGGTGCGCCATCAGGGACATACGGGACATACGGAGCGTTGGACGGTGTCCGCCGTGCATATTAAAGGCGGCCAGTGGTCCCACACCCATCAGTTCACCACCCAGGCCTATGAAGAGGAGCACCCGCACGCCATGTATATGGCCTGCAGCTGCGGCGCCAAATATTATCTGGGCTGGAATGCGAAGGTATCTTCCTGCCCGTACTGCAACCCGGGCTACGGAGTTCAGAGTACCGTGGTAGGCAGCTACGATGTGACCATTCCCGCCCATACGGAGGTCAAATGCTATACCGCCGCTGATGGATGGGTCTCCGATGGTACGCTGCCTGCACAGGCAAGCGCTTATGTCCGGCCCTGCACGGAGAAGGTCATTATGACGGACGGGAAACTCCGCTTTGGCTACCGGGATAGCTCAGGCGCTATGCGCTATTTCATTTATACCCAGGGAATGAGCTATATTACCCATCGCCTGGCCGCACCCAAGGCAGCGGCCTCTACCATCGCCTCTACCGGCAAGGTGCAGCTAACATGGAACGCTGTGAAGGATGCTGCCAAGTATCAGGTTTACTATTCGACCAATGCAGATTTTTCGGGCGCTAAGGTATTTACCACCACCAAAACCAGCATGAAGCACACCGGCGCCGTGACCGGCACTACCTACTACTACAAGGTTTGCGCCGTGGACGCCAACGGGACTGTCTCTGCCTTCAGCCCTGCGGTGTCCCGGACGTGTGCACCGGCTGCGCCCAAGGCGACCGGCAGCAACATCACCTCTACCGGCAAGATTCGTCTGACCTGGAAGGCGGTCAACGGGGCAACCAAGTACGAGGTGTACCGCTCCACCAGCAAAAACGGCCCCTATACCCGGATGTTCACGACCACCAAAACCAGCATGAAACATACCGGCGCTGCAGTAGGAACCACCTATTACTATAAGGTTCGGGCCTTAGCGGCAAATGGAACGGCCTCTGCCTTCGGCAATATTGTGTCCCGTACCTGTGCGACGGTTCCTCCCCAGGCCGGCGGAAGTGTACTCACCACCGGAAAGATCCAAATCACCTGGAATGCTGTGAAAGGTGCTGCCAAATATCAGGTTTACTATTCAACCAATGCAGATTTCTCCGGTGCCAAGGTGTTTACAACGACCAAAACCAGCATGAAGCACACCGGCGCTGTGGTGGGCACGACCTATTATTACAAGGTGCGTGCCATAACAGCCAACGGAAAAGCATCGGCGTTCAGCGGCGTGCTGCAGTTCACCTGTGCCCCGTCCGCCCCGCAGATCTCCGGCACTGGCTATAATTCCACTGGTAAGCCGAAGATCACGTGGTATGCAGCCAAGGGGGCTGAGCAGTACGAGGTATATGTCAAGGTTGGCGCCGCTGGCACCTACCGGAAGCTGATCACCACTACAAAACGCAGCGTGATCCATGCCGGCGCTGTTTCCGGCCGGACGTATTACTATAAGATCTGCACCGTCAATAAATCCACCGCTACAGTGTCCGCATTTTCCAAAGAGATTCATATCCGTGCCAAGTGAGCAATCTGATCTTCAGGTTCAAATATGATTGCAATATGATTGCAATAGAAAGGAGAAGAATACAGCAGCCACAAAAAAACGGAAAGGAAATGAAAAAGCATGAAGAAAAAGATGAGGGAAAAAATCAGTTCCCGATTCCTGGCAACAGTACTGTCTGTACTGATGCTGGCAAGCTTGTTCCCTGTGGAACTGATCCATGCGTCCGAGACCGGATCGGCCTCCGTCAAAGATTGCGTTGCAGACGGAGAGATCTTGGTGAAGGACACCGTGACTCCTATTACGGACGGCGTTGTGAGCCACGAGGTCATCACCAACGTACCCACTGGCGACCAGCAGCATATTGACTATATTGCCGAGGTCGCCATGGGCGAAAACATCAAGATTGTCTCTGGCTACGGCCAGGACGACGCAAGCTCGTGGAGCCTTACCCCCACTACGACACAGGCCAAGGCCTATGAGAAGAATCACCCTGGTGAAACGGTGGTGGCCGCAATCAATGCGGACTTCTTCAACATGGCTACCGGCGAGCCTATGGGTGCGCTGGTTATGAACGGTAAGATCATTTGCCAGGCAAACGGCCGCAACTATTTCGGCGTTACCAAGGATGGCAAGGCTGTGATCCGGAGCACTCCGGACCTGAGCGATCTGCAGACCGCAGTGGGCGGCGATGTGATTTTGGTCAATAACGGGGAAGTCGTTCCCGAAAACGGATCCTACGGCGCACTGAAGTACAGCCGCACGGCCATCGGTATCCGGGCGGACGGCACGGTGCTGACCTTCGTTACATACGGCCTGCGTGCGCCTATTTCCTGTGGCCGCACCTATGACCAAATGGCACAGATGCTGAAGAACGCCGGATGCGTGTCCGCTATCGCTCTGGACGGCGGCGGCTCCTCCACCTATTGCGCCAGACCTGAGGGCACGGACAAGCTGGTGGTGAGCAACTCTCCCGCCGACGGCGCAGAGCGCGCAGTCAGCTCCTCTCTGCTGGTGGTTTCCACCGCAGTGAAGACCGGCGTGTTTGACCACGCTGTGCTCAGCCCCAATAATCAGGTATATACCCCCGGCAGCACGGTCCAGTTCGAGGCCAAGGGCGTGGATACCGCCGGCATGGCTATGGATCTGCCCGCTGGCGCTACCTATGCCATTTCCGCCGACAGCCAGGACCTGGGCAGCGTGGATGCAAAGACCGGCCTGGTGACTATCGGTGAAAAGTGCGGCACCCTGGGTGTGGAGCTGCGCCTGAACGGGGAGACCGTCGGCAGCACCACCATCGATGTGGCTGTGCCCGACAGCATCTACTTCGCCAATGAGGAGATCAGCCTGGGCTTTACCGAGGAAACGGATTTCGGCCTGGTGGTCCGCAGTAAGAACCGGGACATGAACATCAAGGCCGGGGACATCCAGTGGAGCATTGAGAACGTAAAGACCGCCGCCGGCGATGCCGCGACAGCGGAGGAAATGGGCACCTTCAACGGCAACTCCTTTACCTCCTCCGACGGTAAATCCCTTAACGGAACATTTGTCGCCGCCTCCAAGTGGGACGAGTCTGTCAAGGGCTCCATTCACGTCATCGTGGGCATGCTGCCCACCATCGTGTGGGACTTTGAGGACCAGGTGGATGCGGAGACCGGCGCCGTGACCTCTGCCAAGGACTATTATGTGGGCGAGAACGGAATTCTGACACACAGCAACTATGGCCGCGGCGGTCAGGAGTCCGTGGAGATCGTCAGCATTGACGACGATGAGCCGGTCCGTTTCGGCTCTAAATCCCTGAAGCTGAATTATGACTACACAAGATGCGGTGCGGTGACCGAGGGCGCCTGTGTCGGTACAACGGCAGGCATGACGATTCCCGGTGTGCCGACAGGCATCGGCGTGTGGGTCTATGCGCCGGAGGGTATGGGCATTGAGTATAAGGGCGACGGCACCCAAGCCGGGTTCTGGCTGCGCGGTTACGTCCGCGACGGAAACGGCAGCAATCAGCCCTATGACTTTGTGCTGGAGCCCAAAGCATGTGTGACCGATGGCAAATGGAACGGCGTGCAGCCCGGTATCTCCTGGGAAGGCTGGAAATACCTGGAGGCTGACCTGACAAAGCTGGCAGCACCCTATAGCATTCAGCCCGGCATGACCTTCCGCCTGATGTACGTGGATGGCACGAAAATGGGCACCAAAACAGCCGGCGCAGTCTATTTCGACAACCTGCAGTTTGTGTACGGCACCAATGTGGACGATGTGGATGCACCTGTTGTGGACTCCATCACTGTCAACGGCAAGGAGCTGGAGAACGGCGCAGTGCTGCAGGACGCCAAGCTGAACATCACCGCCATGTTCCACGATGTGCAGAACAAGTATACCTCCGGCATCGATAAGGACACCATCCGCATGTATATCGACGATATCAATGTGGTGGGCAACGACAGATATGAGTATGCCGCTCAGCCGGACGGCACCATGAACTATCTGTATAACCTGGAGCTGGAGAACGGTGAGCATACCGTCACCGTCTCTCTGCGCGATGAATTCGGCAACGAGACTACTGAGACCCGCACCTTTACCGTGAAGAAGGCTGCCCCGGCTGCCACCGTGCAGGTGAAGCCGCTGGAGCAGACGGCCATCATCGGTAAGACCGTGGATCTGCAGCTGCTGGCCTCCGACACTTCCGTCACCCAGGCCACCGCCATCCTGACGCGGAGCAACCTTTTCCCCGACTATGAGGTGCTCTTTGCCGACGGCTATGAGGGGACCTATAGCTACAGCAAGCTCAGCAAAAAGCTGACCGTGAATGTGACCCGGAAGGCAGACGCCCAGCCGGTGGCCGGGGACAACGGCTGCCTTATGGCCACGGTACGTGTCAGCATTCCGACCAACCTGACCGAGAGTACACTCTTCAGCTACACCGTGAAGGGCGGCAGCTTCCTCACCGATAGCGGGGCCTACGCCACCTATCATCAGTCTGAGGCAACTCTGCCCGTGGGCGCGGAATACACCATCTCCTCTCACCCCATCATCGTCAGCGAATCCGGCACGGGCACGCTGACCGTGGTGAACTCCAAGGGCGAGCCCGCTGTGGGCGTGGGCATCTACATGGCCACGGACAACTCGCTGGTGGGCACCACCGATGAAAAGGGTCAGCTGACCACGGATGCCTTCGGCAAGACCGCCGGCACGTATACGGTATACGCTAAGGATGAGGCCGGCCTGCTGTCTTTCCAGTACAATGTGGGCGTATATGACGTGGCCGAGAAGACCCTGCCCTATAACGTCCGCTTCAACGCCCCCAAGAATGAGGCCACTGAAAAGAACATCAGCTGGATCAGCAACCCCGCCGTGAAAGGTCAGCAGAGCATCCGCTATGCCGTGTCCGGCACGGAGAATTGGGTGACTGCCGAGGCCGATACCACCCAGATGAACTTTACCCAGGGCGGATACATCACGGCAAACTTTAATAACATTCTCCTGACCGGGCTGTCTGCCGGCACTACTTACGACTATCAGGTGGGCTGCGGAGACCTGTGGACGGATAAGGCAACCTTTGCCACCTCGGACGGAGAGAAGGATCACGCAGACTTCTTCGTTTTAGGCGATATCCAGGCAGATGATCTGACTAACATCACCGCCATCCGTGACACTCTCAAGGACAGGCACTGGAACTTCGGTCTCCAGACCGGCGACGCCGTGGATAACCCCCGTACCTATAAGGACTGGGAGGATTACACCGGCCTGTTTAACGGCGAGACCATGGGCAGCACCAATATGGTGCAGGTGCTTGGTAACCACGAGCTGCAGGGCGAGGCCCTGGAGTCTAAAACCATGTTTGGCCTGGATGCCAGCTACGGCGGCAGCTGCTATTCCCGCACCTACGGCAACGTGTATCTGGCCGTTATCAACTATACCGGAAACGCAGCGCAGCTGCGCAGCGCACTGGAGTGGCTGAAGACGGACGTTCAGTCCAGCAATGCGGATTGGAAGATCCTGACGATGCATCAGCCGCCCTACTACACCAATGAATCCGGCGGCAATGCGGAGATCTATGGCCTGGTTCCCAAGGTAGTGGACGAGCTGGGGATCGACGTGGTATTCTCTGGCCATGACCACTCTTTGGCCCGGACCAATATGCTCCGGGGCGATGAGATCGACGAAGACCACGGCGCCGTGTACTACATCTGCGGCACCAGCGGCGAGAAGTCCTACAGCATCACATCTCAGGGCACCTTTGATTATGACCGTATTTTTGCGTTGGCCACACTGGACTTCACTGCGGTCTATCTGACCGCCCATGCAGATCGGGATACCCTGACCATCAATGTCTACGACATTGCGAAGTCCGCCCCCATCGACACCATTACGCTGAAGTCCGATTGTGCCAAGTTCGGCCACAAGTGCCAGCTGGATACGACAACGAAGAAGGCTGTGTGTACCGTGTGCGGCAGAACGGATGAAACCCTCACCGGCGACATTATGGATGCCGAGGGCAATGCCTATTACATGCTGGGCGGCGTCCTGCAGACCGGCTGGGTAACGGTCGGTGAGGAGATCCGTTACTACAATCCCGAGACCTGCATTAGAGAAAAGTTGACCGCTGTTGAAAAGCCCTCCACCTGCATCGTGGACGGTTACTGCGACTACACCTCTGCCTCCGGCGCAACCAAGCATATTGACTACACGGATGCCGGCGGCCACGAGTATGTGGTAGGCGAGGACGGAGCAGCTGTGTGCGAGAAGTGCGGCCATGTGCGCGTTGACATGGACAAGACGAACGTGTCTCTGAGCTATAATGTTTGCACCTATACCGGCAAGGCTCGGACACCGTCTACTACAGCTGTTACCCAGGACGGCACTATCCTGACCAAAACGGGTGTCGGCAGAGACTATTACTCCACCTATAAAAACAATGTGGAGGTGGGTACAGCCACTGTGACCCTTACCGCTGCCAAGTACGGCATTTATGTGGACCTGAACCAGTGGCGCGGAAATTGTAAGGGCTCCATTACCGTACCCTATGAGATCCGCCCGGATCTGCCCACCAATGTCCAAATGGAAACCCAGGGCGATAAGACCGTATTCTCCTGGAATGCGGCGCTCTGCGAGCCAGAGTATATCCTCTATCGCACGACCGATGGCAAGACCTTCGAAAAGTTCGCTTCGACAAAGGATACGCATATCTCTGTTCCCACGACGGATATTTATGGCTACGCCGTTATGATCGGCACCATGAAGATGGGCAGCGATAACAAAGAGTATTACTCCCTGAAGATGACGAATGGAACGCCTGTCAAGCCTGTGGTTGCGGGCGATGTTCGTGGTGAATCCGGTAAGCCGGCGCTGAGTTGGTTCAGACTAGCCAATGTGGATCATTATGAGATCTACCGCGCGCAGGGCACCAGCAATGACTTTGCCAAGCTCTATGAGACAAACTATCTCAGCTACAGCAATACCTCTGCAGTGCCTGGCACAACCTACACCTATAAGGTCAGGGCGATCTTTAAGGATGGAACGGCCTCTCCCTTCAGTGAAGCAGTTACCATTACTGCTGTCTGCCCGCAGGTTACAAAGCTTGCGGTGGGCGGCGATGAGAGCGGTCGGCCGCTGCTGACCTGGGCTGCAGTCAATGGCGCGAATGGCTATGCAGTGTATCGAAGCGAAAGTGCAGACGGTGAATTTGTCAAGGTAGCATCCGTGAGCACGACGAAATACGCTGACACAACCGCAGAGAACGGCAAGACCTATTATTACTATGTGATCGCAGTGAAAAACGACGCGGCTTACGGCCTCAGAAGCGATGTTGTTTCCACGACAGTGGAGCTGGCGGTAGTAGAGCCGGTCGTCGGGGCCAGACAGGCTGATGGCAAGCCCACGCTGCACTGGAACAAGCTGCAGAATGCCGTATCCTATCAGGTATATCGCGCTGATAGCAAGGACGGCAAGTATGTGCGCGTGTTCACCACCAAGGGCCTGACCTATACGCATGTCTCTGCTCAGTTGGACAAAACCTATTATTACAAGGTTAAGGCTGTGTTCAGCGATGGCAGCACGGTGTTCAGCGAGATCTTGAGCAACACATGCACTTGCGGCAGACCGGAGGTAACCGTAGGCCACCGTGCGGCAGATGGACTGCCCAGGCTGAAATGGGCATCTGTCGATGGAGCACAGAGCTATGCCGTGTATCGTGCTACCAAGGCCGATGGCAAATATGTAAGGGTGTTCAAAACAACTGGCACCACCTATACGCATATTTCTGCTCAGCCGGATACAACTTATTATTACAAGGTTGTGGCTGTAACGCCCCAAGGCCATACGGGCGTGTTCAGCGAAGTAGTGAAAGCCTCTATACAGACACCTTGAGCAACAGCATAGACTTCCGCAGATAGACCGAAAAGTCCCCTTTGGCGCATTGCGCCAAAGGGGACTTTCTATTCAGAGCAAAAGAGGACAGCGCCGTCACACAATACGTGCATCATGGCGCTGCTTTCTTTTATTGAATTGCAGCATCGGACAGACTCTGCAAAATCTGTCCGATATCCGCATCCATGAGACAGAGGGATAAGGACAGGACAAAAAGAGAGCGGGGAGCGGTTGTTTGCCGCCTCCCGCTTTCGGAAAGAAGGTATTAAAAAATGAGCGCATTTGTTCCAGAAGTTCAGCCCCAGCTCCGTATGCTGTGCCGTTCGTTAGCTCGGATTGTTCAGGAGTATTACAAAGACCCTCTGCACCGGGCAGAATTTGAAAAATGGCACTTAGAAAAATACGGAGAGCCTTATATATGGATTCCCGTAAATGACGCATCGGAGGTGGGCAAGTAATGACAGTTGGCTTTTGATTTTCAGAGCAGGAGCTTTATGAGCTATGGGCGGTATTCCGTGATAACCTGGACGCTGTTCAAATGCTGTCTGATTTTATAGGGCGCGGCGATAACCGGGAACAGGCAAGAAAGCTGATCGAACAATTTGAAATTCGGCATGAGGCGGCTATTTTGGATGCTTGCCGGAGAGGAAAAGAGGGCAGATACCGGCGGAATATTTGAATTGCAACCCTCACTTGTTTAATTTCAGCAATTCCGCAAGCACCATAATAGGCAGCAGGATAATAAAAAGCAGAATATACATTTCAGTTGTTTCCTCTCCCTGTAGGCTTTAATAGTGTCATGAATTGCGACTCTATTGTAGGTTTCGAGGGTGTCACGATTTGGGTGTCCCCTTTGGGGAAATTTCTATTGTGTCCTTGATAGAATTGGGTGAATGAATAGCCGGAAGGTGGTAAATCACCACCTTACCAAAAGCCGGTACCAAAATGGTATCGAGTTTAGCCGACTCAGGCCAGAAGCATTATATCTTCATACCGTCCGCAAATTCAAAAAAGAATGGTACATAGGAAGCTTCTAAAGCCTCTGCAATCTTTGACAGTTCATCTTCTGTAAATGTGGCTCTTTTCAGCTTTTGATTAAAGTTAGAGGCTGTCATACCGACAAGAGCGGCCAATTTAGCCTGACTTATGCCTTTATATGCCGCCAAGGAAACCAAGAAGGTCAAGGTGGATATTTACTTCACTGCCGTGGGTCTGTTCACGCTCCCTACGGAAAAGGAACTACAGGCAGCAATGGAGGATATCCGTCAAAACCCACAGCAGTTCAAATTTTCTGCATAAAGCAGAACACGGTGCAGCCCCTTTTCAGAGACTGCACCGTATCCTACATAAAAACTTCGTTATCCGCCCGTCACAAAGCCGGATGATTTTTTTTCAGATTGTCAAAAAGCATCCCAGAGTTCGCGTCCGCAGGCTTCAAGCCCTTTGTCGGGAAAAATGAAGCTTTTTCGCCAGTGGTAAGATCAGACCTTCAGCTTGCTCTGCTGGCCTTCCTTCAGCATGGCGACTACCATACCGGTCAGAGCGAACAGGGCCAGGGCGTTGGGCAGGACGATGAGGTTATTGAACATATCCGTCAGCTCCCACACAAAGTCGTTGCCGGTAAGGGTGCCCAGGAAGATGAACACCAGGGCAATGATGGTGTAGATGGTGTTGCAGAGCTTCTTATTCTTGCGGCCGAAAAGATAGTTAGCATTGATGCGGCCGAACAGGTTCCAGCCCAGCACCGTGGAAAAGGCGAAGAAGAACAGGCAGATGGCCACGAAAATATTGCCAAAGGACTCGCCGAACACGGTGCCGAAGGCCGTCTGAGCCAGGTTGGCCTTGCCCAGGGTGGTGCTGGCGGCAGCGGCGCCGCACTCGTGCAGGGGGCCGTCGCTGGTATACAGGGTGGAGATGATGACCAGGGCGTTGAGGGTCAGCACCACAAAGGTATCGATGAACACACCGGCCATGGCCACCACACCCTGGTCGTGAGGGTGGGCCACATTGGCCTGGGCGTGGGCGTGGGGAGTGGAGCCCATACCGGCTTCATTGGAGAACAGGCCACGCTTGGCGCCCTGGCTGATGGCGGTT
>ENA-ORSK01001092-ORSK01001092.1-human-gut-metagenome-genome-assembly--contig:-NODE-1092-length-23567-cov-7.809034_pt1 | contig 23567 bp, 25 predicted proteins | sample MGYA00242192_ERZ509159 | MGnify/ENA primary metagenome ERZ509159 (study PRJEB26280, sample SAMEA2338663) | human gut metagenome | biome: human gut; feature: human-associated habitat; material: faeces...
GATGGGCACTGGTACGTGGACCCGGAGAAGGACGGCTGCACCTGGGGAACCAGAAAGGAGGAAGAAAATGAAACTAAATCCTGAACAGAAGACTGTTTATGAATATGGAAAAGCAGTCAAGGACCTCAGCAACATAATTAAAGAGATTCGCAATAAGGCCCGAATGCAGTTTGCAACGGAGTATCACGAGCTACCTCTACAATATCGTGCAGAGTTATTGAATTATTTTGGTTTTGAGACCTTTGTTGATGAAGTTCGATATAGGCGGGCCGAGTGCCGGGCGTTTATGGTCCCAAATGACTGTAGCAAGTGTATTCACTTTCCCAATAAATATCCCGGTTGGAAATGTGTCGGCTGTAAATGGGATATATCTTACAAAAATGTTAAATCACGTTGGGAGCCGAGAAAGGAGGAAGAAAATGAAACTGACGCTTGAACAGAAAAAGTATTCATCGAATACGGAAAAGCAAGGAAAGCTCTTGAGATAGCTAAAAAGCAATTAGCAAAAGAAATGCGGGCTTGATTTTTCAGCCTGTAGAATATAAGCTGGGGCCGTTTCCCCCGGCAGAAAAAGGGAAAGGGGAACAGGCGTTCTTTCTTTCCTTTTTTTCAGGTTTGTAATTTGCGTTGGTATTGCCGCAAGCCGCAAGGGGGAATGGAAAGACAGATACCCCCGCCATGCAGGAAGAAAAGTCCAATATATCCGCCAGACCCGCCCCGCACCGAGCCAGGAAAAGACACAGGCCCATTCCCGTACCGGGTGATTTGCCGGCCCCTCCGTCCAACAGGATTATTGGCCGTATTGTTTCTGACGACAGCGTCCGGCAAAAAGCCCTGGAAGTCCAGCGGGCGGCGCAGGCGCAGAAAAAAAAGGAAGAACAGGAAGCTTTTTTAACTGCCTACAGGGATTCGTTCGCCCTGCCGCACATTGCCGCGAAAAAATGCCGGATTTCCGTTACCAGGCATAACCAGTGGTTCAGCACGGATATGGACTACCGCCGCCGGGCGGAGGAAATCAAGGAATTCTGCGCCGAGCATTTGCAGGCGAAAATGTACAAGAGCGCCCTTGCCGGTGACGGCCAGATGCTCCGGTATTTGGACCAGCGCCGAATTGCCGCTGAGCAGAGCGCGGCATTGAAGATTGCCGTCGAACACTCCGGAACGGTCGGATGTTCATTCACGTCGGAAGAAGACATGAAGGAAAAGACCGGGTTTACTGTGAGCCGCATGGAACATACCTTGAAAATGCTTGCCGACTACGCCCCGGAAGCGCTGCGGCAGATTCTTGTCGCCCCGGAAGAAATACCGGACAAGGCCCCGGACCTCAGAAAGATGGGAAGGAAGCCTTCGGAGAGGCGTAAATCCCTGTAATGGCAGGGCGGGCGTAAGAGCCTCTTTTTCCTGTTTTCCGTTTTTCATTTTTTCCTTTTTCCATGCACCAAGATACCGACGCAGAAAATGCCGCCAGCCAGAGCCGGTTGAATGAAACCGCCATGCTGATTCCCCGGCTGCTGTTAAAAGCCCGCACTGATTTTATTGCATTTTTGCTCGCCATTTCCGACGACGAATCCGGCTACATCCTGTCCCGGATGCACCTGTTTATTGCGGGCAAGCTCAATGATACCGTCACCCGGAAGGACGTGCCGAGGAATTACACTATTTCCGTGCCACCCCAGCACGGGAAGTCCTCCCTGATTGTGCGGTATGTCGCGTGGCTGGTTGGGTCTTATCCCAGATTGTGCGTTGCCCTGACCGGCTTCTCCGCTGAACTGATGGGCCAGATGCTCCGGCAGGTCACATCCATTATGGATTTGCCCGTGTACCAGGTAATTTTTCCCGGTGTGAAAGTGAAGCCGAAGGATGACCGCTGGGACTACAAACGGTTCACCAATGACGCTATTATTTATGCTAAGCCGGCAGGCTCCAAGCTGACTGGGAGGCGGGTGGATATCCTCATCATTGACGACCCCCATGCCGGGCGTGCCGAAGCCGAATCCCCCACTATCCGCAACCGCGTTGTGCAGTGGGCAGTTGCAGACTGCTTTTCCCGCCTTTCGCCCCATTGGCGGGTGTTTGTTATCGGGACCCGGTGGCACCCGGAAGACCTCATTGGGCATCTTACCGGGCGGGAGTACAACAAACGCCTTGAAATGCTTGGCAATACCGCCATGAAATTTGAAGCCATCAAGATTCCCGCCATTTGTGAAGACCCGGCTACCGACCCCCTGGGGCGGAAGGCTGGGGAAGTAGCATTCCCGGAAGAGCGTGACTTGGAGTTTTTAACGTCCATCCGTGGGGCCATGACCACGACGGAGTGGAAATCCCAGTACCAGCAGGAGCCGGTCACGTCCAAGGGCGGGCAGGTCAACGCGGACGATTTCAACCTCATTTCCCCGGAGGAAGTGCCGTGGAGCGAACTGACGGCCATAGGCTCCGGCTGGGACTTGGCCGCAACTGATAAAACGGCATCCGACTGGACCGTGGGCGCGTGCGGGGCGCGGACAAAGGATGGCCGCCTGTATATTTTCGACCAGTTCCGCAAACAAATGCAGATTCCGAAATTGCTTCCGGCCATTGAAGCCCGCGCCCTGGCATGGAAGGATATGTACGGGGCCAATCAGCTGGGCGTGGAAGGTGTGGGGGGCATGGTGGGATATTACCAGCAGCTCCGGCAAATGCTCCTGGGAAAAATCAGCGTGCGGCTCAAAAATCCCCCGGTCAAAGGAGGGGGAAAATTGGTGCGGGCGCAAAACTGGCTGGCTCTGGTGGAGGCAAAAAAAGTGTATCTGGTACAGGCCCCCTGGGTGCGGTCGTTTTTGGAAGAGGTGGAAGTATTCCCGGACGGGGACCACGATGACCAGGTGGACAGCGTATCCATTCTTTACGAGCTTCTGTTTCTCTCCGCCCGCATTCTGGTCGGATAGGCCGTCAATAAAATTTGCAATGATTGCAAATTTAAGAGACAGCACCCAGCAGACGACGGGAGGGATGACGGAAGCCTACCAGGAAAACGGAACCTACGTGAAATCGTTTTACAGTGTCATGCATATGCCGTCTGCGGTGTGAAAATCCGGACAATGGGCGCGAACATTACCGAAGAATCCACCATGCTATTACATGGAATAATTGTGTGCCGAAAATCATATCCGTCCGGAGTACCAGAAACCGGATATTGTGCGGGGTGACAGAAGAAAACGCGGCAGGAGCCGAAAAAAACTGCTTGCAATTCCGGCCCCTTAATAGGATATTGCGATTGTTACCCGCCCAACGGGAACCCGACAACAACCAATAATAGCTGCTATCCAGAAAAGACAAGCCCCCGGCCCCTTCCTGCATCCCACCCGCGTATCGGATTGCCTGTCATGTGTACTGCAGGAAACCGGGGGCTTGTCTTCTTTCCCCCCTCAGGGTATAACGGCGGCGTTATATGATTGCCTTGAATACTCCTATTGCCACCATACCGGGGCGCCGGTACTGCATCACCACAGTATCTTCCGTCCAGGTGATTGCCGTCATTGACGACGAAGAGTTTGATTTGCTGGGGGGCCTTCCCATTACTGGCCAGGCGCAATTTGTCGCCCCCACGGACCACATTGAGGTGCGTGACGCGTCAGCCCCGGAAGAAGGGGCGGCGGCCAGCGCATCGGAATCATCCCCAGAAACGTCAAGCGTCATGTTTGACGGCTCTGCAACGCCCCTTGCCGGAGACGCGGCTTCCGTGTCCGGGAGCATCGTCGAAATTGTACGCAGTTGACAAGCTATCCCGGATTTGGCAGGATGCTCCCTGCATGCGCGACGCGCTTCAAAGGCGTGGATTGAGGCGATAAGGGCATGCTTTCGCAGGGTGTATGTGTGGGAGACGTAATGAGCTCTCCCCTTCCCCTGCGGCAAACGGGAACAACAAAAAAGGGGATGCCCTTCCTTTTTTCCAGGATGGCCGCAGTTTTTTCCGCTGTGGGGAAAGAAGGAAGGGTATTTTTCCGCCTCCAATTTTTCTTTTTATTCTTTGTGCCTGATGCAGATTCCTCCCCCCCCCTGATAAATTCCGAATGCACTGTATCATTCCCCTGAAAGCACGCTCTATGCGTTGCCCAGGAAAAAATTTCAGAACCTGCAACCCCCGTATCTTTCCGGGGGCCTGATTCCGCTGTGGGAAGTGTGTCGGCCAGGTACGTCAGGGGCGAGGGATGGGAACCAGTTATTTCCTGTGACAGTCCGGAATTGTTGCATGATATATTTCCCGGCGCGGATATGAACGCACTGTTTTATGGCATCCTGACCCGGAATCCCCATATATGCAGGGCCACATCAGTCAGGTTGCCGCGCAGATTAACACGCAGGGGATTTTCCGACCTGCTTTGCGTAGTCCAGGCAACTTCCCCGGTAAGACGGCCCGCGGACTGCTTCGGGACATGCACACCTTGATGTCATCCGATACCAATATTCAGGTGGCTTTTACAGGGGAACGCCTGAAAATTTGCGGCATCCTGAATGGCTCTCTTTTTGGGCAGGATGAAAGCCAGTCCGCCCGGCACTGGTACGACCCCACTATGACGGGGCGCTTTTATACTACTGCGCTATGATACTCTGAAACGCTGCCCCCCCCCGAACAGTCGTGCATCCAGGGGGCTGCTGTCCGGCCCCAGTGATAAAGTGGCCGTGTGTTTTACCAGACCCTGCCTTGGTCATTCCAAATCGACACGGAAGACGATTATTCCTTTTATCTGCAACTGCGGCGGCCTGATGCGGAAAAACAGTCAGAGCCTTCCGCAAACGGTCGAACCCCCGTACCGGGTATATACAAAAAGCGCAGCCCCTGATGAATTGGCATGATTGTATTGGTAGGAAATGCCCAGGAATCCGAACACCGGCTTAAAGACTGCTCCGCTTTTATTGATTCCGGCAAGCCCCCCGGCTGGTGGTGAGGGTGTCGAAAATGTGCAACTATGATTCCGGAAAAACCGGAACGCGCTGTGACTGGGTGTTCCTCAACCCTAATCCCATGTACTGGACCTTTCCGCCAGAGCGCCGCCATTGGAATGTGTGCTTGCCGGGGCCAGTAAAATCATCGTCACCTATCTCCCCCTCCCGGAAGCCTGAAAGAAGGGCCTTGCATTCCTCCGTACTGGCAAAAGGAAGAATACCGGTTTCTGCACCAGCACCCTTTTCTGGAATATTTGCCGGAGGCGCGGTGTTCCGGGAAGGGATGGACCGGCGGCTGACACGACGTTCGGATTTGCCCTGTGGGTGCTTTCGCGGCGTTTCCCCCGCATGAGCAGAGATAGCCCTGCACGGGGGTGCATCACCTCGCGCAGGATGTGCCTGGCGCCGTGTCCGCTGGGGTGTCCCTGGCACAATGGCATTGGCGAGTTTGCTCTATATGCCAATCTGTCCCCCGGAACGGTCGGATTTTCAGGCTGGATGGCGGCGAATTATGCTTTAATGAGGATTGAAACCATGCTAAGAATCCATGAGAATTTGCAATCATTGCAAATTTCAAAAATCGTTTTCGCACATGGAAATTGTAGATATTGCCGTAAAAGACCTGGTTCCTTATGATAAAAATCCGCGCCGCAATGATGAAGCGGCCGTCAAGGTGGCGGAATCCATTAAACAGTTCGGTTTTAAGATTCCCCTTGTGGTTGACCGCAATAATGTTGTTGTCTGCGGGCACACCCGTTTAAAGGCCGCAAAAAAGTTAAAGCTTAAAACTGTTCCCTGTATTCTCGCTGACGATTTGTCGGAAGACCAAATCAAGGCGTTCCGTCTGGTAGATAACCGGACGGCGGAAATCGCCGAATGGGATTTTGCCCTTTTAGAAGAGGAACTGGCGGACGTGCAGCTTGACATGACCGCCTTTGATTTCGACGACCTTTTGGCAGAAGAGGAAGCCGGAAGCGAAAACAGTCAGACCCCAGTAGGAGCCGAAAGGGAGGAAGAAAGCGCATTACCCCCCCCACAGAACGCGAGCAGTACGTACACGCACCGAATTGTCACCCCGGTTTATGAAGTTACCGGAGATTGCCCGGAAGTGTCTTCCCTGGTGGACAAGGGCAAAGCGGAAGCGCTGCTGGAATCCATTAACCAAGCCCAGGAACTCCCGGATGATGTGCGGGAGTTTTTACGCATTGCCGCCGCCAGGCATTATGTTTTGCATTTTGACCGCATTGCCGAATACTACGCCCACGCCCCGGCCCATATTCAGCGGCTCATGGAGGATTCCTGTCTGGTTATCATTGATTTTAACAAAGCCATTGAGCAGGGATATATCCGCATGTCCGAACGATTGGCCGCGCTGGCCAGCATAGACGAACAGGGCGCAACGGAAGAAGAAGAAGACGACGAAGCGGACGAATAACACAGGCCGCTTTGATTTTTTTACCGCAATAACTTTTCTTTTTTTATGTTGACGCATTCCGATTTTTGCACGTTTATTTTGTCTCATGGACGGCCAAACAACATCAAAACCCTGCACCCGTTGCTAAACACCGGAAATTACAGCGGCCCCTGGTACATCATTATCGACAATGAGGACCCCACAGCGGAAACCTACTATCAGCTTTACGGCTCCGACCGGGTAATCATGTTTGACAAGGAGGCCGAAGCCCGTCGCCTGGATATTGCAGATAATTTCGTCCACATGAGCCGCAAGACCATTACCTATGCCCGCAATGCCTGTTATGACATTGCCAAAAACTTGGGCTACACGTATTTTTGGCAGCTGGACGACGATTACTACCAATTCCGGTACGTGGTAAACTCGGCAGGAAAGTACGTGTACCACAGCATCCGCCACATGGACGAGGCGTTGAACGCGACTCTTGATTATTATAAAAGCGTTCCTTCCCTGACCCTGTTGTCCTGGATGCAGGGCGGGGATTTACTGGGCGGCAATAACAGCCATTCTTTGGTTCGGGTAAAACGGAAGGCCATGAACAGCTTCATTTGCTCTACCGAGCGCCCCATAAAGTTCCGTGGCCGGATGAATGAGGATGTAAATACCTATGTTTCCGAGGGAAACCGGGGAAAGCTCATTATGACGGCGAATCGTGCCGGCATTGTACAGACCCCCACCCAGAGCAGTTCCGGAGGCATTACGGAACTCTATAAGGCTTGTGGCACGTACACCAAGTCGATGTACACCGTTATGCACATGCCGTCAGCGGTTAAGGTGGGTATGCTGCACAGCAGCAACCCCCGGATTCACCACACGATAAACTGGAACAACTGTGTCCCGAAAATTATCCGGCAGGAGCTTAAAAAATAGAGCTTTTCCGGGAAGAAAGACCCTTCATTTATCGGCCCTGTCTGGATATTAGCCCGGCAGGGCCGCAGTATATCTTTCTCTTTTTCTCAATTTGCAATCATTGCAAATTTCAAAAAAGCGCGCGGGATGCCCCATATGTGCGGGGTTCCGCGTGCGCTTTGCGCCCATTCGGAGCTTGACCCGTACCCCCCCCGCATACAATACCGCATAGCCTATACACCTCGACATGATATATGATGCTTTCGGCGCAGGACACAACGAAAGCCTCCCCGGTGGAGGCTGATTCAGATGAACGTAATCGTCGTCTGTGGTTCTATCTCCTGCGGCTCCGCGGGATTCCGGAATCTGGAACAGATATCTGCAGCAGAAGCTGTGGACGACACACGGAGAACTCGTCTTTTTAATCATCAAATGGTACATGTGGTACATGCCCATTCTGTTCCCCGCCTGATTGCGCGGGTGGCGAGATGAAATAAAATGATGAGCCGCGCGGAAAAAAAACATGTAAAGCAGTGTATGTATGCAGGGAGGGGGGGCATATCGCGCGCAGGCGCGGATATGCGTATAAAGGCATGCGGCCCTACCCCCCCCTATGGAAGTAAATAAATAAATAAGGAAAAAAATCGGAAATGCACGCCTATTTGCTCTACACACCAGGGGAAATGCTGGAAGGCGAAGACGAACTTACCGCACTGGGCTACCATGTCCATCCTTTTTTGGGCAATAATGATACGTCCGGCCTCCGGAACAAAGTCAAACACATTCCCAGCCTGGGGCATTCTGCGTCCTATTTATCAGACGGACTGGGCTACACCTGGTGCGGCCACGTCCATGCGCTCCGCGCCAACTTTGCAACGATGCTGGAAACTTACATGGCTGCGGACGACCTCACTCTATATGGAGAGTCGGACTGTGTGCCCGCATCTTATCCCCCTGTGTCCGCTGACGATATTTCCTGCGTTTGCCGGGAAGCGGTTTCCCGGCATCCTGAAATCGGCATCATCCGTCTGTATCGCCGCGCCACAACATTTAACGAGCCCACCTGGCGGAACCATGCGCCCCTGGAAATTGTCCCGCTGAAAAAGGCGGCCAGAATCTCCAGCATTCCTTTCACGAAATATTACTGCCAGACCCACGCCCTGATTATCCGCAGGCACGTCCGGCAAACGGTCATCGACGCCATGCGGGATTATTATCTGCCCATTGACGTGCTTTTGTCGTATCTGTCCCAGATTGGGACCGTGCCCATGTGGCACACCAGCATCAATCTAATGCTTCAACGCCCCCACAGCACGGGAAAGAGGTTGGCAGACTGGCAGCGCAAACACTCTGTTCCGGCAGCGGACTACTGGCGCGACAAGCCCGGACTGACCGGGAAAAGGTAGGTGCACAAATTTGCAATGATTGCAAATTTTCCTTTTCCTCTCTTTTTTACTCTTCCCGCCTGTGTCCCGCGGTTGCCGGAATCCCCCCCAGTAGCGCGTTCCTCATCTGCTGGGTTTTCAAAAACTCTTTCCAGTAGTGCTCATACGCAGCCCGTTCGGCTGCAATCGGATAATTTCTCTGCAAATCCGCGCATTTTTCAGCAGGCTGCTTTCCATGCCGGAAATCATTGTGGTGTCTGGATGCTCTTCTGTCATATCTGCGGGAGATTTTAATAAAAAAAGTTCCTTTAAGAGAGATTTTTTCTCACTTTTTTCTTGCAATTCCAATCATTGAATGATAAATTGAGTTCATCAAAGGGAGGGAACCCCTAAGAGAAAAAACTTAAAAACCTAAATCAGAAAGACCAAAACAATGAGCGCAGACAAAATCATCATCATCACGAAAGACGGCGAAGAAATCAACCTGACGCATCTTGAACGCGAGTTCGGCAGCTATCAGTTTGAAGGCAAGACCTACTATGCCACGCGTCAAATGGAGTTTACCAACCGCGAGTTCCTGGTGGGATGTTGTTTCGAGGAAGCGGAAGAAGGAGAAGAATACGTCTCTGAATACTCTGCACCCGGATATGACGAAAACGGAAACCCTGTGGAAATCTTCATGCTGTTCACGGAAATAAAAGGCGAAGAGGTGGACCCGGAAAACCTTAACTGGAGCCAGGACGCCGACCGCGTTGAAGTCCGCTAATTATTTTACACCACAAAAAAACTACGCCGATATGAACGTTCTTCCCATTTCCGTCGAAACCTTTGAATCCATCGCCGCTTCCGTTCTGGAAGCCATACGCCCCATTACGGAATGGAGCTACCAGGGAACGCCCCAGTATTACGCTGATGACATTTCCTTTTTTGCCTATGATTCCAGATTGGACGACGCCGCCGAGCTTTCCACCGAGGCGGATTCCCTCGCCATCTACTTTGATACGGCAGGCGTGAAGGAATCTGTTGTTGACCGGATTTACAGCGCTATTGTTGATGAGTTTTCCCGCCGTGGAATCCGTCTGACCCGTTCCGGGGATATTGACGGCGGCAGCCAGGGATTGGTGTATGATGTCAGCCTCATGGCCGCCCGGAAAGTGCTGCCGAAAACGGGGTCGGGGAGTTCGTCAGCTGGGTGCAGGCGGATTACCGCCTTCCCCCGATATAAGCCCGCCGCCGTGAAAAAAAGGCGGCCGAACTGATGAAAGTAAAAGAAATAACCGTGTGTGGCAATGGATAAAAGGGGCGCGGCAGGTATCTCCCTCCATGCTCTTGCTCATGGAGTTTATCGCTTCGGTCTATGCCCCCCGGTGAAGCGTCCCGGTATTTCCGACTGAAACGGAGAAATAATTCAGCCGCCCTCATATATCGGGGGCGGCTGATTAAAGCCTTTTTTTGCTTATCTGGATGCTGCCGCCGCGCCGATGCCCATCAGGACAACGGCAATAAAGTAGATAAGGGCAATGCCGATGTTGATGATAAATATTGCCATTATCATGTTGGATATTTTACTGCACACCCGTATCAGCTGGTCAAGTCTGCTGACAAGAAGATAGGTGTCCTGCGGTTGTAGTCTGATGTTAGGTTCCATGTTGTTTATGGGTGGGGGGGTTGAACTGTGGGTTGTCTGTCCGGCAAACGGTTCGCGCCGGGGTAGCTCTCTATGTGCTGGCCGGCTGCGTTATTTGTCAACCATATTCCACATTTCTTCCCCCGTATCGGCATGTTTTTTCTTTCTTTTCCGCCCGGAAGCCCTATGTTGGCGGCATGATTAGTCTTCTCGGCATTTTTGATGCTCCGCCGGATTGGAGCAAGGGCACTATTTATTGTATCGGGCAAAAATCCGATAGTTGGAGCAAGCCCGATTCCTACCGCCTTTCCGACATCCCGGAACAGCACCGGGAAACGCTCGCGTCTATTGTCAAAGGATTCACTATGTTGAGCGACGAGTGGTACTGCACGCAGTTCTGGGCTGCGTTCTCCTACCGCATGGAAACAGTGGAATCGGAATCCGGGGAACAGGAATCAACGCGCGTCCCCGGCATTGCCATCCGCATGGAGTGCCGGCATAAGGACACAGGGGCCTTGAGATTGCTGACCCCTAAAGACAACCCGGCCCTGTGGCTCACCGACAGCGCATCAATGGCGTTGTACTCCGCCCTGTGCGACGATTGATTCCATTTTTTGAAATTTGCAATCATTGCAAATTTTTTTCGCACTCTCATGAGTGCGTGGATTGAAACTGCGACACACCAGTCTATGAGCGTTTTTACTTATCCGGTCAAGGGCCTTCGCCGCGTGCTGATTCCGCAGAAATGCGGCTGGACGCTGGCCTGGGATTCTCTCTCCCGCTGGAACGGTCGGGTGGTGATTGACTCTAATGACTACCCCGCGAAAAATCTGGACTGCATGTTTGTCAGGGAGCCGGTGGCCCGGTTCATGTCCGCTTTCCGAAATAAGATAGAGTTTGGGCCGCGGTCCTACTCCAAAAACGCCAACGGACAGTTCAGCATCTGGTCCGGCATCCAGTGGGTGGCCTGTGTGTGCGGCATCCCTCCGGACTTGGTACAGCGGCAGGTTACCGTGTCCCTGATGCTGGACGTGCTTGAGGACATCATCAAAAAAAAACCGAGGGCGGCGCAATACAACCATGCCGTGCTTGACCCGCACTGGTCCCCGCAAGTCTATCATGTGGCCCCCGGCCATATTCCGGAACTGCTCATTGACCCCCGGAACGATTTTTCCGTCCTGGACAGATTAAAAATTGACTACTCTACGCACAATCACAATAATACCAGCCGTTATGGAGGCTACCAGCCTAGCCCGGAAGAGGTCGCACGCATCAAGGCCCTGTACGCCGAGGATGTAGCACTTTACGCCAGATATCAGCATGATTACGCCCTTCGCCAGTTATCCGCCCAGTGACGCCCCGGAGTTCATCAAATACTCCCACCACCTGATTGACCTCGCCTTGAGAAAAGCCCGGCGTCCGGCCATCCTCTGTTCCTACGGCAAGGATTCCGGCGCTGTCCTGCACTTGCTTTCCCAGCACGTCGATTTATCCCGCATTGACGTTATCTACATTGATTCCACTTTTGAATTCCCGGCGTTTTACAGGCACATTGCCAGAATGAAAGCCTTTTTCGGCATCCAGCACGGCGGGCCTCATGATGTACGCTGCCAGAATAACCAGGCCATCCGTTCCGGCATGTCCTATGATAATACCCCGGTGCTCAAGTTGACGCAGACCCTGAAAACCGATGTATTGGTACAGGTGCTGAAAGAGCGGAACATTGACTTTCTGTTCACCGGCATCCGGCGCGACGAAGAGGGTTCCCGCGCCAAGGAACGCTATTTTTCCTACCGGGAAGCCGACGGCACGTTTGACCCGGTAAGCAACCGCCCCGGATTCTATCCGCTGGACGGGCTGGATGTGCAGTCCCCCGGTTCCGGGCATTACCGCGTCAATATCCTTCTGGGCTGGTCGGAGCGGGATGTATGGGAGTACACGGAAAAGCACCTGCTTCCTGTCTGCCCGTTGTACCTTGCCAAAGACGGGAAGCGCTACCGCTCCCTTGGAGACGAGCCGGTGACTACTCCGGTGGATTCCGACGCTGACAGCATCGATAAAATCATCAAGGAACTGTACCATACCAGCGTGCCGGAACGGGCATGCCGGAAATCCCAGGACAATTCCGCGCCGTATGCAATGGAGATGCTGCGGCGCAAGGGATTCTGCTAACAGTTCCATTTTTTCCTTTCCGCTCTCTTGCCATGATACCGGATGACCCGTTCACCCAGCCGGAAAAAAAACCTGAAAAGCCGGGAGGCATCACGCAAATCTGGATAGGCGGAGAAGATAATATACCGCAGGAAATGCGGGAATGGATGTCCGGGGTGCGGGCCTACTGCAACCGGTTCAACCTTCCGTACCGCTGTTTGAACGGGAGGCAATGCAAGGCTCTGCTGGATGAGTTCGGCATCCCGTTCAATCCTACCGGGGGCATCATGAGCCTGACCGACATGGCGCGGGTGTGTGCCCTGAAAAAATGGGGCGGCTGGTATCTGGACACAGACGTAAAAATCCAGCGTCCGGCAGCCTTCCATGATTACTCGGTTTCTGTCTGCGAACAGGAGCCTTCTACTGTTTTTTACAACGCCATCACCTATGGCCGGCTGTACAATCACGGAGTGCTTTATGCCTCCGGGGACGATTCCTGCCTGTTCCTGGACGCCATGCTGGACGCGTGCCGGGAGACGTACAAGACAGTCCATGCTTCCGATTCCGGGTGGGGGCTGGAAAGCACCGTTCAGAATATGGTGCATCATGACCGCCAATGGGTGGGCTGGCATCAGGGCCTGCCAAAGGGCGTTTGCGATTGCGGCAATCCGTCCAGCATGATTAACCATGTGCTTTATGGGACCTGGTACAATAGCGCACACATGACTCCCGGCATCAAGGACGCGGAAACTTATTCAAGGGTTTCCGATTTGTAGCCCCCGGAATAATTTTTGCAAAAAAGAAAAAACAATGGTAATACGTAGCGCATGCCACGTGAAAAAATCATCATTGCCGTGTGCGGAATCCCTGACACGGGAAAAAGCACCTTTATCGCCAACGCCGCAAAACACCTGAACGGAATGGAGGTCCAACCGGATGCCCTGTGCGTAGAACAGCAGACCGGGAAAACCATTGCAACCTCGTTCATCACCACCTGGGGTGAAGAGTGGCAGCGGGACGGAAAAACCTGCGATTTGGTCTTTGTGGACTGCCCCGGCCATGTGCAGTTCCTTCCGGAGATTGTCGCGGGCTTGTCTGCGGCCCATGCCTACATTGTCATCCATGACGCTTCCCGCATTGAGGCGAGCCAGGCATATGCCCGGATGCTGGAAGCTGTCGCAGGCGTGCTTGGCGTGCCCCGGCTCGCCACCCTCTACAGCCATTGCGACAGCACCGGTGAATACTGCTACAACGTCGGGGTTGACAACCGGCTTCCGGGAATTGCTGAAAGGGTTATCCGGCGTGCCCTGGCGGGCGGCAAAGATAAGCTGGTCCATCCCACGGCATCCTGGCTCGGCTACATCCGGCAGGAGCCGTTCGATACGCCTGATGTCCGGCACAGGGTGTCCGTCATCTGGCTTCCCTGCGCTTCCCGGCTCACTCCGGTTTCCCTTCTCCGGGCAGAGCTTCCCGACCGAACGGTCGAACTCGGAGAGGCTGGCTCCATTCTGGACCCCATCCCCAGGGAAAGCGACTTCCAGACCGCCCCATTGATACGGCGTATTTACCTGCAATTCCCCGTCCGGTATCTGGACCCCGTGCGCTTCCTGATTTGCGACTCGGAGCTGGGAACGGTCGGAGTCGGAACAGTAACCCCGTGGGAAACCCAAATGTTATGAGCAACGTAGCCATCCCCTACCGGCCCCACGACTGTCCCGTCTGCGGAAAGAACCTCTGCTACAGCGCCGGAAAGGACGGCTGCTATTATTCCTGCCCGGAATGCAGGTATTCCGTCCAGTCCGGGGCGACCCTACAAGAAGCACAAAGGCATCTTTTCATCTTTACGGCGGCAATCCTCAAAAATCAGAACACACAACACGATACCCCATCATCCAATGATTATTCTTCTCACCGGCGAAAGCGGCGTAGGAAAAACGTCCGTGGCAAAAACCCTGATGAACCGGCATCCGGGCATCCTTCTCGACGGCGACGACATGCGGGACGGATTGAACAGCGACCTCGGATTTTCCGACCGGGACATCATGGAGAACATGCGCAGGGCGGCGCACATAGCCGTACTGCTGCATGACCAGCTTCCGGAAGACCGGCGCACGGTTTATATCACCTGTATTGCCCCGCTGCTAGCCGGAAGAAATCTGGTGCATGAGCTGTGCGGTTCCCGGTTGTGGGAGATTCGCATCCAGTATGACTACCGGGCCTCCGACGACGTAAAAGGATTGTACAAGGCGGGAACCCCCATGCGAACCTACGAAGAGTACCCCAGCGAAACGTTGCTGCTCCCCCGCAGGATAAATCGCGTATATCGGCACTACAACGATACCGTGTGCGCTCTGGCCGCCAAAATAGAAAAGCTGTGGCCTACAGACAAAACCGCTTGACAAAGGCGTATCCGTCCCTGTACATTACCCCTGTTTTGGAGCATTCCTGACAGGATGTTTCTAGGTTTCTCCCTCCCCTTGGCGCTCTAAGGGGAGGGAGTTTTTTTTGCGCTGATGTCCCCGTATCTTCCGCCCCAATTTGCAATGATTGCAAATTTTTTTCGGCAATCCTGAATTTTTATCTTGCAATTTTTAAAAAGAAAGGTATGATGAAGGCATCAAAGGGAGGAAAAAGCGAATCTCCCTTTTAAAGAAAAAACTGAAACATACCTGCACTACAATGGAAAAAAGCAATAAAAAGTATCAAGTAAAAAACGTTGCGGATTCTTACGGGGACTGGACGATGACGAAGACCCGGAAGACCAGTACAACCAGGCCGAAGAACTGCTTGATTTCACCACCGACATCATTAACACGTATGCCTAAAAATCACTACAAACCGGGTACAGTGGTACTAGTCCGGGGAATTGTCGTAGGAGAATATAACCCCGGTGATGGTAATAATGCTTCATGCGTTTCCGTAAGGCTTAATACCCATAAGGATTATGGGCATAATGTACTGTTTTCCCCAGATAAGCTGGAAAAGGTTAAACCTGCTTCCAACAGGAGATTCCGGAAAGGGGACAAGGTACGCCTTAGTTACAGAGGCCGAGAGGCCCCGGAAGGGTTGCGGTATGATAAAATTTACACTGTGACGGAAGATGAAACCACACATGGCCTGTGCCGCCTTACTGGTGGCGTCGCAAATTGTTCCTACCTGGAATTAGTTGAGGCAGTCGAAGAATCCTTCCACATTCCTTTTCACGAGGCGGTGTACCTGATGGGTGAAGGAAAAATACTGGAACGAATAAACCATAATGATATTTTCCAGTACCGGCTGGTTGACGGGAACCCTCAATACTTAGCCGAAAGTGAAAAGGGAAACCCAAAGTGGCGTTCCACAAAATTTTGCGTGGATGAAATCAACGCAAAATGGAGAATTGTCAAATAACCCTGAATACAATGGATAAAGAAAATTGCAAACTGGAAACAAAGATGCCTGCCGCTAATTCAGCCCCGGAACGCCCCACACGGTATTTGCGCCCTATCGGGGACAAAGTGCTTGTCAGGCTGAAAGAGCGCGAATCCCGCATAGGCTCTATCATTATTCCCGATTCCGCCCAAAAGGAAAACTGCTGGGGGGAAATCGTGGCTCTGGGTACTGCCGTTGACGCGGATATCTGCCATCTGGACCTGCACGACGTTGTTTATATCAGCCCCGCGCAGGGCACTTATCTTGTTTCCGGACAAAAGGACTTGATTCTTATCGAGGCCGGGCGCATTATGGCCAAGCTGCTTCCTGACGAGGATTAAAAGCGGGTTTAAGAAGAACAACAATAGAGGCCGTCCGTGGTTAAGTCTGTTTGACTAGTCACGGGCGGTCTTTTATATTGGAGGCCGCATATAACCTCTCCGCAACATGACCAATACCGCCAGCGCCCCCAAGATTGCCGCCCTGATGTCGTCCTACAAGCGCCCGAACGACCTTGTGAAACAGATTCTGGCCCTGCTTCACCAGACCTATGACTGCCATATTTTCGTTGCCGTGAAGGGCCTGTCCGAACGGGACATAGACACCTGCATCCGCCCGCTTTTCGCCAAAGAGATTGAGGCCGGAAAGCTCCATCTGGCGTACTACCCCAATAAAAGCCAGTTCAACAACATTCTTGACTGCTACCGGGGCTTTGACATCGGGCAGTTTGACCTGTACTGCAAAATTGACGACGACGACATCTATTTTCCGACTTACCTTGAGGACGTAGCCAAGGCCGCCGCCTGCGCCAGAAAGACAAACGGGGACTACTGCGGTTCCTGGTTTTCCGGGGGCCAGTGCCTGATTGCCCAAAAGTCGAACCAGAACGGAGTATTCTTTGACCGGGTTCCGGCAAACAATTTCAACATGTTTGGAAATACCCTCTGCATGTCGCGGGAGGATATGCGGCAACTTTACGCTATTGAGGCTGACCCGTCCCTGCTCACCCCGGAACGCTACCCGTTCATGAATTCGTGGCATGTGGTGCTGGCCGGATTTGTCGAAGATGCGCTGATTCACCGCATCATCCAGGCTAACGGGGGCGTCAACCGCTATGACGTGCTGGCGGCAGACAATCCGGATTCCTCCGTGCGTCCGCAACTCATCACTACCGGCTACGGTTCGAGCGTCACCAGAGGCGGCTTGTACCAAAACGCGTTCTATCAGAAAAACGCCCGCCTCGGACAGTTGGAACAGGAATGGACCGTGTGCCTGTATCATCCGGACTGGGGCGGCAGGAACTACAGGACATTCCGCCTGTTCAACGGCAGGGCCACCGATTTGCACAACATTGACCATGCCGGTTATAAGGAATTTGACGGCAATACGCTGGTGCTCAAATGGGACAAATGGGGCACGGAAACTTTCGTCAAAAACTCCGAAGGCGTTTACTGTTTGAAATAGAATGGAGACGCAAACCATTGTTTTTCTTGTCCGGCCTGTCTCCGGCAGTATAGTCAAGCGTAAGAACAGCTTTATTTTTTCATGAGATTTCTTCCCTCTCTTTTTAGGCGGAAAGGCCACGAACAGCGATTGTCCGTAGCATGGAACAGTCTGGATTCCCGCCAACGGTCGGTCCTCATGGAACTCGCGTCCTATCTCGGCAACGGCATTGACGGGGACCGGACAAACCTCCGGTATATTGACCTGGTGAACCATGTCCGGGTGGACCCTCTGGACAGCTATGAAAAGTATATCAAAACAGGGACCGGCCAGGTATGGGCGACGTTTGTAGCCTGCAATCTGGTGGCCAACGTTTTGGTGTCAACTACGTTCCAGGTTGTCAAATCCGGCTCCGATACGCCCCTTGACAGCACACGCCACCCGTTGGCAAAGCTAATCGCGCAGCCGAATGAGTGGGACTCGTGGGAGGACTTAATCTATCAGTGGGTGTTCCACATCAAACTGACCGGCAACGCGTACTGGTTAAAAAACCAGGTCAACGGATACGGGCAGCCCCTGGAACTGATTCCCCTGCTTCCGCAGTATGTCAAAATCATCCCTGACCAGACTTCCAGAATCAAGGAATACCAATACCAGGTCAATGGCCTGTGCATTACATACGCCCCGGAAGAAATCATCCATTTCCGAAGGCCCCACCCCAATTCCTTCATCCTTGGTCTGGGGGACATTGAGCCGTCAAAGTCAGTGTACGAATCCTTCATCACCGGGGATGAGCTTCAAAAGCGGGTGTACTCCAATGGGGCCGTTATCAGCGGCGTATTGAGCAATGATTCCGACCTGCTTTCACAAGAGGAATTTGACCATGCCGTGGAGAGCTTCCGCTCCAAATACGAGGGGAAGAAAAACGCAGGAAAAACGGCGTTCCTTTCCGGCAAATGGAACTATACCCGGCTTGGAATGACCAACAGCGAGCTTCAAAGCCTTGAGCGGGATAAGACCAGCGTTGAGCAGATATTCATCAATCACGGGGTTCCCCTTTCCGTTGCGGGCATTAAGGACGCCGCCAACTACGCCACATCCAAACAGGACGCTATCGCGTTCCGGAAACAGGCATGCCTTCCGCTGGCCGATATTCTTGTGGGCAAATTGAACTCGGAAAAAGGGCTGACACCCGCCTATCGAGATAAAACCCTGAAAATCGACTACAATATGTCCGGCCTTGTGGACATTGAGCAAATGGTGAAAGAAAACCAGCCGTTGCTGGAATCCGGGGCGCTTACCCCGAACGAACTCCGGGAAAAGTGCGGCCTGTCCAGAGTTGACGACCCTTACCTTGACCAGTATTTCATCAAGTCGAATCTGGTTCCTATGGAGCTGTCCGGAATGGGTATGGGAGAGTCGCTGGAAGAAAGCGCCCGAACGGTCGTGACCGGATTCACCAAATCCCGTTGCGGCGGCCACCACCCGCATTGAACGCGCGTCGTGAACTCTTATGGATTGGGAAACGACAATAAAAACCCTGCGGATGGCCGTGGACTGCATTGGCCCCACCATCACCGCTCTTGGGGCCATTGCCCTTTTTTTCAAGCGGGTGCGGAAGTACCTTTATCTGGTATTCATTCACAAGCCGGAAACGGATAAAAAACTTTATGCCAAAGTGGACGAAATCCTGAACCGGATAGGAAAGATTGAATCCGAACTCCGTCTCAATGACGACTCCACCGTCAAGGATGCCGTTGCCCGGCTGGAAGCCTACAGGCGCTATTCCGCGACTAATTCCATGTCCCTGATTTTCGAGCTGGATAAAACCGGGAACATTGTGCTGGTCACAGACGCTTTATGCCAGCTGGTGGAAACGGTCAGGGCCGAAGACCTGAAAGGGCAGAACTGGCGGCAATTTGTTTATATCGAAGATGAACCCAGGGTGACGGCCAACCTGTGCACCGCTGTGAAAACAGGCTCGTCCACCCGGACGAAAGTCCGCATCATCAACAGCAATAACATATCCAGAGGCAACTGGTATGTCCGGCTCAATGCCGTTACCCGGCCTGACAATTCCGTCATCATGTATATCGGGCTTTTGCATCCGGCCGACGAACTGGCCACCAGCATCTACACGGAAAACAACTGGAAATAGCGTTTTTTCCGTGGTATTGAAAATTTGCAATCATTGCAAAAATACCCGCCATGCCGCCCATACGCACCGCAACGTTCAGAAAAGCTTCCCCGGCCCTGCTTTTTAAATCCTACCGGCAATCCAAGGTTCCGGAAGGCGGCTGGACACAGGAAAGCTTTTACACGGAAAACGGCGTTCGGCTGGTGCAGGACTGGGTGAAGATGAACCGCTCTGCGACGACAAAAAACGCGAGGATGCTTGCCCGGACGCTGAAAGCCCTGATTGAAAAAATACTCTATGAGATTGCCGACCGCATGGAAAGCATTGCGGAGTTGTCCGAAAAGAAGCACCACCCGCACACGTACCAGCGGAAAACTACCGTGTTGTCCGGAGTATGGAGCAATATCATCAATGAGGTCCTGCACGATTTTTCCGGGGACGTGCAAGAGGCCGTCCAGCCCTACATGCAAAGCACGGCTGATGACGTTGTGGACAAGGGGCGGCAACTGCTTGGGTCAACTGTGAACAGGACGGACACCACAACAATCAACAATTCCGTGCGTCAGGCCGCCAGGGAGATAACCAGCGTGCCGAACACCATCCGGGACCGGATTAACCGCATCATCCAGCGTGAGTATGACAAGGGGTCCTCGGTGTTCGACACGATTGCCGCCGTGCGCCGACAAACCCCCTCATTGGCTGCTGGCCGCATCGCCACAATCGTTCGCACCGAACTTGGACGGGCTGCGGACATTGCCAACATCCAGGCGGCTATGGAAGGGACCTGCACGCACATGTCGGTTATCGGGTGCGAAACTATTGAACGCACCTACACCTACCGGGGCCTGCCGACGTGCAATATCCAAAACGTTCCTATCAACGAATGCATGAACGTCCGGTTCCACCCGAACCATACCGGGTGCTGGGTTCCTTCGGCATTCAGGCAGTCGGACGGTTCAACCCCGGAACTGGACCCACGCAGCAATTCCGGCCACGGGACTTTTGAGGAACAGCGGGAAAACCCGGAAGGGAACAGCGCCCCGTTCCTGAATCCAAGACCGGCCCCCGGCCCGGAAATGGAAAACCCGGTAACATTGGCCCCCACGCCGGAACCGCCTCCGGCCCCTATAGACATTCTTCCCCAGGGGCCATTGTCGCCAGTGCTGCCGACCACTCCGGAAAACTGCGGTGCGCCGGTTATCGGAAGACCACTTCCGTCTGGGAAGCCGCCTAAAAATGTGCTTGATTTTGACACGCTTCCGGCGACCTACCAGGACACGGAAGAAGTGCGCAATGCCGTCAGGGTGATTCGCAATCACGCCAGTTCCGCGACAAGGTTTAATGCGAATGATGAGGACATTTACAACTTTTTCCGAACGGTCGGAGTTCTCCCGGATGCTATGGAATCCCTCTTGTTGCAGGACATCCCCATCAATCTGGCGGACACCACCGAACTGGTCATCCGCGCCGGGCGAACCTTTGACTGCATTGGAAGCGTAGGCGGAAAGCAGTCATTTTTGTACCGGCGCACCATATGCGTGGATGAACAGGGCAAATTGTACATCCACCACAACAGCTTTGAATTGTGGGCGCAATATCAGGGGAACGGGTACGCGAGAAAACTGCTGCAAAACCAGATTAACTTTTACGACGCTATCGGGGCCGAATATATCACACTGGCGGCCAACATTGACGTTGGAGCCTATGCGTGGGCCAGATACGGATTTTACCTGACTGACAGCGGCGCGGAAATGCTGACAAGGCAGCTGAAACGGAACTGGAACCGGATAATCACCAAAGACCTTGTTCCGGCCAACCCGTCAGACCGGGAAGCGTTCGATGCGTCGGTAGTCCGGCTGGAACGGATTGTAAACAAAGACCCGATGGATTCCAAAGACCTTTGGGCCATTGCGTCCGAACAGGTCAAAGTGCGTACTCCCGGAGGCCAAGAACGGAAACTGGGCTATCATGTGCTGACCGGAACCTTCTACGATGCCCAGCTGGATTTGAACAACCCGGAACAGTACGCGCGGCTGGTATCGTACATCAGCCACAATCCTACAATTACCAAGGGGCGGGAGCTGTACTCCCTTGTTGACGGGCATCAGCAGGATGCCATGCTTCATGCGGAGTTCCTTTCCAGCGTATGGGGGAATTTCCGCGCCGACTTTGCCGGGGTGGAACAGGCCATACGTTCCGGATGCCCGGAAGACGAAGCGTTGTGGCTTTATGCGTCCCCGGAATCCGTGGCGCTCATGGCCCCGCAGTTGCCGCAGGAATTGTACACCCGTTATCTGGCCCTTCTAAACCGATGAACTTTGTCTGGCTCAACAATCAATTCGGCAACCAGATATGGCAGATTGCCGTGGCGACGTTTTTTTTTGGAAGGGGGAACTTTGCCGCAATAACTTCCTATGCCGTGCCGCTGAAAGGAATTGGCTTTCACGCATTTCTTCATGTGCCCTGTTTTCCGTTCAACCGGGAGACAAGCGCCCTTGCCCCGCAACCGGTTTACGTCAAAAGAGGGGTTCCCATTCCTCGCGGCACAAACTCCATCATTGATGGTCAGTTGCAGGACGTAGCATATTTACGTAATCTGGATGCCCGCCAGTTATTGACGTTTGACGGCATTGACAACGATTTCCACATTGTCCATGTCCGGGGCGGCGATTTTTTTACCAGCAAGCCGTACAGGCCCTACGTCAAAAACCGGGACTGGTATCTTAAAGCCATTGACGCTGTGCCCGATATGCGGAAGCACCGGGACAAAATAGTATTGTGTACAAACGACAAAAAATACGCGGAGAAAATCCTTCCCGAATTTCCCATACTGGACGTGCCGCCCTTGACCGCGTTCCGGCTGATGATGGGCTGCCGCTCTTTGGTCATATCTACATCAACCTTTAGCTGGTGGGCGGGATATCTTAACCCTTCGGCGCAGATTGCCTGCCCTTCCCGGTGGTGTGGCGCCGGGGAAGATTCAGAAAAATACTACGGGCACAATCGACTGATGTTCATACCCGATTAGCCGAAAGCCCGGCAAATTTGCAATCATTGCAAATTCGTTTGTATGGACTGAAAATGATTATATAGACTTGTGCCTTGCTTCCGCGTCTTTTGGCGTTTGCCCTATGGGTCAGATAGTTCCCCCTCCCGCGAGGGCCGGGAACCCTGAAAACTTCCTGTGGTTTTCAGGAGCATCACCATCAAGCAGGACAAAAACCAAATAGAAAGACAGCACAAAAATATACGGCACTAGCCCTCCCTATGTTTACCATGCCCGTGTCCTCCTCCGTTGACTCCGGGCGCAGCAATGATAACCTACGGAAACTGGAACAATCCGTTTGTGTACCTCGTCTGGATATGTGGGCATTTTCCATGTTCGGCGGCAATATGGCCTGTGGGGCAACAGGAACGTTACCGCCCCTAAACATCAAGCCAGAAAGGAGAATTGACGATAATGTTCGGAAATATATGATGCCCGGAATGCCGGGGGCGCAAATCCCGCCGCAGGAGGCATGGGTATGCCTCCCATGTGTTTCCAGGCATGCCGGGCATGGGTTCCGCCATGCCTACCCAAGCAGAGGTGCAGGCTCAAATTGAGCGGCATATCCAAGAAACGATGGTCCGAATGCTCGAAGAACCGACTCCGGAAGTGGAAACCGCCATACTAAAGGCGTGCAAGAAACTTCTCCGCAAGCACGGCGGCTTCCTGGAATCGGACGCGATACGCAGCAAGCACCACCGCGAGGAAGCAGACAAAGAGGAACACACGCCCATGACCCGTTTTCTGCGGACAATGAAGAGGCGGAAGACGAACACCGCTGCCATGCCTGGGATAAAAACCCTATGGGGCGGCTGTTCCTGCTCGTCGATGAACTACAGGAGCTGGCCTACAAGGGCCACGGTCCGCAAGTCATCGAAAAACGCTTCCGGGAAGCATGCTCGGACGACGTGTGCGACGAAGAACTTAAAGTGATGGGCCGTCTGGTCATGGCTGACGGGTTCAGAAAGCACGCGTCGGCGCTCGGAATGACCAAGGAAGCCTTCAAAAAGCATCTTGCGTCCATTGCCGACAAAAAATCAAACGCGAAAGCATGGACGACGAAGACTGACGCGGCTTTCTATATTGGTTATTGCGAGGTTGCGGGCTTGATTGGCTGTGGA
>ENA-ORSK01001099-ORSK01001099.1-human-gut-metagenome-genome-assembly--contig:-NODE-1099-length-23437-cov-6.191044_pt1 | contig 23437 bp, 19 predicted proteins | sample MGYA00242192_ERZ509159 | MGnify/ENA primary metagenome ERZ509159 (study PRJEB26280, sample SAMEA2338663) | human gut metagenome | biome: human gut; feature: human-associated habitat; material: faeces...
ACCATCATCAGGAACGCCTGGAATGCCAGCGCGAACAGCCCTCGGAAATAATTCGTACCCACATGACCCCACTCACGGTTGCTCATGGTTGCAAATGGAATCGGAGCAAGCGAAGTGTAGAGGTATATTTCTATCATTCTGCCGTACATAATTACCGTGATAACCACCGACAGAATTTTCAGACACCAGCTTACAACAAGGGTTTCCAATGCCAGCGTCACCAGTTCGCCACTCGCCATTGTTGCCATTGCCGCCTGCATCTGCATGGAAAGAGAACTAATATCAATGGCGGTATTGCCACGGATAATGCCGGAGGAAGAATTTACCACCGACTGTCCAATGTCAAATACCGCCATTGCAATATCGAACGTATGGCTGACGAGATAAACCGCGATCCACATCTTCACGAAATACTTGAAAAACATCCAAGTGTCTACATCGTGCAGATTGTTCCGCTCTGTCAGCATCGAGATCAGCTCATAGCAGAGGATCAGCGTAATGATGATTCCTGCAATGGGAATCACCACCGAATCCGAAATGTTACGGATACTCTGAACAAGTTTCTGACCATTAAGGACAAGCACATCCTTCTTTACGAGCATAACGCTTTCACATCCCACCTGATGCTGGACAGTGATGAAGTCTATCAAATGACGAAGCGCGGGCTGGATGCTGCTCAGATTGCCGCTGCTAAGGGAATCCACCTCAATCTGGTGCTGGTGAAGCTGCTGGAACTGCATCATCTGGGGTACGATCTGCGTCACTACCACGCCCAGCACCATGCGTTTATCAAACAGTTCAACCTTCCGGCACATTTTCAGTTTGATGTGGCCGCTGGATAAACTTATGTTCTTATAACCCTAAAACCCGTGATGAACAGTGCGTTATGCCTGTCCATCACGGGTTTTTTCCTGTTATTTCAGTTTTGCGAGAATTTCATCGGCACTCATGCCTTCGGCAAGCAGCTTTTTCAGAACGGATTCCGCTTCTGCCTTTTTCGCATCTTCTGCAGCTTTGGCATCTGCCTTTGCCTTTTTTGCTTCCAGCATTTCCACTTCTTTTTCGACTTTCTTCAAAGCAGCCTTCTTCACTTTCAGATCAGCCTTCAAAGTGTCAATGTTTGCGGTGATGGATGCGATTTCCGCTGTGAGCGCTTCCTTTGCGGACTGCTTTTCTGCAATCTGCGTTGCGAAATCAGCAGTCACAGTTTTGGGCTTATTCTTGCTACCTTTTGTTCTGGGCATAGGATACAAACCTCTTTCCAATTATAATAACTAAAGTATATCACTCTGCGAGTCTACGAGCAATATCTATCATATCATCAAATTGGCATTTTTCTTAACCTTATTCAGTACCACATCCGATAAAGCACCTTGGCTATTCAGATGGATTGCCAAAATAATATACTCTGTCAAAAACATATCTGTATACATTTTAAATGTATCTTTGTTTGCATTGATGCTGTTCATTCGAGCCGCAACATTACCATGGAAATTATTGCAACGAGAAGCATAGAGAATACCAAAAAGAACGAACGACATTCTTTCTACTTCTGTGAATTTGTATATTTTCTTTGTTCCTTGCACATCACAGAATGTAATCTCAACTTCTTCTCCTAGCATGAGCGCTCTTAATTTTATTCCAAAACTATGTGTTATGGCTCGACTCTTTCCTTTATTTGCATTAGTAATTCCAAGATTCAATTCATTATTAACAAGTGTCGGATTGGAAATCTGACAGTATGACTTTCCATACGCATTATCCAAAACATCTAATAGCGATGGAATTTTTCGTTTTAACGATTTATACGAAGTGGCCTCATATTTTTCTGCTATTCCATTCTTTTCCATCGCATACCCTTTAAGCATATACGATGCAACATAATGAAATGTTTTATCTGGCATCCTTTTCAAAAAAGGCTCTAAAATTGCTTTATATTTATTATTCCAGTCAACTAAAATCGCATCTCGAACAAGTTCAATACCCCTTGTGTCCTGACAGAAACCTACATTGTTATCGCTTAATTGCTGAACGTAATATGAATGATTAATTGCCTGCCAGCAAAACAGTGCTGCCAAATCTGGTCTCTCGGGTAAAACATAATAGCTATCAAACAGATACGTTAATATTTCATATGGATAAGGTACGCCTTGATTTTCCCAATTTTCATCATATATATAATCAAGCTTTTCCAAAATATTATCATTACCACGCGGGAGAAGGTCTAAATGATGAATATTATGGGCCATTTTGCAGCAGCAAACCGGAGCTAGAGCAGCACCATTCCGGGTAAGATGACAGCGCCATTCCGGGAGTATAGCCGCACCGAACGACCTTTCTTATAATGAATTCATACATCGGATTCGATGTAAATTTATTATTAAGGAGGTCATTTATGACCAAGTATCGTGAAATCCTAAGGTTGTCAGCCTTGGGGTTTATCCTTACGAAACATTGAGAAAAGTCTCCATGTTTCGCAGCACACTATCATGAAGGTGCAACGGCGCGCAAAGGAGTTGTCCATTGTCTGGCCGCTGGATGAAACCTTCACAGACGAAGTACTGGAACAGCAGATGTTTCCGAAAAGCACTGCGTCGAAAAGCACAAAACGCATGCCGGACTATGACTACGTCCGAAAGGAACTGTTACGGAATGGTGTCAACAAAAAGCTACTCTGGGCAGAATACCTCGAGGAGTGTCAACGAAATGGAGACGACGCTTTGATGTATTCTCAGTTCTGCTATTACATTCAGAAGAACGAGCAAAAGCGCCGTGCAACGATGCACATCCCAAGGAAACCTGGACAGCAGATCGAGGTTGATTGGGCTGGAGATCCGGCCGAAATTATCGATTCGTATACTGGAGAAATCACCAGTGCCTGGATATTTGTGGGTGTCATGACCTATAGCCAATACGCATTTGTAGAGGCGTTTATCAACGAACAGCAAAAGGCCTGGATCACAGCTCACGTTCACATGTACGACTTTTTCGGTGGAGTCACTCCTATACTGGTTCCAGATAACGCTCCGACCGCAACCAATCGGAAGCAAAGCGATAAGTACGAGCCGGTCCTGATCAAATCCTATGAGGAACTGGCACAGCATTACAACACTGCCATCATCCCTGCACGTGTTCGCACACCGAAAGATAAGCCGAATGCTGAAGGAAACGTTGGGCATGTCTCCACCTGGATCACAGCAGCATTGCGTAACGAGCAGTTTTTCTCGCTGGCGGAGCTGAATACTGCAATCCGTAAGAAACTAAAAAAATACAATGATGCACCTTTCCAAAAGAAAGACGGTAGCCGACAGCAGCTGTTCCTCGAAGATGAGAAACCCTTACTTATGCCTCTGCCAGCTACCCGTTTTGAACTTTCAGAACTACGTACCGCCACAGTACAGTTCAACTATCACATCGCCGTAGACAAGATGTACTACTCGGTGCCTTATCAGTATATCAAAGATAAGGTTGATGTGCGAATGACCGATACCACGATTGAGATTTTTAAAAATCATCGACGGATTGCTTCGCATAAACGTCTGTATGGACGTCCTGGTCAGTATTCTACTGTGACAGAACATATGCCACAAGACCATCAGAAATATCTGGAGTGGAATGGCGATCGCTTCCGTGAATGGGCGGAAACGATCGGAATAAATACCTACAAGGTCGTAGACTGCATACTCACCTCCGGGCGAATCGAACAGCAGTCTTACAGGGCTTGCATGGGACTTCTCAAACTTGCAGAGAGACAAACTCCACAGAAGCTTGAGAACGCCTGTGCAAAGGCACTGAAGTACTCAAATTCGCCAAGCTATAAAAGTATCAAAAACATCCTGAGCGCTGACAAAACGGTTCAACCGGAATTCGTTAGACCAGTGAAAACGCAGGATAGCGAAAAACAGCATGGCATTACTCGTGGTGCCGGATACTATGGAGGGAAAAGATCATGACTAATCAGAGCACCATAGACAAACTGATCGAAATGCACATGACTCCTATGGCGGATGCGTTTCGTATTCAGATGAACGATTCATCCATGAGAGAAGTTCCTTTCGAGGATCGCTTTGGGATGCTCGTTGACCACGAATACACTGAGCGGAAAAACAAGCGCCTAAAAAGGCTGATTCGTAATGCTGAGTTTGAGCAACCGGATGCTTGTATTGCTGCAGTGGATTATGGCCATAACAGAAAAGTGAACCGGATGCTGGTTGAACGTCTGGCAACCTGCGAATACATAACAGAGTACAGAAACATCTTTATCACAGGAGCAACGGGAAGCGGGAAAACCTATATGGCTTGTGCCTTTGGCATGGAAGCCTGTAAGCATTTCTACACCGTTAAGTATGTTCGTGTGCCGGACTTGCTTTTGGATCTTCGCGCAGCAAGAGACGAGGGTCACTTTTCAGATACACTGAAGAAGTATACGAATCCAACCTTGCTCATTCTTGATGAGTGGCTCCTGATGAGAATCAAAGAAGATGATTCATCAAACCTGCTGGAACTCATCCATAAGCGCCGTAAGCACTCATCCACTATTTTCTGTTCACAATACAGAGATGATGAATGGTATGAGAAGCTGGGTGGAAAGGATAACCCTCTGACAGATGCCATCATGGATCGAATCGCGTTTGATTCGTATAAAATACCTATCACCAGTCTGGATCCAACTAAAGACATCTCCATGAGAGAAATCTATGGCCTAGATCCATCTGAAGCTGAGTGAAATCAGAAAACCGAAAATGCTGGTGGACCGTCTGGCTGATTCTTAGCTCAGGCGGCTCCGCCGCATAATTATCTCAAGGCACTGCTGTTCTTGCCGGACAGCTGCTGCTCAAAATTCCGGACTGGCGCCTCCGGCGCAACGGAATAATCAAATGACGTTTTTTCGAATAATCCTTTGCAAGTTTCAAAATATCGTCCATAATGATAGCACCTATTTGTTTTTCTACATTTATTCGTTATCACATCTCTGCCGATCATAGATCGTTGCCTGCTGCTCACCACGAAGAGGTGTGTGATTATCCGAGCAACATCGGGAGCTTCCGCTCCCTATATTCCACATAATTCGATTCTTTTACAGACTACTGATGCTTTCTTGCCTTCATCGCCGCGTAGTACATCAAACCACCAAGTGCTCCACCGACTGTGTTATAGAACAAGTCAGATAGTTGGAACGTACCGAGCCTTAAAAACAGCTGTAGCATCTCAATGCTTATCGAAAAAATGAATGCTATCTTTCCGCTATACCACAGTATCTTCTTACAGCTACTGCCCACTTTCTCTTGAAATGTCCATATAACCATACTGGTGAACGGTAGCATCATAATTATATTTTCAATACATTCCGTTGTCAGTTTCTGTTCACCATTCACCGTCTCCCAGATGCCCCAACCACCCATAACATCGGACAATGGGTTCATCCACAGGTTCCGGTTTAACAGGGTTCTAAACAGGATCATCGATGTCACGAAGGTCAGTAAAAACAGCTTCCGAAAGAACACGCTCTCCTTGAATTTCTGATACCATGTTACTAGGGCGTTCTTCCAGCCTTTGCCTGCTGCGGTAGGCTCATATGCATACAGGTAGAAAAACATAGCCAAAAAGGAAAGCAGAAGTGAAAATCCAAACGGCTCGTAGAGAGCGGTCAGGATGTTTGTGAGGATTTTGGCTAATACTTTTATTGGGTCTTGCATCTTATTCCACTGTCACACTCTTTGCAAGGTTTCTCGGCTTATCCACATCCAGACCCTTGGCTACAGACACATAGTAACCCAGCAACTGCAGCGGGATCACTGCCAAACTACCAATGAAGTGCTCATCCACCTTTGGAACATAGACCGTGAAGTTTACCTGATCTTCGATTTCATACTTACCATAAGTAGTGAGCCCCATCAGATAAGCGCCACGGCTCTTGCACTCCAACATATTGCTGATAGTCTTTTCGTAGAGTTCGCTTTGGGTCAGCACGCCGATGACCAGCGTTCCCTGCTCAATCAGACTAATAGTTCCGTGCTTCAGTTCGCCAGCTGCATATGCCTCCGAGTGAATGTAGCTGATTTCTTTCAGTTTCAAACTGCCTTCCAAGCAGACTGCATAGTCAACACCACGGCCAACGAAGAACACATCGTGTGCATTGGCATACTTCGCGGCGAACCACTGAATGCGCTCTTTGTCTTCCAAAGCCTTCTGCATCTTCTCTGGGAGTGTCAGCAGTTCAGAAATATAGTAACTATACTGTTCATCAGTGATCTTTCCTTTGACCTTTGCAAACTGAACGGCCAGACAGTACATAGCTGCAAGCTGTGCGCTGTATGCCTTGGTCGTTGCAACAGAAATTTCAGGGCCAGCGAGCGTATAGAACACCTTGTCCGCTTCACGGGCAATACTGCTGCCTACCACATTAACGATTGCCATCGTGGTAATGCCCTTCTCTTTTGCCAGACGCAGTGCAGCCAATGTATCTGCTGTCTCGCCAGACTGGCTGACAACGATTACCAGTGCTTTCTGATTGAGCGGCATCTTCCGATAACGGAACTCAGATGCGAGTTCCACACGCACTGGGATATCCGCTATATCTTCCAGCACATACTGAGCAGCCATGCCCACATGCCATGCAGAGCCACAGGCAACAATATAGATTTGCTCAAAGTTTTTAATTTCGTCCTCGGTGATTTCCACACTGGATAGGTCGATAGCGCCGTTCTTGATCACAGAGTTAAGGGTATCCTGAACAGCTTTCGGCTGCTCATGGATTTCTTTCATCATGAAATGCTCAAAGCCGCCTTTTTCAGCTGCTTCTGCATCCCACTTGATCTCGGTGGTCTGCTTCTCGATTTCATCACCATTCAGATCATAAAAGTGAGCCTCACCCGGAACGAGCTTTGCAAACTCAAGGTTGCCAATGTAATACACGTTGCGAGTGTATTTCAGAATTGCCGGGACATCCGAAGCCACATAGGTCTCACCATCCGCAATGCCGATGATCATCGGACTATCCTTACGTGCCACCCAGATCTCGCCCGGATAATCCCGGAACATCAGCTCAAGAGCGTAGGAACCACGGACACGCACCATCGTCTTAGCGATGGCATCAATAGGACCGAGGTTGTACTTTTTATAATAGTAGTCCACCAGCTTGATGACCACTTCCGTATCCGTCTGACTATAGAATGTATAACCGTGCTTCAGCAGCTTTTCTTTCAGTTCGGTATAGTTCTCGATGATGCCGTTATGTACGCCAACGACCTCAGACTCCACTGTGCCGGAACCAGAACGGGTACAGTTACCTGAAACATGCGGATGTGCATTGGTTTGGCTCGGCTCACCGTGAGTTGCCCAACGAGTATGACCAATACCACAGGTTCCTTTCAATGCCTTGCCGCCATCTGTTTTCTCGATCAGATTGGACAGGCGTCCCTTCGCTTTCACGACCTGTGCCAGATTTTCTCCGTCACGGACAGCCAGTCCGGCCGAGTCATATCCTCTATATTCTAGTTTTGACAGACCATCTAGCAGGATCGGTGCTGCTTGTCGATTTCCTGTAAAACCAACGATTCCACACATAGTTTTATCCCTCCCGTTATTTAATCTATTATACTTTCCCTTTTATGCAAAACGACTCTGGGAACTGCCAGAGTCGTCATTAACTTTATGCCTTATATCCCTTTTCGCAGATTACATTGACCACTTCATCAACATACTTCTGGCAAGTATTATGGTCAGGTGCTTCCACCATGACACGCACCACCGGTTCAGTACCGGATTCACGCACCAGAATACGACCAGTATCGCCCAGTGCCTCAGCAACCTTAGACACGGCTTCCTGCACAGCAGGATCATTCTGTGCAGCCTTCTTATCGGTCACACGAACATTCTCCAACACCTGCGGATAGATCTTCAGCGGTGCGGCCAACTCGCTCATCGGCTTCTTCTTAGCCAGCATGACTTCCATCATCTTCAAACTGGTTAAGATACCATCGCCGGTGCTGGCATATTTGGAGAAGATGATATGACCACTCTGCTCACCACCGATACGACAGCCGTTCTTCGCCATGTACTCGTATACGTACTTGTCGCCCACAGCAGTCTTGGCGTAACCGATACCTTGCTCATCAAACGCTTTGTACAGACCAAAGTTGGACATGACAGTCGTAACCACAGTATTGGTCAACAGCTTGCCACGCTCTTTCATATAGCAGCCATAGATATACAGGATATGGTCGCCAGTGATGACATTACCCTTCTCGTCCACGCACAGGCAGCGGTCGGCGTCACCATCGAAGGCAAAACCAACATTCAAGCCCTTCTCCACAACAAACTTCTGCAGACCCTCGATGTGGGTGGAGCCAGCATTGTTGTTGATATTCAGACCGTTCGGCTTGTTATTGATAACGTAGGTATCTGCACCCAGAGCATCGAAAACGCTCTTAGCGATATTCCAGCTGGAACCATTGGCGCAGTCCAGGCCGACCTTGACACCTTTGAAGGAGTAGATACCCAAAGAGATCAGATAGCCCATATAACGGTTACGGCCTGCCACGTAGTCCACCGTGCAGCCGATGTGCTCACGACGAGCAAAGGGCAGTTCCGGCCAGTCCTTATCGAACACATGGAGCTTTCCGTCGATATAATCCTCCACCAGCAGCAGGGTTTCCTCCGGCATCTTCTCGCCGTAGCAGTCGATCAGCTTGATGCCGTTATCATAGTAGGGATTGTGGCTGGCAGAGATCATGATGCCGCAGTCAAAGTCATCCACACGAGCGATGTAAGCTACAGACGGCGTGGTAGTAACGTGCAGCAGATAGGCGTCTGCGCCAGAAGCAGTCAAACCAGCGACCAGGCTATACTCGAACATGTACGAACTCCGACGAGTATCCTTGCCGATGACGATACGGGCAGGGTCGGTATCACCATTGCGCTCACGGAGAGCATTGTAATACCAGCCCAGGAATCGACCTACTTTGTAGGCATGGTCTGCTGTTAATGTAATTCCGGCTTCACCACGGAAGCCGTCCGTTCCAAAATACTTACCCATTTTTAATTACCTCTTATTGTTCTATTTTAAAAGGAGAAATTTTCAAATATCAGAAATAGCAAACCACATTTTTTCATTCCTGATATAATCATATGTTTAATCACTTATCTTCAATTGATTTAACAAAGCACTTGCCTTATGCACTATAATACTTTGAGCACTAATCAAGCCAATTAATATAATGATTTTTGAAAAGGCAGAAATTTGCAAGCTTAAAATAGATAAAGGTCCCAATATGTATATATGATGAGCCAAGTATATATCATATGAGTATTTATCTGATAATTTTAGTATGTGAGCAATTCCTGAAATATGTTGAAGAAACTTTTTATATATCACATATAAAATTAAAAACAATGAAACTCCCAGTAATAAATGACATAGGTTCCCATATCGCGCATATAACGAATTTAACGCATCATTTTTTAATGTGATTTTTAATATATACTTCATATATATTTTTACAATATTAAATATAATGCTCGTTGGAACAAACAACAAACTCGCTTTATATAGCCACTTTTCATCTTTCAGTTTCAGTTTTCCTATAGAATATCCGCATATATAACACAAAATCCAAATTGGATTAAATTGTGGCAGATGTATTTGAACAACAATACACAAGCACACGCAAAATGAGAAAAATTCTATTTTAAAGTTTTTGCGATTTTGAAACTCATATACTTGAGATAATATCGGTGTCAACAAATAACAAAATAAAATTGTTCCTACAAACCACAAATGTCCTAAACCAGCTATAGTTCCTTTACAAAACACCATTAATATAATGTCTTTTATATCAACCACTTGATCTGAAAATATATATAATAAAACCACATCAATTAATAAACAAACATAATAGCTACTAAGAATCTTTATAAATCTTCTTTTTATAAAGCTGTATCCATTGTCGATTCTTCGTTGTCCATATAAAAAGCCGGATATGCAAATAAAAATTTGAACACCGCAGTTAAACCACCATGCTAGCTCGTTATCATAATATTGTAAAACATGGCATGCTACAATGAAATTCATAGCAATATATCTACAAAAACTAATACCTAAATCACCTCTTACCCCCCCCCCGGGAAATCATTCATTTTCTTGATATCTACGCCTTTAGTCATTCATCAAACCCCTTATCCTTCAATTATTTACACTGTATTCTCATTGAATCTTTCTATCCCAACAAGTACACTTTTTTATAATACTTTTAAGTAATATAATAGGGTATTCTTTGTAATAACGTTTACACACCTTTTTATAAACCGTAGCCTTAAATGCAGCATCTATTCCATATTTATAATATTTTTCCCAAAACAAATCGTATTGAGAACTTTTAGGTAAAGGTGCTCGAAGCTGTGAATTACCAGCAACAGCTTCACTCCAATTTCTTTTTTCAAGAACTAGTGATTTGCATTCATTTAAAAAATCAAATCCGCGTTTGCTATTTACTCCTATTACCGAAACTTTTCTATTTGGCTTATGAAAAGGAGATTCTGAGCCAATCCCCCAAAAATCTCCAATAGTGATATCTGAACATCTTTTCTCGCATGCAAAAGGACAAGTAAAGCAAGAACTATTAATAGTAATTCCAGCATTAAATGCTTCTAAATATGGATCCCAAAACATACGCCGGTGCCATACATCTTTACTTTCATCCTTAAGAATCATTTCCTCTCCCCATGATGATCTGAATGATACATGCTTGATTTTGGTTTTCTTTTTCTTTTCAATCCACTTTATATAATCATTTAATATTTTATTTGAAGGAACGCCATGACAAATCAAATCAACTGTCAGAAGTTTCTCTTCATTTCCATTTGCAACACTCCGAGCAGCTTCGCATTCACACGGTGTCCCAATAAATAAAACATTTTTACCTTCTTTTAATGTTCGTTTCAACTCAGTCAAAGCTTCTATAGTATAGGCTTGAACATATTTACTTCCTTTAAATGATTCGATTGCCTGCTTATCATTAGAAAGTTGCATTTTGACCCTAAAATCAGAATCGATAACCGTCCCTATTATTGACCATTCTTTGGAAATCGCCAATTCATATAAAGCTGCAGCAACTCCTCCTGAACTGCTCCCAATTTGTTTATCTGGTTCCGTTCTATAAGCAGCATATGTAACCATATTATCCACAAACTTATATGTATGATTTGCTGGGCAATGTTTAACACATAAACCACAATTTATACATTTGCTTTCATTGATGATTGGTCTAAAATGTCCTGTTACAACATCTTCTTTCATCGATATAGCATTTTTAGGGCATATGACATAACATGCACCACAACCATAGCATTTTTCATTTTCACAAATTCGCTCCATATTTTTACCAAGCCCTCTTTAATAAACGCAAATCATTGTAATGCGTTTTGCAAAAAATCTTTTGAAGATTTTAATAATTTTCTTTTTCTTTCATTTACCTCACTATAATTTATATTATTTTCAATAATCCCATCATGCTCAATTGTTACAAGCCTATCTGTCAATCCCATCGCATTCATAATACTATCTAATCTGGAGTTATATTTATCACGTTTCAAAGCCACAAACTGCCTTTCCATATTTATAGAAAAAGATACCCCATGAAAAGAGTTTGTAACTACAAAGGAAGCGTGTCTAAACAGCCAAATATAGTTATCTGGCGTCATATCAGAAACAACCATATCAACATCATATTTCACTTTAGAATATACCGGTCTAATTAAAACCGTATGCAAACCTTTAACCTCAGCAATCCTTTTTGCCAGTTTTACTATATCTTCCCCCGTTGTATCTAAAAAGTAAATTAACAAATAGTCTTTAGGACATTTTGAAACTTCCTTTTCATAAATCGCCCACTGTACTCTATCAAAAAGGAATGTAGGGTCTAATACAAACTCACATTTTTTTATTCCATGATTTTCCATAATTGTCACAGAAGATTTTTCTCTGAGGCTTATCGCAGAAAAATCTTCTAATAACTTTCGTATTCTATCCCATTCCTCCTCTGAATACTCCTCTTTACCACAACTAGCTGCATAAGCGATCTTCGATGACTTTCTAGAAGCAAATCCTAGATAATACATTTCATCAATACCCTGATTATATTCACTATTCCAAATTTGATCACTTCCTGCAATTAAATAATCATAATCACCAAATTCAGTCTTTGCCTTCTCCATTGAATAAATCGGCTTAGAAACAGAGGTGTTTTCTTTCAGATAAGATATGTATTTTTTGTTCGTTTTTTCAAACCGGCTCATTCTAATCAAACCGTGCATAAAATATTTTGCACCATAACCAGATATATTCTTCAATCGGCTTATTCTTTTGAATCGTTTCGGAATATAATTAATAACATCAACGCATTCAAATTCAAAATTCTGTTTTAGATACTGGGACAATGCTATCGCTTGCAGTGCTGATCCAAAGTTGACGCCATAATGTATCGATATTATTCCTACCTTTTCTTTGCGCATAATATCTCACCCTTTTCTTTTTCTGACAGCTTTCTTGCATACGTTCAAGAACAGCTCTTTATCAAATGCAAAATTCAAAACAACAGTAACTGCACAGTATACGCCAAAACACAACACTCCATTTTTGACCCACAAAATCAATGTAGACGATCCCGTCGTATCTAATACCGACACAATGAGACAAGAAATCACAATCGTGCCAATCGAAAGGCTCAATCTTTTAACGATATTAGAAATCGGATAAGGCATAATATCTTTATTTATAAACCAGACCAGATATATCATTCTGTACAGCATACCAATAAATGTTCCAACAGCAATTCCCTCCAAGCCAAATTTAAAGACCAATATAACAGAGAGAACGATGTTGATGATTGCCTCTATATAAGCACTATTGGAAGTCTCTTTGAATTTACCTGCTGCATATACAACCGATACATAAGGATCGCGAATACAATAAATATACTCTGCAAAAATGATTATGGTTGAAAAAATCACTCTATAATAATTGGTATCTGTCACGCCATGTGTATAGATCAACACAAAACTAGGCAGCAAATAGATGCAGCATCCAAATATTATAGTCGCGACATTAGATACAACAAACTCATAAGTTTCCATATACTTGCTTGCTTGTTTATAATCGTTTACTGCAATCGCCTTTCCGATCATCGGATTAAACGCATTGGAAAACGACTTAAAAAGGTTTTGCAAATTTTTTACGACCAATAGATAAACCGAATAGACCGACACTGTTTTCAAGTCGCTAAATAGCGTCAGCACAACCACGTCTGTATTACTGTGGATAAAATAGGCAAAATTCTGTCCAAAGCAAGCCCATCTTTGAGCCAACGAGTTTTTGTCTGGTTCCACATCCTTGTACAGTTTATAGTGTTTTTTTACGTAATTACTATAAGCCACCGGTTGTATTGCAAACAACAGCACGCTGCACAACTTTACAAAATGCAACTCCGGAAACAGCTTAATCGAAACAACGACTGCGATGATGTTCAACAATGTAATCAACGATTGCCACAGTTGAACAATATACATTTTCTGATCTGCCTGCAGCAAAAGCTTGTACGTAATAGAAAAAAAGTATTGTATAAACAAAGTAAATGACAAAATCACAGTCAACGAAGCCACATAAAGCCACGAAAAGCTCGATTTGATAACAATCGGATACACACATGCCAATGCGATGGTGTAAAACACAAATATAGATGCAATCTGTCTGAAGAAGTTCTCAGCCGCTTTCAATACGCTGCTTATTTTTCTATCATCTTTCTTTGCAAGTGGTCCATATAAAGCTGTAAGAACCACACTGCCAATTCCACCTTCAACCAATGCAATATAATTCAAAAACTGCGTTATTGACGATACCAGTCCATTCGCTTCTGAGCCAAAGGTGCTTAAAATCAATCGTGGAACGATCAATCCACTTATAAATGTCACCAACTGACATAGCATAGTGCAGCCTACATTTAGCATTACTTTTTTCTTCATTCAATTATCTCCATTTGAAACCTTTCACTAAATATCCTACTTTTAACTTATCCTTCATTTTCAATTCTCGATTTTCTCTTGTATTTAGGAATTTTCTTAAAATTAACGGATGAAGTGAATTTAAAATTGAATTCACTTCATCCATCAATTCCACATGTGCCTATAAAATCAATTTAGTTCCTTTATAAAATACATTTTACTAATTGAGAGTATCTATTCTTTCGAGTTAAAATGATACTATCTCAATACAGTCATTTCCATGCAAACATCAAATAGAAGTATATCCTTTTTCCAAAATGTCTGCAATTCTTTCACAAGCATGGCCATCTCCATACGGATTGGCAGCATGTGCCATCTTTGCATATTCTTCTTCATTATCGAGCAGTTTTGTAAACCACTCATATATTTTTTCCTCACTGGTCCCAACCAATTTCAATGTTCCAGCATCAACACCTTCCGGACGCTCCGTAGTATCTCTCATAACAAGAACCGGTTTTCCGTAGGAAGGGCATTCCTCTTGGATTCCACCAGAATCTGTAAGGCACAAAAAGCATCTAGCTTCAAAATTATGACAATCGAATACCTCGATGGGATCAATGATATGGATTTGTTTACAATCTCCCAGCTCTTCATCGGCAGCTTTTCGGACGATCGGATTCATATGGATCGGATAAATAGCTTTTACATCCGGATGTTCATTTAAAACCCGCCGAATCGCTCTGAACATATTGTGCATCGGCTGGCCAAGATTTTCTCTTCTATGCGCAGTAATAAAAATCATCCTACTGTCGCCTACCCAATCCAATTCCGGATGATGGTAATCCGCAATTACTGTATGCTGCATGGCGTCAATCACGGTATTCCCCGTCACATAAATGGATGTTGCATCTTTCCCTTCGTCCAACAAATGCTTTTTTGCCAGTTCAGTGGGAGCAAAATTATACTTACTGATAATTCCGACTGCCTGACGATTGAATTCTTCTGGATACGGGCTGTAAATATTGTAGGTACGCAAACCGGCCTCCACATGTCCGACCGGAATTTGCAAATAGAAGCAAGCCAATGCTGTTACAAAGGTCGTCGTGGTATCGCCATGAACCAAAACGATATCAGGTTTCACATTCTCTAAAACCGCTTTGATTTTTTCCAAAATACCAGTCGTAATATCAAACAATGTTTGACCCTGTTTCATAATTGCCAAATCATAATCCGGAACAACATTAAAAGTTTCCAACACCTGATCGAGCATCTGCCTATGCTGACCAGTAACACAAACTATTGTTTCTATGTTTTTTCTTGTCTTCAATTCATTTACTAATGGGCACATCTTAATTGCCTCTGGCCTTGTACCGAAGACCAACATTACTTTCTTTTTCATTTAGTTTACTCCTTATATTTCTGTGTATAATCACTAGGAAGACAAATAATCTTTCTAATGAACGAACGATTTAAAAATTCAGGAGATGTGAATAGAACCAGATTCTTATTACATCCATACAATCCAAAATAATTGCGTGTATTAACAGAAACTTTATGTTTTTGTCAGTTATATTCCTGGCATTCTGTAACAGTAAGCCTTTCAGCCAACAATCTTCTATGAAAAATGGTATACTCAAATCTCTTCGCTCTACTTATTCACAAATGAGGCTTTAAAATTTTCATGTCTCAAAGTTTAATCCTAATATGTCTAGTTGATTCTTTTGTAATTATTTTTTCTGATGCATTTTCACTAAAAAATATAATACTCAGATAAAACGGCACTCCCCATATACGTTGTGCATCAAAAATATTAAGCAAGACACAGGAAATAATCATATATAGCACTATGCTCTTTACAAAAATGCAACTTTCATAATTAGTCATTCTATCACTACAAGGATCAATAACTTTTTTTATAGAGGCATAAAACAGTTTTCCATATAATGCCAATGCCATAACTCCAAAAGTAAAAAATCCTCCTAAAATTCCTAAATCCTCTAACCAAAACCTATCTGTATCAGACCGCCTAAGTATATCAAAAGCTTTACTCGTGTATGATGATAGAAATCCAACTCCCAATATAGCATTCTTTCTTTTAATCAGACTCCAGTAATGCTCAATTGTCAGCAATCTTGCTTCCGTAGATCCTTTTTCTACTCCATTAAGTGAAAACAAACCAAGCAGATAATCTAATCCACCTGAAAGGATGAAAATAATAATCGCCAAAGAAATTATCATTAGTCTTATTGCCTTTTTTTTACTAGAATTCGAAGCATAATAATAGCAGTATACAGTGATAACAATTGAAACTATTATCTGGAATCTAAACTGGGTTACAAAAATCAAGTAAAAATATATAAACGCTAGCATTATCCAGTAAAATAATTGTTTCTTAACCATACAATAGTAAAGGGTCAAACACAATGTTATTCCAAATAACGCACCCGCATCCAATCTCACAAGTCCATTACGTGTCCATCCTTCTGAATACTGTAATAATAAACCAGAAAAGATTGTCATCCCTTTAAAATTATATAAATACCATGTAACTGTTTTGATTGCTAGCAGCACCATGGAAATCCAATATATTCCATTTATGAACTTAAACATATCATCATCCATGGAAAAAATATACACAACAGGATATGCATACAAAACAAAAAAATACTTTCTTGAAATTATTAATAATTGAGTCAAGCTATATCCATATGCAATCATTGAATAGATCATTGCTATAACAATAATTATAAAATACAACCCCAAATAGCTTGATAGCTCTTTACACTGACTTCTTAAATATTGGTTTGAAAGACACTTTTGATTTACGTATAAAGCAAGACCAACTCCTAACAGCACAATTATAATATCATATATGAAAGTACTACCCGGCAGTGCAATTATTTTATCAAAACCAAGTATATATAATGTCAAAAAATATATAATTATTTTAAATAGTTTTGAAACCCTAATCACTCTCACATGTATTTTCCTCCCTACCCACGGAATCTAGGATAGTAATATTTTTTTATACCAAATTACTCATTCACTATTGAATTTACAATACAATCCAAATCAACGCTATCATAAAATGCCTTTGCATTTATAACCATCTGATCATGATTTGCATCCACATATTTAATTGCTTCTATGATGGTTTCCGGCTTCAAATCTTTACAGCAAACGCCGATATTATACTTTTCAAACGGTTCTCTTAATCCCAATACATCTGTACCTATCATCGGAATATTACAGCCTGCATATTCGTAAATTTTATTTGGTGCACAATACAACGCATTCAGAATTGTAAAGCCACTGCCTTCGATTTTCCCTGGCTTATAAGGAACCAGCGCAATATCCGCATATTTTAAAAACTCCAAATGTTTCGGCGGATTGAAAAATCCCATATATTTTAAGGAAGAATAACTATCGCACAGCTTCTTAAATTCTTCTGCGCCATCTCCTCTGAACTTGCCGAACAAATACAGGCAATAGTCCTCTTTTACTCTTTCGACAGCTTCTGCAAAGGATTGCAAATCTCTATCTGCACTGATAACGCCCAGATAAATGATTTTTTTACGTTTTTCCCTTTTCATCTCCTCAATTACAGGAAGCATATCCTCTTGTACTTCGCCACTCTTGAGATAGTACGGTTTATTAGGCAAAACATAGGGGAGCTTTTCCAAGTTCCAGCCGACTTTTTGTATATATGCTCTATTTTCTTCTGGAACAACAATTTTCCATGCCTCTTGTGCATAATGCTTAATATTAAATTTTAAAAATTTTGCGCCTCGGAACATCGGATATGTATCTGTCAATTCCATTAGCTGCATTACATGTCTGTCACTATATTCTAGCAGTTCTTTTCCCAAAGTTCTTACAACGCTCGGATTAACAGTCCACACGATATCTCCATCCATAGTATCTTTCAGCGCCGCTCGATATCCTTTGGTTTTTACGCCTCTTTTCTTCAAGCGCAAAAATATGTTACTGTTTTTGACCGCCTTTATTTCTGTATACGAAAATTGTTTATTTTCTTGAATTATTGCTGGAAGATCCCGAACACCCTCAGCCACCAAATGCACTTTATAGTCATTGTTCAAAAGGCATTCTATCAAATTGATTGTTGGCGGATACAACATAACATTTTCATAAATAAAAATTCTTATCGTATTTTTTTTCTTATCAAACATTGCAATACCTCTCATATACTTTAAACTGTTTTCCGCTTTTATTGCAAATTGAAAAGCTGATAATATCCCTCAATTTCTTTTTCATTTCCATACTCATGCTGAGATAGGTATTCCGAATACTGATGAGGATCTTTCAATATTTTTAGGATACCATCAGCAATTTCCTTGCCATTCATTCCTACAATAACGCCTTCATCCTTGTTGATCTGATCATATACCGTAGGATAATTTGTTGTAACAATCGGGCAGCACAAAATTTTTCCTTCATCTAAAACCACGGATTTTCCCTCAAAGCGAGATGTCTGAACTAACACATCTGCATTTTTCATGTATGCGTAGGGATTTTCCCGTGCCCCTATAAATTCAAAACAGTCTTGCACTCCCAATTCTTCTCGTTTTTTTTCTAATTCTTCCTTTAAACTTCCGATTCCTAAAACAACCCAATGAAACTTCACTTTGGATTTTTTCAATTCCAAAGCCGCATCCAGTGCAAATTCAAATCCTTTTTGCGCGTTCAATCTTCCAATTGATACGATATTTAACATATCTCTTTTAAATTCAGGCGGATAAAATTCTTTTGCCAAGCTTCTTATAACCTGAGAAGATGTCAGGTTAGGTAAAACCACAAATTTTTCTGCGATGCTCGGGAAGTTTTCCTTCAGGTCTTTGGCACACAAGTCAGATATTGTTACCACCTTGTCTACTTTTTCAAAATACTCAAGGTCCATTTCTTTAAAATGCCCAAGCTGGGAATATTCATTATGCACCCATGCAATCTTCTTTGCAGCCTTTACTTTATCTACAAGGAAATATGTTTGTTCGCGCTGCATATAAGCGATTGCTACATCGTATTCTTTTGTGAGTTCTGGTACAATTTTTTTGTAAAAATGCTCCCACCTGTATTGGCGACTTTTCGCAACAGAGTTTGTTTTTTTGCGAGAGATAAAAGTTCCTATCATATGAATAGCCGAAAGATATGGATGTTTCAACGCCTCTGCTTTGTTATTATCATACAGTGTATATAATTTATTGCAATTCGAGATGATATTCACCGCTTTAGGAACTTGCTTTAAGAACAATCCCTCATTCTGAAACAGCAGCAGATCCACATTATACCGATCATAGTCCAGCAACTGTAATAAGTTTACCAGACTTCTCTCAGCTCCACCATTTCTTAGGCTGCTCATTACAAATAAAACATTTCTTTTTTCCATTACTCCTGCTCTTGCCTCCTCATTCTTCTTTTATTTCGTTGGCAAGGTAATCCAAGAGCCAAATTTTTTATCCCATTCTGCCGGTTCAAAGCGTTCGAATCCGCTCCAATGGAAAAAGGTAATCTCTCCGAAATACACTTTTCCATTGATGTCGTAAAAGTCGATCCGCGCTTCCGGCAGTCCCTTCGACAAGATCTCCGCATATTTCTTCATTTCATCCAGTCCCTTAGGACGTTTGATCTTATCCCATTCTTTGGAGTTCGGATGACCATTTGTAAAAGGCAGATGGTTAAAATCCATATCAAAGAAATCAAACTTTGTCTCTTCGTTCGGATTTGTGCGATCCGATGCAATAAACATCGCTTTTGCTTCTCCATCAAAAGCAAAAATTTTATAATCCTTCAGTTCATACCCAGATTCATCGACCATGTACTCTTCTGCGATAATTCTACGTTTTACGTTTTTATACGGCCACTCTCTATTCTGCATATAGTAGTCATTTTTTAGGCTTTTTTCTATTTTCTTTTTTGCTGCAGCCAAATCAAGTTTTGATTTATCCGTACAAATAACCAATCCACCTGAATCGTGTGTACATTTTAATACAAACCGATTAGGCAGCTGAGCAAAATCAATATCATCGAAATGATCCCATACACCCAAAGTCTTGATAATGTGTTCTTCTCCAATTTTGGAAGCCACATACTTCTTCACTTCATACTTGTCTACCATCATAGTGTATTCTGGTTTACGATCATGCAATTTCAACCATTGAAGCTTCTCGCTATATGTTTTAGGATTATCCAAATCCAATGGATATCCAAAAACATTCTTAAATTGCATCTTCAAAAAATCTTCATCACTCATATTTTTGAAAAAGCCATGCTGTGCCAGAATAATCGTTCTCTTTTTAGGGCTTTTCAACACGCCAATCGCTTTTTTTACAATATTACTCATATTTATTGAACCTCTCCACTCACTCGATAAGCAAGTTCTCTCCACTTCTGGCAAATAACCTCTCTGCTTAATCGTTCCGTTGACCTTTCCGCTTCTTCTCCCATTGTCCTCCGCAGAGTTTCATTTTCTACCAGAGTTATAATTTTTTCGGTCATTTGATCAACATTTCCAATTTGCACCAAGAAGCCATTTTTTCCGTCATTGATTAGTTCAGATGGGCCACATTCACATTTTGTCGAAATACATGGCAACCCTGCGTGCATAGCTTCGCAAAGCACATTCGGGAATCCCTCATAAAAAGACGACAGCACAAAAATCCTTGCCTTTTTCATTTCAAGAAAAGGCGTATGCGTCACGCCGCATAATTTGACGCTGGTAGTCAAATTCTCCTTTTCAATTAAATCTTGTAGTTCATCTTTTCGATTTCCCTGTCCATAAATCTTTAATTTCCAGTCGGGATATAACTCGGCCACTTTTTTATAAGCCTTAATCAGTGTCACAAAATCTTTCTGTCTTTCTAGCCGTCCAACCGAAATCACTGTGTTTTCTTTTTCTATACTCTGGCCCTCGCATTGTGCTGCCATCTCATCAAAATCTAACGGATTTTCCAGAACCACAATTTTCTTTTGTAAATATTGTGGATAAAAAGTTTTCATTTCATTAGTCTGCACACAAACGACATCGGCAAACCGGTACAAAAAACACGTTACATCAAAAACATATTTAGGATATTTCCGCAGCAAATTATTTCTATCGCAGACAATAATTTTTGTCTTTGAAAAAAGTCCTGCCAGAATCAGCATAAAATTGCATCTGCTTAAAAATGAAATCGCAACAGCTGCTTTTCTTTTCTGAAGATACTTTTTTGTGGCGCGATAATCGCAGAGCCATTCTGCTAACTTACTTTTATTCGTAAAATTATACTTATTAAGTTTTACATTTGATGCAACACTATAAAACTGCGGACGTTTTTCATAAGATGTTATGCTAACATCCATGTCATGTTCTGCAAAATTTGCCGCCAAATTTGTCAACACATGTTCCGCACCTCCGCTAGAAAGGCTGCTTATGTAAAAATCCACTTTCATGCTTTTTCCCCACTACCGCATTCTCGTTCTCTCAGTACAGTATCGTAATCTACAACATCACCTGCATAAACACGTAACATCTGATCAACAACAATATCCCAACTATACCTTTCTAAAATATAAGGTGCAGCTTCTGTCTTATATTTTTTCACAAGTTCAGAATCATTTAAGAGCATCTGTAGTTTTTTCTGCAAATCCTTTGCATTTTCTTTTTCAAACCACATCGCTTTCTCATGAACCACTTCAGTATTTTCTGGAATATCACTAATCAAACAACAGTTTCCATAACTCATTGCTTCCAGCAACGCATTTGCCATTCCTTCCAAGTTGCTTGGCAATGCAAAAATATAGGAATTGCTATAAAGTTCTTGTATCTCTTGTCCATACACATAGCCTGTAAAAATGATTCGTTTATCACCGTCAGCTAATTCTAACAGTTGATTATAATAGTCTTTGTTTGATTCTGAACCACCAGCAATCACAAGCTTTTTATCAGTTTTACAATTTTTGAACGCTTCAATCAAATATTGCAATCCTTTTTCTGGAACAATTCTTCCCAACGAAAGGATGTAGCTATCTTTTTCCAAACCATACTTATCTCTGATAATATCCACATCATGATTTTCCGGTTTATCAATGCCATTAGCAAATAAAACTGAATTTACTCCATATTTTGTATCAATATATTGTTTCATATTTTTAGAGAGAACCAGACATACATCTGCCTTTGTAGCCGCCATTCTTTCTCCAAACTCAAGATATTTTGATGCAAAGCCGCCCCACTTATCTCTTTGGCTATCTATACCATGTAACGATGCTACTACTCGTAACCCCAAAAGTTTAGCAAGTGGAATCATAGCACATGATCCTGATGCACGGAAACTCACACAATCATACCGACTGAATGCTGCATGGATAGTTGCAAGAAAAGAATAAATCGGAACACAAGCTGCTCCCTTTACTGTTGGAACCGTTACTATTTTAATGCCTTTATATTCTCTCAGTTTCTTTCCATCAAATTCTTTTCCAAAAACATTGTGACCGCCACGGTTATATACTGTGACATCATTTCCTCTTTGCACCATCCGAACCGCATGTTGCTCTACGCCCTTCTCTATTCCACCTTCGTTTGACGGTATACGTTTATGTCCAATTATTGCAATTTTCATTACTCCACCCTCAACTAACAATTAATCTCTCCGGAAAATGTCTCTCGTATAAACCTTCTCCTTCACATCATCAAGACACTTATCGTATCTATTTGCGATAATGGCCTGGCTACGCTTCTTGAACTCGTCCAAGTCATTGACCACAACGCTGCCAAAGAACTTCTCACCATCTTTCAGAGTCGGCTCATAAATGATGACAGTTGCACCTTTGGCCTTAATGCGCTTCATAACACCCTGAATGGAACTCTGACGGAAATTATCACTGTTACTCTTCATCGTCAGGCGGTAAACGCCAACTACAACTTCTTTTTCTTTGCTCTCATCCCAGCTGTCATTTGCTTCATAAGCACCAGCAATTTCAAGCACACGATCCGCAATAAAGTCCTTGCGAGTACGGTTAGATTCCACGATTGCTTCAATTAAATTTTCCGGTACATCGGCATAATTTGCGAGCAGCTGTTTAGTGTCCTTGGGCAGGCAGTACCCGCCGTAGCCGAAGCTGGGATTGTTGTAATGGGTACCGATACGCGGATCAAGGCAGACACCATTGATAATCTGCTGGGTATTCAGTCCCTTCATCTCTGCATAGGTATCCAGTTCGTTGAAGTAACTAACACGCAGAGCCAGATAAGTATTAGCAAACAACTTAACTGCTTCTGCTTCGGTAAAGCCCATGAACAGAGTGTCAATGTTTTCCTTGATTGCACCTTCCTGAAGCAATTCAGCAAAAGTATGTGCAGCCTTCACCAGACGAGCGTTCTCTACATCTGTACCAACGATGATACGGCTCGGATACAGGTTGTCGTACAGAGCCTTGCTCTCACGCA